>Ga0070684_100002519_pt1 | contig 13508 bp, 13 predicted proteins | sample KBSC723LmetaG_FD_65653 | JGI IMG/M metagenome (GOLD analysis project Ga0070684, IMG submission 65653) | Corn rhizosphere microbial communities from Kellogg Biological Station, Michigan, USA - KBS C7.2-3L metaG | ecosystem: Host-associated > Plants > Roots > Rhizosphere ...
ATGCCGCCGACAGTGGCGAGGCGCCGGCCGCGGAGCTGATCGAACGCGGTTTAGCGACGGTCTTCGACGGCCGCGTCGAGCTGTCGGCGCGCATTCGTCGCTACCTCGACGGCGACGATCGGCTCGATCCGGGGCTCGGCTCGTTCGTCGAGCTGCGTTACCCGGGCCACACGCACAGCGACGCACACCCCGACGAGGCGCGCGCTCTGTCGCGTCTCGCACGGACACGCATCGGCGAAACCAAATCGCTTCGCGTCCACTTGTCGGGACCGCGCGGAGTGGGTCGCCGGCATCTCGCTACTGCCGTCGCCGGATCACTCGGCGTTCCGATTGTCATCGTAGATCTCACGCGCGCCCCGCCGATACTGCCGGATCCGCGAGAGCTGCTGCTCGAGGCGTGGCTGCGCGACGCCGTTCTCTACGTCGACGGCGTCGAATCGCTGCACGACGCCGGGCGGCACGCCGACGTTGATCGCATCCTCGAGGCGCTGCGGCGTGACGACGGCATCACGTTCATCGCCAGCGAGCGAGGCACGACGCTCGGCGAGCTCGCGCCCGAATTCATCGCCGTCCCCCTCGATCTGCCCGGCGCCGAGCGCCGGGAAGCGGTGTGGCAGGACGCGCTGACGGACCACGGCATCGCGCCCGATCTCGTCGACGTCGCGGTGACAGCCGAGCGGTATCGATTGGTGCCGTCACAGATCATCACCGCGGCGACCGAAGCGCGAGGTCGCCTCGATTGGGCTCTCGCGCGTCAGCTACCGATGACGGCGACGAGTGCCGTCTACGCGTCGGCGCGGGCGCGCTCGAGCGACGACCTCGCCGCGCTCGCGACGCGCGTCGTCACGAAGATTCCGTGGGAGCGCCTGATCGTCCCCACGGAGACTTTGGCGCAGTTGCACGAGCTGCACGACCGTGTCGCCGCGCGTCGCGTCGTGCTCGAGCAGTGGGGTTTCGCCGGCCATTTGCAAAACGGTCTGGCGCCGACCGCTCTTTTCTACGGCCCCGCGGGCACGGGGAAGTCTACCGGTGCGGCGGCAATCGCCCATGCCCTGGAGCTCGATCTCTTCCGGGTAAACTTGGCGTCGGTGGTGAGCAAGTACGTTGGAGAGACGGAGAAGAATTTGGATCGTGTCTTCTCCGCCGCCGAGCGATCGAACGCTGTGCTGCTCTTCGACGAGGCCGACGCGCTGTTTGGAAAGCGATCGGAGGTCAAAGACGCGCACGACCGGTACGCGAATGTCGAGATCAGTTATCTGCTGCAGCGAATGGAGTCGTACGATAGCGGCGGTGCGGCAATACTCTCAACCAATTTGCGCGGTCATCTGGACGAGGCGTTCACGCGGCGACTCGCGTTCATCGTGCACTTTCCTCATCCCGACGTCGCGCAGCGTGAGGCACTCTGGCGCACCATTTGGCCTCCCGACGCGCCAGTCGATGACGACATCGACTTCGCCCAATTGGCGCGCGCTTTTCCGCTGACGGGCGGCAACATCAAGAACGTCGCGCTCGCCGCGGCGTTCGCCGCTGGAGTCGAGACCACGAGGCGCCGGGCGTCGATCGGGCTGCGTCATGCGTTACACGGCATCCGGCGCGAGTACGCGAAAATGGGCAAGGATATGCAGCCCGACGAGCTCGAGCAGGCGTGGGCGGCGGCCGCTTCGCCGGGTAATCGCTGAGATGGCGGCGCGAACGAAGTCGGAGCGTAAACCGCAGCCGCAGATCGCGATGGTGAAGATGTACGAAGTCACCATCGACGGTCAGAAAAAGCGCTTGACCGAAGCCGAGTATCAGGCGCAGTTCGAGCGCGCCAAGAAGAACCTCATCCTCAAGTTCAATCTCATACAAAGCGAGGCGAGCTCGAATCGGCAGGACCACAAGAAATGGATGGATGAGGTGCACGGCAAGCATTGGTATAGCGTCGGCACGATCAGCGACATCGTCGGCGACGCGCTGCCGCCGCCGGATTCGATCTGGACGCGCCCGAACGCGGCGGTGACCAACGGGCTGCGTGCGGCAAACGAAGGGAAGCTCGAGGTCGCGGCGCGGCAGCTCAAGCTGGCAAACGACACGCTGCGCGAAGTGAAACACGAGTGGAACAGCTACCTGCAGAAGACAATTTCCGGCGCCGAGTCGACGCAGGGAGCGTTGGAGATAACGCGCGACGTGTCGTTCGCGATCGCGCTCAGCGCGGCGGCGATCGTCGCCGCTCCTGTCGTTGCCGGCGCCGCGGGAACGGCGTTCGCCGGCGCCGGCCTCACGGGTGCCGGCTTGACCGCGGCGACGACCGCGACGACCGCGGTTGCGATCACCGCGGGCGGAGGTGTTGCGGGCGGCGTCCTTCGCGGCGGCAGCAATCTGGCCGGTCAAGCCGTGGCCGGTGGTCCGATCAGTATGAAGCAGCTCAAGAAAGAGACGTGGGAAGGTGTGAAGCACGGCGCCGTCGATGCCGGAAGCACGTTCGTCGGAGGCGCGGCGGGTGAGCTGTTGGGCGCGGGTGCGAAGGGCATCAGTCTCACATCACGGGTCATCCGCGGCGCCGGCGCCGGCATTGCCGGCGGCGGGTTTGGCGGTGGACTCGGCGCCACGCTCGAGGGAAAGAGTGCCGGCGAGATCGTCGACGACACGCTCACCGGCGCCGCATCCGGACTCGTCGGCGGCGGCATCGGCTCCGGCGTGTCGCACGTGATCCCGAATGCACCGAAGCTGGTGCAGAGCGTCGCTGGAGCAACGGTCGGATCCGGTGTTGCCGCGGGCCAGGCATATCTGTCCGGAGCGTCGCCGGAAGAGATCAAGAAGGCCGCGGTCGTCGCCGGCATTCAGGGATTCGCGACGAGCCAAGCGGGCCACGAGGGCGGATTCGGTCTCGGGGAAGGCGGCGCCGAGTTGCAGCAGCGCACTCAGAATCAGCGCGCCGCGCTGGCGGCTCAACCTCCGGCGATACGAGAGGCCCAACCGCAGACACACCAGCAGGAACCGCAGTCGCCGGTTGAGCAGAGCGTCCCGCATCAGCAAGACGCAACGCCGCAGCAAGCGACGCCTCAGGTGCAAGACCAGGTCGCGCCGGAACAGCTGCATGCGCCCAACGAAATGCAGCAAACACCGGTGCTCGAGCAATCGCAGCAGTCGGGGGTCGAGGAAACGCCGCAATCACAGCAGCAATCGGCGCCCGCGCCGGAGCCAGTCCAACAAACCGAAGCCCAGCCGGCATCGAAGCAGGACTCGCAGCCTTCACCGAAGGAGGAAGCTCCGCAGGTTCAATCGAAATCAGAGGATGCCAAGAGTCAGTCCGCGCCGGAGCCGGCCTCACCGCAGTCCGTGGCGGCCGAGAAAGCCGCGAAGACTACGCCCAAAGTGGAGGATCGTTCTGAGAACTTCTTCCCCGACCGCGCCGAGATCGAGCAGCACGTGGAGAACATGTTCGGCCCGATGGAAGGAAAACAGGACGTTCCCACGGGCGTGGACTCGTCCAAAGTGAAGGGTCGGAAGATCGAGGACATCCGAGTCAAGAAGGGGAAAGTCAATGCGACGGGAGAAGTCGAGCGACCCGGACCGCGCAAGGCAGACATGGAGGACATTCAGAGACTGCCCAACGAAACTGGTCGTCAGGCTGTTGCGCGTGTGAACAAAGTCATCTCCAAGGCGATTTCCGAGACGCCCTTAGCGGCGGCTTGGGAGCAAGCACGCGCCAAAGTGCTCGGCGGGCAAACGGTAGAGAGCCTCGGCAGGCAAGGGACGCTCGACGCGTACAAGAGTGCGCAGAAGGAATTTTGGAAGGCTGTTCGCGCCGATCCGGCCGCCGTTCAGTTCTTGCAGGACTCCGGATTCACGCTTCCGCCGGGCGAAGGCGCGGCGTTGTTGAATGTCAATCCGCCGAAAGCGGGTCAACAGCCGTTGGCCGTCGAAGAGCGCCGAATCAGCCTCGATCACAGCGTCGAGAAGGCGATCGGCCAAAACTGGAAGAAGGCGCTCGACGGGGACAACCTCGTCTTCGAGTTCCACCGCAACAACAGCTATCGCGACTCGACGCAACGCGCACTGAAGATCGGCGCGTATGCGCCGAAGACGCCGTGATCCACGCGACGATCTAGATCCTCGCGTGAACCCGAATTGAGTCCGGCGCTCTATTTCTCGCCGTCCAATCCTGCCCGACTTTGCGTCCGTCTCTTTGAGAGCACTCGACGACGGTGCATCGCATCCGCCTGCTGCTCGCTGGTCCGCAGCTCATCGTAGATCTGATCGATCGACTCATCGGGAAAGTGCCAGACTTCGACATCGTGGACAAAGTGCCCGTCGATCAGGGTCTGGCACGGCGCGCGCGGACGCTTCGAGCCGACGTCGTGTTGGCGGGCGCGAGCGACGACATGCCCGCCACCCGCATCGACGACGTGCTGTTCGAGCTGCCCAACCTCAAGCTCCTCACCCTCGCCCCCGACTGGGCGTCGGCGACGCTGTACGAGCTGCGTCCGCATGCGACGCTCGTGCCCGGATTGTCGCGTGAGGCGCTCGTCGACGCCATCCACTCTGCGGTGTCGGTGACGTCGTCACAGCAGCGATCGACGACCGACGCGCCGTGATCGCGCATGCTCAACCTCCTCGACGAGACCATCCGCACACTGCTGGATTCCAAGTGGGGAGCGGGTCCACCCGCGAAGCCGGAATTCTTCTTCACTGTGCCGAACGAGAAGTGGCAGGCGGACGTCACGACGAACGGCGCGAAGATGCGGCTCAACATCTATATGTACGAGATGCGGGAGAACCGCGACTGGCGCCGCGCGCCTCTCGACCCGACGCCGCTCCCGCTGCCCGATCGCCGCGTCGTGTTCTCGAGGCCCCCTGTCTATCTCGATTGCCACTTCCTGATCTCGGCGTGGAGCCCCGCCGAGGACTCGACCCTGCTCAATCCGATCGAGGACGAGCACGCGACGCTCGCCCGCGCGCTGCGCATTCTCTACCAGAATCCCGAGGTCGTGCCGTCGGTGCTCGGCGTCAACGGAGCCGGTCCGGTGTTCGACGACGGCGCGGTCGTCCTCACCGTCGCGCCACCGGAGACGCCGCGTGTGCTCAACGATTTCTGGAGCACGATGAAGCTGCCCTGGCGCCCCGCGATCCAGCTCGTCGCGATGGCACCACTCGACCTCGTGACGGACTCCGCTCCGTCGACACGCGTCATCACGCTGATACAAAAACACGCATTCGTCGGCTCGCCACCCGGCGAAGAGTGGATTCAGATTGGCGGTTGGGTGGTCGATGGGAACAACGCCGACAAGCCGGTTCCCGGCGCGACGATTCGCCACGTCGACACCAGCCGCGTCGTCACCGCCGACGATGAAGGCCGCTGGGTCATGACGGGCCTGCAGGCCGGCAATCACACGTTCGTCGGAAGCGCCGCCGGCTTCGCGAACAACGACACTCACGGCGTCGCGGTGCCGAATGGACCGCTCGCGCAACACGTCTTCCGTCTCACCTGATCCGGAACTCACGGAGCCCGTCCCATGCCCCCCACGATCTACGAACACACGCCCGGCGTCTGGATCAACGAGGTTCGGTTGTCGCCGCCGCCCATCGCCGGTGTCAGCACGAGCATTGCCGCGTTCATCGGTCAGGCGCCAATCACAACGCGGTATCCGAACATCGCGCGCGCCGTGACGAGTTACGACCAGTTTCTCGTCGACTACGTGCTCGATCTCACCACGCCGGCGAACAACGCCAAGCGGAGCACCTCGCTGTCGCGGGCCGTCAAGGGATTCTTCCAGAACGGCGGACAGCGTTGCTGGATCGTGAACATCGGCACCGAGCTGGCGAACGACGTCAAGAACAACATCGGTCTGTTCGATCCGATCGACGAGATCGCGATCATCGCCGCGCCGGGCATCACCGGCAAGACGGTATATACCGCGCTGGCCGACCACACCGAGCCGCTCGGCGACCGCTTTGCGATCTACGATCCGGCCGGCAACGAATCGGCGGACCGTTCCAAGCTCCAGACCCCGGTCAGCACGCCGGGCGGTAAGCGACCAGTCGACTCACAATACGGCGCGTTCTACTACCCGCGCGTCGAAGTTCCGAAAGAGCTCGACAATGATCCCGACACCGAGTTCGTGGCGCCGAGCGGCCACATCGCGGGCATCTACGCACGGGTCGACACGACTCGCGGCGTCCATAAGGCCCCGGCCAACGAGGCTATTCGGGGCATCAGCGCCGTCGAGGATCGACTGACCGACGCCGATCAAGATTCGTTGAACAACAACGGCGTCAACATCCTTCGCGTTGCCCCGGACGGCCGCATCCTGGTCTGGGGGGCCCGCACGCTCACTATGTCGACGAACGGCGACAAGTCGTTCTTGCACGTGAGCACTCGTCGCTTCGTCAACTACGTCGAGGAGTCGCTCCAGGAAGGTTTGTCCTGGGCGGTGTTCGAACCCAACAATCTGCAGCTCCAAAAGCAGATCTCTCGCGCCGCGTCCGCCTTCCTCGATCGTGCTTGGGCGGATGGCGCTCTTTTCGGCGCGACGGCCGCCGAATCGTATTACGTGCGTTTTCCCGACGTCTTCAACCAGGACGCGGACCGCGCCCTCGGAAAACTCACCGTGGAAATCGGGCTGCGCGTCACGTATCCGGCCGAATTCATCATCATCCGCATCGGCCTGCTCATGCAGAGCGCCATTACCGCCTAGCTCACCGCGCGAGGATCGCCATGGCTCAACCAGGACAGCAACCCGTTTACTATCGCGCGTTTCAGTTTTCCGTCGAGATCGACGGCGTGATCGGCGCGCGCTTTCAAGAGGCCGGCGGCATCGACGCCACGATCGATGTCATCGAATACCGTGAGGGTGGTGATCGAACGTACGTCCGAAAACTTCCCGGCCTCACGAAGCATTCCAACCTCACGCTCAAGCGCGGATACACCGAGGATGGACGGCTGTTCGCGTGGTTCAAGGACGTGCTCGACGGCAGCGAGAAGATCCGCCGCAGCATCTCCATCGTGCAGCTCGATATGACCGGACAAGAGTTGACGCGTTGGAATCTATTCAACGCGTTTCCGGTGAAATACACCGCGCAGACATTTAACACCAAAACGAGCGAGCTCTCGATCGAATCCGTCGAGATCGCGTACGAACGTCTCGACCGCGCGTGAACCGCGCCTCGGAGTCTCTCATGTTTCAAACGGAATTCGCGTTCACGCTGCCGTGCGGATGGCTCGACGTCGACGGCAGCCTCCATCGCACAGGAACGATGCGTCGCGCGACGGCGGCCGACGAGGTGCTGCCGCTCGCCGATCCGCGCGTCGCGAAGAATGCCGCGTATCTCGTGGTCATTCTCCTCTCGCGCGTCGTGACGCGCATCGACGGTGTCGCGGAGGTCACGCCGAAAGTGATCGAAGGCTTGTTCGCCACCGATCTGGCCTACCTCCAAGCGCTGTACAACACCGTCAACGGACATCCCGACGGGCCGGCCGACGTCGTCTGCCCGCAATGCCAGCACCGCTTTTCCACGGAGCTCGTTGGCGCGGGGGGATAGTGGGCTACCCCCTGGACCAGCTGTACCGGGAGGTAGCCTACGTCGCGTATCACTTTCACTGGGAGCACGATCGCGTCATGACGCTCGAGCACGCCGATCGCCGCCGTTGGGTCAGCGAGATCGCGGACCTCAACCAGCGCGCGAGCGAATGATCGCCACGCATCGGACCGCGGAGAGCCGCTTGCCGCGCCGCCCCCGGCGTCTTGGCGTCGCCAACCCGGCGGCGTTCGCCGACGCGGTGATGGCTCGGCGCACGGCGCTCTCCACGGCGCGCGCGGCGCTGCCGATGCCGCTCGTCGCGTTCGCTCGCGTTTCGCCCGAGTCGGGCGCGTCGCGACAACTGCCGTCGGAAATGCAACTCACGTTCGCGCCGCGCCTCACCGTCGCGGTGTCGGTTCGCGAAGAGCGCCACCAGCACGTCACTCAGCTTCCCCTCGCCGCGACGACAGTCGTCTTCCCGCCGCCGGCGGAGCGACGCGCCGCTCACGCGGCGAGTCTCGTGGTCGCGCGCTTTCGAACGCGTGAGCGTCGCCGCGAGGTCGTGATGCTGCCGGCGAATGCCACGCTCGCCAGCGCTCCACCCGCCGGCACGGCCCGCGTGCTCGACATGCCTCTCATGTCGCGCCGCGCGAACGACGATTCCAAGCCGGCGTCCGCGGAGCCGCACGGGCCACGACTCATGGATCACATTGCCGCGCCCGTCGCGCCGACTCGTCCGCAAATTCCGCCGGCGGATCTCGCGCGGCTCACCGACACCGTGTTGCGATCGCTTGACCATCGCATCGCCGCCCAGCGCGAACGTCTCGGGAGGCGATGATCCATGGCCCTCGAGAAGGCGACGATCACGAACACCGATACCGGCGACCGCACGACGGTGATGTTCAACCCCGAGGAGTACACCCTTACCCGCGGCAATACATTCGCCGAGGTCGGTGTGCCGGGGCTGCGCTCCCCGCTGCTCCAATTCGTCCACGGCGCGCTGCAGACCCTCGAGATGGAGTTGCTCGTCGATACGCGCGAAGCGCACGGCGCCGGCACCACCGCCGGCCAGGACGTGCGCGAGATCACGCGGCGCATCACGAGTCTGCTCGACATCAATCCCGAGACGCATGCGCCGCCGGTCGCGCTGTTCACATGGGGGCAGCTCACGTTCCGCTGCGTCCTGACGCGCGCGACGCAACGCTTCATTCTTTTCCGCCCAGACGGTGTTCCGCTTCGCGCGCGTCTCACCGTTGCCTTTAGTGAGTACACGAACGCCGAACTCGAGTCGAAGGAGACAAAGCGTGAGACGGCCGACTACAGCAAGGCGTACGTCGTCACGCAAGGCGAGACGCTGAGCGACGTCGCCGGACGCGTGTACAAGAATGCTGAGCTCTGGCGCCCGATCGCCATCCGCAATGGCGTCGAAGATCCTCGCGTGCTCGCCGCCGGCATGCGACTCCTCGTCCCCACCTTGCCGTTCCGCGATCCCGAGACGGGCGAGGTCACCGCCTGACATGAGCGCGAGCGTCAGCCCCCTGCAGGCGCGCTACGCGCCCGATTTCAAGATCCGGATCAACGGCGACGATCTACCGAAAGCCGTGCGCTCTTCGGTCGGAAGCATTCGCTTTGAGGACGGCATGCAACGCGCCGATCGCGTCGAGATCTCCGTCGCCAACACCGAACTGCGTTTTCTCCAAAAGCACATTCGTGGACTCGGCTTCCAGCCGTTCCCGACCGCCGTTCGAATCGGCCCGGTGCAAGCCAGCGCGACGCCGAGCGGCGTCTTCGACGTCACGAACACGCTCTCGCTCGCACTCGGCTACTCGCCCGGTTCTCTCACCGACGTCTTTCTGGGGGAGATCACGGGCGTGCAGGCAGCCTTTCCCTCGAGCGGGACGCCCACGTTGACGATTGTCGCGCACGATTATCTCCAGCGTCTGTCGCAGGGCAGCGCCGCGCGCGGCTTCGGGCCGATACCCGACTTCGTCGTTGCCGCGATTCTCGGGGCGGAGAACCTGCTCATGCCGATGATCGATCCCACGCTGGCTGCCGCGGCGTCGGCGATGTCCGCCGTCGGCATGATCTTCAGCGGCGCGGGAATCAAGCAGAAAGGCCAGACCGACCTCCAGCTCCTCGACGAGATCGCGCGACGCTACGACGCCGAGTACTGGGTAGAAGGCACCGTCCTGCACGTGTCGCGCTTCCTCAAGCAATACACGCCGAGTGTCACCCTCACGTGGGGCGAGTCGCTCATCGATTTCTCGCCGCAGGTGAGCACCGTTGGATCGGTGGCTGGTGTCTCGATGAAGTTCACTCTTCGCGAGATCCCGATGGACTTCCTCGTCACGGCGGGCTGGGATTTCGATCGCGAATCGCTGTCGATCAGCGTTACGCCGGGTCAGGCGGGTCAGGGCGCTCCCGGCGTGAGCGGACCGTCGTTCACCATCATCGATCAGCCGATCACGAGTCCGGCGGACATCGCCAACAGCGCGCTTACCATCGTGCGCGAATTGCGCCGACGCCTCAATGCCCGCCTCACCGCGACGGCCAACATGATCGGCGATCCGCGCATTGCCGCCGGCGCCGTCGTTCGCATCGAGGGTATCGGTCCGGATTTCAGCGGCGATTATCGCGTGCGCAGCGCCACGCACACCATCGACGGCGGCGGATATCGCACGTCCTGTCAGTTGTATAAGGAGATCATCCCGTGATCGACGAAGTGCTGGATCAGATCGAGACGGCGCTCATCTCGATGCACGAAAAGCTTCCCGGCGTCGTCGTCGGCACCGTCTCCAGCCTGTCCGACCCGATGTCTCTTGGGCGCGTGCAGGTCAAGATCCCGGCGCTCGACAGCAGCGACAGCGTTCCGTGGGCTCGCGTCGCCGTACCGATGGCAGGGTCCCAGATGGGTATGTACTTCATCCCACGGGTCGACGACGAGGTCCTCGTCGCCTTCGAGCACGGATCGCCGACGGCACCCTACGTCATCGGATGCTTGTGGAACGCCAAGAACCCGCCACCGGAGTCGTCGCCGCTCGCCGAGATCCGCAAGATCGTGACACCGGCTGGCATCGAAGTCACTCTCGCCGATCGGCCGCCGACGGTCACCATCAAGACGCCGGGCAACGAGAAGATCGAGATCGCGCCGGCCGGGATCACGATCGATTCCAGCACGAGCAAGATCGAGATCTCGGCGAAGCAACCCAACGTAAAGGTCACCTCCGGCGGCAACACCATCGAGCTCGCCTCGGGCGGCGTGACGATCAACGCCTCGCCCAGCCTCACGCTCAAGGCCGCCTCCTCGATCGAAATCCAGGCAGGCGCGTCGTGTACTATCAGCGCGCCCGTAGTGAAGATCAATTGAGACTCATTCAGGGATACTCATGCCTCCGGCCGCGCGCGTAGGAGATCCGACGGGACACCCCGGCGTCATCACCGGGCCGGGCGTTGCGACCGTGCTGCTCAGCGGCATGCCGGCCGCCGTCGTGGGCGATCTCCACACCTGTTCCTTTCCGCCGCCGGCTGGGCCGCACCCGCCGTCGCCTTTCCCGTCGGGCAGCACCAGCGTCTTGATCGGCGGTCGGCCGGCTCTTCGACTCGGCGACGTCGCCGGGTGCGGCGCGCCCATCGTGTTCGGCGCCCCCACGGTGGAGATCGGATGATGGCGACCGCTCCCGATGGCAGCCGAGCGTTCCTCGGCATCGGATGGTCGTATCCGATGCGCGCCGAGCCGCGCGGCGACGTCGCGATGTCCGTCTACGATGCAGACGTTCGAGAAGCCGTGCTCATCATCTTGGGCACGTCTAAGGGAGAGCGTGTTATGAGGCCCGATTTCGGCGCGGGGCTCAATGCGCTGCTGTTCGAGCCGGTCAGCACCACGACCGCCGCGCTCGCGCGCCAGCGCGTCGAGGAAGCGCTCGTGCTTTGGGAGCCCCGCATCGACTCCGTCCAAGTCGACGTCAGCACTGAGGACGCCGCGCTCGGCCGTCTCCGGATCGAGATCGCCTACCGCGTTCGCGCCACGAACACGTTCTACAATCTCGTGTACCCGTTCTATCTCAGCGAGGCGAAGTAGCGTGAACGGCACGCTCGATCGCCCGTCCGCTCCAGTAGTCGATCCGCGCACCGCGGACGACGTCGCCGCTGACGTCGAACGTCGCGCGCCGGCGTACACCCCGACGTGGCGACTCGGCCGCTCCGGCCCCGGCGCCGCCGCGACCGCGGCGTTCGGCCGGTTCATGCGGGCGTTGATCGAGCGCGTCAATCGCGCACCGGACAAACACGAACTGGCATTCCTCGATCTGCTCGGTGTCGACCTGTTGCCAGCGCACGCGGCGCGAGCGCCGCTTGTCTTTACGCCGCTACCGGGCGTTGGCGACTCACAGGTGCCCGCCGGCACGAGAGCCGCCGCGAAGATCGTCGGTGGACAAGTCGTCTTCGAGACCGAATCGCCGATTGGTTTGGCCGGAGCGCGTTTGGCCGAAGTGGTCACGGTGTGGCCCGGGAGAGACCAGTACGCCGATCACAGCGCGGCGCTCGCCGGCGGACTGCCGACGACGCTGTGGTCGGGCATGATCGCCGTCGACCACGAGCTCTATCTCGCCCATGACGTGCACTTCGCGCTCGCCGGAAAGTGCTCGGTGCTCATCGACTTTCGTCTGGAGCGGAATGGCAGCGAGCCGCTCGCGCTCGCATGGCAGTATTGGGACGGCTCGATGTGGCGCGATTTCAAATCGTTCGAGAACGACGCCACCGATCCCTCCAAGAGCTTCGACGGCACCGCCGGTCTCACGAGAACCGGTGTCGTGCGGCTGGCCGCCGATTGCTGTGAATCCGAGCAGCTCGTGGTGAACGGCGTCAAAGCGTTCTGGCTCCGCGCGCAACTCACCACGCCGCTCCCTCCGATGATGGGCCGAACGCTGCCGACGATCGATCGAATCTTCGTGCGTTCGATGATCGATCGCCGAGTCGTCGGCGCGACCGGCCTCCCTCCAGACGCGGCATTTGCCAACGGATCCAAACTCGACGTCTCCAAGACGTTCCAGCCGCTCGGCAGCGCCGCGACTCCAGGCAGCGTGATGACGCTCAAGCACGAGGAGGCGTTCTCCAAGCCCGGTGCCACGGTCACGATCGCCATGGTGCGATCCAAGACGCCCGCCGAGCGCGGCGACGATCTCACCGCGGCATACCAGCTCGACGTCAACGCCGCCAAGACGTTGATGGACTCGCTGATTCTGAAGCTGCAGACCGACATCATCCCGGCCCTCGTCGCTATCCGCGACGGGGTGCTTACCGGCGTCGCCGGCCTCACGTGGGCGTTGATCATCGATCCCATCAAAGCCGCTTTCACTGCGCTCAGCGATCAGCAGACAAACTGGACGTTGGACTGGTTCAAAGGGCTTTGGAACCTCACGCAGGCCGTGTACGAGACGACCATTGGCCCGATCGTCGACCTTATCGCGGGCTTCGTTGGGGCCGGAGGGAATGCGGGCGGAATCTTTGACTCGATCAAGGATGCCTTCGCCACGGCGTTCAACGTTGTTGCGGCGCAAGTCAACAACCTCACGGCGCTCGTGAACAGCTTGCTCACCTTCACGCCGGAATCAGCGGCGGTCGCGCTCGGAGCCAAGCAGCCCGTGATGATGGCGCCGGCGGTCGCCTGGGAGTACTGGGATGGTAGTGCGTGGCGCGATCTCTCTCCCACGTTCACCGGCGCCGGCGCGCTGACATTCGAGTCGGCGCCCGCGACCACGGTGACGCTCACGTTCACCGTGCCCCCCGATTGGGAGCCGATGACGCTCGATGGTGTCACCGGTCGCTTCATGCGCGCGCGCCTCGCCAGCGGCGGCTATGGTGTGCTGCGCACGACGAGCTGGAAGGATCAGGTCACTCAGCTCATCGACTTCCTGCCCATCATCGAGAATCGTCCGCCGTCGCTCGACTCGCTCACACTCGGTTATCTCTACCAATCGCCAGGCGTGCCACCGGATCGCTGCGTCACGCAC
>Ga0070684_100002522_pt1 | contig 13503 bp, 10 predicted proteins | sample KBSC723LmetaG_FD_65653 | JGI IMG/M metagenome (GOLD analysis project Ga0070684, IMG submission 65653) | Corn rhizosphere microbial communities from Kellogg Biological Station, Michigan, USA - KBS C7.2-3L metaG | ecosystem: Host-associated > Plants > Roots > Rhizosphere ...
CCGGAGCCGACGCGCGCCCGTGCAGCCCCACCCGGAAGCTCCAGATCGTGCCGGCGCAGTAGTCGCCGTAGAAGTAGCGGCCGCGCGCCGCCCGCACCTCGGAGCCGCGGTAGACGTACCCGCCCGTGACCGAGCAGCCGTGATCGTGCGAGTAGACGGCCGCCGGCCGCACCTTGGCCCCGGCCCTCGAGTAGCGGTGCTCCGACGTGAAGACCGAGTTGCCCTCGTACCGGCTCCAGCCGTAGTTCGCCAGCTTGTCCAGCTTCGCCGCGCGCCGGAAGTCGATCTCCTCGTACCGGTTCTGGCCGACGTCTCCGAGCCAGAGGTTGTCGTTCGCCGCATCGAAGGAGAAGCGCCACGGATTGCGCAGGCCGAGGCCGACCGTCCGCCAGCGCGTGCCGGGTGTCTTCGACTGCGAGCGCAGCAGCTTGCCGAGCTTCGTGTGCAGGTTCTGAGGGGTCTGGTTCGGGTCGCCCTCGGAGCCACCGTCGCCGAGCCCGAAGTAGAGGTAGCCGCGCTTGTCGAACATGAGCTGCCCGCCGTTGTGATTCGAGTACGGCTGGTTCACGCCGAGGAGGACCCTGGCGCTCGAGCGGACCCCCACGCCGTTCGCCGAGCGGTAGCGAACGACGCGCGAGTCTCCGTGGACGTTGGTGTAGGAGACGTAGAACAGGTGGTTCGAGGCGTAGTGCGGGCTGAACGCCATCGACAGCAGGCCCTGTTCCCCGCCGCTCACGACGAGGCTGCGAATGTCGAGGAACGTCCCCGCGATCTTGCCGTCGCGGACGATGCGAATGGTGCCGGGCTGCTCGACGACGTAGAGGGTCGCCGGGTCGCCGGGCGCGGCGGTGACGAACACGGGCGAGTCGAGCCCGCCGACGTAGGGAGCGAACGAGTAGGACGTCGTGACCTGCTGCATCTTGAATCCGGTGTTCGCCTGCCGGTCCCACGGCAAGCTCAAGCTCAGGTGGCCGCCGCCGAGGTACACGGCGAGCAGGGCGGCGGCGACGCCGCCCACGGCGAGGGCCATCAGCGACGCAGAAGAACGCGACGTAGCTCGTCCTCCTTGCCCGACTCCAGGATGGCGAGCACCTGGTCGCCGGCCTCGAGCACCGTCGACCCCACGGCGATCTCGGCGCGGCCGCCGCGCATGACCGAGATGAGCCGCGAGCCCTCGGGGAGCGAGAGCGCCTCGACGCTCCGGCCCGCCGACGGCGAGTCGCCGTCGATCTGCACCTCGACGATCTCGAGGTTCTCACCGCGCAGCTCGAGCAGGTGGATGAGGTCGTGCTCGGGCACCTCGTGCTCGACCAGCGCCATCACGCTGGAGGTCGCGCAGATGGTGGGCGAGATCCCGAGGAGGTCGAAATGCGGCTGGTTGCGCGGATCGTTCACGCGTGCGATCACCTTCGGCACGCCGTACTTCTCGCGCGCGATCTGGCCGACGATCATGTTGTCCTCGTCGTCGCCGGTGAGCGCGAGCACGATGTCCGGCGGTCGCGCGATTCCCGCCCGCTCCAGCACGTAGATCTCGGTCGCGTCTCCTCGCTGCACCTGATGCTCGAACTCGTCCTCGAGCACCTCGAAGCGGTCGCGCCTCTGCTCGATCAGCGTCACCTCGTGCCCGAGCCGCACCAGCGAGCGCGTGACGTTGGCGCCGATCTTGCCGCCGCCGGCGACGATCACGTACATCAGCCCGCCACCTCCTCGGCTTCCGTCTGTGGCACCGGGATCGCGCACGTGCGGGCGGAGTCCATCAGCGCGTCGATCGCGACGCTCGTGGGACACACCGTGTCGAGGCCTCGCTCCTTGTAGAACTTCGCTCGCGCGGGATCGAGGACGCGAACGACGACGCACCGCACGTCGAAGCGCTTCTGCGCGACCTGGCCGATGATGATGTTCGTGTTGTCGCCGTCGGTGGCGACGACGACCGCGTCGGCCTCCTCGATCCCGGCCGCGCGCAGGAGGTCGGCGTCCATGCCGTGCCCGACGATGAACGTCCCCGGCCAGCTCTCGCCGAGCCGCGAGAGCGCGTCCTCGTTCTCGTCCACCACGGTCACGTCCCAGCCCTCCTGGTGCAGCTGGAGCGCGATCGCCGAGCCGACCCGGCCGCAGCCGATGACCAGTGCCTTCAGTTCCATGGGCCGAACGGTACTCCCTAGACCTCTTCGAGCACGCCCTGGGGGAAGGCGACGACGAGCACCTCAGCGGGCGCCTTGCGCAGGACGTAGTCGACGGTCGGCGAGAAGAAGCGCGACTGGCGGCGCCACTTGGGCGCCGAGCCGAGCACGATCAGGTCGGCGCCCGTCTCCTCCGCCGCCTTCACGATCGCGTCGCCGATCGACCGCGCCCGAATGGAACGCCCCTCGACCGCGACGCCGAGGTCGGAACCGAGCGCGGCCGCCTCCGCGAGCGACGCGGCTGCACGCTCCTCCTGGTCGTACAGCTCGGCGTCGAGCGGCTGGTCGAGCGGGACGCGGATCACGTGCAGCGCCACCACCGCCGCGCCGCGCTCCTGGGCGAGCTTGACGGCCGTCGCGACCATCTCCTCGCCGATCTCGCCGAGCTTCATCGGCACGAGGATCTTCGAGAACTCCGCCTGCGGCAGCTCGTCCTCCTCCACGGGCTCCACGTGCTCGAGCAGGCCGGTGCCGCGGCCGCGCCGGACGAAGAGGTAGACGACGAGGCCGCAGGCGAGCCAGATCGGGCCGCCGTAGCGGGCGCCGATGTGGGTCGCCATCGCCGCGACGAAGATCAGCGTCGTCGCGATGGCGCCGATCACGGTCGGCAGCGGCACGTCCGCGCCCCGGATCCGCACCGAGAGCGGAACCCGGAACGGACGCTCGAGCGCGGGCTTCGAGAAGCGGAGCTTGACGACCGCGAGCTGCGCGGCGGTGAACGCGACGAGGACGCCGAAGCTGAACAGGCTCGCGAGGAAGCCGACCGGGTTCGACGTGGCGTCCGAGGCGATTAGGAGCAGGATCGAGATCGTCGCCGCCGCGACGACCGTCTCCGGGGAGTGGAGGCTGCGCCGGCTGAGCCGGCCGAACCGCCGGGGGAGCTGGCCGTGCTCGGCGAGCGAGAAAGCGAGCCGGCCGAAGCCGGAGTTCGAGGTCACGGCGGCGGTGAGCAGGATGAGCGCTCCCGTCAACCCGACGTACACCCGGAGCACGCGCTCGACCCAGTACGCGATGTGCGGCCCGAGCGCGAAGACGACGCCCATCAGCGGTGCTTTCAACCAGGTCGTCCCGAGCTCGGTCGTGCCGTTCGGCGCCGGGAAGGCGGAGAGGGCGACGAGCGCGATCAGCACCGTGACGAGCACGACCGCGCCGATCCCGAGGAACAGGCTCCGCGGCAGGTCACGGCCCGGACGCCGCACCTGCTCCGCGAGGTTGGCCACGGTCTCGAGCCCCGTGTACGCGAGCAGCGCGAGCGGCAGCGCAAATGCGATCTGGTGCCACGAGGGCTGCGTGCCGACGTCGAGCCCGCGGGTGAGGGCGCTCGGAGAGAAGAGGAACGCGAAGCCGAGCGCCACGAGCAGCAGCTGGGTCACGAGATCGAGAGTGGGCACGACGAGGCTGAGGGAGTAGAGCCGCGTCGGCCGGAGCAGCCGCACGGTCGCGATCGCCGCGATGACGATGCTGCCGACGATCAGGTCGCCCGGGTGCCGCGCGATCGAGTGCCAGCCGAGCGCGAGCCCGAGGTAGTGCGGGAAGAAGAGCGCGGACAGCGCGATCACGATCAGGTAGTCGAGGAAGAGCGCCCAGCCCGTCACGAAGCCGGCGAGGTCGTTGAAGGCGACCCGGACGAACGTCGCGGCACCGCCCGTCTCTCCGATCGACGTCGTTCCCTCCGCATAGGACATCGTCACGATGAGGAACAGGACGCCGACGACCGCCAGCACGACGGGCGTGAAGCCGAGTGCGTGCAGGGCGACGATCCCGAGCGCGAAGTAGAGGGAGGACGCCACCTCGCCGTACGCCACGGAGGCGAGCGCCGGCGCGTCCAGCACGCGTTGCAGCCGCGGCAGCTTGCGAGCCATCTGTCCGCGAGCCTAGCGCTGGCGCAGGAGGTAGAGGCGCCCGAGCCCGAGCGCGACGAACAGCACGCCCAGGACGAAGCCGACGGAGCCTCCCCCCTGCACGGCCGTCTCGACGAGGAGCGCGATGCCGAGCACGATCGCGACGATGCCGAAGACGAGGACCGAGCGCCGGTGAAAGCTCACGCGGCTCGCTCGCGCGGGGTCGCGACCATCACGCGGCACGGCGCGTGGCGGAGGACGAAGTCGACCGCGTCGCCGAAGATCTGCCGCCTGCCACGCTGCAGCCGAACCCGCCTCGGGCCGGCCATGACGATGATCTCGGAGTGGCGGCGCTCCGCCTCGTCGACGATCGCGCGACCGATGTTGCGGGTACGTGCGATACGGCCGATCACGCGGACGCCGTAGGAGTCGCCGATCGCCCTGGCCTCGTCGAGCTGCTCGTTCGCCTCCCGCACCTCGTCCGGCAACTCCGCGTCGAGCGGCAGTTCGAGCGGGACCTCGATCGCCGTCAGCGCGACGATCGACGCGCGTCGCTCGGCCGCGAGCCGGCAGGCGAAGTCCATCGCCTCGTCGGAGGCGTAGCCGGGCGCGATCGGCACGAGGATGCTGCGGAACTCGAGGGCGGCGGCGAGGCCGTACTCGACCGGCGCGCGCACGGTCTCAGCGAGCGGGATCTTCAGGACCTGGCGCCGGTACACGACGTAGATCACGAAGCCGGCCACGAGCCAGCCGAGGCCCGCGTAGCGGGTGCTCGGATACTGGATCACGACGTCGAGCCAGGACAGCGCCGTCCCGAGGAAGCCGATCACGGCGAAGAGCGGCCAGTCGACGCCGCGCCAGCGGAAGTTCGGCCGCGCCCGCCACGGGATGTCCTCCCCCGCTCTCAGCCGCCGCAGCTGGATCACCGAGGCGTGCGCGATGGTGAACGAGAGCATCGCGCCGAACGAGTACATCGTGCCGAGGAAGTTGGTCTTGCCCGGGAGCAGGACGAGGATCGAGATGAAGCCGGCGAAGACGACGAGCGAGACCCACGGAGTCTTGAACTTCGGGTGCAGCCGCCGGAACACGGACGGCAGCTGCCGGTAGCCGGCCATCGCGTACGTGATCCGTGAGGCGCCGATCACTCCGGCGTTCGTCGCGATGAAGAGGATCGTCGCCGCGAGCAGGCCGACGTAGATCTTGATCGCCGAGAGCAGCGCCCCCGTGATGCCGAGGTTCTCGACGAGCCCGAGCACCGGGTCGTTCGCGAAGCCGTTCGGCGGCGCGAGGCCGAGCACCGTCTGGTAGTGGCCGTCGACGAGATGCACCGGCATGGCGGAGAGCGCGATCAGCGGCAGCGTGAAGTAGATGGCGAACACCGCGATCGCGACCATGAGGATCGAGCGCGGGATGCTCCGTACCGGGTCGCGTGCCTCCTCGGAGAGATTCGAGACGGTCTCGATCCCCGTGTAGGCGATCATCGCGATCGGGATCGCGAGCAGGAAGTTGCTCCAGGTCGGCGCCACGCCGAAGTGGACGTTCGTCACGAGGATGTGCGGGCTCAGGACGAGCACGAAGCCGAGCAGCACGAGCAGGACCTGCGTGGCGAAGTCGATCGCGGCGAGCACGACGTTGATCCGCGCCGACTCCTGGATCCCGATGATGTTCAACCCGACGAGGAAGACGACGACGACCGCGCCGCCGACGATGTCCCACGGGTTCTCCCGCAACGGCTCCCAGAAGATCGAGAGGTAGTGCGGCACGAAGAACGCCGAGATGGCGATCGTGATGATGTAGTTGAGCATCTGCGACCACGCCGCTCCGAACGAGACGACCTCGTTGAAGGCGTGGCGCGCGAAGCTGGAGGAGCCGCCGGCCTCCGGGAAGAGCACCGTCCCCTCGGCGTACGTCGCGGCGGTGGCCGCGAAGAAGAGGCCGGCGATGACGAAGACGACGGGCGTCAGCCCGAGGGCGAAGGCTGCGGTTACGCCGAGCGCGTAGTAGATCGACGAGCCGACGTTGCCGTACGCGGTGGCGAAGAGCGCGTTCGCCCCGAGAACGCGCTCGAGCTCGTGCGCCTGGCGACGCCGTCGTGCCACGGCGCGACTCTAGTGCTCGCCGCGGTCGATCCCACGACAGGACCGGTGGCGATCATCACGCGGCAGGGCGTCTCCCGCAACAGCAGCAGCACGTCACGCGGGAACGCGTGGTGGAAGCCGCGCCGCGACTCGACGGGTGCGCCTACCACGACGAGCTCCGCGCGGCGCTCCGTGGCGATGCGTGCAACCTCCTCGCCGAGGCTGCCGGGCCGTGTGCGAACGATCTCCTGCCGGACGTCGACGCCGTACGAGCCGGCGACCGCGGCCGCGAACTCCAGGCGTTCCTTGAGGTCCCGGAGCTGCCCGTCGAGATGCGCGTTCAGCGGCAGCTCGCGCTCGAGGACGGCGGGCGCGACGAGGATGACCCGAGCACCCCGGTCGGCCGCGAGCCGGCAGGCGAGGTCGAGTGCATGCTCGGTCTCCGCCCGGTCGAGCAGCGGCACGACGATTGTGCGGTAGGCGATCGAGCCGGTCCAGCGCGCGAAGCGGCGGGCGCGGTGGTGGAGCAGTCGTACGTCCGGGAGCCTCATCGGATGAGGTGGTACGGGACGGAGGCGAGGATCACGTTCGGCTCGACGAGCAGCAGCCGCTTCACGTAGAGAGCGCGCTGGTTGTGGAGGAGCCGGCGCCAGCCGCGGAGGATCAGCTCCGGCAGGACGACGAGCACGGCGTGCCCGTCCTCGGTCAGCTCGCGCAGGTAGGCGAGCAGCGGGTCGCCGATGTCCCGGTACGGCGCCGCGAGCACCTCGAGCGGCACACGCGCGTCCGCGGCCCGCCACTTGCCCCGCATCTCGGCCGCCTCGGTCTCGTCGAAGGCGAAGTTGACCGCGCGCGTGTCCGGCAGGCCGACCGCCTCGGCCCAGTTCAACGCTCGCATCGAGGCGGCATTGGCGCCGGAGACGAAGATCCGCACCGCGAGCGGCCGGCCGTCCGGGCTCTCGTCCACCGTCGGCACGTCCGCGACCACCACGCCCGGCTCGGTCAGGAGCCGCAGCTTGAGCGCGAACTCGAACCGATGCCGTGCCTCCTCGGCGAGTGCCCGCCGGCGGAACTGCTCGGGGACGACGACCGTGACGAAGTCGGACTCGCCGCGCGGCAGGCGCCAGACCTGCTCGAGCACCGCGTCGACCGTGCCGCCGCGAGGGTCGAGGGTCTCGAGGAGCGGCTCCCCGCCGGAGAAATGGAACCAGCGCGGGCCGATGCCCGGGTCGCTGCCGCGCCGTGGGACGTGGATCGCGCGGAACCCGTCCGGCGCGATGGTCCGGGCAAACGCGACCGCGCGCTCGGCTGCCGAGTCGAGATCCTCGACCACGAGCAGCGTGCGGTTGCGCGCACCGGGCGCCGCCGCGACCGCAGCCGCTCCGGCGCTCAGGCGCCGCCCGACCCGCGTGTAGTGGCGGCGCACGCCGAGCATCGCGAAGACGAGCACCGGGATCGCGACCGTGACGAGCCAGGCGCCTTCGCCGAACTTCGTCAAGACGACGATCACCGTGACGAGCCCGGTCGCGCAGGCGCCCACGCCGTTGATGGCGGCCCGTCCGCGCCAGCCGGGCGTCCGTACGCGCAGCCAGTAGCGCACCATCCCTGCCTGCGACACCGTGAAGGCTGTGAAGACGCCGATCACGTAGAGGTGGATGAGGCTGTTGGTGTTCGCCTTGTAGATGACGAGCAGCGCCGCCGCGGCCCCGGCGAGCACGAGCATCCCGTTCGAGAAGACGAGCCGGTCGCCGAGGTTCGAGAACTGCCGCGGCGCGAACCGGTCGCGCGCGAGAAGGGCAGAGAGACGCGGAAAGCCCTGGAACGAGGTGTTCGCCGCGAGGATGAGGATCAGCAGCGTGGTCGCCTGGACGACGTAGAACATGAAGCCTCCGAACGAGCCCGGCGGGAAGACAGCCTTCGCGATCTGCGACACGACCGAGGCCGTCGCGCTCGGGGCCGCGTGCACGTGCACGGCGAGATAGGAGAGGCCGAGGAACATCGTGATCGTCAGCAGGCCGAGGATCCCCAGCGTCCTGGACGCGTTCTTCCCCTGCGGGTGACGGAACGCGTTGACGCCGTTCGCGATCGCTTCCACTCCCGTCAGGGCCGTGGAGCCCGAGGAGAAGGCGCGCAGGAGGATGAACAGGCTCACGGCTCCGGTGCCCGCCGGCAACGCGTTCGGCACGGTCGCGTCCGACAGGCCCCTGGTCGCCAGCTTCACGAGTCCGATGCCGTCCACGGCGAGGATGGCCACGATGAAGGCGTACGTCGGGAGTGCGAACAGCAGCCCGGACTCGCGCACACCGCGCAGGTTCGCGACCACGATCACGCCGAGGCACGCGAGCGAGAGCCCGACGCGGTGCGAGCTGAGCGACGGCATGAACGACGTGATGGCGAAGATCCCGGCGGAGATCGACACGGCGACGGTCAGCACGTAGTCGGTGAGCAAGGCTGCGGCCGCGACGAGGCTCGGGGCCGTGCCGAGGTTCTCGCGCGCGACGACGTACGCGCCGCCGCTCGTCTCGTACACGCGCACCGTCTGGCGGTACGAGAGGATCACGATCCCGAGCAGCAAGGCGATCGCGATTGCGAGCGGGAACACCAGGTGGGCCGCGCCCAGCCCGGCTGCGCCCACGAGCACGACGAGCGCCTCCTCCGTCGCGTACGCGTTCGAGGAGAGCGGGTCGGAGGCGAAGATCGGCAGCGCGAGCCACTTCGGCAGCAGCGTCTCGTGGAGCTGGCCGGTCTGCATCGGCCGGCCGACGAGCACGCGCCGGAGGCGCTTCGGCTCGAGGGACCGCTCTTCGCTACGCGTGGCCGCGCTCACGTGCCAACGCTAGGTCCGCCCGGCTCAGCGGGAGATCAGGATTCGGTCGGTGCGCCTCAGGAAGTGCTCAAGACCGGCCGCGCGCCTGCGGCGCGCGGGGTCTTCCGCTGGGCGTGGCCGGCTTTGCCGGTGACGCTTCCAGCTCAGCGAGCCGGTACCCCGCGCCGGGCTCCGTGAGGATGAAGCGGGGCCGCGCCGGGTCGGGCTCGAGCTTGCGCCGCAGCTGCGAGACGTAGACGTGGAGGTAGTGCGACTCGTCGCCGTAGCCCCTCCCCCACACCTCGCGCAGCAGCATCGTGTGGGTCAGCAGCTTGCCCGGGTTGCGGGCGAGCACGCGCAGGAGCGCGAACTCGTGCGGCGTCAGCTGGACCGGCTCGCCGCCGACCGACACGGCGCGCTTCTCGAGATCGATCCGCAGCTCGCCGACCTCGACGACCGGCTCGGCGGGTGCGTCCGCCCGCCGGAGCGCGGCACGGAGCCGCGCGAGCAGCTCGTCGATGCCAAACGGCTTCGTCACGTAGTCGTCAGCGCCGGCGTCGAGCGCTGCGACCTTCTCCGCCTCGTCGCCGATGACGGACAGGACGATGACCGGCGCGCTGCTCCAGGTGCGCAGCTCGCGGCAGACGGCAGTGCCGCTGCCGTCGGGCAGGACGAGGTCGAGCACGACCGCGTCTGGAGGGTTCGCCGCGAGCGCCGCGAGCGCGCCTTCGGCCGTCTCCGCGGTCTCGACTTCATAACCGGCACCGTGCAGGCTCGTGCGGAGCGCGCGCAGGATCTGCGGCTCGTCGTCCACCACGAGGACGCGGGCGCTCACGCGTGCACCGCAGCGCGCCGCTCCGCCAACGGCAGCGAGAGGACGAGGTGCCCTCCGCCCGGATCGTCCTGCGCCCAGAGGCGTCCACCGTTTGCCTCGGCGAAGCCGCGCGCGATGGCGAGACCGAGGCCCGAGCCGTGTCCTGCGGCGCCGCGCCTGAAGGGTTGGAACAGCGCCTCCCGCTGCTCGTCCGGCAGTCCCGCGCCGGAGTCGATGACGTGGATGCGGAGCTCCGTGGAGCCGCGCTCGACCCGGAGCAGCACTTGCGACCCGGACGGCGAGTAGCGGAGCGCGTTCTCGAGCAGGTTGGCGAGCACCCGCTCGATCTGCGCCGCGTCGACCTCCACCGGGGGCGACTCCGAGCCGATGTCGAGCCGCACGCGGCCCGCCTCGCTGCCGAGCCCGGCGAGGGCCTGGCCGACGAGCTCGTCCACGTGCCACAGCTCGCGATGCGGCTCGGCCGCACCGGCCTCCAAGCGCGAGAGATCGAGCAGTTGCTCGACGACCCGGTCGAGGCGCGTCGCCTCGGCGCGGATCGTCTCCGCGAGACCGAGCCTATCCTCCGCCTCCAGTGTCAGGCCGGGGCTGGCGAGGGCGTCGGCCGAGGCGAGGATGGCGGTGAGCGGCGAGCGCAGGTCGTGCGACACCGCCCGCAAAAGCGCCGTCTTGAGCGCATCGCTCCGGCGCAGCGCCTCTGCCTCGAGCGCCTCGCCGGCCAGCCGCTCGCGCTCCGCGGTCAGCTTGCGCAGTGCGGCGAGCGCCTCCTCGGCCTCCTCGGCACGCCGCCGCGACCGGGTCGCGAGCTCGCTCACGACGACCGCGGTGACGAGGAAGACAAGCAGCGCGAACCAGTTCTTCGTATCCGCGATCGTGAACGTGTAGAGCGGTTCGACGAAGAAGAAGTTGAACGCGAGCATGCTCCCGATCGCCGTCCCGACGGCGTAGGCGGTCCCCCAGGCGACCGCGACGGGAATGATCGCGAGCAGGTAGAGCACCGCCAGGCTGAGCACGGGCACGTGACCCTTCAGGAGCTCGATGGCGCCAGTGACGAGCGCGAGCGCGCCCGCAGAAGCCGCGACCCGGGTGAGCGTTCTCACCCGGGCAACGGTACTCCGCTAACCGTGAATGCTGATGATGATCGGGATGATCAGGATCGCGACGATGTTCGTGATCTTGATCATGGGGTTGATCGCCGGCCCCGCCGTGTCCTTGTAGGGGTCGCCGACCGTGTCCCCGGTGACCGCGGCCGCGTGGGCCTCCGAGCCCTTGCCGCCGTAGAGGCCGTCCTCGATCAGCTTCTTCGCGTTATCCCAGGCGCCTCCGCCCGAGGTCATCGCGATCGCGAGGAACAGACCGGTCACAATCGTCCCGATCAGGAGCCCGCCGAGCATCTTCGCGTTGATCAGGCCCACCACGATCGGGAAGGCGATCGGCACGATCGCGGGCACGATCATCGAGCGGATCGCCGAGCTGGTGACGATGTCGATCGCCGGGCCGTACTGCGGCCGCTCGGTGCCCTCCATGATCCCCGGGTGCTCGCGGAACTGGCGGCGCACCTCCTCGACGACCTCGCCGCCGACGCGCCCGACCGCCTGCATGGCGAGCGAGGCGAACAGGAACGGCATCAGCCCGCCGATGAAGAGGCCGGCGATGACCCAGGCGTCGTTGAGCTGGAACAGTGTCGGGAGTCCCTGCTGCGACAGCCCGTCCGAATACGAGCCGAAGAGGACGAGGGCCGCAAGCGCGGCGGAGCCGATCGCGTAGCCCTTCGTCACGGCCTTCGTCGTGTTGCCGACGGCGTCGAGCGGGTCGGTGATGGCGCGTACCTCCGGCGGGAGATCGGCCATCTCGGCGATCCCGCCGGCGTTGTCGGTCACTGGGCCGTAAGCGTCGAGGGCGACGATCAGGCCGGTCATCGAGAGCTGAGCCATCACGGCGACGCCGATCCCGAACAGGCCGGCGAAGTGGTTGGCGAGCAGGATCCCGACCGCGATCACGATCACCGGCGCGGCGGTCGCCTGCATCCCCTCGGCGAGGCCCTCGATGATGTTCGTCGCGTGACCGGTCTGCGAGGCGCGCGCGATCGCCTTCACGGGACCCCAGCGCGTGCCCGTGTAGAACTCGGTGATCGCGACGAGCAGCGCGGTGACCGCGAGCCCGACGAGTGCCGAGCCGTAGAGATTGCCGAACGAGAACGGCCCGGTCGTGTCGAAGGCCTGCGTGACCGGGATGAAGATCAGCGCTGAGATCACCGTGGCGACGATGACCGCGCGGTAGAGCGCGTTCATGATGTTGCCGCGGGGGCCGACGCGCGCGAACTGGACGCCGATGATCGAGGCGATGATCGAGACGCCCCCGATGCAGAGCGGATAGAGCCAGAGGTGCGTGCCGGTCGTCGCGGCCGCGCCGGTGACGCCGAGCAGCATCACGGCCACGGCGGTGACGGCGTACGTCTCGAACAGGTCCGCCGCCATGCCGGCGCAGTCGCCGACGTTGTCGCCCACGTTGTCCGCGATCACCGCCGGGTTACGCGGGTCGTCCTCCGGGATCCCGGCCTCGATCTTGCCGACCAGATCCGCGCCGACGTCCGCGGCCTTCGTGTAGATCCCGCCGCCGAGCCTGGCGAAGACGGAGATGAGCGAGCCACCGAAGGCGAGGCCGACGAGGTCGTGGATCGCCGACGTCTCGGTGTGGCCGAGCCAGTCCGTGAGCGCCCAGTAGTAGCCCGCGACCCCGAGCAGGCCGAGCCCGACGACGAGAAGCCCGGTGACCGAGCCGGCACGGAAGGCGACGTTGAGCGCCGGCGGCAGCCCGTGTCGGGCCGCCTCGGCGGTGCGCACGTTCGAGCGCACGGCGACATTCATCCCGATGAAGCCGGCCGCGGCGGAGAGCGCCGCGCCGATGAGGAAACCGACCGCCGCGCCCCAGCCGAGCTTGTCGTAGAAGCCGAGCAGGAGGAAGGGCGCGATCGCGACGACCGCGATCGTCATGTACTGGCGGCGCAGGTACGCGGCGGCGCCCTCCTGCACGGCGCGCGCGATCTCCTGCATCCGCTCGTTGCCGGCCGGCTGCCGCAGCAGCCAGACGGTGAGGCCGAGGCCGTAGGCGACTGCGGCCCCTGCGCACAGCAGCGCGAACAGCACGGCGTGATCCATGAACCAACTCATCGGTTAGGGCTCCCTCCGGGCGTCACAAAGTCAGCGCCGAGACACCCCGGCGCGGCCTGGTTTTTACCACACAGGCCGGATTCGCCGTGTCACGAAGTGGGCGTGCGGAGGTGCCAGCGAACCTGTTCCTCGAAGATCTCGCGCGTCGAGGCGCCCTCGTCGTGGCGCGCGATCTGGCGCTCGGCGGCATTCCGCTCCGGGATCGCGAGCCACTCCGCCGCGCCGAGCTCCTCCGCGACCGGCCGCACCCAGTCGACGAGCCGCTCGAGACGCGCGCGCGCAGGCACCGGCTCCGCGCTCGCGAAGTCGATCAGCTCGCCGGAGAGGCCGTAGCGGATCGCCCGCCAGAGGTTCTCCTCGAGCAGGCGGCTAGGCAGGTCGGGCAGCGGCTCGCCCTCGTCCAGGGCGCGCGCGATGCGCGCCGTCAAGGAGTAGCCGAGCGCCGCGAGCGAGCGCGACTCGGCGAGGTCGGGCTGCGCGTCGCAGATCCGGATCTCCACCGTCGGGAAGGCGAGGTGCGGGCGCACGCTCCACCAGATCTGCGTGTGCTCGGTGATCGAGCGCGTCTCGTAGAGGAAGCGGACATACCTCTCCCA
>Ga0070684_100002525_pt1 | contig 13499 bp, 11 predicted proteins | sample KBSC723LmetaG_FD_65653 | JGI IMG/M metagenome (GOLD analysis project Ga0070684, IMG submission 65653) | Corn rhizosphere microbial communities from Kellogg Biological Station, Michigan, USA - KBS C7.2-3L metaG | ecosystem: Host-associated > Plants > Roots > Rhizosphere ...
AGTCCGCACGGAGAAAGGCGAGCAGCACGTAGCCGCTCCCGAACAGCACGGAGCCGATCTTGAGGAAGACGCCGAACAGCGGCCACAAGCCGAACGGCGCCGCGAGCGCCGTCGCACCTGCCTGCGCCGTCACCGACGCGGCGGCGAGACCTGCCGCTCCCGTCGCCTGGCTCCGCAGCTCCCCACCGATGCCGCGCGCCGCCACCATGACCGCGCCAGCCCCGAACAGGATCACCAGCTCGTTCACTCCCACGCTCGCCGCGACGACGGCGACGACGCCAAGGATGATGAGCCCACGCGTCTTGAGCGCGGCGCGTCCCAGGCCGAGCAGCGCCTGCACCACGACCGCGATGACGACCGGCTTCACTCCATAGAGAATCCCCACCGCCGCCGGGAGCGCGCCGAATCGCACGTACGCCCACGCGATCGCGCCGACGATCAGCGTCGCCGGCAGGATGAAGCACGCGCCGGCGACGAGCAGTCCCGGCCAGCCCGCGCGCGCATGCCCGATGTGGATCGCCAGCTCCGTCGAGTTGGGACCCGGGATCAGGTTCGTCGCGCCGAGGTAGTCGAGAAACTCCTCGTGCGTCAGCCACCGGCGCCGACGCACGACCTCGTCCTCCATCATCGCGATGTGCGCCGCCGGCCCGCCGAAGGCGATCGTGCCGAGCTTGAGGAAGAGGAGCGCGATCTCGCGGAGCGATGTCCTCACCGGGCGGCGGCGCGGCCGGCCACGGTATCCGCCCCCGCCATCGTCGCCGCCGGCAGGACGACGAGCTGCCCGGACATCATCGGCAGGTGCGACGGCACGGCGCAGAGGATGGGCAGGATCCCCGCGCGCCTCGCCACGTACGTCGCCTCGATCGTCTTCTGCGGCGGCATCGCCACGGCGAAATCGGGGAGCACGAAGGAATGATCGTCGTCTTCGGGATTGATCAGCGTGAGATGCACGGTGTCCCCTTCCACCACCGTGATGCTCGACGGCGAGAAGGCATAGACTTCCTTTCCCTCGAGCACGCCGCCCTTCGCGAAGTCCTCCTTCAGGAATGGAAATACCCCCTGCTCTTCCTTGACGAGCAGTGGCACCGCCGTGACGGTCACGCTTCTCGTGCGCGCGCGGTACGTCGGCGCGGGCTGACGCTCCGTGCGCGCACACGCCGCGAGCCCAGCGACGACGATGAGTCCCCGGATCAGATGCTTCATGACATGGATCAGTGAGGAGCCCGGCTTCTACGGCGGATTCGGGTTCGCCCCGGGCCGCACGAGGCGGGCATCGGCGGACCACGGCCCGCCGCCAACCCTCAGAAGGTACAGACTTCCCAGGAGCATTGCCCAATCGACGCGCGCCTCGTGCGCCATTGCCCAAAAGCCCTGGGCGTGCAGCATCGGCAGCTTGGTGGTCGCGATGGCCACGACCATATCGATGATCAGAGGGATCGCGGCGAGGCGTGTCGCGAGTCCGAGAAGGATCAGCGCACCACAGGCGATCTCCACGACGCCGACGAACGGCGCCGTCACCGCCGGTGCCGGAATGCCGATCTTCACGAAGCGGCCCACCCCGAGCGCTTGCGGGAAGAGGAACTTCTGAATGCCCTCCGAGAGGAAGACGGCTCCCACACTCAATCGAATGAGGAGTACCGAGGCCGCCGCTCGAGAGACGAACAGGGCACGCATGGAGCGTGGCGTCACGTTGCGGATTCGCTGCGGCGCGCCACGAGAAGGATTGGAATCGAGCCGAGTTGCACGGCCATCGAGAATGCGATGACAGCGGCGACGGACGCCCGATAGAGTAGACCGGTTGCGATGCTGCCGATCAACCACCCACCGCCGTAGCCGGTGTAGAAGATGCCGAAGGCGAAGTTTCGCCGGCCTTTCGGCAGCCTGTCAGCGACGACGGCCTTGAACAACGTGTCCTGGACCGCGTATCCGACGCCCCACAGCAGGAGTCCCGCGAGCGCGACGCGGAAGCCGCCCAGGAACACGAGCGGCGAGAAGAGGGCGCTGACCGCCACCGCCGCGACGATCGTCCCCGTCGCCCATCGATCGTACATGCGGCCCAGCACCAGGTTCGCCAGCACGCCGAAGCCGGTCGCGATGCCGAGCAGCAGCGGTATGCGGTGGGCGCTGGCCGTTCCATGATTCGAGAGGTGGAACGAGATGAACTCGAAGCTCATCAATCCGGCCCCGAAGAAGGCGGCACCCACCATATACAGCCAGAAGGCCCGCGTGAATCCTTCTGCGCTGTCCGTGCCCTCGCCCTCCCGCTCGAGACGCGCCGGAACGGGGAACACGACGCGCGCCACGACGAGTGCGACGAAGGCCAGCACGGCGGAGATGAGCAGCAAGGCGTACGCGGCGCGGTACGTCACATGACGGTACAACGCGAGCGCCATCAGCAGCGGACCGATCGTCGCCCCGGTCTCGTCGAGCGCCGTGTTCACTGCGTAGACCCATCCCGTGCCAAGCTGTCCGGTGGAGTACGACAGCATCGCCTCGACGGTCGGCTTGCGGATCGCTCGCCCGATGCGTTCCGCGAGGATGAGCGCACCGGCGACCGGCCAGCTGCCCGCGAGCGCCATCGCCGGCACGGCGAACAGGTTGATGGCGAATCCGACGAACGTGACCGGCCAGTACTTGCCCGTCCGGTCGGCAGTCCATCCCGAGACCGACCGAAGGCTATAGCCGAGGAACTCGCCGAACCCGGCAACGATGCTGATCGCCGCAGCGCTCGCGCCGAGACCGCCGAGAAAGGGACCATTGATGCTCGCCCCGCCTTCGTAGGTCGTGTCGCCGAACAGGTTGACGATGCCCATCGTGAGCACGAAGGCGAATGCCGCCGATGCGCCGGCGCGCTTCATTCCTCATGCACCGACGTCCGGGCGCCATTCGTGTGCGCCAACGCAGCGGCCACGCCGCGCGCCAGCGTCGCGGCCTCTCCCACGCCATACCAGTGCAGCCAATACATCTGCGGCGTCTGCTCGATCATGTGATTGTGGATCGCTGTCACGTGCAGGCCATGCTCATCCAGCGCTCGCGCCACGGCGTCGACCTCGCTCGGCGATACGAACAGCTCGCCGCCACACGCCGCGCGCCCGTTCCCCAACTGTTGAAATACCACTTCGGACGCCGTTTCCAGGACGCCGGTCGACTTCACCGCCACCCCACCGACGGTGATGCGCTCTCGGCGCGGGAACTCGTACTCGGCCGTGTGTCCACTCGCCTCCGCGTGCGCACCAAGGATCGCGTCGACGGCCGACCACTGCGCGCCGGGAGGGACCTCCGTCGGCCCCTGCATCGGCGTCGCGGACTTCGCGAACGCGGCGCGCAGCTTTGCGGCGACCGACTCGGCCGTACCGCGCGCCATGACGTGGATGAACATGATGCGCGGCGTTTCACCGATCAGGTGGTTGTGCAGCGCGGGCGTGCCGATGCCCTGGCGACGCAGCTCACTCATCACGCCCGCCACTTCATCGTCGCGCAGAACCATTTCTCCCATGGCGAGGACGTCACGCGTGCCGACCGGCACGAATCCCACGTAGCTCGTCAGCTCGAACGGCGGCTCCAGCACGTCGTTGCCCACACGCACGGCGAGATCGGTGCGCGGCAGGTTGACGCGGAAGTATCCGTCGTGGACCTCGCCGTCCTGCCCGAACGTGCGACTGATGGCGATCCATCGCGGATCGCGCCTCGCACTCGCTTTCCCCTGGGCAGAAGCGCTCTGACCGGGGATCGAGAGTGCGAGCAGCAGCATCAGTGCGGTTGCCGCCCGTCGAAGTGTCATGGGTCGAGCCTCACCGGCGCTCGGCTGGTTCGAACAGCTCGACGGGATTCCCGTCGGGATCCTCGATCTGGATCTGCCTCCCCCCCGGGCCCACCTCCATCTCGTTCCGAAAGCGCACGCCCTGCTCACGCAGCGTAGCGATGCGCTCCGGTAGCCCCATCACGTGCAGCACGACCCGGTTCCACCCGCCGGCTTCCTGCGCGCGACCATCGGGCATCGGCCGAGAACCCGAAGCGCCGGGCCCGCTCAGGATCAGCTTGAGGTTGTCGACCGAGACCTGACCAAACGCGGGAAGGTTCTGAAAATCGAGCGTGAACCCCAGCACCTTCGTGTAGAACTCGACGGCACGGGGCACGTCCGCGACCTGGTACCTCACCCCCCAAAGTCCCTCGATGATACGTCCTGTCATCAGGGCACCTCCGAATGAGTGTCCGGTTGCTGAACAGATGTTGTGCCGCCGTGTCCGTCCACCGCGTTCCGAGTCGACGCCTGTGGTGCCGCCGGCACGGGGGCGCTGCGCCGACAAAAAGGATGCCGGCGCAGCGGCGGAGCGGGCTAGTCGCTCGCGTGGCTGGAATTCGCTTTCTTCACCTCGGCGATGATCCCGTCGAGGTTGTACGCTTCCGGTGCCTGCAGCGGCGGGTACGCCTTGTACGACAGGAGCTCCTGCAGCCAGAGCTGCTGCCCGATCGGGAGCATGTTCCAGTCATACTGGAACGCTGTCACCGGCCCCCCGAGTGCGCCGCCGAGGCTCATCGCGGACTTCTGATCGATGCCGACCCCCTGCTCGAACGGATCGCGCTTGACGTTCTGCACGAGCGTGAAGTGGAACGGCACCAGTGGCATGATCCAGCCGGCCGGTCCTGGCTGCGACATCGTGTAGTACATCTTCCAGTTCTTGTAGCGCACCGCTGACGGTGTCGACCCCGAGAAGTAGAAGAAGTGATCGCGCGCCGACTTCGCCGAAGTGCCCGTCAGATAGGCGTACTGGTCGAATCCGTCGAGCGTCGTTCTCACGATCCCCGGATACTTGCCCTGCTCGATCTGCGACCGGAGGTCGTTGCCCTGCGGGCCGCCGGCCGCATGCACCAGCGTCGGCACCCAATCCAGTGCGGCGAACATCTCGTTCTTCACCGTGCCCGGCTTGATGACGCCTGGCCAGCGAACGACCATCGGTGCCCGGTAGCCGCCCTCCCACGCCTCGCCCTTCTGCCCCTTGAACGGCGTGACGCCGCCGTCCGGGAAGCTGATCGCCTCGGCGCCGTTGTCCGTCGTGAAGACGACGATCGTGTTGTTCGTCGCGCCCATGTCGTCGAGCTTCTTCAGCACGAGGCCGATGTTGTCGTCCATCTGCTTCATGCCGGCCTCGTTGACGCCCCAATCCTTCCCGCCTTTCACGCCGACCATGTTCATGTACTTGTCCGGCAGCACCGTCACGACGTGCATGCGCGCCGGGTTGTACCAGACGAAGAACGGCTTCCCCGTCTTCTTCGGATCGTTCCGGTCGAGGAAGTCGACGACTTTGGCCGAGATCTCTTCATCGACGGTCTTCGACCGCTCGAGCGTCAGCGGCCCCTCGTCCTTGCACGTCTGATTCGCCGCGGTGCCGTCCGACGAATGGCACCACAGCACCGGACGCGGCGGCGTCAGACACACCGTCGTCTTCGGATCGACGGCGCCAGGCACCTCCGCGAGGCCAGGGATCGGTGTGTTCCTGCACGGCGGCGCGACGCCCTGCACGGTCGGGCTCGAGTTGATGTCCGGGAAGCTCACCCCCTGCATGGCGTCCAGGTGGTACAGATAGCCCCAGTATTCCTGGAAGCCGTGGGCGGTCGGGAGCGCTTCCGTGTGATCGCCGAGGTGGTTCTTGCCGAACTCGCCGGTGGTGTAGCCGAGGTTGTGCAGGAACACGGCGAGCGCCGGCGTGCCCGGGCGCAGGTACGACGGACTGCCAGGCAGCTGCGGCGGGATCATCCCCGTCCGCAGCGGATACATCCCCGTGAAGAACGCGTTCCGTCCCGACGTGCAGCTCTGCATGGCGAGATAGTCCATGAAGAGCGCGCCTTCGTTGCCGATCCGGTCGATGTTCGGTGTCTCACCGACCATCAACCCACGATGGTAGATGCTCGGCTGCATCCAGCCGATGTCGTCTCCCATGATGAACACGATGTTGGGCTTGCTGGCCTGCGCGCCGGCGAACACCGGCGGCATGGCGGCGAGCATCGTCACGGCGAGCGCCGCCACGACGATGCGTCGCGGCGTGGTGACGCGGCCGCGCTCGAGCAGATGGATCCTCACGATTGCCTCCCTTGGGATTGGCGCGGGCCTGCGCACAACGGCCTACGCACAACGACGTAAGCACAACGTCGGAGAGGATCGACGGAACGCGCACGCGCGTCGATTGGACCTAAGTGCACCGCATGTCGCGACGTTCGTCACCGCTGTCACCGTGCAGACATGTTCGCTCCCATGTGCGAGCGACTCGTGTAGCGGCATCGCTGATCACGACTCGCATCGGTCGGCGCAAAGGTTGCTGTCGCACCGGGAACACACATCACGACGATTCCGGAGGGCAGACATGAGCAAGGCGAAGCAACACGAGGGCGTCAGTTCTCCCACCGTCGGGCCTCTCACGATGCGCGGTCCGGGAACGACGAACGTCTCCCTTTCCGTCAACGGCATCGCTCGGCTCGTGACGATCGAGCCACGGGTCAGCCTGCTCGATCTGCTGCGTGAGCGGCTCGAGCTCACCGGTACCAAGAAGGGATGCGACCACGGCGCCTGCGGCGCGTGCACGGTCCACGTCGATGGGCGTCGCGTCCTCTCCTGCCTGACGCTCGCGATCACATGCGAGGGGCGTGAGGTGTCCACGGTCGAGGGTCTTACCGAGTACGAGGAGCTTCATCCCATGCAGCGCGCCTTCATCACCCACGACGCCTTCCAGTGCGGCTTCTGCACGCCCGGCCAGTTGATGTCCGCGATCGCCCTGCTCGAGGAGGGGCACGCTTCGACCGACGCGGAGATCGCCGAATGGATGAGCGGGAATCTCTGCCGCTGCGCCGCTTACCCGAACATCCGCGCGGCGATCCGCGACGTCCGCCACGCGATCGGAGGTCACGGACATGCGGCCGATTAGTTACGCGCGCGCGACCGATGTCTTCGAGGCGATCGCCACCGTGCTCGCCGATCCGAAGAGCGCGTATCTCGCCGGCGGCACGACGGAGATCGACCTGCTGCGCCTCGACGTCGTGCGGCCAACCGCTCTCGTCGACATCAATGACCTGCCGCTCGACCAGATCGAGGACCTCGACGACGGTGGCCTTCGGATCGGGGCGCTCGCTCGCATGAGCGACGTCGCCGCATCTCCCGGCGTCGCCGAGCGTTTTCCCATGATCGCCCAGGCACTCCTCCTCGGTGCCTCGCCTCAACTGCGGCACATGGCCTCGATGGGCGGGAATCTCCTGCAGCGAGTCCGCTGCAGCTACTTCCGCGACGGCGTCTCACCGTGCAACAAGCGCGTGCCAGGCACCGGCTGCTCGGCGTTACAGGGGATCAACCGCGGCCATGCAGTCCTCGGCACCAGCGAGCACTGCATTGCAACGCACCCTTCAGACGTCGCCGTCGCGCTCGTCGCGCTCGATGCCGTCGTGCACGTCGAGGGGCCGAACGGTGCGCGCGCGATCGCGATCGGCGACTTCTTCCTGCCGCCCGGCGAGACGCCGCGGCTCGAGCACCCGCTCGAGCACGGCGATCTGATCGTCGCGATCGAGGTACCCTCCTCCCCGGTAGCGCGGACGTCGCTCTACCTCAAGGTGCGGGATCGCGAGTCGTACGAGTTCGCTCTCGCCTCGGCGGCCGTGGCACTGCGCGTCGAGGGTGGGGTGATCGCTGATGTGCGGCTGGCGCTCGGCGGGATCGCCACCATACCATGGCGCGCGCATCGCGCCGAGCAACTGCTGATGGGCGCACGCGCCGAGCAGGCGACCTTTGCCCGGGCCGCGCGCGAGGAGCTGGCTGATGCAGTCCCGCGGGGACTCAACGCCTTCAAGGTCGAGCTGGCGCAGCGGACCATCGTGCGCGCGCTCGAGACAGTCGTTGCCCTGGGAGGTGCAATATGACGGCGGCGATCGGGCAGCCTATCGACCGGGTCGACGGGTCGCGCAAGGTCACGGGCAGTGCGCGCTACTCCGCCGAGATTGCCCTGCCGCATCTCGCGCACGCCGTCATCATCGGCGCGCTCGTCCCCTCCGGCCGCGTCCGTACTATCGACTCGATCGAGGCCCAGCGAGCCGATGGGGTGCTCGCGGTCCTCACGTATCGCAACCTGCCGAAGATCGCGTCACAGCCGACGCTCTTCCCGTCCTTGTTCGGCCACGCCGCGCCGGGAGAAACGTTCTTCCCCATGCAGGACGAGACCGTCCACTACGCGGGGCAACCGGTGGCGATCGTGATTGCCGACGGCCTCGAGCGCGCGCAACACGCCGCGACGCTGGTCCACATCGACTACGAGGAGGCGCCATCGCTCACGACGGTGGACCAGGGGCGCGACCACGCGTACGAGCCGCAGAAGATCTTCGGAGGACTCGTTCCCGGGCGCATCGTGCATGGCGACGTCGACGCCGGGCTCGCCCGCGCGGACGCACGCATCGAGGCGACCTATCGCTTCGCCGCCAATCACCACAATCCGCTCGAGACCGCGGCGACCACGGCGGTGTGGGACGACGATCAGCTCACCCTCTACGACTCGACGATGGGGATCACGGCGACGCGGCTCACCGCCGCCGCGTACCTCGGTCTCTCGCCCACGAAGATTCGCGTCATCACCCACTTCGTCGGCGGCGCCTTCGGCAGCAAGGCGATGGTCTGGCCGCACGTGACGCTCGCCGCGTTCGCCGCGCGACACGTCGGGCGTCCGGTCAGGCTCACCGTCACGCGCGAGCAGATGTTCACCTCGTGCGGGCATCGCGAGGAGCAGGAGCAGTACGTCGCGCTCGGCGCGACCCGTGATGGCGCGCTCACCGCCATTCGCCACCACAAGCTCTCGTTGACCTCGCACTTCGACGACTGGGCGGAGCCCTCGCTCGGGACCGACGGACAGGCCTACGCGTGCCCGAGCTACGAGGGCATCTACCACCTCGTGCGCGGCAACACCATGACGCCGACCTTCACGCGTGCGCCGGGTGAGGCCACCGGGATGTTCGCGCTGGAGTGCGCCGTCGACGAGCTCGCGCACGAGCTGGGACTCGACCCGCTCGAATTCCGGCTGCGCAACCACGCCGACGTTGATCCCCTCAGCGGCAATCCGTGGTCGAGCAAGGGGCTGCGCGAGTGCTACCAGCGCGGAGCCGAGCGCATCGGATGGCACAGTCGCAACCCCGCACCGCGCGCGACGCGCGACGGGCACTGGCTCATCGGGCTCGGCATGGCGACGGCGGTCTACCCCGTTCCGGCCTTCCCGGGCCTGCAGCCGCAACGCGCGCTCGCCCGCCTCTACGCCGACGGAACCGCCGTCGTCCAGTGCGGTGCGACCGAGATCGGCACCGGGGTGACGACCGCGATGACCCAGGTCGCGGCCGACGCGCTCGGCCTTCCGCTCGACCGCGTTCGCTTCGACCTCGGCGACACCGAGCTGCCGAACACCTCGTCCGCCGTGGGCTCCGCCGGCGCGGGACTCGTCAGCTCCGCGGTGCACATCGCGTCGACGTCGCTGCGCGACCAGCTCGTGGCGCGGGCCGTCGGCGACGCGAAGTCGCCGCTGCATGGCGCCGACCCTTCGGTGGTCGACGTCCACGACGGCCGGATGACGCTGCGCGACCAGCCCGGCGTCGGAGAGAGCTATGGCGAGCTCCTCGCGCGCAACCACCTCGAGGAGGTCAACGCGCTGGGCACCTGGAACCCCACCGGCGCGGACACCGGCTACGCGCAGATCACCTTCGGCGCCCAGTTCGCCGAGGTCGCGGTCGATGCCGACCTCGGACTCATTCGCGTCCGCCGAATGGTCGGCGCGTTCGCGCCGGGACGCGTCCTGAATGCGAAGACCGCGCGGAGTCAGCTCATGGGTGGGATGCTCTGGGGTCTCGGGCAGGCCCTGCTCGAGGGCACGCGCATGGACAGCCGACTCGGGCGCTGGGCGAACGCGAGCCTGGGCGACTACCTCGTCCCCGTCAACGCCGATGCGCCCGACGTCGACGTGGAGCTCATCGAGGTGCGCGACGAGATCGTCAATCCACTCGGGGTCAAGGGCGTGGGAGAGATCGGTCAGGTCGGCGCCGCGGCCGCCATCGCCAACGCGGTCTTCCACGCCACCGGTTATCGAGCGCGCGAGCTCCCCATCGCCGTCGAGCATCTCTTGGACGTCCTACGATGAACGCGAACGCGCAGCGGCATGAAGCACGATGTCTGAGATTCTCTATACGCAGAGGCCGCGGTGACAGGTGGGAGGGAGCCGCCGCAAACTGGGACTGATATTCGCACCGTGCCGCGCACGTCGAACCGCCCTCCGGTGGAGGTGGACATGCAGGCCAGCGCCAGGCTGTTTGGCTATCCGATGCACCGGATACTCATCGCCCGCGCTCGTCTCTTCGCGCGCACATGGCCAGCGGCCCGCCGGCGATGCGTGGCCTGCTGAGCATCATGGCGCTGCAGAGCTACCTCGGTGGAGAGCTCGTCGTTCGGCTTGGCGCAGGAGTGCGCGGTCGCGACCAGCGGCTTCCGAGCGAGGCGGACGAGGATCGCCTGGGAGCATGAAGCCGATCGAGTTCCGATGCTCCCTGGATGGCGCCACGGTGCCGCTTCCTCACGTCTGGGAGCACGTAGTGGGAAGCTGTCATGCGCCGCTGGCGCTTCGCGCGGACTATCAGGCTCACGTCCGTCGCGCACGCCTGGAGCTCGGCTTTCGACACGTGCGCTTTCACGGATTGCTCAGCGATGACATGGGAACGCTCGTTCAGCCGGGCACAGAAAAGATCTACTCGTTCTTCAACGTGCATCGGGTCTGGGACGCGCTGCTCGACGCGGGCATTCGGCCGTTTGTCGAGCTCTCCTTCATGCCGACGGCGATCGCGTCGGGTCGCGCGACTGTGTTTCGCTATCGTGGCAATGTGACGCCGCCACGGGACTGGGACGAATGGAGCGAGCTGATAGGCCGCCTGGTCTCGAGCGCCGTCGCGCGCTACGGCGCGGCCGAGGTCGAGCAGTGGTTCTTCGAGGTGTGGAACGAGCCCAATCTCCGCGCGTTCTGGCGCGGCACGCGCGCACAATACTTTCGCCTGTATCGGGAAGCGGCCCGCGCCATCAAGGGCGTCGAGCCGGCGCTCCATGTCGGCGGCCCGGCGACCGCGCAGAACGGCTGGCTCGAGCAGTTTCTGGACGACTGCCAGCGAACACGGACGCCGGTCGATTTCGTGTCCACCCATCACTATCCCACGGATCGGGTACTGCACGTGGACGGTGGGACCGAGGCGCAGCTCGCCGCAATGCAGCGAGACATTCTGCGCGAAGAGGCACAGGATGCGCGCCGGTGCGCGGGCAACCTCCCGCTCTTCTACACTGAATGGAACACGTCCGCCGACTGTCGCGACCCCAGCCACGACGAGCCCTATGCGGCGGCGTTCATCATCAGGACCGTGCTCCAGGCGAACGGACTGGTGGACGCGTACTCGTTCTGGACGTTCAGCGACATCTTCGAGGAGCGATACTTTCCGTCGATCCCTTTTCATGGCGGTTTCGGGCTGCTCACGCTGCACGGCGTCGCGAAGCCGTCATACCGCGCGTTCGAGCTCCTGCACCGGGTTGGGACCGAGCTGGCCGTGCCCGTAGATGGGATGCACACCAACGTCGCGATGTGGGTGATTCGGGGCGACGCGCGCGCCACCCTGTTGCTCGTCAACGGTGCGCCTCCCCAGCATGACGTCGTCCCGGCGCGGGCGCTGGTCCACCTCGGCACCAGGTCGCGTCTTCGCGCCGCGACGATCGAGCGGATCGACGAAACGCACGCCAATGCCAAACGACGATGGCTCGAGATGGGCGCACCCGAATATCTGCGAGCAGCTGACGTCGACGAGCTCCACCTGGCGTCGATGCTTCGCGCTGAGCCGTGCCAGCCCCACTGCGAGGACGGTGGCATTCATGTGGACGTCGAGCTCCCTCCGAACAGCGTCGTGGCTGTGACCCTCGAGCTCTCGGACAGTTCGGCCCAGGCGCGTCATGGCTGATCCGGGGATCGACACCATCGCGCTGCTCCAGGCGCGCACCCTCGGCTACTTCACACGCCAGCGCCATCCCGAGACCGGGCTCGTCTACGACAGCACTCGGCCAGAATCTCCAGCAAGCATCGCCGCGTCCGGACTCGCCTTCGCGTGCTATGCGGTCGCGGCAGATCATGGCATCATGCCGCGTGCGGAAGCCGCTGCGGTGGTGGCACATGCACTCGGGTTCCTATGGCACGCGGAGCAGAGCGCATCCCCCGACGCCAGTGGCGCGCACGGCTTCTTCTATCACTTTCTCGATCCTCGCACGGGGAAGCGCGCCTGGCGGTCGGAGCTTTCGACGGTGGACTCCGCCATCCTCTTCGCCGGCGCGCTGACAGCAGCGGGATACTTCGACGGACCGTCGCACGAGGAGCAGACCATTCGACGACTCGCCGACGCACTCTATCGCCGCGCCGACTGGCGCTGGATGGTGCGACGGAACGCCATCTGCCACGGCTGGAAGCCGGAGCGCGCATTCCTTCGCTTCGACTGGCTCGGGTACAACGAAGCGCTCTTCCTGTACATCCTCGCGCTCGGGTCACCGACGTCTGCGCCAGACGCCTCCGTCTACGCGAACTGGACGTCCACCTACCGTTGGCGCTCGCTGCTCGGTCATGCCTTCCTGTACGCCGGTCCGCTCTTCACACATCAGTTGTCGCACGTATGGATCGACTTTCGGAGCATACAGGACGAGTACATGCGCGCGAAGAAGATCGACTATTTCGAGAACAGTCGCCGCGCGACACTGGTGCAGAAGGAATACGCGCGGCGCAATCCGCACGGATTCGAAGGCTACGGCGCCAATGCATGGGGCATCACCGCCAGCGATGGTCCCGGGCCGTTCGCCGGGGTCACGCGACGCGGCGATCGTCGCTTCTACGGATATCGTGCCCGGGGTGTGCCCTTCGGTCCGGACGACGGCACGCTGGCCCCGTGGGCCCTCGTCGCTTCTCTGCCCTTCGCGCCAGAGGAGGTGGTTCCCGCGATGCGCTGGTTCGACTCCGCGTACCCCGAGCTGACCGGCCGCTACGGCTACGAGTCGAGCTTCAACCCAACCTACGGCGGCGAGCACCGTGCCGGATGGGTCTGCGAGTGGCATTACGCCATCGACCAGGGACCGGTTGTCCTGATGGTGGAGAATTACCTGTCTGGCCTCATCTGGCGCATCCTGCGCGACTCGCCGTACGTCCGTGAGGGACTCCATCGCGCGGGCTTTCGCGGCGGGTGGCTCGGCAGCCGTGGTTCCGGACCATGAGCGTTGGCTTTTCGGTGAGCGGAGGCATCGTCGCGATGGCGAGTATGGCCGCCGCCGTCGCGGCGTAAGAGTTCGCCGATCGGCCCTGGAAAGAAATGCGCCATACGCAATGGTCCTTGGGCCAATTGTGTCGCGGTTGTTTCCCCGCACCTTCCTCGGCATGTCACATCATTATTCCGGCCCCGAGTTTGGCTCGCCGCATGACGACGCCCGT
>Ga0070684_100002526_pt1 | contig 13497 bp, 10 predicted proteins | sample KBSC723LmetaG_FD_65653 | JGI IMG/M metagenome (GOLD analysis project Ga0070684, IMG submission 65653) | Corn rhizosphere microbial communities from Kellogg Biological Station, Michigan, USA - KBS C7.2-3L metaG | ecosystem: Host-associated > Plants > Roots > Rhizosphere ...
CCCGCTCAGGAGCAGAGCGCAGAATAAGATCAACCAGTTGCAGCAATTCTTCGTATTCATCGGGTCTACCCCTGTTTCTGGTCTGTCACTTGGCGCAAGAATACGAATAAGTCAAATACTCCCTTGTCAGTAGCATGTCTTTGCTTTGTCATTTCGGCAGCCCGAAATCGGCTCTGGCGGATCGCCGCGCACAGAGAAATTTCGCGACATTGGCTTTCGGGGTCGCACAAAGCGCTGGCAGGCACCGCATCAGGTGCGCCTTTTCTGCTTTTTCACTGCATGAGCGACTTAAAGGCTCGACTCGGGCGATCCTAATGGCTCGGCTGGGTGCGATGGTTCCTGCCGCCTATTGCGGCTCAACCCTGGGAGAGTCGGACCCTGCGACGCTGCTACCAAGGTGGAGCTTCTCTTCCCGGCAGGTGAGAAGACACGTGCGCTGCAAAAATCTTAACCGGTGAGCGTTGGAACGCTTCCTTCAGGCGGCGATCTCTTGCGATCGCTTGCGGAATGTCTTCACATCCCGCGCCAGCCCAACCAGGCGCAGCACCAGAATTCCGTACCAATTCAGATCGATCTCATACCAGGCCAAGCCGTGGCGCGCCGATTGAGGATGGGCGTGATGATTGTTGTGCCAGCCCTCTCCAAACGTCAGCAGAGCGACCCAGAAACTGTTCTTCGAATCGTCGTGCGTGGCAAAACGCTGTCGTCCCCACATGTGCGTGGCAGAATTCACCAGCCACGTGCAGTGCAGCCCGAGCACAGTGCGAAAGAAGATGCCCCACAGCAGGAACCGCCAGCCTCCAAACACGAATATCGCCAGGCCAAGCGCCGCGATCGGCACCCAATGCCAGCGGCTGATCCACGCGTGAAACCTGTCTTTGCGGAGTTCCGGAACATAGGGCAGCAACTCATCCGAGTTGTGCCGCATGGTGCGGCCAGTGAGAATCCAGCCCATGTGTGCCCAAAAACTGCCGTCCCGCGGAGAATGCGGATCGCCTTCCTTGTCGGCGTTCTGGTGATGCTGGCGATGTGTGGCTACCCAGAAAATCGGGCCGCCTTCCAGCGCCATCGTCGCGCAAATCGTCAGAAAATATTCCACCCACTTCGGCGTCTTATAGCCCCTGTGAGTCAGCAGACGATGGTAGCCCATGCCGATGCCCAGGCTTCCCGTCACCCACCACAGCACGATGGCGAGCAGTAACGCTTTCCAACTGAAGAAGAACAGCGCCGCGATGGCGCCAATGTGAAACGCTACCATAAACAATGTCGTCACCCACACAATGGGTTGCGTGAATGTCTTGTCCTTCCTGAAGCGCCCTGCTCTCTTCATGCGTCCCCTTCAACAGGCTACGGAAATCTCCAACCTCCGACCCAAATCGCGCAAGGATGGGACTGTCAGTCCCGCCGCCAGAGGCCCAAACAAAAGGCTGGGGCGTTAGCCCCTGAGGTTTTGTGCTCCCGTCTCACGCGTTCTTCCGCACTCTCGATACCCGCGCTTCTCATTCGCCGCGCTCCCTGCATTGCTCAATGCCGAATATCTTAGCGGACGCTTCCCGTCGTTGCCTAGGCGCTCTCACTTCACCCACACCTCGGCTTTTCCGCCTTCCACCTGCCGCGCATGAAACATCCCAGCAGTATTGTTGCTCCAGATTGGAAGGCCCGTCCGGCTCATCACGATCACGCCGCCTTCGCCTCCGGGCAATGCTGGAAGGTCGCGATGGATCAGTTGATCGGCCGCGGCTTGCGGCGTCTTGCCCTCACGGCACAACTCGCCCACCGTATGCGCCAGTGACAACCGGATGAAATATTCGCCCACGCCGGTGCCGGAAACCGCGCACCCGCGATCATCGGCATAAGTGCCCGCACCCAGAATCGGCGAGTCGCCAATGCGTCCTGGCAACTTGCCCTGCATGCCTCCTGTGGATGTCGCTGCGGCAAGGTGGCCCATGCTGTCGCGCGCCACTGCGCCCACCGTCCCGAACGCATGCGAAAATCGGATCCCACCATCGAGGCGCGCACTACCCGCCGGCTTCGCGCCAGGCTCCGCCGACGCCCCGTCCGGCCGCGGTGGAACGGCCCTGCCGCTCTTGCGCATCACATCCTCAAACTCCTTCCACCGCATCTCGGTGAAGAAGTAACTCGGCAGCTCCTGCTGCAAGCCCTGTTGCTTTGAGAACGCATCCGCTCCCGGTCCTGCCATCAGCACATAGGGTGTGTGCTCCATGACCGCTCGCGCCAGCAGGATAGGGTGGCGCGTGAAGTGCACGCCGGCCACTCCTGCCCCGGCGCGATCTACGCCACTCATGAGCGACGCATCCATCTCGTTGCTGCCGTCCGCCGCGAACGCCGCTCCGCGTCCCGCATTGAACAGCGGATCGTCTTCAAGCACCTCCACGGCCGCCTGCACCGCGTCCATCGCCGTGCCATGTTTTTCCAGCACCGCCGCGCCGGCGGCCAGCGCCTGCTCCAGCGACGCGCGATACGCATTCGCCGTTGCTTGGTCCATGCTCAGCCACTCGGCCTCGCCCGCGCCACCATGGATCTCGATGGCCCAGCCATTGGCACCGGACTTTGCGGGCTGTTGACCTCCAGCAGCGCAGCACGTCGCCGCAAGGGTCAGCACCGCACATCCCAGACGGATTTTGCGATGTGCGCCGATCATTGGGTATTTACGATGGAATATCTTTCGAACAAGCCGCATGGCCCCGATTCTAATCGCGGCCTATCGCTTTCCGGCTCGCAGCAACGGGCGCAGCTGCGGTAAATTACACGCCCGGCACTGGCGGACAGCCTGGAAACTCCGTGAGGTACGTGTTTCCCTTGTATCCCAGGTAGTGAATTCCGACCTTGCTCGTGAAATAGCCGTCGGCCGTGAAGTTGCGCAGGAACGAAAAGTACTCTATTGGTTTCCCCAGGCTCTGATCCGAATCAGCGTTCTTGCGATACGCAATCTGGTCCAGGATTTCCGTCTGCTGTTGCGGTGCGCTGTCGACCCACGTCTTGTTGTACCGCGTCGTGCACGTCGCATCCAGCCACTTCAGCAGCCCTCCGAGCTTCTCCTGGTACTCCGTGTTCTCGCTCGTCAGCATGTCGATAAACTCCGGTGCGCCGCCCTCAAGCGCGCCGCCCGCATCCGCGTCTGCCGGAAGAATCGTGTCGCACAAGGAGCGCAGCGTCTTGTATCCATGCGCATCGAAAAACTTCGGCGTGTACGCACCAGCGGCCTGCTCTTCCTCAATCGCGTGGTGCGCGTGCTCCGCCGCATGCAGCGGGATGACCCGCAGCACCGACCCCGCAGCCACGCTCATGCTCAGGGATTTCAGCAGCGCCCGACGTGATACCCGGTCCATCATCAGAGCTCTCCTTTCTTCGCCAGGTCGAGCATGTGCTCTGAGGTCCTCCATGACAGCGCCATGATCGTCAGCGTCGGATTCTTGTCTGCATTCGACACAAACGGCGCCGCGTCGGCGACGAACACGTTCTTCACATCGTGCGCCTGGCAATACCGGTTCAGCGCCGATTTCTTTCGATCGTCGCCCATGCGTACAGTCCCCAGCTCGTGAATAATCTCGCCGCCCTCTGAAATCCGCGCCGCAGGCTGTTGCTGAATTTGATGGCTCTCTCCCGCACTCGCTGCCGGCGGCGTGGATTGTTCCTCTCCCAGCACCTTTCCTCCCGCCGCTTCGATGATCGACCGGAACGTCGCCTGCATATGGTTGGCCATCTTCTGCTCGTTCTCGCCCCACTTCCAATGAAAGCGCAGCACGGGAATGCCCCACTTGTCCTTCGTCTCTGGATCGATTTCGCAGTACGAATTCTCGTTCGGGATCATCTCCCCGCGTCCGCTGAATCCAATGATCGTTCCATACGATTTCCGGACCGCCTGCTTCAAGCTCACGCCGTAGCCCTCGTGCGTGTCGCACGCGTACTGGAACCCGCCCACGCCCGGCATATCGCGGCCGCCGCCAAACTCGATGTGATACCCACGCAAAAAATCGTTCTTCTTGCCGAACAGCCACCACGGCATATACATGTGCATGCCGCCCACGCCATCGTGGTTATGCACCGGCATCCCCTCAAGTTGAGGAAAGACGCCCGCAAGATCGCTGCCCACCGAGTCCGTGAGATACCGTCCCACCACACCCGACGAATTAGCCAGCCCATTGGGAAAGCTGGCTGAGCGCGAATTCAGCAGCAATCGCGCGCTCTCGCATGCGCTCGCCGCCAGCACCACGGATCGCGCATAGACGCGCTGCTCCGTCTTCGTGCTCTTGTCGACGTACGATACCGCCTCGGCCTTGCCATCGCTGCCGAGCACGATCTCCCTCGCCATTGCGTTGGGAATCATGGTGAGACGTCCCGTCGCTGCCGCCGGCGGAATCATCACCTGGCTTGAGCTGAAGTTCGACGCCGTCCTGCAGCCGCGCCCGCATTGTGCGCAGTAATGGCATGCATCGCGATCATTGAGCGGCTTGGTCAGAATCGCCATCCGCGACGGAATGCACGTGATGTGCAGACGGTCGCAGGCCTTCTTGATCAGCGTCTCCGTGCAGCGCGGCTTCGGCGGCGGCATAAAGATTCCATCCGGTGCATTCGGCACGTTCTCCTTCGACCCGAACACGCCGATGTACGACTCCACCTTGTCGTAGTAAGGCGCCACTTCCTCGTACGTGATCGGCCAGTCGTCGCCCATCCCATCCGTCGAATGCGGCTTGAAATCCGCCGGCCCAAAGCGCAGCGCAATCCGCCCCCAGTGGTTCGTCCGCCCGCCTTCAATGCGCGAGCGAAACCAGCGGAACGACGATCCCGGCGCGGTCGTATACGGCTCGCCTTCGATTTCCCAGAAGCCGTTTGGCGCCATGAACTCGTCGCCGATTCCGGCCTGCCTGCCGCCCACGCCCACACCGCGATGCGCCAGTTGGTACGGCCACATGTGCTCTTTGAAATCCTTGTCGGGATTCAGCCGCGGCCCCGCCTCGAGCATCACCACGCTCAGACCGCCCTCGGTCAGGATCTTCGCCGCCGTTCCCCCGCCAGCCCCCGAGCCAATAACGCAGACGTCATACACCTTTTTTCGCGGGCTGATCTCAAGCATCGTGTCTCCAATAGGTAAGGGTTCGTGCGCCGGTAACAGTCTCCGCCTCATCCATGATGAGAAAAGCACGCAAGGGAAGGGAACTGTTTCCGAGCACCAACACTATAACCGCCCCGTCTCAACTCGCGCGACAACCAACCGCCCGACACCTGTCGGCCACCCGCACCACCAGGATCAACCGCCACCACCAACCCGCACCACACAGAGGTGTCATCCCGACCGGAGCGCAATCTGGGTCCCCAGCGACGGGTCTTTGTCGCTGGGGTGGTGGAGCCGAGTGGAGGGATCTGCAGTTGCTTTGGACGATCGTAAAGCCACGATGCTGATCAGCGTCGCAAAACCAACGAACCCGACGAACGCTGAGATTAGCGCGGTTCCCTTTCACCGTGTGCGGAATCAACTCCTGAAACTTCGTAGAATTTCTTCGGCGATTGAGGTCACCTGCTCGTTGAACTCGTCGGTTACAGAGAGAACGCCATCCGGCGAGGTGCCGGGAATTCTGAACATCGGCTTTAGCTCCGGCACAGCAGAATTGTGATTACACCAGTACGTGTACAAGCGACGGGATCCGATATACACCTCGATCTCGCCTGAAACCACTTGTTCCAGGAGCGCTTCTGAGGCCTTGCGCGTAGCTAATCGCCGCTGCTCGATCTTCGAGATTTGTTTCACGCCGACCGCCACTGCACAAAAAAACGCTTTCCTACGTCCTCGTCTTCCACTTCGACGAAAGCAGCGCCAGCTTATCCTGCACCGCCATCTCCGGCTTCGGCCCAGGATTTTGTCCAGCCTTCGCCGGCTGCCTCGCCGCGCCCGCGCTCAGTGCCTTGATCGACAACGCGATCCGCTTCGCTTTCTCGTCCACGCTCAGCACTTTCACTTTCACAAGCTGCCCTGTCTTCACCGCCTCTGAAGGATCCTTGATGAACTTGTTCGAAAGTTCGCTGATGTGCACCAGCCCGTCCTGGTGTACGCCGATGTCGACGAACGCGCCAAACTTCGTCACGTTCGTCACCACGCCCTCCAGCACCATGCCCGTCTTCACATCGCCAATCTCGCGTACTTCATCGTGAAACGTCGGCGCCACAAACTTGTCGCGCGGATCGCGCCCCGGCTTGCGCAGCTCGGCGAGAATGTCGTTGAACGTGAACGCGCCCGCCGACACGCGGCTCCGGTCCACCTTCTCCAGCAACTCCGGCCGCTTGATGATCTCAGCCACCGGCGTCTCCAGCATCCCGGCAATCTGCTCCACCACCGCGTATGACTCCGGGTGCACCGCCGTCGAATCCAGCGGATTCTCTCCGTTGCGAATCCGCAGGAATCCCGCAGCCTGCTCAAACGTCTTCGGCCCAATGCCCGGAACTTCCAGCACCTGCTGCCGCGAACGAAAGCTGCCATTCTCGTTGCGATACGCCACCAAGTTCAGCGCCGTGCGCTCGCTGATGCCGGCCACATGCCGCAGCAGCGTCCACGACGACGTGTTCACATCCACGCCCACGCGATTCACGCAGCTCTCCACCACCGCCTGCAGCGATTCCGCAAGTTGGCGCTGATCGACGTCATGCTGATACTGCCCCACGCCAATTGATTTGGGATCGACTTTCACCAGCTCGCTCAACGGATCCTGCAGCCTTCGCGCAATCGATATCGCGCCGCGCACCGTCAGATCGAGATCGGGAAACTCCTGCCGCGCAATCTCCGATGCCGAATACACGCTCGCGCCCGACTCGCTCACCGTAACCGAGAAGATGCCCTCAATGCCTTTGTCACGCAGGAACCCGCGCACAAATGCGTCCGTTTCGCGCGATGCCGTTCCATTGCCGATCGCGATCGCGCGCACGTTGTGCTTGCGCAGCAGCGCCTCCATCTTCGGCCCTGCCTCCGCATTCCCCTGCTTCGACGTGTGCAGGTACAGCACATCGTGCGCCAGCACCTTGCCGGTCTCATCCACCACCGCCACCTTGCACCCCGTGCGCAATCCGGGATCGATCCCCAGCACCGAAATCGCGCCAGCAGGCGGCGCCAGCAGCACGTTATACAAATTGTCCTTGAAGACCTGAATCGCCTCGGTATCCGAACGCCGCTTCACCTCCAGCCGGATCTCGCCTTGAATGGACGAATTCAGCAGCCGCTTCCAAGCGTCTTCAATCGCCATCTCAAGCTGCACAGTCCAGTCGCCCGCATGGCGCAGCACATGATGCCGCATCACCGCCAACGCACGCTCGGGCTCCAGCTCGATCAGGAAATACAGCACGTTCTCGCTCTCGCCGCGCCGGATCGCCAGCATGCGGTGCGACGGAATCGTCTTCACCGGCTCTGAGTACTCGTAATACATCTTGAATTTTTCCTGCGCGTCCACCGCATCGAGCGTCTTGCGGCTCACCACCACGCCCTCGTCGAACAGGAGCTGCCGCAGCGCCTTGCGCAATGCCGCGTCTTCACTGATCCACTCCGCCGCAATATGCCGCGCGCCCTCGAGCGCCTCCTCGACATTTGCGACACCCAGCTCCGCATTCACAAACGTAGCCGCGAACACATGCAGCGGCTGGTCCGCTACCGTCTGCTCCCAAAGGTATTTCGCCAGCGGCTCCAGCCCCTTCTCGCGCGCGATCGTCGCCTTCGTCCGCCGCTTCGGCTTGTACGGCAGATACAGATCTTCGAGCTCGTTCTTATCCAGCGTCGCTTCAATCCGCGCCTTCAGCTCATCCGTCAGCTTGCCCTGCTCGGCAATTGACGCGAGAATCGTCGCGCGCCTGTCCTCAAGCTCGCGGAAATACGCCAGGTTCTCCTCGATGGCGCGAATCTGCACCTCGTCCAGATTCCCGGTCGCCTCCTTGCGATACCGTGCGATAAACGGCACCGTGCCGCCATCATCCAGCAGCTCGATCACCGCCGTCAGGCCGCGCAAAGGAATGTTCAGCGTCTTCGAAATATGAAGAAGAATTTCAGGAGATAGATTTTTGATATTCGTCATGATGAGTCCATCTCGATCCTAAATCGACCGGCTGAGGAAATCCCGCACCTCCCTCAAGCACAGTGTCATCCCGTGAGCCCGCGTGCTTGCCTGCCTCGCCGAGTGTCATCCCGTGAGCCCGCGTGCTTGGGGCCCGCTCACGGCCTTATCGTGAGTGGGGTAAGCGGGCCGAGGGATCTGCATTTGTCGCTGCTTTTCTGCCTGTCATTCCCGCAGTGAATCTGCTTTTGCTCTTCTCCTTCCCCCGCACCCCAGACATCTGTCATCCCGACCGGAGCGTAGCGCAGTGGAGGGATCTGCGGTTGCTCTTCCACCTTCGGATCGCCCCAACAGCCCCCTACTTCCGCCCCCCCCAACTCCGCCGATCACTTCGGCCGCGTAGAATTGCCGCATACCTCAGCACTAAATCGTCAGGTACGCCGTGAGAGTATTCAAGATATCTGTCGCATTCGCGATCGCTCTTTACTTGTTCTTCATGGCAATCTACTTTGCCACGCAACGAGCCTTGCTCTACTATCCGAACCATTCGTACGTGCCATTGTCAGAGGTGCACGCGAATAAGGCATTCCAAGAGATTTCCGTCAGAACGAGTGACAACCTCGAGCTAAGAGGGTGGTATGCGCCAGCAACCACCAAGCCATTCACCATCATCTTCTTCCATGGCAACGCGGATTCCCTCTCCGCCACTGCGCAAATTGCTGACCCATATGTGGCAGCCGGGTATGGCGTCCTGCTTACCGAGTACCGAGGATACAGCGGATTGCCCGGCAGCCCGACAGAAACTGGACTCTACAACGACGGCCGTGCCTTTATCCGCGAACTGGCGCGACGGGGTGTAGAGACCAACCACATGATTCTCTATGGACACTCCCTGGGCACCGGAGTGGCAGTACAGATGGCCGAGGAGTTCCCCGTCGGCGGGCTCATGTTGTTGGCGCCTTATCTTTCAATTCCGAAACTGGCCCGAATACACTTCTGGTTCTTTCCGTCGTCGCTCCTTGCGGTCGACCGTTTTGAAAACGAAAAGAAAATCGGCAAAGTCCGTGATCCGATACTTATCGCCAACGGTGATGAAGATCAGGTCATTCCACCGTCACAGGGAACTCAATTGTTCGCCCTGGCAAATCAACCCAAGGAGTTTCGCTCCCTGCCAGGTAGGGGCCACAATGATGCTTTTGGTCGATTCGCTCCGTTGAGTATTGATTGGATCGCCCGTGCCTGCGCTCCGAATTGACCGCGACCCCTCTTCCGCGCAAGGGCCTTGTTAGCCCTCTGACTGAAAAGCCATCGCACTCAGCGATCCTTCTTGTCATCCACAATCATGCCCGCGTCCCCCATCTTCAACTCATACGTGCTGTAAATCGTCAGGCTGTTCCCGGGCAGAGTATCCGTCCACCCCGCGCCGGGCGCAGGAGCAAAGTCGCGATCGGGTTTCACCGTCACATCCGTACGCCCAAACTGCGCCTTCCCGAACTGATACCGATGGAATCTTCCCCCCGGCGCCATGCCCGCCCACGCAAACCTCATCGCAAATGGATCCGCCGCATCGTTCACCACGGCAATCGTCACATTGCCCGCTCCGCTGCGAAATGCTGCGCAAAACACCCTCTGCCACTTGTCCACCCGGGCATCGCTCACCGTCACGCTCAGTACCTGCGAGTGCTTGGCGATGAATCGGCTCATCAGCCCCAGCCCGAAGTAGCTGTTCATGTGCGGCGTGAACTCAGGCAGCAGTTTGTCATGCCCGGTGTCCCACGTGTCTACGTACTGCCACTTCCCATCGAGATTGCCTCGATTGAGAAAGCTCCAGCGGTTGAATCCATCCACGCCGGCGTTGGCATCGCGAATCACAAATTCCGCCCCCGCGAGCACCGCTTCGGGCGCATTCGGCCGCGTATCTTCCGGCGTGATCGGCCAGTCCAGCGTGCCATATTCAGACAGGAATACCGGCTTGTTCTGAGCATGCGCAAACTTCACCGAGCCGGAAACGGCGCGCACCTGCTTTTCCATAAACCCGTTGCTGCGCGCGTCAATGCGAATGCCGTAATCGTGAAAGTCGTAGGCCCCAAGCTCGAGCACTTCTTCCGGCTTAAGCACGGTTTTGAAGTACTCCATCCCCGCATCTGGTCCTGAAAGCGGCACCTCCACGCCGCGCTTTGCCAGCGCTTTCCGCACGGCGTCCAGGCCCGGGCCAATCGGCAACGGATTTCCCGACGCATCATTCCACCAGCCCCACTTCGCACCCGGCTCGTTGGTAATGCTCAACCACTTGATGCATGTGTAGCCCCGCTTCTTGATGAGGTGCTCCATGAGAGCGGCCAGCCCATCGGCAAACGCATCCAGATCCTGCGGAGCGCTATGCACCCGCGCCACCGGATCTTTGCGCGCTGAAGGGTAAGCAAGCCAATCGGCATTCACCCACATCTGCTGGAAGAAGACGTCCGCGCCGTGCTGCTGATTCCAGTCGAGAATGCGATACAGGATGCGCATCTCGGGCGTATCAAACGTGAACCGGCCGGCCTCGGGTTCGTAGACGCGTTGCTCGATCTCCACGCGATTCCAGTCAAGTCCCAGCCACTCCGCGTGCTTATAGATCTGCTGCCATGCGCGCTCATCGTCAGCCGGAGGATACGCTCCCCATCCGCTGCCGCCATGCCCAATGGGGATCGGCTTCTCAATCGCATGCCACGACGCGCCAATCCCGCCACGCATCGTATTCACGACTCTGGCCGTATCCACGGTAATTTCTACCGCCTGAGGCGTCTTCAACTCTCCGCCGTGCACTTCGGTCCCAGCGCCGATCGCCGTGCCTACTAAAATCGTGATGACTGCAGAGCCAGTCTTCACGATTGTCAAAGTGTGATTCAGCTTCATGCCCAGGCCCCTCGGAATCGCCCCACAGTTTATAGGAACAGGGGTGCGCGGGCCTGTGCCGCCCGTTGGCCCACACCTGCCGCATCCACATGTCTGGGTGCCGCATATCTGGGCCGGTCTTGCGCCGAGATATGGGAGACCACCACTCCTGTAATTGCTGCGGTAGAACAGGTCAATCGTCGTATGACTGCCATCCCGGAAGCTTCCACCCTTCAGGCTTTCCGCTGATCGCCTGCAGCGAAAATCGGCAGAGAATTTGCCGAGCGCCCGTCATCCCGCGCGTCCTTGCGCAAACACCTGCAGCAACTCCCGCGCCGCCCGAAACGGCGTAGCCTTTCCCTCCACCACCTCGCGCTCGCACGCCGCAAGCTGCTGCGCCACTCCCGGGTGCGCACGAAACATTTCCGCCAGCCCGTGCTCCAGCGACTCTTTCAACCACCTCCGCCGCTGCTCGCGCCGCTTCCGCTCCAGCCACCCGCCCGCGTTCGCCGCCTGCGCGTACTGGCGCGCCTTGTTCCACAACTCGGCAACTCCGCTCCCCGTCAACGCCGAACACGCCAGCGCGCAAGCCGTCCAACCCTCATCCGCCGGCAGGAAAAAATGCAGCGCCTTCTCCGCATCCGCGCGCGTCTTCTCGGCTGCCGACACGTTCTCTCCATCCGCCTTGTTCACCGCGATCAGATCCGCCAGCTCCATCACGCCGCGCTTCATCCCCTGCAACTCATCGCCCGCGCCACTCAACATCACCAGCACGAAAAAATCCACCATGCCGTGCACTGCCGTCTCTGACTGCCCCACGCCCACAGTCTCAATCAGCACGTTTTGAAAACCCGCAGCCTCGCACAGCAGCATCGCCTCGCGCGTATGCCGCGCCACGCCGCCAAACGATCCACGCGACGGCGACGGCCGTATAAACGCCTTCTCACACGCGCCCAGGGAAACCATCTGCGTCCTGTCGCCGAGAATGCTGCCGCCGGTCACCTGGCTGGTGGGATCGATCGCCAGCACCGCCACCGATTCGCCGTACTCCAAAATAATGTGCTGCCCCAGCGCCTCGATCAGCGTGCTCTTGCCTGCGCCCGGAACGCCCGTGATGCCCACCCGGAGCGCGCGCCCGCTATGAGGCAGGCATCCCTCCACCACCGCTTCTGCAAGCTCCATGTCCCCAGCGCGCTTGCTCTCCACCAGCGTGATCGCCCGCGACAGTACCGCACGATCGCCGCCGACAATCCTCTCGACATAATCGTCCGCATTCAGCCGGCCTCGTGCTGCATTCGCGCGCGCTGGCAGCGCCGCACTCATACCGCCGCCACCGCCCGCGCCTGCAGAATACGAACGATATCCTGCGCTGCCTGCGGCACCGGCGTTCCCGGCCCATAAATGCCCGCCACGCCCGCCTCGCGCAGCAACCCATAATCCTGCGGCGGAATCACCCCGCCTGCCACCACCAGAATGTCCTCTCGTCCCATCGCGCGAAGTTCTTCGATCAGCCGTGGCACCAGCGTCCGGTGTCCCGCAGCCAGCGACGACACGCCCACCACATGCACATCGCTCTCCACGGCAAATCGCGCCACCTCGGCCGGCGTCTGGAACAGGGGCCCGATATCCACATCGAAACCCAGATCCGCAAACGCGCTGGCAATCACCTTCGCCCCGCGATCGTGCCCGTCCTGCCCCATCTTCGCCACCAGGATGCGCGGCCTCCGCCCTTCCGCCTCTTCAAACTCCTCTACCAGCGCGTGCGCCTTGCGGAACTCCTCGCTCGCACCCTGCGCGGCATACACTCCGGTCACCGCCCGTGGCACCGCCTGGTATCGCCCCCACACCTTTTCGAGCGCCGATGAAATCTCGCCCAGAGTCGCCCGCTTGCGCGCCGCGTCCACCGCACACTCCAGCAGGTTCTCCTCGGCGCCCGCGGCACACTGCTCCAGCCGCGCCAGTGCCTGCTCCACCGCTTCCGCATCGCGCTCGCGTTTCACCTGCTCCAGCCGCCGCACCTGCGACGCGCGCACCGCGGCATCGTTGATCGCCAGCACAGCAATTTCCGTCTCCTCCGTCGCCCGATACGCATTTACTCCCACGATCACGTCCGCGCCTGAGTCGATGCACGCCTGTCTCCGCGCCGCCGCCTCCTCAATGCGCATCTTGGGAATGCCCGCCTCGATTGCCTTCGCCATTCCGCCCAGGCGCTCCACTTCTTCGATCAACTCCCACGCCGCGTGCATTAGGTCGTGCGTCAGCCGCTCCACGCAATACGATCCGCCCCATGGATCGATGACCCGCGTGATCCCCGTCTCCTTCTGCAGATAGATCTGCGTGTCGCGCGCGATCTTCGCGGAAAAATCGGTAGGCAGCGCGAGCGCCTCGTCCAGCGCATTTGTGTGCAGGCTCTGCGTATGCCCCATTGCCGCGCCCAGCGCCTCCACGCATGTTCGCACCACGTTGTTATAAGGATCCTGCGCCGCCAGGCTCCAGCCCGATGTCTGGCAATGCGTGCGCAGCGCCAGCGACTTGGGATTCTGCGCTCCGAACCGCTTCACCAGCTTCGCCCACA
>Ga0070684_100002533_pt1 | contig 13488 bp, 10 predicted proteins | sample KBSC723LmetaG_FD_65653 | JGI IMG/M metagenome (GOLD analysis project Ga0070684, IMG submission 65653) | Corn rhizosphere microbial communities from Kellogg Biological Station, Michigan, USA - KBS C7.2-3L metaG | ecosystem: Host-associated > Plants > Roots > Rhizosphere ...
GACTGTGCATTTCACTCGTCCGTGGTCGCGGAACGCATCGAGCGTCGTCGGCGGCATCGTATTCACGGTGTCCGGTCCTATCAATTCCTCAACATACAATACATCCCGGTAACTCGGATTCTTCACGCCAGTGCTGGCCCACAGAGGACGTTGGACGCGGGCGCCCCCCTGCTTCAGCGCCGTAAACTGCGCTCCGTGAAAGATTTCCGTAAAGCGCCGATAGACCATCTTCGAATTTGCTATCGCTATGGTCCCTCTCAGGGAGAGGGCGTTTGTCGTGCCGATGGATTCGAGCGCTCGATCCACGGCTGTATCCACGCGGCTCACGAAAAACGACGCCACCGACGCAACCTGGGCAGGTTCGCGGCACTGCTCAAGACCCCTGATATAGGCGTTCGCGACCGCTTCGTAATGGTCCAGAGAAAACATCAGAGTGATATTGACGTTGATACCCTGCGCGATTAACGTCTCAACCGCACGAACTCCTTCCGGCGTTGCCACGACCTTGATCATCAGGTTTGGCCGATTCACTGCCCGCCATAGCCGGCGGGCCTCTGCAATGGTCGAGGCAGTATCCTTAGTCGATTGCGGAGGCGGCTCCAGACTGACGAATCCATTGGCGCCGCCGCTCGACTCATAAACCGGTCGAAGAAGATCGGCCGCCATCCGAACATCCTCAATGACCACGCTGTCATAGAGCGCACGCACATCCGTGCCGGGCGCCTTGGCCAGCAATGAACTCAAGGCGTTGTCGTAGTCGTTGCTGCCGTCGATCGCCTTCTCAAAAATGGTGGGGTTGCTGGTTACGCCTCCGAGGCCGTCATCCTCAATCAGGCGTCTGAACTCACCATTGGCGAGAATGCTCCGTCTAATGTAATCCAGCCAGACGAACTGGCCTTGTTTGTTCAGGGCTAATAGTGAATTCATGCGGCTCCTCTCCAATCCGGGGCGCAGCGCCGGAAAGACCGGCGGTGGCACTTGAACAAACTCATGCAGGTGGATCACCAATCAGCCCGCAGGTGATTATCGGGATCACCAACGAAAGGCCCGAATGCGGCATAGCTGCGCCGTTTGGGCCACCACCCCTCCGCCTGGCTAACCAACCAGACCACGACGCCACCATCTTCCGTGGCCATTGGAGTGCAGTTAGCTCTTGCAGCATGTCATTTCAATTCATCACTGCCATTCCGTTAAACGTCTGGAAAGGCAGCGGTTGCTTCGTCGGCATCGATACGCTTGCGACGGGTATCCGGGCCCTGGGCGGTGACGTCAACTTCGTCACTCCTGGATTCCGCTTTCCCGTCTATGCCGCCAAAAGGACCCTGTTTAACCACATGCTCCGCTATCGGCTTTTCTCGAGCGGTGACACCATCGTCGGTTTTGACGCGGATGGATATTCCATTGCCGGACGCCGTCGGGCACAGCATGTGGCGTCCATCAAAGGCGTCATCGCAGACGTGTTGCCTTATGAAACAGGCTTGACGCGGGCAAGCATGGCTTTCCAAGCGCACCTTGAAAGGATGCATGCGCAAAGAGCAGATCTCGTCGTTACGCCCAGCCGCTATTGCGCAGAGCGTCTCGATGAGCTTTACCGCGTTCGCAACGCGACAGTTATCCCCGAGTTAATCGATCTTGACAAGTGGAGGACATTGTTGGCGGAGAACCCGGCGGCCACTTCGAAGAGACAACGTTTCGTTGTACTGTGCGTGTGCCGGTTTTATTCCCGGAAGCGTGTTGACGTGCTGCTGCGCGCCGCGGCTCTCCTCAGAGCACGAGTCCCCGAGTTGGAAGTGCGCATCGTCGGGAGAGGGCCGGAGGCCGCCCGATTGCTGCTTTTGTGGAGAGCCTTGCGCCTTCAGGGGAGGGTGCTATGGCTCGGCGACCTCACTCCTAATGAACTTGCGACCGAGTACAATGGCGCCGATGTCTTCTGTTTACCGAGCGTTCAGGAAGGGTTCGGTATCGTCTTCCTGGAAGCGATGGCGGCCGGCAAACCGATTGTGGCGGCTCGCGCCGCAGCTGTGCCGGAAGTCGTCCATAACGGACTTCTGGTGGAACCCGAAAACGAAGATGCCCTTGCAGACGCACTCGACAGCCTCTATAGGGATTCTCAATTACGTATGTCGCTCTCCGCCAGTGGCCGGCGCCATGTGGAAAACTTCGAGATGCGGCGCATTGCCCGGCGATTTATGGAAGCCGTAGGTGCTGGAACGAAAGAAGTGGAGGAGATCGTCCAATGAGAAGTTCGAAATACCTGCTGCTTGGTGGCGGGATGGTCGCCGGCTATGCGGCGAAACAACTTGTCGAGAGCGGCCTAAAGGCAGGCGAGCTAACAATCGTGTCGGCCGATGGCGCGAACCCATACGAGCGGCCGCCTCTTTCCAAGGGCTTCCTCGCCGGGAAAGACTCGGAAGCCAGCATCTTTATTAACACGGACGACTTCTACCAAAGCCATGGCATTACGATTCACCTCGGCGCCGTAGTAGATGGGATTGATCTCGACCAAAAGACAGTACACCTGCGTTCCGGCGAGGAAATCGGATTCGAGAAGCTAGTCGTGGCGACCGGCGCCCGAGTAAGGACGCTGGACATCCCTGGGGCCGATTTGGAGGGCGTCTACTACTTGCGCACTCTCGAAGACTCGAAACGCATTCGCGAGCAGGCCGGAAGCGCGAAGCGGGCAGTCGTAATCGGCGGTGGATTCATCGCCATGGAAGTGACCTCGGTTCTCGCGCAAAAAGGGATCCAGACAACGATGGTGATGCCCGAGGACCGCATCTGGAAGCGCTTCTTCACTTCGGCCATGTCCAAGTTCTTCGAGAACTATTACACGGAGCGAGGCGTGCGGTTCGCCAAGAACACCAAGGTTATGGAACTGAAGGGCGTAACTGGCGCTAAGTCGGTCGCACTGGAAAGTGGCGCGGTCCTGAATTGCGATATGGTCGTAGCGGGCGTTGGCGTAAGTCCTGTTACGGAGCCCCTCATCAATAGCGGAATTGAACTGACGAACGGAGTGGTGGTGAATGAATACCTCGAAACCAATCAGCCGGATGTCTACGCGGCCGGCGATGTTGCCAATTATTACGACGTCCTGTTTGACAAGCATCGCCGCATAGAACATTGGGACAACGCGGTTTCGCAGGGTCAGCATTGCGCCCGGATCGTCTTAGGCGACCGAAAGCCGTTCATACACGTCCCCTATTTCTTCTCCGACGTTTTCGATCTCTCTTATGAGTTCTGGGGCGACCCTTCCGGCGCGGAAGAAATCATCGAGCGTGGAGACCTTTCGAGCAACAGCTTCAGCGTCTGGTGGTTGCGGCAGGGCAGACTGGCGGCAGCCTACGTGATGAATCGTCCGGAAGAGGAGCGCGAAGCTGCCCCGCGATTGATCCAGTCAAAAACGGCAGCGTCCGCCGCAACGCTACCGGGAGCGCACTAACCCACAGAACATGGCGATCGGCTTGCTAACTTGAGCGATTAAGCGGGTTGCCATATCGAAGATACAGATGGTTCGTGCTGCATTTGACACTGATGAGTTTGAGCCAAGGCGCGGTCTGCGGAAGGAACTCCGCGCCGGAGATCACGCCGGGGCGCGGCCGTGTTTCGGAACGGCCGGCCAGTTGCGGAGCCACGGTGAGAAAGAGTTCGTCCATGCAGCCGTTGGCAACAAAGTCTCCGAAAAGGCCCGGGCCCCCTTCATGGAGCAAGAGCCTCACCCCGAATTCACTGTGCAGGAGGTTCAGGATTGAGGCAGGAGGGATTTTCCTATCTGGAGCCTCGATTACCCTCACTTCAGCCGAAGGGAGCGCTGCCACTCCATTTCTTGCGAGAAGCCCGGCGCCATTTGGCGACGTGACAAAGAGCGTTCGCACATCACGAGTGCGGAACGCCGCTCTTTGGAGATCAACGCTTCCGCTGCCGCTCACGATTACATTCAGTGCAGGCTCCCGTTTTCCCAGCACTCCCTCGCGATATCGCGCATAGCGCTCTTGAGCCTCTGGATACACATGTTCCGGCAGCCATAGATATCCCGAAGGAACCTCTCTTAATGTGCCCGCACCCACGATTACTGCATCCGACGATGCCCGGAGGAGTCCCATGATGAAACGATCCTCCTCGTTAAGGCCGCTGATCTCGCCGCCGCCCGACTTCCCCGGTATCTCGAAACTCACCACTCCGTCGAGTGTGCTAACGAAATTGCCGATTACATAGGCCCGATCATCGTGCGCAGGGAATCGCAGGTCTCCGCCGTAAGGAACCCTCAATTCTTCCGGTAAAACGGGCCGATCTTGCGCGGGGTGCCTATCAAGCAATGTAGAGATGTGTTCCATGGTCTTCGATAAGCCGGCCAGTCATTACAAGACTCTCCAGCATTACATGGAAGTAGATGAGGCCTCCATAGGGCTTCCATTTACGGATCACGCGCGCCACGCTGTCATAGAAATAGGTCGAGCCGGCCCATTTCACGGAGTAGGGTGTATTCAGCAGTCCACCGGCCCACGCTCCGCAGATCCATCGGCCGGGACACTGCCTCGCTGTTGTCCAGAGCCGCAAGCCGATTTGCCGAACTCTCATGACACAAGTCGATCAATGCACGGGGTTTGACAGCGCTGAACCTTAGCGATCGTACGGTTTCGGGAACCGCCGCAAGGTTTTCCGATCTTGGAAATGCGGATCGCGGGCCATTCCCCCTTTCAAGCGCCCGCCCGCACGCGGCCCACAGCCGGTTGAGTAACATGATCCAGACCGTCAAACTAAGCTGTTGGCAAGCAATGCCATTCACGGCGGCTTCCCAAATAGTGGGAAATCGAGGCGGTTTCAAACCGAGGAACCGGGTAACACTCGATGCGCTCCTTCCTGTCGTTGCAACCGACAAACGCGCCCAGGAAGATGCCAGGCTCCTACTTTTTGACACCGCTTTGACAATTCTTCCTTTAGAGTGAACTTGGGACGCGTTTTGCCGAGACTTCTGCTGGAGAGAGAGCGCGTGCTGGTCGTGACAATACCGAGTGTAGACGAGCGGTTGGCTCGAATCGAAAAGGTCACCAAGGGAGAGTGTGATGACGTCCGTACGTAGAGAGGAATATCATGTCCACAGTATTTGTTGAAAGAGTCCGACAACTAAATGGGGAGGAGAAGCTCCCCGCATTCGCTGAGGTGGAGAAAACCATCGAGAAGATCCGACAAAAAGCTTTTAACTTCTTTGAGCAACGCGGTTCGCTTCCTGGCTTGGAGTGGGACGACTGGCTGCTTGCTGAGCACGCTGTACTCGGACCTTCATCGGCCGAACTTCTGGAAAACGACAAGGAGTTGAAGCTTAGGATTGCCGTACCAGGCGTAGAGCCCAGGGAAGTAACTGTCACTGCCACCCCGGAATCCCTCATCGTGCAGGCGAATGCAACGAGGACTCACTCCGGAACAGATGGGGAGATTCGCTTTTGCGAATTTGGCGAAGACAAATGGTGCAGGCAGTTCAGTCTACCGTCACGGATTGACGTCAACGCGGTTTCTGCTTCGCTCGACAAAGGCATGCTGCGCATTGTCGCATCGAAGGCAACGAAATCGAACGCGGCGCAACCAGTCGCGGCTTAAGGACGGATCACCTGCGAAAGCGCACATTCAAAGAGTCCTGTCCAGGCGGCCCTCGCCGCGTTAAGATGTGCGCGGAGGTTTGAATTGCTTCAAATGGTGTCGCGAGAATGCGGCACAATTACCTCTTTGCTCGCCCTAGAGACAGACCCAACCCATCGAGTCGCGACCAAGAGTTTCTCACCACCGAACCAGTTGCCAGCTCTTAATACTAGAAAGCGAATAAACCAGTTGGCGTCCTCCACAACGAGATCGTCCATCTTACACGGGTCGCCGTCCGACGCTTTCACTTTGTATGTCAGAATCTCGTTGACGCTTCTAAGGTTTTGATCCCCTTCTGACTTGCCCCTCTCGGCAAGCAACGGCGAAGTCTCTATTGTCCAATATGCCGGCCAGCCGTAATGCTGCGCCATCGAGATTTCCCTCTGGCGATATACTGGCAAGTCCGTATGGACGTCGGGACTTTGACGAACTTCTTCCATTGTCAGATCTACAGGCAGGACCCGTTTGTCCCATTCCGGCTGCAAGACGATGTCTGGGGAGAGGAGAACGTGACGGGCAGAAAACCAGGTTCCAGTCTGTACTACGAAATATCTGACGATCCAACTCCGATCGTGAAAGAGGACGTCGCGCAGGTGTCCGATATTCCCGTCCTTAGCCAGAATAGTTATGCCCAACAACGAAGTTAGGTTGCGCAGCATGTGTGTTCTCCGAAACCAGTCTCGGGCCGTTCTCGCAGCCCATGCGTGCACGTTTCGGCCCAAATGACGTCGGTCCTTCAGCGACCGACGTTATCTTGGCAGGGTGGCGACTAACACGTACCGATCATTGTCGAGCGGTAGCGGAAAGGTGTCGGGCTTGTGTGCCTCAAAACGGACAGCGCTGGCCATAAATTGGCAGGAAAGAGCTTGCGGATATCAGGAGTCTTGAGTTCCCAAAACGTCGCTTCCCGCAACATTAGGCGCCTGTAAAGATAGAATCCGTAATTCGTAGCAAATGATACTGGAATGCCGAGGTCACAGTATTTCCTCCGCAGTCACCCAAGGTGGTGTTAGACGTGCTCTCCGCAGTATCAGTGAAGTCATTCGACTGAAAGGAAACATAGTCCCATGCCGAAAACGGAAGTAGCCAAGAAAGACCTGCCAGGCAACGGCAGACAACGGCTCGCGCTGGAGCCTCTCATCTCCCAAGGGGAGAGCGTTGCTGTTTTGGCGTACGCGCTCTGGGAAAAGAGAGGTCGTCCAGAAGGCTCTCCAGATGACGACTGGTACCGCGCGGAGCAGGAGCTCGCGGCTAACCCGACTCAACGGTTTACCAGACAATGACAGAGACAATTCATCAAGACCGCTTGGAGACTATTGCGAATCGTCTATGGCCTTATCCCGCTGCTCGCGGGCCTCGACGCGGAATCCCGGCAGTGATCTGTTTCACTTCGTTGCATCGGCAGGCTTGGGAGGAGCTGCCGGCCTCTGGTATTGATCGACGATCGCCGGCCGCTTGCCCTCCGTCGAAAGCCCCGCGGCGAGCATCAGCTTGGTGATGGCTGCGATGGTCGGCGGATCCGGGCGCAGTTCGACGCCGACGTAACCCTCGGCGATGAAGAGAGGCGTCCGACCGGCCTTATTGGGTTTGCTCCAGATTTTCGGATCGGCTCCACGCTCCGCCAGCAGGTTCACTACACGGGGGTAGTTGTTGAGGGCCGCACCGTGCATCGCCGTATCGCCATTGTTGTCTATGGCGTTGACGTCGGCGCCACGGTCAAGCAGGATTGTGACTGCCTCCACGGCTTCACTTTCCTCACCGGCTTCCTCGAGGGCTTCTTTGGTGCCGAGACCGGCGGCGGCCATGAGCGGAGTGGTGTTGTTGAGGTTCGGCACGAGTGGATCCGCACCAAGTTCCAAGAGGAGGCGCATCAGGGGAACGTCGGAACGGTCGGCCGCGAACAGCATCGGCGTCGCCCCCTCAGTGCCGATGGACGAGGATGTGGCGGGCATCCGCGGCGTGCCTTTAGGCAACCGAAGATTCACGTTCGCACCGCGCTTCACAATTTCCCGAACGAATTCCAGGCTCGAGAGACGACCCGCGCCGTTCGGCGCCGCGCCATCGCTTCCATCGCTCGAATCCGGTTTTCTTACGCCGGGGATCATGTGGAGCGGAGTGAATCCGGTACGTTGATCGTTGGGATCGGCGCCGGCGTCGATCAACGCAATCGCCAGATCGAAGTGACCGTTCTGAACAGCGAGCAGCAGCGGACTGGTCCGACCCGCCGCGGCAGAAGGGGGACCGCCCGGGCGCCGCATCATCGCGTTCACATCGACGCCCGCCGCGAGAAACACCTTGGCTGCTTCCAGGCGGCCCTCACGCACTGCAAAGAAGAACGGAGTAAATCCGGAGTCGAGTGTCGCGTTGATGTCCGCGCCGGCCCGGATCAAAGCGCGAATGACGGCAGTGTGCCCCTCGGCAGCCGCCCACATCAAAGCGGTCTGGCCGAGCCTCTCGCGCGCATTGGGATTGACGCCGCGAACCAGTAGCATCGTTACCGCCTCAGCGTCGCCGGAACGCGCCGCCAGCATCAGGGTGGTCTCCCCGCCCTTTAGAGTGGCGTTCACATCGGCTCCGGCATCCAGCAACAGCTTCACCATCCCAGCGTTACCGTTCTTACAGGCCTGCACCAGCGGCGATACCCCGTAGCGGTTTACCGCGTTCACATTGGCGCCTGCCTTCAGCAGTACAGCGGCGGTATCCGCATCATCGTGATACGCGGCCCAGTGCAGCGCGGTGGTCCCGTCGGGTTGGGGGACGTTCACGACAGTCGCATTTCCCCGCTGTGTCGCACTTCCCAGCAGTGCGCGGACAGCGGCTGGATCACGCCGTTCCGCGGCGTCCGCCACCGGCGACGGGGTTGCAGCTACCGCCGATCCGCCCAGGCACAGTGTGAGCAGCGCGAGGTTACCCATCATTCGCCAAGACATGTGCGGCTCCTAAACTGCGAAGAGATCTTCGATCTTTCCGGTGCTGTCCATGAAGGAACCCAACTCGACGCCCACACGATCGAGCAGCGTGAGGTGCAGGTTGGCCAGGTTGGCGGCCTTTTCGGAGCGAATATGCCGGCCACCCCTCAAGCCTGCAGCCGCCCCGCCCGCCACCAGAATCGGAAGGTTCTCGTGATCGTGGATGCTGGGGTTACCCATTCCGCTTCCGTACAAGTAGACCGTGTGATCCAGGAGCGAGCCTTCGCCATCGGGAGTGGCTTTCATCTTCTGGAGGAAGTCGGAAAATAACGAGACGTGGTACGTGTTGATCTTCGCGATCTTCGCGATCTTTTCCGGGTCGCCGCCGTGATGGCTGGTGGGATGGTGGGGCTCCGGCACGCCGATCTCCGGATACGTACGATTGCTCTGCTCGCGCGTGAGCTGGAAAGTCACGACCCGCGTGATATCGGCCTGGAATGCCAGAATCTGCAAGTCAAACATCAGCTTGACGTGATCGGCGAACGCGGCGGGGACACCCACCGGCCGATCGGCATCGGGTATTCTATCGCCGTCTATCGCCTTCTCAGCGCGCTCGATTTCGCTCTCCACCTGACGGACGCTATCGAGATATTGGTCCACCCTTGCACGGTCCTGAGCGCCCACTCGTTGCTTGAGCTTCCCAATGTTGGCAGTGAATGAATCGAGCAGGCTCGCTTGATCCTGGAGCGCGGCGCGACGCGCGGCGGCATTACCGCCCTCGCCGAACAAGCGTTCAAATACCACGCGCGGATGCGCCTCGGACGGAAGCGGAGTCGTCGGCGACGACCAGGAGAGGCAGTTCTGATAGACGCACGCATAACCGTTGTTGCACACGCCGGCGAGCGGGTTCAGGTCCATCGCGAGCTGGAGCGACGCCAGTTGCGTATCGCGCCCCATCTCCTTTGCCGCGATCTGATCGATGGTCGTGCCGCAATAATAATCCGAACTCTCGGTGTGCTTGGCGGGCGCGGCGCTCAGAAACGAAGCGTTAGAAGTGTCATGCGTCCCCGGATACGCGTTCTGCAGCCGCGTATTGGTGATGACGGTCACATGGTCCTTCACCGGCTTGAGTGGGGAGAGGATCGGTGAAAGCTCGTCGAGTTTCCCTGGGTTTTGAAGTGAGACGGGAGGCGTCCATCGCGATTGGTCGCACCCCATCGGAATGAACACAAAGCCAAGTCTCCGCACGGGCTTCGCCGGCGTTTGCGCCCACGCCGTGCCTGCGGGAATCATGGCGTCGAGCAGCGGCAGGGCGAGGGCAGCTCCTCCGCTCTTCAGCAGCGTCCTCCGGGGAATCGCCTTTTTCGTCAGAAACATCGAGCGCTCCCTTCTTTCACTTGACACTCGCTATTTTAGCCGCTGGCGGGGTTGTGCTCGGCTTTTCATTCGTCGGGGCCCGCCGCTGCTGAAACGGGGCGCTCTTAACAATTCCGAGAATGAGTGACGAAAATCGGTATCCATCTTTCCCGGCGTCTCTCACGATTTTGCGCACAGCCGGCGCATCGTAGTATTCCACGCCTCGACCGAGAGCGAAGGTCATCAGATTCTCTGTGAGCGTAGAGACAAACAGCTCGGGATGCGCCAGCAGAGCGTTTTCAAGCCCGTCGATTCCGCGGAACTCCGCGCTCCCGGGAACCGCGCCGGACGCGTCGACCGCTTGCCCATCTACCTCAAAGTCGCGCCACTGACCGACCGCGTCGAAATTTTCGAGCGCAAAGCCCACCGGATCAATCGAGCGATGACAGCTGGCACACACTGCGTTTTCTCGATGCGCGGTCAAGCGCTGCCGCATGGAGAGATTGGCGGCCATCTTGCTGTCGTCCAGAGCCGGGACATTCGGCGGAGGAGAAGGCGGCGGCGCGCCTAAGATGTTGCGCAGCACCAGGACTCCGCGGAGCACCGGCGATGTGCGGGTTGCGTATGACGTGACGGCCAACACACTGCCCTGCCGCAGCAGGCCTCCGCGCTTGCTCTCAGGAGTGAGTGTCACGCGGCGGAATCGGCTGCCGTACACGTTTGGAATTCCGTAGTGCCTGGCGAGGCGTTCATTCAGAAACGTGTAGTCCGATCGGATGAACGTCAGCACGCTGCGATCCTCGCGCACAACACTGTCGAAGAACAGTTCGGTTTCCTGGCGAAATGCTTGCCGCAGGTTGTCGTCGAAATCCCGAAAAAGCGTCGTACTTGGAGCCAAAGCATCGATATTGCGGAGCCGGAGCCACTGTCCCGCAAAGTTTGTCGCAAGGTTGAAGGAGCGGCGATCGGCGAGCATTCTCCGCACTTGCTTCTCGAGTTCGGCAGGCTGACCTAACCTACCGCGGATCGCTGCGTCCAGCAGCTCATCGTCAGGAAGGCTGCTCCATAAGAAGAACGATAAGCGCGACGCTAATTCCAAATCGCTTACCCGATAAACGCCACCCGGCGGCACCTTCTTCGGATCGCTTTCCACCCGCAGCAGGAACTCCGGGTTGGTGAGCACCGCGTTCAGCGCCGAAGCGATTCCAGCGTCGAAATCCGCTGCTGCGCGGCTTCTGCGATAGAACGCCATCGGTTCGTCCACATCAGCTTTGCTAACAGGCCGGCGATACGCGCGCCGCATCAGGTTTGAGAGGATCGTCGCCGCGCAAGTTTCCTCATCAGCGCGTCCCTTTGGCTGGCAGACAAACAGCCGCCGCCGGCTCGGCGTGTCTCCGGCGCCTTGCGGTGCGTAAGGCCCGGTGATCGAAACCTGGCTGAGGCCGGGTACAGTACGGGGATATCTGCGGTCGTTATAACGCGATTCGGTAGGTTGCCGGAAGGTCTCGACCAGCGACGAACCGTCCTTCACGAAGGTAACGGCGATGTTGTGCGGTCCCGCGCTGACTTTCACGCGAGCTTTTAAGTCCTTGTCGGCCTGTGTATCGTCGCCATTGGCGGTCTTCTGAACCGTGAACGTCTTCACCGGGTCCCGGTCGATCAGCACCAGCAACTCATGCGGACGGGCTTCCCGCAATCCGCTCACGACGCCTTCCAGATTCCGGGCGAGCAGAATCTGGATGTCATACTCGCCGTCCTGGGGGAATGTATGGGAGATCGACACGCCGCCGCGCGTGCCTATCGGCATCCCAGGCAACTGATCCTCCTGTGTGAGATCCGCCGCAACCTGAATGGTGTCGCTTTGCAAGGCCGGTGCGCCGCCGACCGCCAGGCGACTGATTTTCTGCGCGGCTGCGATGTAACGATTCAGGAGCGTCGCCGGCAGGTCGCCTACCGTGACGTTGTCGAAGCCGTGACCGCTCTCATCGGCGGGAAGCAGCGAGGCCGCATCGATATCCAGCGCCAGCAGATCTCGGATCGCGTTCTGATACTCGGTTCGATTCAGCCGCCGCAGCGAATCCGTGCGGCCAGGATTCGGCTTACCGGCCGACGCCGCATCCAGCGCCGTTTCGAGTGACGTCAAAATCGCGAGGCGATCGGCTTCTGAAGGCTGTGCCGCGTTGCCAGGCGGCATGACCCGCGTGCGCAACTTGCGCACTACCTTCTCCCACAATTCCGGTTCTGCACTCGGCTTGGCCGGGTCCACCTGGGACAAGCTGAGCCCGCCGGTCTTGAGCCGTTCGTTGTGGCATGTCGCACAATAGCGATCGAGGAATGCCTTGCTCTGCTGTGCGGACAACTTCACCGGCACGGCAAGAAAGAGCGCCGCCAGTCCAACGCGGCCTACTCTCAGCACTGTAGAAAACCACACGGGACTATCATCCTGGTCCTTAAGTCATTCTATTCCTTATCGCTGCAAGCTGAGGATGTCAAGGGATAAGGGCGGCGAGAAATAGATAAATCGCACCCCTCTGGTGCGGAAAGCTGGGTCGAATCCTGTTACCCGACGATCGCGTTGCGATACAAACAATCGGACAAATATGGAATGCTTTCGAAGCCGGTACGAGTAGGCTTTCACAGTATCCGAAAGCTAAGCGAAGTGGACTGTCTGGTGATGCGCTCGGTGGGGTTCGTCATAGTATCTACGTCGAAAGCTCGACCAATCCGGTTCCCAGCCAGATCTTCAAGAGCCATATCGATGACCACTTGATGCTCCCCAGCCCTCCAGGGTTGCGTTGGTTGAAAACGCCACTCTGTTTCGCCAAGGCCGATCGTTGTCATTCCGGAGACGCCGGGGATTTGAAAGGCATCGCTCAGAAGCGCGTAATCAAGCGGACGGTCGAACCGGATGACAAGAGGATCCCGGGTTCCAGCTTTGGGTTGGGATACCTTCCACAGCGCGGTATCGACAGCCTGGCGTTCGTCCGCGCCGACGGCGAACTCGTGGCGGAAAGGCTCGGCCATGAGTCGTCCGTTAACATCCTTGAACTCCCGATCGATGATCAGCGTATAACGCTTTCCCTCCACCAGCACAGGCCCTAGATCGACATTTGGCTTCACGCCACGTTTGATGCGGCCGGGATCGAAGATCAGGGTGAGTCTGGTATTGTCGCGATTCCACAACTCTTGCCCAACAAAGGGCAAGTAGGCGGGTTTGCCATCCTGGTCGATCAGATGAATACTCGGCCAGAAATCGCCGCCTTGCATGGGAGCCGAAAAAACGATGTACAGTTTGAGTTGATTTGCAGGGAGCACCGGCGAGGAAGGGTACATCGCCGTAACGCGCGCTTCGAGCGCGGCTACCGCTTCTGGACCGTGGAAAGTAGCTTCGACAGGGGCAGATCCTGGCGGATGAAAAACCGCATAGTACGTAACGCCGGAAGCCAGAGGATATCGAGGATGGAACGTCAGCGAGCCCCCCTCACTCGAGTACGCACCGAACAATGGCGGCAGATCTCGACCCGTTGAAATCGTGAAGATCGAGGCCCAGCCGTCGGCGGGTTCGGGCGCAGTCCAGCCGGTTACCTTGAAA
>Ga0070684_100002535_pt1 | contig 13486 bp, 10 predicted proteins | sample KBSC723LmetaG_FD_65653 | JGI IMG/M metagenome (GOLD analysis project Ga0070684, IMG submission 65653) | Corn rhizosphere microbial communities from Kellogg Biological Station, Michigan, USA - KBS C7.2-3L metaG | ecosystem: Host-associated > Plants > Roots > Rhizosphere ...
CATCGACGTTGGCACGGGGTCGGGCGCCATTGCCATCGCGCTCGGCGCCGAGGGACACTTTTCGCGCGTTTACGCGACGGACATCTCGCGCGACGCCGTAGATGTGGCGCGGCACAACGTCGAGCTCTCGAAAGCGCTGCTGCGCGCACCCGTCGACGTGCTGCACGGATCGCTCCTTGGACCGCTGCTCGACGTGCGGGCTCGCGCAGTCGTGTCCAACCCTCCCTACATTGCTCTTGGCGAAGCAGCGTCGCTGCCAGCAAGCGTTCGAGACTGGGAACCCGCCGTCGCGTTGTTCAGCGGGAACGATGGCTTGCGAGCGACGGCCCAACTCGTGCGCCAGGCGGCCGACGTCCTCGCACCCGGCGGATTGCTTGCATTGGAGGTCGATGCTCGTCGCTCGTCGCTCGTCGCCGAGCTGGTGAGTCGCGAGCGACGCTTCCACGCCATTCGCATGGAGCTGGATCTCACGGGACGCGAGCGATTCGTGCTCGCCCGACGACAGGAGAGGGACGCGGGATGATCGAAGACAAGGCGAAGGAGCTCGGGCGACTGATCGGCCAGAGTGCCGAGTATAAAGAGGTCAAGCGCGCCAGCGACTCGTTGAACGATGACAAAGACACGGTCACGCTTCTGCAACGCATGGAGCAACTGCGCGTCAACGCGCAGAAGATGCTGCAACGGGGCGAGCGTCCGACCGAAGAGATGGAGCGCGATCTCGATGGCCTGTTGACGCAGATCCAGGGTCGTGCCACCTACCAGCGGTTGCTCGTCGCCCAAGAGAACTTCGACAAGATCATGGGGCGAGTGAACGACTGGATTCTGGAAGGCATCGAGAAGGGCGCGACGAGCTCGATCATCACGCTCGGTTAGCGGTCGGCGCTCACGATGCCGCGCGGCCTGCTCATCGTGTTCGAGGGCGCGGAGGGCGCCGGCAAGAGCACGCAACTCCGCCTGCTCGCTGACTGGCTCGGATCGCGCGGCCGTGACGTCGTCGCGGTGAGAGAGCCGGGCGGCACGGTGGTCGGCGATGAGATTCGACGCATTCTTCTGGATCCCAGCTCCGACATCGTTTCGCGCGCCGAGGCGCTGTTGTTCATGGCGTCGCGGGCGCAGCTGGTGGAACGCGAGATTCGACCGGCACTGGAGAGCGGCGCCATCGTCCTGCTCGACCGATTTTTTCTGTCGACGTACGCGTATCAGGGAATCGGCCGCGGACTTCCGGAGTCGGACCTGCGGGCAGCAAACGCCATCGCGACACAAGGACTCGTTCCGGATCTCACATTGCTGTTGACCATGCCCGTCGCCGACGGGCTCGCCCGCGCGGTCGAGCGTGGCGAACGAGATCGCATGGAGCGCGCGGAGCTGGCTTTTCACGAGCGAGTCGCGCTTGCATTCGAAACGTTTACGACGTCCGACTGGCAGGCCGCGCATCCGGAATGCGGACCGATCGTATTGGTCGATGCGACTGGCTCGGAGGCGGCCGTGTTCGACCGAGTGCTGGGTACGCTTCGAACACGCTGGCCCGGAACTTTCCCCGTAGCTTCATAGTAGTTCATCGTCTCGACAGGACGGCGAAACGAGCGTATGCGATCACGTGGATTGTTTGCGGCGGCGGTGCTCAGCAGCGCGCTGGTCTCGGGCGGCTGGCTGGTGGAACGCGGACTGGCTGGGAGCGGCGCTCCCGGCGGTGGCGAACGGGCGCGCCTTCTCCAGGAAGTGATCCAGCACGTCGCGCGTGACTATGTGGACACGCTGTCTGACTCGACGTTGTACATGCGCGCCGCCGAAGGTCTCGTCGCCGAGTTGCACGATCCGCACAGTGTGTACTTGTCGCCCAAGCTGCTCGCGAGTCTGTCGGAACGAACATCGGGGCGATATGCGGGCGTCGGTGCGCAGATCGACGTGCGCGATGGATGGATGACGGTCATCTCGCCGCTTCCCGGCGGACCTGCTCGTGACGCCGGCATTCAAACGGGCGATCGCATCACTGAAGTCGACGGGAAACCAATGCGCGGACTCACGATCGAGGAGGCGCAGAAGGTGCTGCGTGGTGCGCCATCGTCGGTCGTGCGGCTGACGATCGAACGTCCCGCGGTGACAGCGCCGCTCAAGTTCGCGATCACTCGACGCGAGATTCGTGTCGGCTCGGTGCAACACGCCACGATGTTGCGCGACGGCGTTGGTTATGTCGCGCTCACCATTTTCAGCGAAGCATCCGCGGCTGACCTTCGTCGGGCAATCGACTCTCTGCGCTCGGCGGGAATGCGTTCGCTGGTGTTCGACCTCCGCGGTGATCCCGGCGGTCTGCTCGATCAAGGAGTGGGCGTCGCCGATCTGTTTTTGAATCCAGGGCAGCGCATCGTCAGCATGCGCGGGCGCACGCCGGATGTTACGCGCAGCTTCGACGATCGCGCGCCGCAACCGTGGCCGGATCTTCCGGTCGCCGTCCTCGTCGACACGAACACGGCGAGCGCCGCGGAGATCGTTGCCGGCGCGCTGCAAGACCATGATCGCGCGGTAGTCCTCGGGGCGCCGACGTACGGCAAGGGGAGCGCGCAAAACGTGTTTCGCGTTGCCGACGGCGGCGCCGTCAAGCTGACGACCGCATTGTGGTACACGCCGTCCGGGCGGAGCATCAATCGCAAGCATCCCACGCCCGATGACGACAACGCCGACACGATCGCGACCAAGGCCTCGCCGCCGACCTACAAGACGGATGCTGGTCGAACGGTGCTGGGCGGAGGCGGGATCAACCCCGACGTCTTGCTACCCGTGACGTCGCAGCCGCCGACTGACTCAGCGTTCCAACGCGCGCTCGGGAAACAGATTCCTCAGTTCCGCGACGCGCTCACGGACTATGCACTCTCGCTCGCCGGCAAGCATGCGATCGCCTCGCCGGATTTCATCGTGACACCGGACATGCGCGCCGAGCTGCTGCGGCGCATGCGGGCGCGCGGCGTGACGATCGACAACGCGGTCTACGAGACGTCGTCGTCGCTGCTCGATAAGCTGCTCGGTTACGAGATCGCGCGGTACGTGTTTGGCGAACAAGCCGAAGCTGCTCGCCGTTTGCGCGACGATGCCACGGTTGCAGCGGCCGTCAAGTTCGTGACCGGCGCTACGACCGAGCAAGAATTGCTGCGCAGGGCGGCAGCGGTCCCGAAGCCGCGGGCCAAGTCGTAGCCCCGAGCACGTTGTCATCCTGAGCGAAGCGAAGGATCTGCCTTCGGGACCCAAGCAGGCAGGCCCTCGCTCAGGACGACATGGCAACTTCAATTCGGCTTGGTCTGATCGACGACTTTCGCGCCCTTTGGGATCGTGAAGATAAACGCCGTCCGATCGATGGGCACGTTCGTCTGAATCGACGTGATGCGCACGTGGCGCGTCACGCCACTCGGCTCGGTCTCTTCGAACTCGCGAATCAACGAATCATCATCGTCGACCCAGACGGTCGCCTTGCTGAACGGCGCCGTTGCGCCTTTCTTGGGAACGAGAACCAGGCCGCGGGCCGCATGGCCGTCGACCGTCCGCGCAGCGGCAGCGGAGATGTCATACTTGGTCCGCGGTGCGTCGAGGAATTGGCCCGTGAGGTCGATGGGTGATGCGCTGCGGTCGGTGGCCGGCCGTTTCATGACCTGGCCCGGCGCACTGCTTGGCAGATAAACCCAGACTGCTTTGCCGTCGGATACGATCGCGCCCGAATCCGGTGCCGCAAATCGAATGGACAGACGGTTTGGACGCTCTTGCGTGTACTCGCCATGCGCGCTCGCGCTCGATCCGGTCAATGAGTTGCTGACGGTCTGCTCGAAGGTTCCACGGACCGTCGCGACCTTGGCCCATGCCGCGACCGCTCGATCGATGGTGGCGTCGACCGATTGAGCCGCCGAACCGCTTTGCGCGCCGGCGGCCAGCGGTGCCGCGATCAGCATGGCGAGGATTGGATTGCGCATGTCAGGTACTACCCATGAGCGGCGGTAGCCGTTCCGTTGGCGGGCGCGACGGAGCGTCCGATTGCGTTCGTGATGGCGCGCAATTCGGTCACGAGGCGAGCGAACTGTTCGGGGAACAGTGATTGGCCGCCGTCGGACAGGGCGCGATCGGGGTTCGGATGGACTTCGACCAACACACCGTCCGCGCCGGCCGCGACCGCGGCACGCGCCATCGGGATCACTTTGTCGCGCAACCCGGTGCCATGACTCGGATCGGCGATCATTGGCAAGTGCGACAGCCGCTGCACGATCGGAATCGCCGTGATATCGAACAGGTTGCGCGTGATGGTGTCGAAGCTTCGGATGCCGCGCTCGCACAGAATCACCTGGCCATTTCCTTCCGCGAGAATGTACTCGGCGCTCATGAGCAAATCAGTAATCGTCGCGGCCATGCCGCGCTTCAGGAGCACGGGTTTGTTCATGCGTCCGACGGCGCGAAGCAGCGAATAGTTCTGCATATTGCGTGCGCCGATCTGAATGCAGTCGGCGTATTCAGCGACGATGTGCGCGCCCTCTTCGTCGAGCGCTTCGGTGACGATCGGCAACCCGGTCTCTCGTCGCGCGAGCGCGAGCAGCTCGAGGCCCGGTTTGCCGAGTCCTTGGAAGGAATACGGAGAGCTGCGCGGCTTGAATGCGCCGCCACGTAGCGCCGTTGCCCCAGCGTCATGGACCGCGCGCGCGGCGGTGACGATCTGCTCTTCCGATTCGACCGAGCACGGTCCGGCGATGATCACGATCTCGGGCCCCCCGAACGAAACACCGGGAGCGATGGTGACGATCGTGTTGTCGCCCTTCCATTCGCGTGAGACTTGTTTATACGGCTTGCTCACGTGAATGATCTCCGCGACTCCAGGGAGCGCCTCGACGCGTGAGCCGTCGACGCGACCGTCGTTCCCGACGAGCCCAATTGTCGTGCGCGTCTCGCCCGGCATGGGTCGGGCGGAATAGCCCATCTCTTCTATCGTCTTCACGACGCGATCGATGTCGGCCTGCGTCGCCTGATTTTGCATCACGACCAGCATTACTCGTCCTCGAGATCGAAGTGCCACCCGTCGGTCGCCAGCGTAACGGGCCCTGTGTACCGCGCGCCAACCAGCGCGCGGATGTCGACGTGCTCGACGGGTGGATAGAAGTGCGTCAATGCCAAATGTCTTGGCGCCGCGGCGCCCGCAAGCTCACCGCATTGCTCCGGTGTCAGATGCTCGGGAATCGCCATGGTAGCCGGCAGCGAGCATTCGCACACGAGGAGATCGCAACCCTGAGCCCACGCGGCCAGCGCGTTTGACGGCCCGGTGTCGCCGGTGTAGACAATTCGCCGCCCGCCGCGCTCCAGGGAATATGCCACACTTTCCGGCGTATGGGGAACTGCGTGGCACGTCAGCCCCGCACCACCTGGGAGTTCCAACCTATCGGCGGGAGTGATTTCCAGAATTGTCACGGGAAATCCGGGCGCGGTGACCCACGGGCCGTAGGCCGCGGCAAGACGGTCGAGCAAGGCCACCGTACCGACAGGCCCGATGATCGTCACCGGAGCACTGCGCGCCGGAAGAAATCCATACTTCCACGCGAAAATGAGCGTCGGAAGATCGCCATGATGATCGATATGAAAATGTGTGATTGCGACGTGCGTGATCGTCCGCCATTCGTCGCCGCGCTCTGCGAGTCGGCGGGTGATTCCACTACCGCAGTCGAACAAGAGACGCAGCTCGTTCGTCTCAATCAGATGACCTGCGCAGCTCCGATCGCGTGACAGCGAGACGGTTCCGGTTCCCAGCGTCGTGAAGCGCACCGATCACGGTCCTTTGAACAGGATCTTCTTTGACGATCTCGCACCGTCCGCGACGAACACCGCGATGTACACGCCGGGTGGCACGGTGCGGCCGCGATCGTCGGTGCCGTCCCACGCGAGCCGAGTGTCGCAGCCGGATTCACTGTTTGGCTGACGGCCGTATGCACCGGAGTCGAGCTGCGCGGCCAGTCCGCCCGGGACGATCTTCCGCACTTCGTGCAGCCGAAGGTCGTAGATCGTGAGCGTGACATTGCTGCGATGCGCGAGGTCGAACCAGAAGCACGTGCTGTTCGATAATGCGCCGTGGCCGAACGGGTTCGGAAAGTTTTGATAAAACAGCGTGAGGCTCGGGCACTCCTGACTCTGAATGACGAAAGTGCCGGGCGCGGTGATCGTTGTCTGATCGTGCGGACCGCCATTCGCAGCGTGGGCGGTTACCCGCCATCGATACGAGGTGCACGCATCCAACGGTGTCGTTGGTACGAACAAGGTATCGTTCACGGAGTTCTGGCGGTCGACTTGCCCCGTCCGCGTATTGATGATCTCGATCACGTACTGCCATGGGCCCGGCGGCAACGTGATCGACGGACTACTCCAGACGAATCGAGGCTTGTTGCTGAAGACCACATTGTTGCTCGATGCGACGGGGTCGACGAGGCGCAACCAGCTGCGTACCGGAAACGAGTCGACCCTCTCTTGGCGGACGACGCCGGCCGCATCGATCACGCGTGCGCGGAAATAGATTTTCGTGCGCTCGGGCAGCAGCGAATCGACGACGAATGACGCAGCCGCGCCGGCCGCGCTTCTCACGAGGAAGGGCGACCGAAACAACGATTCCCGGGATAGCTCGAGCGTCACCGTGGACGGCAGAGAGGGCGCAGGCACCGGCGCGCCTTGCACGGTGATCGTCGGCGCCGGCGAGATGCTGTCCGACGCCGCGGTCACGAGAATCGTGATTTCCTGCGCGGACGCCGTCCGTGCTCCGCCCGCGATAAGTCCCGACACGAGCGCGAGCGCCGCCGAGCGGCGCCACAGCCTCATACCGTGGTCGGTACCGCGCCGCCGATCGCCGCGACGGCCATCGCTTCGTCCACAACGGAAGCACCGCGCATCCGAACGCTCACCAGTGACGACACGCCCGGCTCCTGCATGGTCACGCCGTACACCGCGTCGGCGGCTTCGGTCGTCGTCCGGGGATTGTGGGTGATCACGATGAACTGCGTCCGCGTCTTGAACTGCGTGAGCATACGCACGAATCGTCCGACGTTGGCATCGTCGAGCGGAGCATCCACCTCGTCGAGCAGACAGAACGGACTCGGCTTGGTGAGGAAGATGCCGAACAACAGTGAGAGAGCGACGAGCGCGCGCTCTCCGCTCGACAACAAGTGAATGCGTTGCGTACGCTTGCCGCGCGGCGACGCATGGATCTCGATGTCGCAATCGAGCGGCGCGTCAGGATTCTCCAGACGCAGATCGCATTCACCGCCGCCGAACAAAGACATGAAGATCTGGCGGAAGTTCTCGCGTACCTGCGTGAACGTCGCCAAAAAGAGCTCTCGGGCCGTGCTGTCGATCTCGCGGATCGCCTGCAGCAACGACTGCTTGGCGTCGGCGAGATCGGCTCGCTGGCCCGTGAGGAAATCCTGGCGCTTGAGTGTTTCCTCATGTTCTTCGATCGCCAGCACGTTCACCGGTCCGAGCCGCTCCAGCTCCTGCCGCAACGCCTCGGCTTCCGTGCGGAGCGAGTCGTCGTCCATGTCGATCGGCTGCGCTTCGGCGAGCATTTCGTCGAGCGGGCGACGCCATTCGGTTTCCAAGCGCTCGCGGATGGCCGCGCGTCGGCCTCCGAGCTCCGTGTGGCGAAGCTCGGCGTGATGGAGCTCATCGTTGTGCGTCTGCGCCTGCCGCCGCGCGTCATCCAACGCATGGTCGGCCGCGGTGAGCGCCTCATCAGCTCCGCGGACCGCGGCCTCGGCAGCCTCGAGTCGTGCCTCGCCGTCGGCGAGTGTTGCTTCGCGCGTCTCCAGATCGAACTGCCACGTGCCCATTTGCTCGGCCAGCGCCGAATCGGTCTGCGAGAGATCGGTCAACTCGGCTTTGAGCGACGCCAACCGCGTCGCCGCGGATTGCAACTCCTCGGCGAGCCGCCGCTCACGATCATGCGCTACTTGGACTCGAGCCTGCGCTTGAGCTTCGGCGACTTGCGCCGTCGTGCGAGCTTCGCGCGCTTCTTCGTGCGCGCGTTCCGCCACAGTGAGCCGGGCGCGGGCCTGCGCCGCCGTGTCGCTCCGCGCCGAGAGCGAGTCGGTGAGCGTGCGACTGTCTTCGTCGAGCCGTGTGAGTTGATCGACGAGTTGATCGCGACGCGACGTGAGACGCTCGGCGAGCGCATCGGCGTCAGCAACCTCTCGTTCGGCGCGTTGGCGACGACGTGCGAGCTCTCCCTGATGCTCGGCCGCACGGCGCGCATCGACCTGTGCCGCCTCGAGTGTGGCCGAGGCTTCGATGACCTGCTTCTCGGATCCCTGAACCGCGGCGCGAAGCGTGTCGGCCGCGGCTATCGCTTGTTGCCGCGCGTTCTCGGTCGCGATCAATTCGGCGCGCAGGGCAAAGAGTTCGGCACGCCGACGCAGCGGGCCTGGGCCGGCCGTGGTCCCCGGGAGCCAGACAGCCCCGCGAGCGTCAGTGAACGCGGAGCCATCATCGACCGAGTGCGCGTGGCCGAGCAATGCGCGTACCCACGCTCGTCCGGGGCCGGTCGCGTCGACTCGGTGCGAGAGTGCGTCGGCAGTGATCTCACCGGTTTGTGAATCCTGTGCGGCATCCAGCGGAAGCAGGAGCAGAGGGCCGGGATTGGCCGTCGCATGCCACGCGCGCACGGCTTCAGTCGCGGCGCGGTCCCGCACGAGCACCGCGTGCACGGTTGCGCCAAGGAACCGTTCGACGAGCAATGCGGAGTCCTGGTCGGCGCTGATGAAGTCACTCAACGGTCCGAGCACGGCACCGTTACCAAATTTGTCGCGCTCGCGCAGCAGACGCGCTGCGGCCGGCGCGAGACCGACGCGTTCGCGCTCCAGCGCGTCGAGCGCGTTGACCTTGCCCTGTAGCGATGTGTGCGCCTCGTCGGCGCGGAATAATTCAGCGCGTGCGGTCGCTTCACGATCGCGTGTCTCGCGATCGGCGGCGCGGATCGACTCGAGCCTCGCCGCGGAATCAGCTGCGCGGGCGCGTGCGTCCTCGACGGCAATGCCGGCGGTTTCCAACTCGCGATCGATTGCGGTCAGCGCGTCGACGAGCTGCGCGCGCTCTTGCGCGAGCTGCTCGAGTCGCTGCGCGAGCTCATCGCTTTCGTGCCGTGCGCGTTCACGATCGATCTCGACCCGGCGCGCGCGATCTTGAAGCTCGCGGTGATGACGCTCGGCTTCCTCCAGCGCTGCACGCGCGTGCCCGACTGCCTGCCGCGTTTCGTCCTCGTGACGCTGACGTTCGGACAACGCCTGCCGCGCGGCACTGAGCTCTTGCTCCACTTGCGCGCGATCGGATGCGGCTTGTTCGCGGTCGGTCGAGATGCGTTCGCCGTATGCCTCTCCCTCGTTCGCCTCGAGCTCGGCGCGCTGCCGGCGCGCCAATGCATTGCGCTGGCGCTCCTCGGCGACGGCCATTTCGGCGCGGATTTGCTGAACACGTTCACGCTGCGACGAAACGAGACGCAGCAACTCCGTGCGCTGTGCTTCGGCGGCCGCTCGCTGCCCATGTGCCGCGTCGCGTGCCTGTTCTGCGTCGGCGACGGCCCTCTCGGCCTGCGGTGCTGTCTCGCGGAGGAAGCGGACGCGTTCGTCGAGGCGACCCAACTCGTCATGCCATGCCACCATTTCCCGCTTGGCCAGCGCGATCTCGATGGTGAAGCGTCGTCCCATGAGCTCCGCGTGCCGCTCGGCGCGTTTGCGCTGTCGGGCGAGTGATCGAACCTGGCTCTGGACTTCGGAGATCAAGTCGTCGAGTCGCTGCAAGTCGACGGTCGTCTCCTCGAGACGTCGTTCCGTTGTGCGGCGACGATCGCGATACAGACCGACGCCCGCGGCTTCTTCGAACAACTCGCGGCGATCGTCGGGGCGGTCCGACAACAGCGCGTCGATCATCTTGCTCTCGATGACGACGCCCGTGTCCGCACCCAGCCCCGTCCCGCGAAGTAGATCGGCGATGTCGCGGAGGCGGCAGGGCGCGCGATTCAGGAAATAGTCGCTCTCGCCCGAACGGGAAAGGCGGCGCGTGATGACGACTTCCTGAAACGCGATTGGAAGCGCGCCGTCTTCATTGGAGAAATGCAAAGAGACTTCGGCGAGGTTCACCGCGCGACGGGCCGACGACCCCTGGAAGATGACCTCTTCCATCTTGGCACCGCGCAGCAAGCGCGCCCGCTGCTCGCCGAGCACCCAGCGTACCGCATCCGACACGTTCGATTTGCCGCACCCGTTGGGGCCAACAATCGCCGTCACACCTGGGTTGAACACCATCTCCGTATGGTCGGCGAACGATTTGAACCCCTGCAACTCGAGCTTGGTCAGCCGCACTAGAACGTTCTCCCTTTGCGATACACGAGCACGGGCGTGATGCCCGATGCGCGAAGCGATTCAGCGTACAACGTCGATTGCGCGGGCGTTTCGAACGCCCCCGCGAAGAGCCATGCGGATCCATTCGGTTGGCGAAGCGCGTACACCGGCTGGCCCCGGTCCGCATACGTCGCCACCATTCCAGTGACCGCCCCTGACGGGACGCCGGAGTCGATCAAGAATGCGAACGGCAGTCGAACTACAGTACCACTCGCGGCATCCAGCATTCGTCGCCGGCGGAGCGCGCCCAATAACGAGTCCGCTTCGGAACGACGGGTGAAGGCGCCCGCAATTACCTTGAACCACCGCGCGTTCTGAATGAGCACCGGCGCAAAGGTCGCGGCCGGCAGATTCTTGCCGTCTTGCTGAAGCTTCAAGATAGCACCCGCCTGTGTATTCGCAGCCAGCAATTCAACGGCGAACGGCGCCGCTGCAGCGGAATCCTCCGGGTTGATCACTCTCGGGACCGGAAGAGCTGCCGTTGCGCTGTCTGCCGTCGAATCCCGGCGCAGCGATTCGGCGGCGATCGGAAGCGTCTTGCCCAACGCCCTACCGGTATCGGGATTTGGTCCCGTGCTCGGCTTGCCGGCGTGAGAGAGCGGACGATATGCCAACCACAGCCCAATCGCGACCAACACGACCGTCAAGATGACGCCGGGAATCAGCGGAAGCCGACGCTTGTACCACGGGGACGGCAGCGCTGTGACGGGTGCGGGAGACTCGCCGGACGCGGCCCTTGGTTCGCGCACGGCGCCGATGACTGCGGCCATCGGAAGCTGACGCGGCGCCGAATCTCCCACGAGCACTACCCCGTCCAGCGCGGCAACGAGATCCTCGATGTGTGGCGCGCTGGCCGGCGCGGCGAGAATGAGCAGTGCCCCAACCTCGCGGAAACCAGCGGCGAGCCGGCTCCAGCGGGGGTGAGGAAGCATCTCTTCATAACTTGGCGGCTCGGTGCCGCTCGGCATGACGAAGAGTTGGCCGGAGTCTGGAACCTGGTACGCGATTCTGCTGATCGACACGCCGTAGAGGAAGCTGTCGACTAATCCGTGCGGATCGTCGGTGGTGACGAGCTCCTGAATCGGCGGCGATTCTGCGAACAGGTCGCCGACCGCGACGCGCCGCTTCGACGACTGCGCGCGCCCGAGACCAATTGCCACGCGACCGGTTGCCACCGGGTCTGCGCCGATCACAACGATGGCGTTGTAGCCATCGAGACCCTCGCCGAATTCACGAGCGGCTGCTTCCCAGTCGAAGCCGCGGCTGATTGCGGGCGCGGTCACGGCGAACCCACAATGACGACGTAGCTCAAGCCCGACGCACGACCGACGCGATCCGCCTCCTCACGCGTCGGATATGGCCCGAGAACAACGCGGTAGACGGTCATGCCGCTCGTGGTCCCGGTTACGATTCGCGCTTGATGTCCTTCGACGATGATCTTTGCGGCTTGCTCGCGCGCGACGTTCTCGTTGAGGACGGCCGCGAACGACACCGTGAATCCGATCTTCGTCGAATCGACGATGCGCGGTGTGACGGGTGCCGGTGCGACAACCGTGTCGCGGACGGCTGGTCGTGGCGGCGGAAGGGTCGCGGGACTGTCAGTTGGAAACTCGACCGGTTTGTCCAGCGCCGCGGCGCGTGCTCGCAGACCGTTCCAGAGAAACGGATACCAGAACTCTGATGCGCCGCCAACCGCTCGCTGAATAGGCTGAAAAGTCGATCGATCGAGAAACGTCACGTCGCGGCCGTCCGACACAGCGATGGCCCCGTCGGGGGCGACAAAGGGAACGTCTCCGCGCCAGACCGAGTGGATTGTGCCGACCACCTTGTCCGTGCCCACGCTCACGACCCACACGTCATCTCCGATCGCTGCGCGCACGAGCAAAAAGCGTCCGAACGGGTCGACGCGCAAATCTCGAGGCCGGTCCGCGAGCTCGATCGTCCCGCTGACACGATCCTGGTATTGGTCGACGATATTCACGCGGTTCGAGGAGTCCGTGATGACATAGAAGCGATCGCCACTCGGCGTGGCGACGATGTCCCTGATCGTATGCTCGAATTCGATCGACTTCGTGGATGCGAGACGCCGGGCGTGAATGCCGAGTAACGTTCGGCTCGAGGTCGCGAGATACACGCGGTCGGCGAATGGCGCGACCGCTCCCATGCCCGGTGTAGTTTCTGGCAGCGTGAGCGAGTCGAGAATCTTGGTCGCCGGCGGACGCATACGCCACAATCGTTCGCTCGCACGAGTGCCGCCCACGATCAGAAGGTTGCCCCCGGACAGTGGGAAAATGCTGCGCGCAGGCGCCGGCGGCTTGAACAGCCACGTTCCCGCGGGGGTGAACCGAAGGACCGCGCCGTCGTCGCCGACGGCGAAGATCGTCGATCCGTCGATCGAGGTGATTCCGTGCAGAGCGCCGCGCTGATGCGGGAGTGCGACGCTGCCAACGCGGAGATCGATCCAGGCCGGTAGTCCGCGCGAGTCGATGGTGGCGATCAAGCCAGCATCCGGGTCGAAAGCGAGCACGCGATCGAGCGCTGGTGCCGCGTCGGTCGCGGTCCAAGCCACCGAATCGATATTGGGATAGGCGGTGACCCGCGCAACTCCGCCGCCTCGCGGCACTCGCAATAGCAGCGCGTCCGGCCCGCGCTGCGAGGACGTGGACGAGGCCGTTCGAGTGGCCGGGACCGCGGATCTGTCGCCACCGCCGCAGGCGGCGAGTACGAGCGCGAAGGCAATGAACGAACGCACCGGAGAAACATACACGGCGAGGCCCGGCCAGCTATCCGCAGTCGCGAAGGGCAGCGCGTTAGAAGCTCGGCCACAAAGACCAGGTCCACACTCCCTTGTGCCCGGCCTGATCCACCGGGATGGCGTAATCCCAGCGCACGATCGCGTAGTTGAAGAGGTTCAGTCGCAGCCCGAAGCCGTAGCTGCGCAAGGGATATCGCTGGTTCGCAACGTTGTAGTCAGCCGGACGCGATGCAGACACCGCCTGTCCGCGGGACCAGGCCAGGCCCGCGTCGTAGAAGAACAGTCCATCGAGCGGCGGGAGATCGACCGGCAGAAACCCCAGCTCGACACGGCGCACCAA
>Ga0070684_100002536_pt1 | contig 13485 bp, 12 predicted proteins | sample KBSC723LmetaG_FD_65653 | JGI IMG/M metagenome (GOLD analysis project Ga0070684, IMG submission 65653) | Corn rhizosphere microbial communities from Kellogg Biological Station, Michigan, USA - KBS C7.2-3L metaG | ecosystem: Host-associated > Plants > Roots > Rhizosphere ...
GAAGACCGGGATCAAGTTCTTCGGCGTAAAGCGTATCGCGGCGTTCGAGCGCGCAGGCGCCATCCCGATCGCGCCGAGCTGACGTCGACGGTCGCTCGGGCCCTGCTGTCATCCCGAGCGAGCGGAGCGAGTCGAGGGATCTGCACTTCACAGCGTGAACTCGAAGCTCGGCCCGACGGTGGTGCCGTCGCCGCGCCCGGAGGGGATCGCCATGAGCGCCTGCGCGCGGTACTTCATGTCGTACATCAGCGGCACGGCCTGGAGCAGCACGGACGGTTGGCCGTCGAACGCGTTGTGCAGCACGAACAGCAGCGCCGTGTAGGCCCGGTTGAACTCCGTCATCAGCCGCTGGATCTCCGGCTGGCCGGCGTAGTCCTTCACCTTGGGGTTCGGCGACATCGGATAGCGCGCCGACCAGTCCACGACGAGTGCCGCGCCCGTGGGATAGCCGTTCGGCGTGTCGGTCGCCTGGTAGCGGCGGCCGGCGCGGATCTCGTTGAAGCGGAAGAAGTGCGCGAGCTCGTCCACCTGGCCGAAGCGGTTGTCGCCGTCGTACAGCGTGTGGTCGTAGCCCTCACCCTGCTCGGTGATCTCGTCGATCGCCGCGAGCGCCGTCTTGAGATCGTACACCGCGAAGGGGACGCCACCGCCGCCGTAGTACCACGACGCGCCGTCGACCTGCCTCGCGCGGCTCCCCTTGAAGAGCGCCTTCTCCTTCGCCGGCGTGTCGGCGAGCAGCTCGAAGGCGTCGCGGATCGCCTTGTAGAACTGCGCGATCGTCTGCCAGTCGCCGCTCTGCGGCGGGGCGCCGACCGCGGCGGGCATCTCGATCTTGAGGAAGGTGTCGATCGCGTCGGTGCCGAAGGGGAGGAGCTGGACGACGAACCGCTTGTCGCTGTGCGGCAGGTACGTCGGATACTCGGGGACGAACCCCTTGTGGTTCACCTTCGGCCTGCCGTCGATCGCGTTGAGCAGATTGGCGGCGAGCACCATGTGGAGCATCTCCTCCATCACGACGCTCCGGATCAGCGAGCTGGCCGAAACGTTCGCGCCGTTCGGGATGGAGTAGAGCGCGCAGAGATAGGGCGGGATCGTCGAGTGCTCGATCTCGAGCGCCGTCTGCAGATGCGTCTTCAGGTCGTCCGCATTCGTGATCGGCGGCGGGAGCACCGGCGTCAGCGGCGTCGTCAGGGGCGATGTCGTCTTCATCAGCGGAGCTGCGTGAGCATGTCCTTCGTCGAGCGCAGTGCGAGGGCGATCGCCGTGAGCGTGGGGTTGGCCGTTCCCGTGGTCGGAAAGCTGCCGCAGCCGACGACGTAGAGATTGTCGTGGTCCCAGCTCCGCTGGTCGCGGTTCACGACGCTGTCGTACTTCGTGAAGCCCATGCGGTGCGTGCCGATGTGATGCCCCGCCCCGATGAAGTTGAGCGGATAGGGCTTGCCGTCCGGCGCGACGTAATGCTTCGAGTCGGCGACGCCGTCGATGCGGCCGTGGAAGTGCTGATCCACCGCCGGGATGCCGAGCGCGTCGAACACCACCTTGGAGACCTTCATCGCCTCGACCATCGCCTGCCAGGTGTAGTCGCTGACGTCGTACTTGAGGATGGGGCGGAAGCACCCCAGCGCGTCCTTGTACGTCGGGTCGATCTCGACGCAGTTCTTCCATTCCGGGAGTTGCTCGATGTCGTAGCCGATGCGGACCTGCCTCGGCAGCGTGTTGGCGAGCTGGCTGCGCAGCTTCCTCCCGAAGACGTTCTGCTGGAGCGCGTCGTACACGTCGCCGTTCGGCGGATAGTTGACGATGTCCCAGCCGGCGTTGCCGACGTCGGTGCGGAAGGCGGCGAACTCGCGACGGAAGTCGCCGTCGCGCAGCGTCTCGATGCCCGACGTCTGGATCGGACCACGGAAGCTCCCCATCGACTGTGGGGCGAGCGCCCACGTGTACGAGAAGGGGTGGTCCATCAGGTTGTGGCCGACCTCGTTGTTGTACTTGTTCGCGACGTTCGACGCGAGGAGCAGCTTCGCGTTCTCCACCGCGTGGCCGGCGAGGACGTAGATCGTCGCCGTCGCGGTGTACGTCGTGTTCGGCCCCACCCCCTCCTCCTCGTACCGCACGTATTTGACGCCGTCGACGCGACCGTTCGGGCCGAGCGTCACCTGCGTCACCACCGCCTGCGTGAGCAGCGTGAAGTAGGGCGAATCGATCAGCGTGGCGATCGTCTTGAGCGCGCTGTACTTCGCCTGCACGGGGCAGATCGGGATGCACGCCGCGTTGCCCTCGCAGCGCTGGCCGAGCTCCGGATTGCCGACCGCGCCGACCGGGGCGTAGCCCTTCCGCGGGATCGAGTTGCGCGCCTGGGCGAGGCTGGTGACTTCGACCGGGTATTGCTTGCCGGCGAAGGTGACCGTCTTCCCCTTCACCGCCTTCCCGATGACGTTGTCGCTCCAGCTCGGCGGGATGCGCTCCATCGGATAGTCGTATCCGGACGGGAAGGTGATGCCGTGCATCTCCTGGTCGGCCTTGTTGGCGGCCACGCCGATCGACCACTCCGCCTGCCCGTAATAGGGCTCCAGCTCCTCGTACGTCAGCGGCCAGTCGACGCCCTTGTCGTACTTGGTCTTCAGGTGGAAGTCGTTCGGGCAGAAGCGCGGCGTCGTCCCCAGCCAGTGCAGCGAGGTGCCGCCGAGCTGGCGCAGATACGTCGACCCGAACGCCTCCGGCCCCATCTCCACCTGATAGCCGACCATGTCGGGCGTCCCCTTCACGATCTTGAGGATGTCCGTGTCGTTCGGCGACGGCGCACTCGGGTTGTACGGGTAGGGCGAGTTCGTGTCCTTGATCACCCGCGTGTAGTAGCTGTCGACGTACGAGCGGTAGCTCTGATACGTCAGCCCGCCGGCGCGCCCCGCCTCGAGCATCAGCACGCGCTTGTTCTGCGCGACGAGCTCCTTGGCGACGTGCGCGCCGATCGGCCCGCCACCGACGATGATCGCGTCGTAGTTCCCGTTCGGCGTCACGCTCGCACTCATGGAGCATCCCCCGCCGTCACCGGTGGGAGCGCCCACGAGCCATAGCCCGGCTGCTTGGCGGCGGGGGGATGCGTGTGGATCGCCTTCCAGACGAGCCCCTCGGTGTACGATTGCGGCGAGACGACGAAGGTGACGTCGTTGGCCCACGCGCCGTGCACGTTCCGCCACTCGGCGGGGAGCTGGAACCACATGCCGAGATACCAGAGCCGCGCGACGTTGCGGGCGATCGGCCCGATGCCCGGATCCTCGAGGATCTGCTCCGTCACCAGTTGCTCGAGGAGGAGATCGCTTCCCTTCGCGCGGATGTACGTGTCCTGCCAGATCATGAGGAGCCGGCCGAACAGCGTCTCGCCGACGATCGTGGGAACGAGCGCGAAGTACGTCTTCGCCATCGCCGTCCCGTGCAGCTCGGCCTCGCTGAAGCCGGTGAGGATGACCGAGAGCGAGAAGAACAGATCGAACGGAGGCTCACGCGGCGGGGGCGGACCCGCGGGGCCGGTGGGCGGCGTGTACGCCGTCGGCTGGACGGGTGGTGCGGGACGTCGGCTCACGCGCGTGGCCTCCCGGTGGTCGAGCGCTTACAGGTCGGCGTAGTAGCCGGCGGCTTCGGCGATACAGGTCGGGCTCTTGTACATCTGGATGGCCACCGGCTTCGACGTGCCGATCACGTTCTCCATGTCGTGGCGCATCGGGTTCTCACTCTTGCCGTATTTCAGCTGCACCGACGAGCTCACCGCGGGCTGCAGATACGTGTCGAACAGGCCGAGGTAGTTGCGACGCGAGCCGACCGGTCGACGCGACGTCTTGTCGTAGGAGAGATCGATCACCTCCGACATGTTGCCCGGCACGCAGGACAACCCGTCGAGCTTGAGCTGCGCCTTGTAGATCTCGGCGCCGGTCGTGTCCACGCAGGCCCAGTTGTATGTGAACTGGTCCGGGGCGGAGCGCGAGTTGTTGGCCCCCGGAATGTCGTAGTCGTAGCCGACGAGGAACTTGTTCTCCATGAAGACCTGGATGCCGCACGCCACGGCGACCGGATCGTCGCACGCCACCCAGACGCGATAGTTCCCGATGCGCTTCGTCGGATCGCCGGAGATGAGGTACTGCTCGAGGGAGAGCCCTGATGGCACGTTGGCGGCCACCTTCGTCGCGTACGCCATCACGTTGATCTCGGTCTCGCTGAACCCACCGAGGCCCTGATTGCCGGGCTGGCCCTGCCCGTAGAAGCAGACCGCGTTGAAGAAGTTGATGTTGACCGCGCCCTGCCCGCCGCCGAAGTCGTAGGGCGTCATGCCGAGCGGCTCGACGTAGGCACGCAGGATGTCCATCGGCGCCCGGTACCAGAGCCAGATGGCGGAGATGCCCGCGTAGTAGAACGACAGCGCCGACGGGATCGATTGGTCGGGAAGCTTCGTCTGCGTCGTCTTGAAGACGGGGATCTTCGTCTGCTTCGGGAAGGGCGGGATCGGTCCAGCGGTGGTCGCCGACGTGAAGGTCGGGACCGGCGAGGAGGTGGGAACCGACGACATGATCGGCCTCGGACTGTATGGCGGTGGGCGGGAAACTTCGCGCTCCAGGGCGCGTCGACGGCAAGGCGATTCTGGAGTTCGGCTCATGCGGGCGCAAGTAGCGGTACCCGGCGCTGTCATCCCGAGCGAGCGGGAGCGAGTGTGTCATCCCGAGCGAGCGGGAGCGAGTGTGTCATCCCGAGCGAGCGCAGATCCTGAGCGAGCGCAGCGAGTCGAAGGATCGTCATCCACTGACGTCGAGGGATCTGCACTTACCGAGACTCGGCAACGACGGAACGCGGATTGTCCCGGATGCACCGGACACGGCCGGATCTCCTCCGTGTGAAGGAGAGATCTCTCCCCCACACCATTAACGAACATTTGACGTTGTGGATGGAGGGGAGTGGTGCCCCTGAGTACGCACCTCGACCCGGAGCGGCGCCGATCCGGCATCTTCCGGTGCATCCGGCCGTATCCGAGGCCTGCCTTTCAGAAGGCCAACGGGAAATCCGGCCCTTTCCGCGTCATCGCAGTCGAGGATCCGCGTTCCGTCGTTGGATGTCCTCTAGAACCGGATCGTCCGCCCCTGCTGTGCGCTTCGCTTCGCCGCGTCGAGGATCTCCATGACGAGCATGTTGTTCTCGAGCGACGACGGATCGTACTTCGCCGGCTGGAGGCGGTGCTCGATCAGCGCCTTGAGGTAGGAGAAGGGATCGTTGCGCGGTGAGTCGAGCTCGGGCAGCGAGACCGTGCTCTCCTTCGCCTCCTCCGACACGCGCGTACGCATCACGCTGCGGTTGTCGGTCATGACGTAGCCGCGCGTGCCGTACACCTCCATGTCCTTCCGCCCGATCGGCCAGTTCCACGAGGCCTGGATGATCGCCTGGGCATCGGGATACGTCACGACGATCGTCGCCTCGTCATCGACGTTGGGATAGTCGGCGGGCTGGAGCTGCTGCGTCACCGCGGTGACCGACGTCGGCCGCGTCCCCTGCGTCAGGTACGTCATGAGGTTCGCGCCGTAGCAGCCGAAGTCCATCAGCGCGCCGGCGCCATTGCGCACCGGATCGCCGAGCCAGTCCATGAACTCCGGATCGACGCCGTTGATCTTCTTCGGGCCGCGGTGTCCGTCACGGACGACGACCTTGCGCAGCGGACCGATGCTGTCGGCTTTCACCGTCTCGAAAGCACGATAGAGCGTCGGATACCACGTCGTCTCGTAGTTCACCATGAGGACGATGTGATGCCGCTCGGCGAGCGCCTCCATCCGGCGCGCGTGATCGAGGCTGACGGCGAGCGGCTTCTCGACCATGACGTGCACGCCGCGCGGTGCGGCGGCCTGGACCGCGGCGAGGTGCTCGTACGTGCTGCCGAACGCGGCGATTGCCGTCGGCTTCGTCTTCTCCAGCATCTCGTCGACGGAGTCGTAGACGAGATCCATGCTCAACCCGTAGCGCTTCGTGTAGCGGCGCGCGAGATCCTTGTTCTTCTCGGCGATGCCGACGATGACGATGTCGGCCGGTCCCTTTCGCCCGAGCAGGCCGTGTACGTGGGAGTGCGTCAGCCCGACGACGCCGAGCCGCAGCGGCGCGCTGCTCTGCGCACCGGCGCGTGTGGTGACGAGGAGCACGGCGAGTATTGAGAGCAGGCGGAAGATTCTCATGCGCCAGAGCTTACCTCCCGCCCAGCGCGTCGTCCAACGGATGATGACCAGCGCCGTCGCCCCCTCCCCATCGACCTCGAGACGCTCCACGCGCCCGCGCCTCGGCGTGATCATCGCCGTGGGTGTCGCGTTCGCGATCCTGCAGACCTGCCTGATCGCGACCTTCCCGCTGCTCGACGGCCCCGAGCTTCGATCGCGCCTGCAGAGCGCCGTGGTCTCGGCGCTCGACTTCCCCCTCGGATTCGCCCAGCCGCTCGTCGCCGCCATCACCGGCTCGAGCGGTGCGACGGCGTTCCTGGTCGGACTCGCGCTGACTTTCCTGAATGGTGCGTTGTGGGCCGTGGTGGCGATCGGCGCGTGGAGACGGATGCGGCGAATGAGGGGATGAGGGGATGAGGGGATGCGGAACGACACCGCCTCGGGGCGCTCTGGCGCTCAGAGGTCGTTCGAGTTCATGACCACGCCGTCAGGCTGACAGCTCTCCGCTCGGCGCTGTCCACTCGCCGCTCCCCGTCAACCGCTCGCTGCTCGGCTCATTGCCCGCTGGAGAAGTGCGCACTCCGTAAAGCCCGTTTGCCGCCCCGTGCCGCCCGCCGTATGGTTGGATCCATGACGGCTCCTGTTTACGCCTTTGGTGACCATGAGCTGGACACGCGGCGGCACGAGCTCCGGCGTGCCGGTGAGCCGGTCCGTGTCGAGCCACAGGTGTTCAGTGTGCTCGCGTTCCTCTTTCAGCGCCGCGATCGCGTCGTCACCAAGGACGAGCTGCTCGACGGCGTCTGGGGACACCGCTACGTCGCGCCGACATCACTGAACAGCCGGATCAAGGCGGCGCGACAGGCAGTCGGCGACGACGGCACCGCGCAGCGTGTCATCCGCACGGTGCACGGGCTCGGCTTCCGCGTCGTGGCCGAGGTGACCGAGAAGCCCGACGGCGCGGGGGCGTCGCTCACCATGCCCGCACCGGTGATCCCGGCCCGCGCGCTCGAGCAGACGATCCGCTTCTGCACCGCGGACGACGGCGTGCGCATCGCCTACGCGACGAGCGGCAGCGGTGCGCCACTCGTGAAGCCGGCGAACTGGATGACGCACCTCGAGTTCGATTGGGAGAGCCCGGTGTGGCGCCACTGGCTCCGCGAGCTCTCGAGCGATCACATGCTCGTGCGCTACGACGAGCGCGGCTCCGGACTCTCCGACCGCGACGTCGCCGACTATTCGTTCGAGGCGTGGGTACGCGACCTCGAGACGGTCGTCGACGCGATGGGCCTGGAGCGATTCCCATTACTCGGCATCTCGCAGGGGTGCGCGGTGGCGATCGCGTATGCGGTGCGCCATCCGGAGCGCGTGACGAAGCTCGTGCTGTACGGTGGCTACGCGGAGGGGGCGTACACGCGCGCGCGTACACCGGAGCAGCTCCAGGAGGCCGACCTCATCATGCGGCTGCTGCCGATGGGATGGGGACGCGACAACCCGGCCTTCCGGGTGTTCTTCGCGGCGCGCTTCCTTCCCGAGGGAACACCGGAGCAGACGCGCTGGTTCACCGAGCTGCAGCGGATGACGACGTCGCCGGAGATCGCGCTCAAGCTGCGCGACACGGCGGCGCACATCGACGTCACCGCACTCGCGCCGCTCGTGCGCGCACCCACGCTGGTCCTCCACGCGAGCGGCGACGCGGCGATCCCGTTCGATCAGGGACGGCAGCTCGCCGCGCTGGTGCCCCACGCGCGGTTCGTGTCGCTGGAGAGCCGGAACCACATCCTCCTCGAGGACGAGCCCGCGTGGGGGCGGTTCTGCGAGGAGGTGCGGAAGTTTCTTGTGTAAGTGCGGATCCCTCGACTTCGCTCGGGATGACAGCCGTTGTCATCCCCAGCGAGCGAAGTGAGTCGAGGGATCTGCACTCTTCTCGGCGGCCGATCATGCGACCACGACGAACACCGCGGCGGCGATCAGCGACATGCACCAGAGTGCGTTCACGTTGATCCACGCCGAACGCAGGATGCGCAGCCCGACCTTCTCGTACACCACGACGGCCAGCATCACGGTCACCGCGAGATAACCAGCGGTGTGCACGAGCGGCGCGACGAGTGCGGTCGCATCGAGACCGGCGATCCCCGCCGCGCGCGGGATCGCGACCTCACCCAGCATGGCCATGTGATCGTGGTGCATCCCACCCGGCGCGGGCGCGGCGGCGCCGAGCACGAGGGGGAGCACCATCAACCCCGCGCCATGCGCCGAGGCCATGAGGAACGACCAGGTCGCGAGCTGCCGCCCGTTGACGCGCATGCCGCCCAGGCGGACGTGCCGGTGATGCAGCAGTCCGTCCACGCCGACGGCGAACAGCGACGCGGCCACCAGCCAGCGCAGCCACGCCAGCGGCAGCACGGCTCCCACGGCAAGGGTCAGCCCGATGGCACAACCAATCGCCAGCGCGTGGCCCACCGCGAGCGGACCGAGCGCGCGCCACACCGCGCGCCGGTCACGCGCCTGCAGTCCCCGCGCGACGGCGAACAGCCAGCCCATCGCGGGGTTGATGCCGTGCGCCGCGCCGAGCAGGAGCAGCGCCGTCCAGGGAATCGACGCGGCGCCCATCTCACTCGGCGTAGCAGAAGGAATCCGACGACGCGTCGCCGCCGAGCAGCCGGACCTGATGCGGACGGAGGCCATCCTCGAACTCGACGAAGAAGTCGCGGTCGAACGCCATGCCACCATCGACGTCGGTGTCGATCTTCGCGAGCCAGCCCCTGATCCCCGCCGGGTAGAACTGTGCGTCCCATGAGGTGTACAGCGCGTTGGTGAGATACACGCGCTTTCCATCGCGGCTCACCTCCACCATCTGTGGCCCGCCGTTGAGCGGACGGTCCGTGTCCTTCGGGTGCGCGGTGCGACGCACGATCCCGCCGATGTGGAGGGAGCTCCTGAGCGTCGGCGCCGCGGGGTCGGTCACGTCGTACTGCCGCAGCTCGCCAGTGCCCCAGCAGCTCACGTACAGCGTCCGGTCGTCGAGCGAGAGGTTGATGTCGGTGACGAGCGGGGGCACGACACCGAATCCCTGGAGCAGCGGCGGGAGATCATCCGGGTCGGCGGGCTCGGCGGGGATCTCGATGACCTTCCGGATTGCCCACTGTCCCGTCACGTCGTCGCGGTACCACTGCCAGATGGAGCTCGAGAGATCCTTCAGGCTCATGACGACGCCGACGAAGCCGAACGCTTTGCGCGGGTCGTGCGCCGGCCGCAGCTCGAGCACCATCTGCTGCTCCGCACCGAGGTCGAGCGTCTGCACGTGGGTGCGCGTCGGCAGATCCCACACGTGGAGGGCGTGGCCGTACTTGCCCGCGAGGAGCAGCTCCGGGTTCACGCCGTCCTTCACCATGTTGGGCGTTCCCCACTCGCTGGTGATCATGACGTCGTGGCCGAGGTGCCACCAGAAGTCGTAGGCGAGGTGCTGGGGGCCGCGCTCCTTCTCCCACGCCCCCTTCAGCTGGAAGGTCTCGTGGTCGAGCATGAAGATGCCGCCGGGTCCGTCGCCGCCCGGCGCGCCCAGCGCGTTGACGTAGATCCCCTCCGGGCCGCAGTGCACCGTGTGCGGCGCGGCATAGCCCGTCTTCGCCATCACCTCCTCACCCTCGATGACCTTCACGAGGCGCGGCGCGCGCGGATCGGGTTGCGTGTCGACCACGTGGATGCGCGAGCTGTTCGTGCCGGGCAGCACGAGGTAGCGCCGTTCCATGTGCGGGTTGGGCGCGTACGCGCAGAGGTGCGAGCTGCACGCGTTCCAGCCGAAGTGGTGGAGCTCGTTACCGCCATTCGGCAGCTCGAGCTTGTTGAGCAGCGAACCATACGTGGGCGAGTCAGGGTCGGCGTCCACCACACCGAGCGCGTCCCTCTTGCCGTTCACGCCGGGGGTGAGGAGCGCGACGTACGCCAGCGACTCCGCCGGCGCCTCGCCGGCCTGAGCCGGAGAGGGATAGAAGGTGGGATCGGGGAGCAAGCGAGCCATGGTCGGGACCTGTGTCGAGTGGAGAGCGGGGCGGCGCGACGTCGTCGCCCGCGATGTGACGACAGGATGCTCCCGGCCGGCCGGGAATGCTTGAAGACGAGATGGAGACGAGGTGGAGCTTTCGTGGAGATCGGGTTCGACAACGCGCGTCAGGCGAGACAGATTGGAGCCGACCCGATCACGACAGGCGTGTTATGGCCACCGTCCTCATCTCCACTGATGATCGCAAGCCTCGCGACGACGAGATCGACGTTCACGGGCTGACGCACCCTGGCAAGGTCCGCAAGGAGAACCAGGATCACTTCCTCCTCGCCACGGTCAACAAGCAGGTCCACGTGCTGGCCACCAACCTCGGCCCGCAGAAGCATCTGCCGAACGGCGAGCAGCGCGTCGCGTTCATCGCCATGATCGCCGACGGCGTCGGCGGCCTCGAGGGAGGCGCCGAGGCGAGCGCCACCGCGCTCGAGTCGGTGATGCAGTACGTGAACGACAGCATGTCGTGCCTCTACGAGCGCAACGTCACCGAGAAGACGTTCACCCAGCAACTGCAGGAGTGCGCGCTGCGCTCACACGAAGCGATCCTGGCGCGGCGGGCCGAGTCGGGGCAGGAAGGGACGATGGCCACGACGCTGACCCTGTTCATGGGCGTCTGGCCGGCGTACTACATCGTCCAGGTCGGCGACTCGCGCTACTACCTCTGGCGCGACGGCCAGCTCACGCAGCTCACCCGCGACCAGACGATCGCGCAGGAGCTGGTGGACCAGGGGATCCTCACCCGCGCGCAGGCACCGCACACGCAGTTCGCGCACGTGCTCTCCAGCGCGCTCGGCGCCGACACGGCGGAGCCGGTGGTGACGCGCTGTCAGGCGGACTGGAACAACGTGCACCTGTTCTGCAGCGACGGGCTGACCAAGCACGTGAGCGACGAGCAGATCGCCGAGCGGCTGCGCACCATGACGAGCGCGAAGCAGGTGTGCGAGCAGCTGCTCCAGGATGCGCTCGACGGCGGCGGCACGGACAACATCACGATCATCGTCGGGACCCAGACCCGGCGCGACCGTTAGCATCCGATGGCGGCACGAGGGGGAAGCTCGAAGGCATCCGTCGGTCCAGCACTGCTAGCTAGTCCGTATAGATGACATTGTGGCCGCCGCCTTCACGCGAGAAGCGAACGAACTCCAGGGCCATCTCGCACACCGGCTGGCCACGATTCAGCGCAGGCTTCCATTGCAATCGGGGAAGCGATTTCACGACGGCGGTCTCGAACTCGCGGCGTGTGACGCCGAGCGTACGCCACGAGGTGCGCTGCGCACGGCCGGTCGAGTCGACGATGAACTGACCCATGACACTCCCCTCGACGCCGGACCATACGACGCCGTCGGGCCAGAAGATCGAGTGTAGCCGCGGAATGGCTTCGTGGCTCGTCCAGCCGCTGTCGCTTCGCTCCTCACGCACGTAGCCGGCGGGGAGTGCGTATTGATGCTGGTTCTCCTTCGACTCGGATCCACGAACCACACTGTCGGGCACGAGCGCCGTCTTGAAATCGAGCGCGTAGCTGCGTTCCCTGAAGTCTCCGTCCTTGAGCGTGTCCAGCGGCCCGAAGAGCGGCTCCCAGTGATTGACGATGAACTTGACTCGATACGCGCCCGGGCGAGGAAGCTGAAAGACGAACTGGCCCGCCGAATCGGTGACCGTGTGGTCGATCGGCTTCCCTGTGGAATCGAGCAGCGCGACGTGGAGACACTCGTAGGGCGTGCCGCGTGCGGCATCCCGCGCCGTCCCTGACTCGAATGCCTGCGCCGAGAGGGACGTCGGGACGGCGGCCGTGATGCAGAGCGTGCGGAGCACGCGGGCGAGCGTCGAGGACATCTGCCGTGTGGGTCTCGCGGGAGGGGGATGCCACTCGCCGATCGCCGACAGGCGGCGGCGAGAATCTAGGCGCGCTGGGCATTGTCCGCTGGCGTAGATTGAGTCTCGGCTGCACACTCTCCGAACGCGAGCGCTCCGTCGTCGGACCCGCGCGCCCTGACCCACGCGCCGCATGCCCTCCCCCACCCAGCCCCCGCCCGCTTTCGACCGGCGCGCGAGCTACACCCGGCACCTCGACCGGCAGCTCCCTGCGGCCTCCGGACAACCGGCCCCCGCCGGCGCGGCGTACAGCTCGGAGACCGGCCGCACCTACCGGCTCGATCGCCTCATCGGGAAGGGCGGCTTCGGCGAGGTGTACCTCGCCACGCCGTCGGGCCACGGTTTCCCCGACCAGGTCTGCGTCAAGATCAGTGACCGCCTCTCCGGCTGGCTGCGCGAGGCGTACTTCGCCGAGCTGCTCGCCCGCGAGCCGCGCGCCCTCCGCGTGTACGACCGGTTCGTCGACTCGGTGAACGGGGAGCTGCGCTACTGCCTCGCCATGGAGTACGCGGAGCACGGCGACCTCGGCGCCTGGCTCGAGAAGGAGGGCGCGCAGTCGGAGCGGTTCGTCCGACGCGAGCTCTCGGCAATTGCTGGAGCCCTCGATGCGTTGCATCGAGGGCACGCCATGCACCGCGACCTCACCCCGTTCAACGTGTTCGTCTGCACGGGCAATGAGCTCAAGCTCGGCGACTTCGGCATCGCGACGCACCAGCTCAGCCGGCGCGGCGTCACGGCCGACGCCTTCAACCTCTTCCACGTCCCGAACGAGATCGCCTGGGGACGGGTGCGGCGCTGGCAGAAGCGCGACGACGTCTATCAGATCGGGCTCCTCGCCGCGATGCTCCTCCGCGGCGACATCACGAGCCCGATGCGGAGCAAGGACGTCCGCACCCTTCCCTGCAGCGACCACCTGAAAGAGGTGATCCACTGCTGCCTCGGCTCGCGCGGGAAGCGCTACGAGTCGGCGCGCGAGCTGATCGCCGCCCTCCGCAAGCCGCCCAAGGAGCCCAGCCTCGGCCGCGTTGCGAGCCTGGAGGGGAAGCGCATCTCGTTCACCGGATTCCTCGTCCGCCCGCGGGCCGACGCGATCAAGGCGGCACGGAAGGCGGGGGCGCTCGTGCAATCCAAGCCGGGTCCGTCGACCGACATCCTCGTGCGCGGCCGGCCGAACGCCCAGCAGATCGCCGGCCGCGATGGTGGCTCCAAGCTGATCGAAGTCCGTCGCCTCGCTGCTGAAGGGATCAAGGTGACGGTGATCGGGGAGCGGCAGTTCTGGAAGCTCGCCGAGGTCGCTACAGTACCGAAGCCGAAGAAGGACCGAAGTCGCCGACGCTGAGTCGGCACGCCCCACTGCTGTGACGCTGGTTACAGACGGGT
>Ga0070684_100002537_pt1 | contig 13485 bp, 19 predicted proteins | sample KBSC723LmetaG_FD_65653 | JGI IMG/M metagenome (GOLD analysis project Ga0070684, IMG submission 65653) | Corn rhizosphere microbial communities from Kellogg Biological Station, Michigan, USA - KBS C7.2-3L metaG | ecosystem: Host-associated > Plants > Roots > Rhizosphere ...
GAGCCTTCAAAACGACACGGCGCCGGGAGGAACGATGCGCGCGAGATACGAGATGGCCAGAGCCCACCCCCTGACTCGGACGGAGATCGCCCTCGCGCGCCGGACGATCACGTGCGTCGCTTGCTGCATCGGGCTGTTGGCGGCGCTCGCGGCGGTTGCCCCTTGGGCGGCCTCCGCCGACGCCTTCTGCCATGACTCCTCCAGTCCCTGCAAGGAAGGGTTCCTGCCGAACACGCAATTCGCGACGCACTCGAAATCCGTGTCGATGATGAATGGGTCGTCTACCGAAGAGAGCTGCGAATCGACCCTCGAAGGCGAAAGCACGGCCGACCTGGCGGAAGGCGAAGGCATCACCGGCAAAGTGACGTCGCTGACGTTTGCCAACTGCACCGGGCTCTGTGAAGCAGTCGAAGCCAATCGTCTCCCTTACTCGCTCCTCGGCAAAGCAAATGCCGAAGGCGGAGGCGGGACCGCGAGCTTCACCTCCGGTGGCTCCGGCAACCCCCGCCTCACGTGGACCGGTTGCGCTTTCGGAGTCACCTGCGTCTATGAAACGGCGGAAGAGGTGCTCAACTTCAGCGGCGGGAAAGGCGGTTCCGAAGAACAGGACGGACGTCTCGAAATCAAAAGAGAACTGTCGAGGGTCTCGGGGACGCTCTGCCCCGCAGCCATCACCTGGACCGGCACCTACACGGAGACGATGGTCGGCGCCGAACTATCGGGGGGCTGGTGGTGGTCGCGCCCGAAACCGATCATCTCCTGGAACAGCCACGACTATGGCGAAGTGACCGTCAACACACCCGTGACCGCGAAAATCACGACCACTGCCTCAGTTGAACTCGAATTCGGCAAAGGGGTGCTCGCCGGTAATGGCGAAGGAGTCTTCACGCCCGTGGTCGACAACTGCAGCAACCAGAAAATCCTGGGCAATTGCCTGACCGAAGTGACGTGCAAACCCAAAGCCGTCGCCACCTACGAAGCGACGCGCGAACTATCCTGGAAAAAGGTGGGAGGCGGCAGCGAAGGCACGCTGAAGATGCGCCTCAAATGCCGGGGGAAATAGCTGGACGGAGGACAACGGGGTTGCCGTGGTAGCCGACCCGGGCGAGGAGGCGGTCCTCGCCGCCCGGCCAGAGGGTGAGGTGGACGTCGGCGAGGTCGTCGGCGGGCTCCATGCGCAGCCAGGCGAGCGGCGCCTCGGACGTCGCTCGCCTCCCGGCCTCCTCGATCGACTCGAAGAGCGACGCCCGTTCCTCCTCGCTCAGGTACTGGCTGACGATCGAGTGGTAGACGACGGTGGCCTCGCCGGGCGTCTGCCGGGCCAGCATCCGGCGGGTCCAGGCGGCGGCAGGTTCGGCGTCGACTGTGACAGCCACCTCCTCGGCGACCTCGAGCGCCGCCCGCATCCGCGCGATCCGCTCCTCCTGGTCCGGCCAGATGTAGGTGAGCAGCGTGAGGCGCCCGTCCTCCGTCAAGGGGTCGATCGGCGAGGCGTCGCAACCATGACGGCTGCCGATCTCGACATCGGAGGGCAGTGGGGGAGGGTCGCCGCTGAGCTCGAACTGAAGCTTGACCGGTGAGCTTGGGGGCCCCCAGGCGAAGCCGTCCGCCTCGTAGCGGAAGCGGTCCCAGCGCAGGTTGAGGCCGGCGCTCGCGCCGACCTCGAGCAAGCGCAGCGGCAGGCCGGTCTCGCCGTACACGGCGAGGAAGCCGAAAAGGAGACCGGCTGACCTGCCCACCTCGTTCGTCTGCACCGGGCGCTCGAGCGAATTCCGCAGCTCCCCGGCGTTGCGTTGCAGCGCCTCGCGGAGAAACGGCCAGGCCGCGTCCGCGTCGCGACCGGCATAGACGTCGGCCAGCGCCGGCTCACGTCCGGTCAGCACCATCCGGTTGACTGCGCCGAGCAGGCGCAGCCCGAGGACCGAGAACTCTGGATCGTCCTCGTGGCCCCGCAGGATCTCCCAGGTCGGGCCGCCCGCCTCGACGTCTTCCCGCCCCCGTTCGAGCAGGCCGGCGTAGAGCTCCGAACCGATCATCCGGCAGGCATCCGCCTGCCACTGCAGCTTCGCCGCTATCGCGTTTGCCGCCGACTCGGTCACCGCCCCAATCATTGCTGACTTCGTCGTTTGGGATCCATATGCATATCTAATGACGAAGTCAGCGGGAAAAAGGTAGTTTGCTAGACTAATTATCGAAGCTAATTATGTTCCCGAAGACGGCCGACACATCCCTCACCGAGTCCGCCGCCCGCCTGCGGATGGCGATCGTGCGCACGGCGCGCCGCCTGCGCCAGGAGGCCGCCGGCGCCGCCGGAGCGGAGCTCTCACCAACCGCCGTCGCGGCGCTGGCGAGCATCGAGCGGCACGGGCCGCTGACGCCGAGTGAGCTGGCCGAGATCGAGCGGGTGAAGCGGCCGACGGCGACGCGCACGCTGCGCGTCCTGCTCGAGGCGGGCCTCGTCGACCGCGCCGCCGATCCGAGTGACGGACGCAGCGCCCTGGTCAGCGTGAACGCGTCCGGCCGCGAGCAGCTGCGCCGCCTGCGCGGGCGCAAGAACGCCTATCTGGCGCGGCGCATGCGCGACCTGCCGCCGGATGACCTGGAAACGCTTGACCGCGCGGCTGAGATCCTGGAGCAGATCCTGGACGGTGACCGACGGTGAGCACGGCGGTCCGGGGCAGCTTCAGCTCCCTCTCGGTCCGCAACTATCGCCGCTACTTCGTCGGCCAGCTGATCTCGCTCTCCGGCAACTGGATGCAGACGGTCTCCGCCGTCTGGCTGGTGCTCAGCCTCACCGGCAGCGGCGTGGCGGTCGGCCTCACCACCGCCCTGCAGTTCCTGCCGATGCTGCTCTTCGGCGCCTGGGGTGGGCTGCTCGCCGACCGCTTCCCGAAGAGGGGGCTGCTGATGGTGACGCAGGCCCTGATGGCGCTGCCCGCGCTGGCGCTCTTCGTGGTCACCGACGCCGGAATCGCCACCCCCTGGATGGTCTACCTCGCCGTGCTCGCGATGGGCACGGTCAACTCGGTCGACAACCCGACGCGCCAGAGCTTCGCGATCGAGATGGTCGGTCCGGAGCGCGTCGTCAACGCGGTCAGCCTCAACAGCGTGATCGTCCAGTCGGCACGGATCGTCGGCCCGGCGATCGCCGGCATCGTGATCGCGGCGTTCGGCGTCGTGCCCTGCTTCGCCGTCAACGCGCTCTCCTTCGTCGCGATGATCGTGGCACTGTGGGGGATGGACGCGGCGCAGCTGCGCTCGGCGCCGCGGGTTCCGCGCGAGCGGGGCGCGATTCGGGCCGCCCTGCGCTACGTCAAGGCCACACCCGAGCTCGCGGTTCCGCTCGGCTTGATGGCGCTCGTCGGCACGCTCGGGTTCAACTTCCAGGTGGTCCTGCCGCTGCTGGCGCGCTTCAGCTTCGAAGGGGGGCCGGGAGCCTACGCCGCCCTCGTCTCGGCGATGGGAGCCGGATCGGTGGTCGGCGCCCTCGTCACCGGCGCCCGCGGGCGGACCGGTCCTCGTCTCGTCGCCGGCGCGGCACTCGCCTTCGGCACCTCCGCGCTGCTGGCGGCGGCCGCCCCCGGGATGGTGTTCGAGGTCGCGGCACTGACCGTGCTCGGCGCCGCCGCCGTCACCTTCGCGGCGACGATCAACTCCTCGCTGCAGCTTGCCGTGGCACCAGACATGCGCGGCCGCGTGATGGCCCTCTACTCGGTCGTCTTCCTCGGCTCGACCCCGATCGGCGGCCCGCTCGCGGGCTGGCTCTCGGAGACCTACGACCCGCGCCTGGCCCTGCTGCTCGCCGCCGCGGCCGGGTTGCTGGCCGCCTGGTACGGACGCGTCGCCTTCTCGCGGCTTGCCGCGGGTGCCCGCTAGTCACTCGATGCCGAGCCGCCGCGCGCGCTCGGCCGCGCGCATCACGACTTCCTCGGCGCCCTCGACCACGCCGCCGCGCATCAGGACGCGGCCGCCGACGACGGTCGTATCGACCACCGAGCCGCTCGCCGCGTAGACGAGATCGGCGTAGAGGTCGCCGACGCCGAGCTCGTAGGAGTCGGGCCGCAGCAGCAGGAAGTCCGCCGGTGCCCCGGTGCGCAGCGGCTCGTCCGCCCTGCCATCGTCCCGGAGGAGTCGAGAGCGGGCACCGGTGGCGATCCGCCAGGCCTCCTCGGCCGGCAGGACCGCCGCGTCGCAGGCGGCGTGGCGCTGGGAGAGGGCGAAGACCTTGAGGTCGGAGAGCAGGTCTAGCGAGTCGTTGGAGCCGGCGCCGTCGGTGCCGAGGCCGACGGCGACACCCGCCTCCCGCGCCGCCGGGTATGGAAGGACGCCGCCGACCGCGAGCTTCATGTTCGCCACCGGATTGGCGACCACGGTGCAACCGCGCTCGGCGATCAGCTCGAGCTCCTCCCGATCGAGCCAGACACCATGGGCGAGCACCGTCCGCTCGCTCAGCATTCCCACTCGGTCCAGGTAGAAGGCGGGCCGCACGCCGTGCCGCGCGATGCAGTCGCGCACCTCCTGCTCGGTCTCGGAGAGGTGGATCTGCACGGGAACGCCGCGCTCGCGGGCGAGGCCCGCCGCCCAGCGCAGCAGCCCCTCGCTCACGGTGTAGATCGCGTGCGGTGCCAGTGCGCCGCCGATCTCCGGGGCGAACCGCTCGAGCTCGTCGAGGCTGGACAAAGCCGACGCCTGCATCGCCTCCGTGCCGCCGTCGACGTCGAGGAGCGGGCCGCCGATCGTCGCCCGCAGGCCCGCGTCGCGGGCCGCACGGGCGCTCGCCTCCGGATGCCAGTACATATCCCAGAGACGGCCGGTCCCGGTGCGGATCATCTCCAGGCAGGCCAGCCGCGCTCCCCAGTAGACGTCCTCCGGCTCGAGCCTCGCCTCGACCGGCCAGACCACCTCGCGCAGCCAGCGCATCAGCGGCAGGTCGCCGCCATGGCCGCGGAACAGCGTCATCGCCGCGTGCGTGTGGCCGTTGACCAGCGGCGCGACCAGGTGGGCGCCGTCCGCATCGATCGTCTCGTCACCTGCCTCGGCCGTCACTCCTGGCCCGAGCGAGACGATCGTCCCCCGCTCGCAGCGCACCCCGACCCGCCGTCCCTCGAGGAGGGCGCCGGTCACGGTCAGCGGCCGCCGCGAGCGGCTACTCATCGCTCAGCACCGGCAAGAGGGAATCGAGCACCGAGCAGAGCCTCGCGACGTTCGCGGCGCGGTCCCGTTCGAGCTGCTCCACCCCCAGCGGCCCCGGCCCGATGCCGTTGGCGAAATTGTCGACAACGCAGATCGCCGCATAGGCGAGGCCCAGCTCAGCGGCGACGATGCACTCCGAGGCGATCGTCATGCCGACGACGTGGGCGTGGGGGGCCATCAGCCGGATCTCGGCCGGCGTCTCGAAGCGAGGCCCGATCGCCTGCCAGTAGACCCCGCCGTCGTGGAGCGGCGTCGCGGCATCGGCGGGCCACGCAGCGAGCAGTTTCGCTCGCCACTCGGGGTCGAAGCCCGCCGTCCGGTGCGCCCGGACGTCTCCCAGGCTCGTCACTCCGAGCTGCAGGGCGATGAAGTCGTCCGGGCAGAGGAAGCTGCCGATGCCGAGCTCGGGCCGCAGCGAGCCGACGGAGCCGACCGCGATGATCCGATCGCAGCCCTGCTCGGCAAGTGTGGCGAGGTTCGCCGCATGGTCGATCCGGTGCGGAAGGGCATATTCGCTGCCGCTGCCGTGGCGCTGCAGCACGACGGCGTCGTCGTCGGCTTCCGCGCTTGCGGCCACGTTCTCCCTTGCCGGGCCGAGCCCGTTGCTGCCGAGGACAACTCCCAGTCGACCCATGCGGGCGATCCTAAGAGCTGGCTATCGTGAGGGCATGGAGGAACGCCCGTCGGGAAGGGACGAGACCGAGGCGGAACGCCTCGACCGCAACCTCGCCGAGCTGCTGCAGGAGCTGCGCGTGGCGCTGCCCGGCGTCCAGGTGCTCTTCGCCTTCCTGCTCGCCGTCCCCTTCCAGCAGAACTTCACCAAAATCAACGGCTTCGAGAAGAACGTCTACTTCGCCACCCTGCTCTGCACGGCGATGTCGGCGATCCTGCTGATCGCCCCCTCCTCCTACCACCGGATGACCTTTCGCATGCAGCAGAAGCGGGAGCTGATCTTCCTCGCCAATCGCTTCACCATCATCGGCCTCGCCTTCCTCGCCCTGGCGATGACCGGTGCGATCGTGCTCATCACCGATGTCCTCTTCGGCGGCATCACAACGGTCGTCACCGGCGCGCTTGCCGCGGCCGCCTTCGTCGTCGTCTGGTACGCGATGCCCTTGCGGCGACGGATCAGTCTGACCGGTAACGCACGTCCCTGACGCGGTCGCCCCAGAGAGCGACCATCTCGTCGGCGAATTCTTCGGTCAGCGGCAGCGCCGGGGCCCTGTCGAAGAGCATTTCGAGGTCCTCCTCCCAGACGTAGATCTTGAGGTCGAGCGATACCTGCAGTTCCTCGCTGACGCCCTCCTCGCCGATGAGCGCAAAGGTCTCGCGCAGCATCGCGACGTTCGTGAGTTTGTCCGCGGCGAAGATCGCGATCGCCGGCGGACCGGCTTCGGCGACGCGCCACCGGTGCTCTTTCTTGCGCTCCTCGTAGTCGGGGATCGAGTCGTTTTCGGTCAGCGCCTCGACCAGCCCCCCGATCTTCTCACCGAAGCGCTCCCGCACCTCCTCGACCTCGATCTCACTCTTCTCGACGACGTCATGGAGGAGCGCGGCGGCAAGGACGTCGTCGCCGCAGCGGTGTTTGGCCAGCCGCTCGGCAACGGCGATTGGGTGCTCGACGAACGGCATGCCGTCGGTGCTGCCGGTGCGGATCTGTCCGGCATGGGCCCTGCGCGCCAGGGCCAGCGCCTCCTGGACGAGGTCCGACCGCTCCGCCGCCGCGTCGATGCCAGGGGTCGAGGACATCGGGTCGCAGCGTAGCGGGCGATGCGAATTTCTTGAGTTTTGACGCCTAGCTTGCAGGGACCATGCCGGCGGCGGGTGCCGACAGCTCGTACTCGGCCCGCTCGGCGCCGATCCCGATCGCGCCCTCCGTGCCTCCCAGCGCCGCCCAGCCGCTCCGCGCTTCCTCCGCCAGCCGGTCGAGGCGCTCGTCTGAATGCATCGGGTCGTGATGGAAGAGGACGGTGCGCTCGGCGCCGGAGCGGCGGGCGAAAGAGAGCGCGTGCGAGAGAGACGAATGCCCCCAGCCGACGTGGTCTGGGTACTCGGCGTCGGCGTACTGCCCGTCGTGGATCAGCAGCGAGGCACCCTGGGCGAGGCCGAAGCCCGAGATCCACTCCTCCTCCAGGGCGTCGATATCGGCCCCGAGGGCGGGCTCGTGGTCGGGGATGTAGGCGAGCGAGGAAGCGCCGTCGTCGATCCGGTAGCCGAGTGTCGGGCCGCGGTGGGCGACCGAGGCCGCCCGGATCCGGGCGGAGCCGATCTCCCACTCGGCCTCGGGACAGTGGCGGAAGGAGACGTCGCAGGGGAGCTCGCGCACCTCGACCGGAGAGAGCGGCGCCGAGATGTAGCGGGCGATGCGGTCTCGGAGCGAGGCCTCCGGTGCGGCCGGCCCCCAGATCACGATCTCCGTCTGGGGTCGGAATGCCGGGGCGAAGAAGACGAGGCCCTGGATGTGGTCCAGGTGCAGGTGCGTGAGGAGGATGTGGAGGCGCGCCGGTTCGGCGGCCAGCGCGAGGCCGAGGCTGCGGATGCCGGTGCCCGCGTCGAGGGCCAGCAGCGAGCCGTCGGAGAGGGTGACGCCGACGCACGAGGTGTTGCCTCCGTAGCGGATCGTCTCCGGCCCTGGAGAGGGGATCGAGCCCCGCGTTCCCCAGAGCTTGACCTTCATCAGGCGGCCGCTCCGTTGCGCGAGGCGCGGGGCCAGAAGACGGCGATCGCTCCCTGCGATCCGTGCGCCGTCAGGATCGGAAAGGCCGAGACCTCGACCCGGTGGCGGGCGCCGTCGGCGGAGCTGATCTCGAATTCGGCGTGGGCGGGGCGACCGTTGCGCACCGCGACGACGAGCGGCAACTCGTCGTAGGGGATCGGCTCGCCGTCATCGCCGAAGGGCCCGAAGAGGGATCCCCACTCGTCGGCCCCGACTGTCCCGAGCTCCTCGAAGCGCTTGCCCAGCAACGCTCCGGCCGCCTCGTTGTAGAAGACGAGGACACCCCCCTCGTCGACCAGGAAGGCCGGAGTCGAGAGCGCAGACATCAGGTTGCGAGCCAGAATCAGCTCGAGCGGCTTCTGCGGCACGGACGACACTTTAGATAGTTAGGATCAGCACAGCTGCAGGGCGGGCGCGACCGAGGCCGCAAATCGAGACGAGTACCTTCGAGCCCCCGCGCCCGCGACTACGTGACATCGATCACGCATATCCCTTCTCTGTAGAAGCTCGGAGGCGCTGAAGAGTGCCGGCTAGCCCCGATGCACCACTGTGCCCGACGGTGAGCCAGTGGCCGTCGGTGCGGTGTCCTTCGGAATTATCGAAACAGCGTTTCTTCGAAGATCGGCCACGCCAAGGCGTTTACGACCGCTGGCGGAGCGACCAGGTTGGTCTACTGAGGCTGCGCCAAAGATTTCGCTGGCTTACGAGCATCCTCGCGGACGCGCTTCTTCGCCTTCTTCGCGTAGTCCTCTGGCGAAATGATCCCTTTGAGCAGATTGAGGTAGAGGTCGGACGGACCGGTCGGTATTGATCCATGCGCCATCAGTTTCCCTTTCTCTCGGAAGCGTTTGCCTCCTCAGATGTGCCGAGTCTATGGGACCGTCCGGCGTCGCCCTTGAGAGCCCAAGCGAGGCCGATAAAGCTTCCGAGAAGCTCGACGTAGGTTAGATCGCTAGTCAAAAAGGCGCCCTTCTCGCTCGAAACGACGTTGAGGACGGCTACCGACGTATCTCCGACAATGATCGGCATCGAGGCGAGGGAGCGATAGCGGCGGTCATCGGTCGCAAGGGGATGTCGGCTCCAGCGGTTGTCCTCGTCGACATTGTTGGTCCACTGGAGGTCGCCGGACTCCAGTGCGTGGCCCGCCAATGAAGCCCTGGGAAGCGAGAAGTTGCTCTTCCGCCCAAGCGAGTGGCCTGACTCGTAGAGCATCCGGAACGTCTGGGCTGTGTCGTCGAACTCTAGAACGGAGAGGCGAATCTCCTCGCCGCTAACGGCGCTGAGCCCGAATCGGGCTGGGGCAAGAATGCCTCGCTCAATGAAATCTTCAAACGAGATGTCGAGGTGTCCAGCCGCTACATCGCGAAGGGCGAGAATCGCTTCTCCGATGAGATCGGCTTGATAGGCAAGGAGATCCTCCCCAAATCGCATCAGTCGGCCGACGGCAATGCCTGCGACACAAGCGGTAGTGCCCACAAGCAAGACGACCCAGAGGGGAACTGCCACATCCAAGGTCGATAGAGCAAGAGTTGCCAGCGCCACGACAGCTAGGCCCACCAAGCCCCCTATGACGTTCTCCCCGATCCCCCGAAGCGATGGCATAGAACAAGCTACTTCGACGATTCGCTGGTCGTTCCTATGAATGACCCGGGTCGTATCTCGACTCGGTTGCGAGATTCTCGGTTGAGGCAAACCGCCGCGCTGTACGTCCCCTGGCTCTCAGTCGATCCTCTCGGAAGAGGGTATCCGGCTCGGCTCACACTGCTCCCGGTGAGCTTCGCGACTGTGTCCACGCGATGCAGCCGCAGACCCGCGCTCGATCTGCTCGACCCCCTCACCTCCCTATCTCATGGCTAGGGCAGGGATCGTCAACGCCTTGGGTGCGCCTCCAAGACGAGGCTAAGGACGGCTCGCTGAATCGCCTCGTCCCCGCGTTCGCCGCGCTGGCTAGGGTTTGCCTGCATCGGAAGGTTTCGCCTTTCGGTGTCGGGCCGGGGACCGTTCCAGCGACACCCCGGCCGTTGAATGTCAACGAGGCGGAAGCTAGGCGGAGATTCGGCTGGAAATCGCTTCTACAGAGAAGGGATATGCGTGACGTCGATCGCTTTGAAGCCAAGCCCGATGTACAGGACCGCAATGGCGGTCTGCCGCCCCGCGACCGTCTGGGGACGGCTGCGGGTCGAGGGGCTCGAGGTGCTCCCGGAGAGCGGGCCGGTGCTGGTGGTGGCCAACCACGACAGCCACTGGGACCCCATCATGGTGGGGGTCGCGGCGATTCGCCGGCGGCAGATCAAAGCGCTGGCCAAATCGGAGCTCTGGCAGGTGCGCGGGCTTGGACCGGTCCTCGACGGCATGGGGCAGATCCCGATCGAGCGGGACGCTGGCGACGCGGGGGCGCTGTCGCGGGCGATCGAAGAGCTGCGCGGCGGCGCCTGCATCGGCGTCTTCCCCGAGGGCACGCGCTCGCGCGGCCGGGTGATGCGAGCGCGCAGCGGGGTCGGCCGCCTCGCGCTCGAGGTGCCGGAGGCGAAGCTGGTCTGCGTCGCGATCGAGGGAACCACGGAGCTGACGCGCTTCCCGCGCCGTCCGCGGGTCAGGCTGCGCTTCTTCGAGCCCGCCGGCGGACAGGCGCGGCCCGACGAGCAGCCGGGGGAGCTGGCGGCCCGGCTCCTGGCCGAGATCCGCGAGCTCGTTCCCCCGGCCGCCGCCGGCCGCAAGCGTCCCTAGTCGCCGGCCTTCTCGCCGTTGGCGTGCAGCGGGTACCAGGAGGCCCCGAACGCCTTGCTGTCGGTGCCGTTGTCTTCGCCCGGCTTTTTGTCCTCGACGAAGGTGTAGAGCGGCCATCCCGCGTAGGTGACCTGCGTGGTGCCGTCTTTGCGTTCGATCGTGCCCAGCTTCGATGCCTGCGCGCCTTCGCCGGCCTGCGGTTTCCCTTCGCTGGTCACCGGTGGCCATCCTGCTTCGCAGGGCCCGTAGCAAGCCGACTTGCTTCCGCCCTGCTTGTCCTTCTCGAAGTAGTAGAGGGTCATCCCTTCCGAGTCGACCAGGATCTTTCCGACTCCCGAGGCGCTGCCGACCGTGATCGCCGCCCCGTTCGCGGAATTCGACGCGGTGGGCTTGCTGGCCGATTCTTCGGATCCGTAGGCGCCACCGGAGCTCGAGCTGCTGCTGTTGCTGCTGCTGCCGCAGCCGGTGAGGGCGATCAGCGCGATCAGCGCCAGCCCGGCGAGGGCGGTAAGGGTCCTTTTCACGTCGGTTCCTCCTGATTCGTTGGGTTGTGCAGGGCAGTCTTGGCGTCGACCGGCGCGACGAAAGTCCGATCGCCGGCGTGGACGACGAGCGCCTTGGCGCGGGAGAGGTCGAGGGCGGCGCTGAGCACAGCCGACTCGTCGGCTCCCCAGCGGTAGCGGAAGGTTCCCGCGGAGACGTCGGCGCCTCCGGCTCCGCGCATGTAGACGCGGCAGAGCGTTCCCGAGCGGATGCCCTTGACGTACATCCGGATCTCGGTGCCGAACGCCTGCGGCTCGAGCGTGGCGGAGATCGTCACGCCCTGGGGTAGGGAACGGAAGTCGACCTGCTGCTCCGGGCCTGCTCCAGGGTTGTCCGAGAGCACGAAGATCGCCAGCACGGCGGCGGCGGCGAGCGCGGTGGCGCCGCTCAGGCCGAGGCTGAGCCGGAAGCGCCGCCGCCGCCTCTGCGTGCGCTTCTCGGCGCCGATCGTGGCGGCGATCCGCTTGCCGAGGGCAGGTGGGGGAGCGGGTGCCGGACCGAAACGGTCGGGATCGGCATGCGGAAGCATGCGCGCCACGCCGAGCAGGGAGTCGGCCTCGGCACGGCACTCGGGGCAGCCCTCGAGGTGTGCCTCGAGCCCGCTGCGCTCCTCGTCGGGGAGCTGGCTCAGGGCGTAGGCGCCCAGGCTCTCCCGCCACCGGCGGCAGCTCTCAGTCTTCATAGCCCATCTCCTCCAGCACGACGCGCAGCGCCCGCAGGCCGTAGTAGACGCGGCTCTTCACCGTTCCCTCGGGGATGCCGAGCTCGGTGGCCACCTCGGCGTAGGGCCGGCCGCGGTAATAGGTCTCGACCAGGATCTGGCGATGCTGCTCGCCGATCCTGCGCATCGCCTCCTCGATCTGCCAGGCGAGCAGCGCCTCGTCGAAAGGCTCGACCGAGGGCTCGACGCCGCCCTCGGCAAGGGTCGGCCGGGCCGCGCGGGCCCGGCCGAGGTCGATCACGACGTTGCGCAATATGGCGAAGAGCCACGTACGCAGCGAGCCGATCTGAGGGTCGAAGCGCTCGCCCGCGCGCCAGGCGCGCAGGAAGGTCTCCTGCACCGCCTCTTCGGCAAGCCCGGCGTCCCCGAGCGAGCGCACCGCAAACCCATAGAGCTCACCCGCGTGCGCGGCATACGCCTCGCGGACATCTCGCTCGTGGGTCAACGCGCCCGGTGACATTCCAACCGGGATACGTCAATTGGCCGAGACCGGTTCAGAGCCTCGGCTCCGGTCCGCAGGGGATTCCCCTGCGGACTACTCCAGTTTGCCGATCTTGAAGATCTTCGTGCCGCAGTCCGGACAGACACCTTGGATCGCCGGTCGGCCATTTTTCATCGTGACCTGTTTGGCGTCCTTGATCTCGACCTTCTTGCGCTCCTTGACGCAGTAACCCTCGGGCATCGTGGCCTTCCTTTCACCGCCGGAATGGCAGAGCTCGCGCTGCACGCGAGATCGAATTGCGGCCGAATGTAACGCAGGGAGGGGACGACGACTGGAAACTACGTGCGGATCAACACAAAGCTACTTGGGTTTGTTACCGCTCTTTTCACTGGGTTCGCGGCTCTTTTCACTGGGTTCGCCTTCCGGTTCTTCCGGCGTGGACGCGCCTCGAAGCGTTTCGACTTCGGTCTTGAGGGCTTCGACTTCTCCCTTGAGCGCGGCCACGGCTGCGGCTTCCGCACCGGTTTCGGCGGCGCCGGTCCCGGCGCCGACCCGTTCCTGCAGCGCCTGGACTTCGTCCTTGCTGACCGATTCGTTGGCCGCTTCGAGCGCCAGGTAAATCCCGGTGGCGGCGCCGCCGACCGCGATCGCGACGAGGACGAGGAAGACGCGCGTCCGCATGCCGAGCTTGCGCTCGACCTCGCCGATCCACGCCCGTAGCCCGTCCAGCGACATCGCGCGTAAGTTAGACGAGACCCACGATCCACTACCCTGCGGCCCGCACTTCACGACCCCCCGCCTTCCAAGGAGAACGCCGAATGCCCGATGCAGTCATCGTCGACACCGTACGCACGCCGATCGGCCGCGCCTTCAAGGGCTCGCTGGCCCAGCTCCGCCCCGACGAGATGGGGGCCTACGTCGTCGATCAGCTGCTCGGGCGCAACCCGGCCGTCGACCCGGCCTCGGTGGAGGACCTCTTCTGCGGCTGCGGCATGCCGCAGGGACTGCAGGCCTTCAACATCGGCCGCATCGTCTCGCTGCTCTCGGAGAAGCTGCCGCAGACGGTCAACGGGGTCACCGTCTCCCGCTACTGCTCCTCCAGCCTCGACGCGATCCGCCACGCCGGCAACGCGATCAAGGCCG
>Ga0070684_100002539_pt1 | contig 13477 bp, 10 predicted proteins | sample KBSC723LmetaG_FD_65653 | JGI IMG/M metagenome (GOLD analysis project Ga0070684, IMG submission 65653) | Corn rhizosphere microbial communities from Kellogg Biological Station, Michigan, USA - KBS C7.2-3L metaG | ecosystem: Host-associated > Plants > Roots > Rhizosphere ...
TTCGCCCTCGGGGTCTGACCCCAGCATCCGCCCTCGGGGTCTGACCCCGCATCCGCCCTCGGCGTCTGAACCCAGCAGCGACCCCCGATGTCAGGCAACCACTCGGCTCGGGCACACGTCCACGAGCACGCAGTCTCCGCAGCGCGGCTTGCGGGCGTCGCAGACCTGGCGGCCGTGGTCGATGAGGAGATGGGAGAGGATCGTCCAGCGTTCCTGCGGGAAGAGGGGGAGCAGCGCCTGCTCGATCTTCACGGCATCGGTGTCGGTGACGAAGCCGAGGCGATTGCTCAGACGCGTGACGTGCGTGTCGACGACGATGCCGTCGTTGCGGCCGAAGGCGTTGCCGAGGATGACGTTCGCCGTCTTGCGGCCCACGCCGGGGAGGCGGACGAGCGCGTCCATCTCGGCGGGGACCTCGCCGCCGTGCTGCGCGACGAGCGCGGAGGCCATGCCGATGAGGCTCTTCGCCTTGCTGCGGAAGAAGCCGGTGCTCTTGATGATCTCCTCGACGTCTTCCTGGCGCGCCGCGGCGAGCGCGGTCGCGTTCGGGTAGCGAGCAAAGAGAGGAGGTGTAACCATGTTGACGCGCTTGTCGGTGCACTGCGCGCTGAGGATCGTCGCGCAGAGCAGCTCGAACGCATCGCGGAAGTCGAGCGCGCAGTGCGCATCGGGGTAGCGCTCGAGCAACCGGTCGAGCACGACCGCGGCGTGGGCGTTCAGCGCCGCACCCTTCGGGCGCGCGGGCGAGCCGCCCACCGGTGACCGCTGCGCCGGACGCTTCTTCGCAGGTGCCTTCTTCGCCGGCGTCTTCTTCGCCGGGAGCTTCTTCGCCGCGGACTTCCGCGTCGCCGACTTCCGCGGCGCGGAATCCTTCGCGAGGCCGGTGCGCTTCGCCATGCTACCGCCCTCCGCGGGCGCGGCGCGCTCGCGCGAAGGCGAGCACGTCGTCGGCGGGACGCGTGTTGAGCACGTCGCCCGCGGTGAGCCCGCCCTTCCGCGCGATGCCGACGCCGGTGTTCACGTGATCGAGTCCTCGGGGTGAGTGTGCGTCGGGGCCGATCTCGATCGGCACGCCGCGCTCGCGTGCGCGCGGGATGTGCCGCCAATCGAGGTCGAGCCGGTGAGGGTCCGCATTGAGCTCGATGGAGACGCCGACCTCGCCCGCCTTGTCGATGACGGCGTCGATGTCGATGGGATACGGCTCGCGCGAGAGCAGCAGCCGCCCGGTCGGGTGGCCGAGTATCGTGAGCCGTGGATCGTCGAGGGCGCGGAGCACGCGCGCCGTCATCGTCGCGCGGTCCATCGCGAACCGCGAATGCACCGAGGCGACGACGTAGTCGAAGCGGTCGAGCAGCGCGTCGTCGTAGTCGAGCGTGCCGTCGGCGAGGATGTCGCACTCGACGCTCCTGAGGACGCGCACGTCGGTGCGCGCGGCGTTGAGCGCGTCGATCTCGTCATGCTGCGCGAGCACGCGGTCGCGCGACAGCCCGTTGGCGTAGAACGCGCTCTGCGAGTGATCCGTGATGCCGATGTAGCTCCACCCGCGCTCGGCGGCGGCGTCAGCCATCTCGGCGATGGTCGCTTTGCCGTCGGACCAGCTGGAGTGGCAGTGCAGCACGCCGCGCAGGTCCGACACGTCGACGAGCGCGGGGACGATCCCGCGCGCCGCCACCTCGAGCTCCCCGCGCCCCTCGCGCAGTTCCGGCGGGACGAACGCGAGGCCGGCATGCGCATAGAGGGTGGCTTCGTCGGTGACCGGCACGAGCGCGTCGCGCTCGTCGACGAGGCGATTGCCGTCGAGGGCGAAGCCGCGGTCGCCGAGTCGTTCCGTCACCTGCTCGACGTGCTCCGCCGAGCCGGTGGCGCGCCAGAGCGCGACGGCGAAGTCGGCGGGCTCGACGCAGTACAGGTCGAGGCAGGTGCCGTCGACGTACGTGATGGTGACCGACGCGTGTCCGGCGCCACGCGCATGGCGCACGCCCGGCGCGTTGGCGAACGACGCGGCGACATCCGACGGACGCTCGCGGCAGCCTGCGACGATGTCCACGTCGCGCTCGGTCTCGGCACGACGGCGCAGCGAGCCCGCGAGCTCCGCCTCGACCACGGCGGGATGCGCGCGCACCATGGCGAGCAGGCGCGCACCCTCGGCCGCCGCGGCGGGATAGAGTCGCCGCGTTCCGGTGCGGCGAAGGAACTCGATCCCCTTGAGGATCTTCGCGGCCGTCTTGGGACCGTAGCGCGGGAGCTTCGCGAGGCGGCCGTCGCGCGCCGCGTCCTCGAGCGACTCGATCGAGTCGATGCCGAGCATCTCGTGCAGCTTCTGGATCTTCGCCGTGCCGAGTCCGGGGACCCGGAGCAGATCGAGGAGGCCGGCGGGGGTCGCGGCGCGCAGCTGCTCGAGGTACCGCGACTCGCCCGTCTCGATCAGGTCGCGCACGACGTTCAGCGTGGCCGGCCCGATCCCCTGCAGCTTCGCCAGCTCGCCACTGCGGTAGAGCGGCCCGAGGTCGTCCGTGTCGAGCGCGAGCAGCGCCGTCGCTGCCTGCTCGTACGCGCGCACCTTGAAGGTGCTCTCGCCGTGCAGCTCGAGGTGCGCGGCGATCTGTCGGAGCACGTGCGCCGCGGTGCGGGGATCCATGCCGAAAGATAATCCGACCTGGATCTGACGCCGCTGCTATCCCTCGATGCCGGCGAAGACCTTGAGCTTCTCGACGATCTCGTGGAGCTGCCGCTCGGTGAGCTCGATCTCGGCGGCGGCGCCGTCGGCGTCGAGCAGGCCGGCGCGCATGGAGATGGCGACCTGGTTCAGGTAACGGATCTTCTCGAGGATGTCCTCGGTCGCCTTGCGCAGCCCGGTGAAGCGGCGCTTCTCGGCGAGGGCGCGCCGGTAGCGGAGCATCAGCTCCTGCGGCGTCAGACGGCGGGCGAGGGTGAGCGTCTCCTCGCGCGTGCGACCGGGGAGGGAGCCACGGTCGGGCACGCCGGTGTCGTCCCACGCCTCGTCGGCGAACCAGAGATGTCCGACGTACTCGATGCCGTCGAACATGACCTTGCAGGTCACGTTGAAGCGACGGCCGTCGTACTCGAGGGTGGCGATGTGGGGCTGGACGTTCTCGTCGCGCACGGAAGGCATCACTGAGCGGGTGGGGTGGACCGGGTGTCGCGCAGGAAATCGCGAAGCAGCGTGAAGAGCTGCGCCGGCTGTTCGACGTATGGGACGTGTCCGCTCGCCTCAATGACGACGCACCTCGCGCCGAGGGCACGTGCCGCTGCCTCGGATGACGCGAGCGGGATCGGGTCCTGACGACCGTGGACTACCAGTGTCGGCACGCGCACCTTCTCCAGCGAGTGCGTGAGGTCGTAATCGCCGAGGGATTGCCAGATGGACTGCTGCACGCGGCCGGTGACGCGGAAGGGGGTGAGGTCGCGTGCGCGTGCCGGGTCGGCGAAGTAGCCGGCGACGCTGATCTCGAAGGCGCGGTGACGGTACGCGTCCGGGTCGCGCTCGCGGAGCCCGGATGCCTGGAGATCGGCGCGCAGCGCGGCGACCGCGGAGCTCGCCTGGCGTCGGGCGAGCTCCTGCTCGAACTCCTGGCGTGTCGCCCGCGTGATCGGTGCCGGATCGATGAGGGCGAGGCGAATCGGCGCGGGGGCAACGCGGCCGGCCGCGGCCTCGACCGCATAGAGCATGGCGAGCAGTCCGCCCCACGAGTACCCGACGATGGTGAGCGGATCGACGTGGAGCTCGGTGGCGACGCGGCCGACGTCGGCCACCTGGTCGCGCCAGCCGATGACGGCGCGATCGTCGTCGTGGCGGGAGCGGCCGCCCCCGCGCTGGTCGTAGGTGACGACGCGATGCTCCTCGGCGAGGGCGAGCATCTGCGGGAAGAGGTATTCGTGGCTCGCCGCGGGGCCGCCATGGAGGAGGAGGAGGGGTGGTGCGTCGGCGGGGCCCCACTCGGCCCAGTAGAGGGGGACGGGAGTGGTCGTCGTGAATCCGTCTGCGCGCGGCGGCGGGATTGGTCGCATCGCGCGGAGTGTGACAAGGTGCGCGGCTCAACGGAAGTGGTGGAGCGGGGATGCAGAACGACGCGAGACGTTGGGGTCAGACACCAAAGGTGTCTGACCCCCTGGCGCGTCTGAGCTCAGCCCAGCGGCGAGCGGACAGCGGCGAGCGATCAGCGGTCAGCTCAAGGGCGCGGTCAGCGTAGCGTGATCCGGCCTTTTCCGCGGCATCTCCGTTCCGGATCCGGGTTCCGTCGTTGAAAGGCCTCGGCAAGTGCAGATCCCTCGACTTCGCTCGGGATGACAAAACGGCCCCGGGACGCCGAAGCGTCCCGGGGCCGTTCCTCATTCCCCCACTCCCTCATTTCCCGCTTCATCGTCCCAACCAGAAATTCAGCTTCACGAGGAAGATGTTATCCGGGTGCGTGGAGAAGAGGGCGCGGCGGTCGCGGGTGAAGTCGAGGGTGCCGACGTCGCTCAGCTGGTCGCTGCGTGATTGCGTCCAGACGAGATACAGCGTGGAGCCGGGCCGGTACTCCCAGCGGTAGACCACGTTGCCGATGAGGGAGCGGGCGTCGAAGCTCGGGTTGTCGAAGGAGAAGGAAGCGGCGGGCCCCGTGCCGTCCGGGTCCACCGTGTAGCTGGTGATCAATCCACTCGCCGTGGTGGCACTGATCGTCCCGCGGTCGCGGCCGTAGATGCTCTTCCGGAGCTGGCGTGGGGCGTCGAACTCCTTGAAGTCGGAGTAGTTCCCCGTCGCGATGAACGGCTGCGCGTACAGCTCGAGCGAGGAGTTCGGCGTGAAGGTGACGGCGAGCCGCGTGTCCATCGAGAGGGTCTTCTGTACGAGCGAGGAGAAGACGTAGCGCTCGCCGGCGAACGCGGTGTTCGTGGCGTCGTCCACCGTCGTGACGTACTGCTGGATGCCGCGCGTGAAGTTGTACGACGGGCCGAGGGAGAGCGACACGTTCGAGGCGGGCTTCCAGCGTACTGTCGTGTTCACGGCGGACTGGAATCCGCCCTCGCTGTTGCGTTGATAGCGCGGATTGACGTTGACGACGACGCCGCGGCGGGAATCGCTGGTGATGTTGGCGGAGTACACGTCGCCGGCGGGGAGCACGCCGACCGGGCCCCCGCGCAGCAGGCGATCGTCGTACACCTGGAAGTTGTGCAGCGTCCAGACGTTCCAGCGCCAGAACTGCGGCGTGGTGGCCTGGACGTAGAGGTGCACGTCGCGGTTGGTGAGGTCGCCGTCGAAGTTCTGCGACTGCTGCGCGCCCCCGACGATCGCCGCGTCGCGGTACCAGTGCGTCGGCTTCGTCCAGCCGTACGCGACGTTGCCGACGAGCTGCGCGTAGTCGGCGCGAGAGAGGAAGCTGATGTCGTTGACCTCGAAGCCCGGGGTGCGGACGTTCGCCTGCGCTTCCCAGTTGAAGTTGCCGCCGTCCTTGGCGAGCCGGAGATAGGTCGCGAGGCCGCGCAGGTCGGTCGCGCCGGGCCGATACGTCGAGTTGAGGAAGCCGCTGCGGAACCACCCCTCGTCGCCGACGGCGCGGTCGGGGCGCTGGAAGTAGCGCGCGCTCGAGCGCTGCACGCGCATCATCGCGGCGGAGTCGCCCGTCACGTTCGACAGCATGGCCGACGCGAGGAGCTGATAGTTCTTCTTGTCCCACGCCAGCACCATGTCACCACCGACGGCTTCGGCGTGCGAGGTGAGCCGATCGGTCAGCGCGGAGTCGCCGAGGCGCCGCACCACGGACGTCGTGATCCCGCCCACGACGAGATTGCCGTCGCGGTAGTCCTTCGTCGCTCGGCCGACGAAGTAGTTCGTCAGCGGCTCGACTTCCTTGTGGAGTCGCGTGCCCGCGTCGGTGACGACGTTCGCCGTCTCGCGCCGCGTCACCGCGTTCAACAGCCCGAGCGTGACGCCGCTGCTCGTGCGGCCGGTGATCTTCGCGGCGCCGAGGATGGTGGAGTTCTCCGGCACGTCGGCGTACTGCCCGGCGTCGTAGGCGAGGTCGGCACCCTGCGGCGCGCGGCCGATGCGGCGCGAGTAGAACGACTCGATCGAGCTGAAGTTGCTGCAGAAGTAGCAGCTCGCGTTGCCGAAGTTGAAGATCCCCGAGCCGGCGACGAAGAAGGGGCGCTTCTCCTCGAAGAAGGTCTCGAAGGCGCTGAGGTTCACCGTCGCCGGATCGACCTCGACCTGGCCGAAGTCCGGATTGATCGTCGCATCGAGCGTCAGGTTGGACGTGAGCAGCGCCTTCACGTCGCCGCCGACGCGCATATCGAGGCGGCTGCCATCGTTGAACGGATCGCCGGGCGCGTCGGGGCGGATGTGGCGCGAGCGCGTGACGGCGTACGGCAGCAGCTCGAGATGCTTCGGCACGCTGCCGATGCGGATCCCCTCGAGATGCCCGAAGCGCGACGGCCCGCCGATCTCCGTCTTCTTCCAGGGCGACCACTGCGTGTACTCGTGCGAGCGCTGCATGTAGCGCCGCACCTGCAATCCCCATGTCTGCACTTCGGTGCGCGCGAAGCGGAGCTGCGAGTAGGGAATGCGCAGCTCGGCGGTCCAGCCGAGCGAGTCGATGCTCGTCGCCGCCTCCCAGATGCCGTCCCACGACGGATCGGGGTTCGACGTGCCGACGCCGAGGGCGTCGCCCTTCACGCCGGACGGATTCACGTCGAAGAAGGCGCGGCCGAGGTGATCGTGGTACGCGTCGATCACGACCTCGAGGTAATCGGACTCCATGTCGCTGTCGCGACGGACGAGGCGGGTGACGATGTCTTTCGGCCCATTCTTCTCGTACAGACGCGCGCCGACGTACAGCGCGTCCACGTCGTAGACGAAGCGCACCTCGGTGCGCTGGGTGCCTGGCTCCCCTTCTTTCGGGTCGACCTGGGTGAAACTGGTGATCGGGGTCGCCTTCGACCACGCTTCGTCGTCGAGATGCCCGTCGAGGACGATGGTGCCGACGCGCGGCACGGCGGTCGCGGAGGGGACGGGGATGGTATGGGTGGCTCGACGACCGGTGATCGTGTCGGGCCGTTGCTGCGTCGGTTGCTGGGCGCGGGAACTGGAGAGCGCGATCGGAAGTGCCAGCAGAAATCCGAGACGCCGAACGGTGGGGGAGGGGCGCGGCACGTGCCTGGTGGGTGGGGAGAGAGAGGGCCTTGCTGGCAGGGCCCTTTTTGGACACGACCCGACGGAGCCTGGTTCCCGTAGGGCACGGTGATGGTGTCGTCTGGAACAACTCGAGCGCGATGGGGCGCGGTCACGGCACTCGTGAAAGTGCCCCAATCGCGCGCGCCGGGATTGAGCGATCCTGCGCTCAGTCGCGGGCGTGGGCGCGCGCGACGCGCACGGTGCGCAGATGTGCGGCGACGGTGTCTTCGATGCGACGTCCGTACCCGCCGCCGATGGTGATCGCGACCGGGATCCCGACCTCGCGACACAGGTCGAGGACCATCGCGTCACGGCGCGCGAGTCCGTCGAAGGTCAACGCGAGACGGCCGAGCCGGTCACCTTCGTGCGGATCGGCGCCGGCGATGTAGACGACCAGATCCGGCGCCGACCTGGCAAGCACGCGCGGAAGCGCGCTCGCGAGCTCGGCGAGATAGACGTCGTCGCCCGTGCCGTCGGCGAGCTCGACGTCCAGCGTGCCGGCGACCTTGTGAAAGGGATAGTTCCGACCGCCGTGCATGCTGAAGGTGAACACATCCGGATCGTCGGCGAAGATGGCGTGCGTCCCGTTCCCCTGATGGACGTCGAGGTCGACGACGGCCGCGCGGCGCAGCCGCCCCTCGCGACGCAGCAGCCTGATCGCGATGGCGACGTCGTTGAACACGCAGAATCCTTCGCCGTGATCGGGGAAGGCGTGATGCGTCCCGCCGGCGAGGTTCATCGCGAGTCCGTGCTCCAGCGCATGGCGCGCGGCAGCGATGGTGCCGCCGACGGCGCGATACGACCGCTCGACGAGCGCCCCGGACCAGGGGAAGCCGAGTCGGCGCAGCTCCGCCGCGTCGAGCGCACCCTCACGGAAACGGCGCACGTAGTCGCGCGTGTGCACGAGCTCCAGTGCGTCGTCGCTCGCGCGGTCGGGATCGAGCACGTGCTCGGCGGGCACGATCCCTTCCGCGATGACCGCCTCGCGCAGCATGGCGTACTTCGCCACCGGGAAGCGATGTCCCTCGGGGAGCGGGAAGGTGTAGCGCGACGACGACCAGAGGAGGAGCGTCATGCGCGCCGACCATCCGCGACGCCGCGCGGCGCAGTACCGCCCGCCGAGTGCGCGGGATATGCTTGAGCGTCCGTCACCACCTGCCGCACCGGAGCATCGTCATGCCGCTCGAGTTCATCCGGGACTATCTCACGCAGCTCGACACGACGATCCGCGCGCTGCCGCACGAGCAGATCGCCGCGATCATCGACGCGGTGCGCGACGCGCGCGATCGCGACGCCCAGGTGTTCGTCGTCGGCAATGGCGGGAGCGCGGCGACGGCATCGCACTTCGCCGTCGACCTCGGCAAGGGCGCGTCGCACGCGGGGGACCGGCGATTCCGCGTCCTCTCGCTCACCGACAACGTCCCCTGGATCTCGGCGTTGGCGAACGACCTGTGCTACGAGGACGTGTTCGTCGAGCAGCTCAAGAACTTCGCGCGCCCCGGTGACCTGCTGCTGGCATTCAGCGGCAGCGGGAACTCGGAGAACGTGCTGCGCGCCGTGCGCTACGCGAACGCGATCGGCTGTCGCACGATCGGACTCGCCGGATTCGCGGGCGGGAAGCTGCGCACCGAGGCACAGGAGTGTCTCGTCGTCGACGCGCATCACATGGGCCGTGTCGAGGACGGACACTTCATCGTACAACACCTGATCGTGTACTACCTGATGACGCATCCGAACGGCGCGACCACGGCGGCCGATGCGGCGTCGGCGGCCGTGCACCGCTGACCGCGACGGCTCGGGAGCGCGACGACCATTCGCATCGGGATCGACCTCGGCGGCACGAAGATCGAAGGGCTCGCGCTCGTCGGGAGCGAGGAGCGCTTCCGCCACCGCGTGAGCACGCCGCGTGACTACGAGGGCTCGCTGCGCGCGATCGAGGAGATGGTCGCGCTGATCGAGCAACGCGTCGGCGAGCGGGGAACGGTGGGCGTCGGCATCCCGGGGATGGTGTCGCCACGCACGGGCGTGGTGAAGAACGCGAACTCCACCTGGCTGATCGGCAAGCCGCTCGAGCGTGCCCTCGAGCGGCGACTCGGCCGGCGCGTGCGCCTCATGAACGACGCCAACTGCTTCGCCCTCTCCGAGGCGACCGACGGGGCGGGCGCCGGATTCGACAGCGTGTTCGGCGTGATCCTCGGCACGGGCGTCGGCGGCGGCATCACGATCGGCCGGCGGGTACACGTGGGCGCGAACCTCATCGGCGGCGAATGGGGCCACAATCCGCTGCCGTGGCCCGAGCTCTCCGAGCTCCCCGGTCCGCACTGCTACTGCGGCCGGCGCGGGTGCATCGAGACGTGGCTCTCCGGGCCGGGCATGGAGCGCGACCATCGCGCGCAGACGGGCGAGTCGCGTACGACGCACGAGATCGTGCAGGCCGCCGAGTCGGGCGATGCGAACGCGCTGGCGACCATCGCGCGATATCACGATCGGCTCGGTCGCGGGCTCGCGTCGGTCGTCAACGTGCTCGACCCCGACGTGATCGTGCTCGGCGGCGGCATGTCCAACCTGCCCGGGCTCGACACGGCGGCCGCGGCGGCGATGCGACCGTATGTCTTCTCCGATACGGTGGAGACCGTGGTGCGACGAAACGCGCACGGCGACTCGAGCGGCGTGCGCGGCGCCGCCTGGCTGTGGCCAGAAGAAACCTAGACTGTGGAACTCCGACCGGAGGCGCGGAGCGCCGGAGGGAGGAGCGATCATACGGACACGCAGAGCCCTGGGTGCGAAGCGCCGAAGGGAGGAGCAATCATAGCTTCTGGATCTCCGGCACTTCGAGCGGAGGCGCGTAGCGCCGAGATCACCTCGGCCGAATGCCCAGCGTGACCGTGGTCGAGTGCTGCGTGCCGCCACGCTGGTAGACCACCTCGACCTCCTCGCCGGGGTGATGGGCGTAGAGCGCGTCACTGTAGGTGTACAGGTCGCGCACCTCGCGTCCGCCGAACAGCACGATGACGTCGCCCGCCTTGAGGCCGCCCTTGTCGGCCGGGCTGCCCGCGCGCACGCCCGTGAGGCGTAGCCCCGTGACCCCGCTCGCCGCCATGTCGGGGATGGTGCCGAGGTAGACGTTGCTCCCCTCACGCTGCGAGCTCATGACCTGCTTGGGCGCCGTGCGCACCGGCGTGAGGCGCGCCGGCCGGTCGGCGATCGCGCGCGTGATGCGCTCGGCCAGATCGACGACGCGCACCTCGCCCGCCGCGTCGATCTTCTCGACGTCGTCGGTGGCGCGGTGGTAGTCCTCGTGGAGGTCGGTGAAGAAGTGCAGGACGGGAATCCCCTTCGCGTAGAAGGAGCTGTGGTCCGACGGCCCGAAGCCGTCGTCCTGCTTCACGAGGTCGAGCCTGGGCGTGACGTTGGCGCCGTCGACGAGCGCGGGCAGCTCGGTCGCCGTGCCGAGGCCGTAGACGATGAGCCGCTCTTTCCGGAGCCGGCCGACCATGTCGAAGTTCAGCATGGCGTCGACGCGGTCCAGCGGCACGGGCGAGTGCTCGACGAACCACTGCGAGCCGAGGAGCCCGAGCTCCTCGCCGGAGAAGTGGACGATGAGAATCGACCGCTTCGTCGGATGGGCGGCGAGTCGCCGCGCGAGCTCGAGGATGGCGGCGGTGCCGGAGGCGTTGTCGTCGGCGCCGTTGCGGATGGCCTTTCCCGCCTCCGGGTCGAGGGCACCGTCGCTGGAGCGGCCCAGGTGGTCGAAGTGGGCGCCGAGGACGACGTACTGGTCCTGGAGTGCCGGATCGCGCCCCGTGACCATGGCGACGACGTTCTGCGTCGGGACCCCGTCGGGCTTCCCGGCGTGGGCCAGCTCCGCGCCGTTGGCGACGAAGTGCTGGAGGTAGCTCGTGCAGCGCCCGCCGGGCAGATCGACCCTGGCGCGGCAGGCCTCGGAGGAATCGTGAATGATCGGTACCAGACGCAACGCGGTGTGCCGGCGGGCGAGCCAGGCGGCGGCGCTGTCGTTGCCGGCCGTTCCCGTGCCGCGACCCTCGAGCCGATCGTCTGCCAGATAGGCGATGTCGCTCCGGATGCGTTCCGCGTCCGTACCGGCCGGCGAGCCACCGCGCGCCGCGCTCCGGCACGCGGCGCCCAGCACAGGAACGAGAAGGGCGAGCGCGAGTCGGGTGGTGTGGAGGCGGGGGCGGTGACGACGCATCGGGGCGGACATCGATTGGAGGGGAGGTACCGAATCCTAATCGCCATCGCGCGGCCCGGTGAAGCGCGCGTCGTCGCGATCGGGGCTCGTCACGCGTCGATACCGTAAGTCGTCTTCACTGCGGCCGACGTCGGCCAGCATGGGTCAAATGGATTACTCCGTCACCTTCGCCAGGCACTACTCGCGGCTCGTCTGGCTGCTCCTGCACGAGACGTCCAACGTCGACGAGCAGAAGGCGACGCTGCGCGCGCTCGTCACCGTCGCCAAGGACGGTGCCGTGACGCTCGTGAGCGACGGCGCCGACGTCACCGCGAATGGCCACGACGTCCCGGGCGTGCTGTCCGGCGTGACCGACGTGGTGCGCCGCATGACCGCGCACGGCGTCCGCGAGATCGTGTTCGACGCCGGCGCGGCACCGGCCGGCATCCTCGGCTCGGCGCGCATCCTGGCTGCCGACGCGAGCGTCGGCGACGGCGGCGCGGGCGCGGAGGCGAAGCTGACCGCGCTCGGCGCGGCGAGCGTGCGGTTCACGCGCGAGCCGGTGACCGCGCCGACGACCGCTGCACCTCCGGTGGCGGTACCCGCTCCGGCGATCGCGCCGCCCCCATCCGAGGCACCGGCCGTCGCTGCGGCGGTGCCCGTGGCTCCGGCGTCTGCACCCCCGCCGCCCGCGGCTGTGCCGGCACCCGCTGCTCCGACTCCCGCTGCGGCGGCCGCTCCCGCCGTGCCGACCACGGAGCCCGGCGCCCTGCCGGACTTCGGGTTCGAAGACGCGGACGTGATCGACGAGGAGGCGCTCAAGGACAAGCTCCGTCCCACGCCGCGCGTCACGGCCGCCGTGCCGGCCGCGCCCTCGAGGGCGCCCGAAGGGGGCGGGATGTTCGCGCAGTTCGCCGCGAGCCGCACGCCGACGGCGTCGCACCGCGACCTGCTCGCACAGCTCGAGCAGGCGAGCGGGGTGAACGTCCTCACCCAGGTGCTCGACGACCTCGTGGCGATCGCCGAGTCGGCGGCGCGCGACGCGCGGCTCGCCCTGGTGTGCGAGATCCTCTGCCGCGTGACGCGCCGCGAGCCCCAGATCCACGAGTTCGAGGCGAAGCGCGCCTTCGTGATGGCGCAGCGCCGGCTCGCCAAGCCGATGCTCCTGCGCGCCATCGTCCAGGAGCTCCCGCACGCGAGCGACCAGCGCGACGCGTTCATCGCCGTGCTCACGCGCGCGGGCGAGGATGGCGCCGATGCGCTGATCGAGCAGATCGCGGCGATCTCCGGGCAGAACGAGCGGCGCGTCTACTTCGATGCCCTTCTCCAGCTGCAGGCCGGCATCCCGACACTGATCCACATGCTCGGCGACGCGCGCTGGTTCGTGGCGCGCAACGCCGCCGAGCTGCTTGGCGAGATGCAGGCACGCGAAGCGGAGCCGCAGCTCACCGAGCTGTTGAAGCACACCGACGACCGCGTGCGCCGCGCCGCGACGAGTGCGCTGATGCGCCTCGGGACCTCGCGCGCCATGCAGGCGATCCAGGACGCCCTCAAGGACGGCGCGCCGGCGATGCGCATGCAGGCCGCCGCCGCGCTCGTGACGCGCAAGGACGTGAAGACCGCCGCGACGCTCGTCCGCGCGCTGGAGGAGGAGAAGGACGAGGAGGTGCAGGTCGCCTTCCTCCTGGCGCTCGGCAAGCTGGGGACGCCGGACGCGGTGCAGCGACTGCTGAAGGCGGTCGAGCCGGAGCGGGGCCTGTTCAAGAAGAAAGCGGTAGGCTACCGCGTTGCGGCGGTTCAGGCACTGGGCGAGGCACGCTCTCCAGAAGCGTCTGAAGCATTGAAGGCGTTGCAGAGTGACAAGGACGAAGAAGTCCGCGAAGCCGCGACGTTCGCCCTCGTCCGCATCGCCCGCCAATCCGCGCCACCGATCCAGCCCAAGGCGTGATCTCGCCCGCTCGTCGCGCCTCGTCGCGCGGGCGGGGTTAGTCGCGCCTAAGCGGGAGCGGGCATTCCTTCCGTCGTCGCTCCGCGCTTACACGCGGCGAGCCTCGCGCCAACGGCGCGCGAGTCTCTTGCTACGCGCGAGGCTCCTCCTCCAGGAACGCCCGCTC
>Ga0070684_100002540_pt1 | contig 13468 bp, 9 predicted proteins | sample KBSC723LmetaG_FD_65653 | JGI IMG/M metagenome (GOLD analysis project Ga0070684, IMG submission 65653) | Corn rhizosphere microbial communities from Kellogg Biological Station, Michigan, USA - KBS C7.2-3L metaG | ecosystem: Host-associated > Plants > Roots > Rhizosphere ...
GGCGGCGTGAAGAAGGGCGGCTACGACGAGACCGCGCTGACGTCGCTGTCGACCGCCGACTACTCTTGCGTCACGCCGCTGGTGAAGGCCGCGATGGCGCGGCTGGGGCCCGAGCGCGTGTCGCTGTCGGTGTCGTCGCTGCGCGCCTACGGTCTGAACGAGGATCTGCTGGGCGAGATGGCCAGCGTGCGCGCCGGCGGGCTGACATTTGCGCCCGAGGCCGGCACGCAGCGCATGCGTGACGTGGTCGCGAAGAACGTCACCGAGGACGACATCCTCGAATCCGCACACCGGGTGTTCAGCCGCGGGTTCCCGCGCATGAAGCTTTACTTCATGATCGGGTTGCCCACGGAGACGGACGAGGATGTCCTCGGCATCGTCGAGACGGCGGCGCGCGTCCAGGAGATCGGGCGGCGCTACCAGCGCGGCGCGCAGGTGACCGCGTCGGTGTCCACGCACGTCCCCAAACCGCACACGCCGTTCCAGTGGGCGGCGATGGACGGCGAGGCGGACACCGCGCGCAAGCAGGAGTTGCTGGCGACGCGGGCGCGCGCGCTGCGCGTGCAGCTGAGAATGCACGAGAACCAGGCGTCGCACATCGAAGGGATCTTCTCGCGCGGCGATCGTCGCGTTGCCGACATCCTCGAGGCGGCGTTTCGCCTCGGCTGCCGCTTCGACAGCTGGGACGACGCCCTGCGCATCGACCTCTGGGATCGCGCCATCGCCGAGACGGCGGCGCGAACGGGTCTGGACGTCAGCCGCCACATGGGGACGCTGCCTGTCACGGCGCGGCTGCCCTGGGACCACATCGACATCGGCCTCGAGCCCGACTTCCTCCTGAAGGAGTACCGGAAGGCGCTGAAGGACCGCCTGTCGCCCCCGTGCGGCAAGCCGTACAAGAAGCTGCTGCACCCGAGCAGCGTCGCCGACGCCGAGGCGGCCGCCGCGGCCAAGCTGATCTGTTACGACTGCGGCATCGCCTGCGATCTGGGCGCGATGAAGGAAGAGCGGCTCTTCTACCTGCGCCGCATGAACGCCTGGCTGCCCACCGCGCCGAAGGTGACCGAGCGCGCCGTCGACGCCTCGAACGCGGGCCATCGCCGGACGACGCCGCCGCCGAAGCGCGCGCCGCAGGGGACGCCGCACCGCTACCGTCTGCGCTACACGAAGCTGGGACGGGTCGCGTTCCTGGGCCACCTGGATCTGGTGCGGCACCTGCCGCGCATCTTCCGGCGGGCCGGGCTGTCACTGTTTTACTCGGAGGGGTTCCACCCGAAGCCCGAGCTGTCGTACGGGCCCGCGCTGGGCCTCGGCATTCCGTCGCTGGGCGAGCTGGTCGACGTGACGCTGGTCGATGAGATCGCGCCGGACGAGCTGCTGCGCCGGCTGGCGCGCGTCACGCTGGACGGCATCGAGTTCAGCGAGGCGGCGCGCCTGGGGCCCGCCGATCGGCCGGTGGGTGGCGTGATCGCCGAGGCCGAGTACGCGGCGCGCCTGCCCGACGACGTCGACGTCGCGTCGGCGTTCGCGCGGTTTGGTGGCAGCGATCCGCTGTCGGTGCTGCGCACGTCGGAAAAGAAGATCGGGCGGATGATCGACGTCCGCAAGACGCTGCTGGGCGCCGCGCACTGGGACGACAGCGACGTGCGCCGGCGGCTCGACTGGGACGGCGGGCAGACCGTGTCGTTCCGCATCGCCGTCGACCCTCTGGGCAGCGCGCGTCCGATCGAGGCGCTGACCGCGCTGTTCGGTGAAGACGTCGCCGACCGCGCCGACGTCGCGCGCCTCGGCTTGAAGCAGGCGGAGCCCCGCACTTCGTGATCGAGACCGAAGGTTTGAGCAAGCGATTCGGCGAGACGCTCGCCGTATCGGAGCTCAGCCTGCAGGTCGCGGCCGGCGAGGTGATGGGCTTCCTCGGCCCGAACGGCTCCGGCAAGACGACGACCATCCGCCTGCTCATGGGCCTCTTGCGCCCCAGCGCGGGGCGGGCGTCGATCCTGGGCCGCGACTGTCACGCCGACGCGGTCGCGCTGAAGCGGGACGTCGGCTACCTGCCCGACGAACCGTTCCTCTATCCGTACCTGAGCGGCGTCGAGACGCTGGAGCTGGTGGCGGGCCTACACGGGTTCGCGACCGCCGAGGCGCGCCGGCGGGCCGCCGCGATCGCCGAGCGCCTCGGTCTCGGCGACGCCATGCGCGCCTACACGGTCACGTACTCGCTCGGCATGAAGAAGCGCCTCGCGCTCGCGCTCGCGCTGATTCACGAACCGCGCGTGCTGATCCTCGACGAGCCGACGAACGGCCTCGATCCGGCCGGCGCCCGCCAGATGCGCGAGACCATCACCGAGCTCGCGGCGGGCGGACGCACGATCTTCCTGTCGACACACCTCCTCGACGCGGCGGAGCGCCTCTGTCACCGCGTCGCGATCATCAAGCGCGGCGCGCTGCAAGCGGTCGGCACGCCCGACGAGCTGCGCACGCGCTACGAGACGCCGGGATCGACGCTTGAGGATCTGTTCTTCCGCGTGACGACCGAAGGGTGATCCCGTGACAGCAGCTGCACCGACGGCCCCGGCGGGATCCAACGAACGCCTGGGCGTCTTTCCGATCGCCGCAATCTTCATCCGCGCGCGCCTGCGTTCGATGCGGAACGCGTACCGCGTCCGCGGCCGCGGGCGGGCGCTGCTGGTCGCAACCGTCATCGGCGTGTTCACCGCGCTCGCGTACGTGATGCTGTTCGCGCAGGCGTTCTCGACCATCACGCAAACGGTCGACCTCAATGGACAGCTCGCGACGCTCGCGCTGGTCACCGGCACGATCGCGTTCGGCAGCCTGGCCGCGCGCGCGGCCAGCAGCGAGGCGGTGCGGGCCGGATCGCCCGAGAACGAGTTCCTCCTCGCGCGGCCGGTGTCGCTCCCGATGCTCGTCGCGGCGCGCGGCATCTGCGACGCGGTGACGGATCCCGTCGGAGGGCTGTTCTTGCTGCCGGTCCTGATCGCGGCGACGATCGTCTGGGGCCTGGGCGCGGTCGCCTGGCCGCTGGCGGCGGCGATCTCGCTGCTGGTGCAGATCGGGATCTCGACGCTCGCGTACGCGGTTCAGCTCGCGATCGTTCGCTACATTCCGGGCCGCCGCCGCCGCACCGCCTGGACGGCGTTGCGGCTGGTCGCGGCGCTGTCGCTCGCGACCCTGTGGATGCTCGGCACCTGGGTGATGCGCGCGCCGGCGGCGCTCGCGACGCACGTCGCTGGCATGGCGCCGGTGCTGGCGTTCTCGCCGGCCATGCTGGTGGGCGCGCCGCTCGCGGCGCTGGTGCGCGGGCAGCCGGGGCAAGCGGCGCTCGCGGTGGCGGCGCTGGCCGGCGCCGTCGCGGCGGCGATGCTGCTCACCGTCGCGATCGCGCGCCGCGCCGGCATGACCGGCTGGGAAGAGGCGGGCGCGGTCTGGTCCGAGGCGACGCGCGCGCCGGCGGCGGCGGCGCGGCTCCCCACCGCCGCCACGAAGGACCTGAGGCTGATCGTCCGCGATCGCTCGCAGCTGCTGGCGCTGGTCGCGATGCCGGTGATCTTCATCGGCGTCCAGGTCTTCGGCGCCGCCGGTTGGGGCTGGGCGACGGCCAGCCTCGAGCGGGTCTCCCGGTTCGCGTACTCGCTCGCGCTGTACATGGGGACCATCGGGCCGCTCACGCACATGCAGGCCGAGCGGCGCGCGTTCTGGATCCTCCGGACGGTGCCGGTCCCGCTGGGACATCTGCTGGCTGCCAAGGGGAGGGCGTGGGCGCTCATCGTTGGCGGCATCGCGGCGCTCGTCTTCGCAGTGCTGTCGGTCTCGGTGCCGCACGCGTCGGTCGGTGAGAAGCTGGCGGCCGGCGTGCTGGTGACGGCGGGCGCGGCGGGGATGGCGTTCCTCGCCGTCGCGATGGCGAGCGGCGGCGCGGACCTGTCCGACGAGACCCGCAGCGCCGTCGGGCCCACGACGATCTACGCGTACATGTTCGTGGGCGGCCTGTTCAACCTGGTGCTGGTCGAGGACTTCCGCACGCGCGTCGCGGGCCTGGTGCTGTATGCCGTCGCGGGCTGGACGTACTGGCAGGCAGGCGTCGAGCAGGCCGCGTTCTGCCTCGACGCGGAGGTCGTGCGCGCGCGGCGGCTGCGCGCCGCGGACGGGGCGACGATGGCGATCCTGTACGGGCTCGGCGGGCTCGGGCTGCAGAAGCTCGCGGAGACCGCCGGCGGAAGTGCAGAGCTCCCCTTGCGAGCGATGTACCCGCTGCTCGTTGCGGCGGTCGCGGTCACGGCGGTCATCTACCTCGCGCGGCGACCGCGGGCGCGCGCCGTCATGCGGCCCCTGGGGTCATTGCTGGTCGGCGCGGCCGCCGGTGGGTGCGCCGCGGGCATCTGGCTGGCAGCGATTGGCCCCCATCGGCCCCTTGCGGCCGGCCAACCCGTGCCGGTCGCGGCGGTCGCAGCCTTCATCTTCATGCTCCTGGCGGGGGCCAAGGAGGTCGTTCTTCGCGGCGTGTTGCAACGGGGCCTGCAGGAGAACATCAGCGCACACGGCGCCGGAGCCTGGCAAGCGCGCGCCACGGCTGCGGCGCTCGCTTGCCTCGTCGGAATCGTGACGGAGCAACTCGCGCCGCTGTCACCCGAATCGCAGGCGCCGTTCGCGGCGGTTGTGGCGGTCCAGGTCATCGCGGCCGGCGTCTACGCGTGCACGGGCCGGGTCTCCGCCGCGTGGTTGGCGCGCGCCGTCGTCGTCGGTGTTGCCGCTTTCGTCTAGTTAGCGATTGGCTTACGATGATCATGATGCGGTTTTTCCTACCTGCGCCTACCTCGCGCCTGCGAGCGGTTCGTTTTCTGGTCGCGGTTGGGGTGGGGACGTTGGCGATCGCCTCTTGCGGCGTCGACCAGAGCGGCCTCGGGTCGATGCCGTTCCTGCCGCACGATGCGTCGGCGGGCGATGTTCCCAGCAACCCCGGTAGCGCGGGCGCGACTGGCGGCAGCGCCACGGGCGTCGGCGGCATCGGCGGCGTCAGCGCCACGGGCGTGGGCGGCACCGACGCCACGGCGGGCACGGGCGGCAGCGCAGCGGGCGGAACGACCGGGGCAGGGGACACGACGGGTGCGGCCGGCACGACCGGCGACGCGGGCACGACGGGCACCGCCGGCACGACGGGTACGGCGGGGATCAGCGGCGGCGCGGGGACGTCAGGCTCGGCCGGAACGACCGGCACCGCGGGAACGGCCGGCACCACCGGCGTCGCGGGGACGGGCGGCAGCGCCGGAGCGTCAGGCTCGGCCGGAATCAGCGGCGCGGCCGGGACCGCCGGAGCCACCGGCGTCGCGGGCGCGGGCGGTCGCGGCGGCATGGGCGGCGGCAACATGGGCCGCGGCGGGACGGGCGTCGTGAATCCGTGCACGCCGCAAAACTGCGCCGACGGGTGCTGCAGCAACAACCTGTGCATTCGCAACCGCACGGCGTTCCTGTGCGGCGCGATGGGCGCCTCCTGCGCGCCCTGCGGCGGGTGCCAGATGTGCTCGACGACGGGACAGTGCCGGATCGATCCCGCGTCGCGCTGGACCATCAAGGCCGTCTCGGCCGAGCTGAGCGGCGGCGGCTGGGATCGCAACGTTGGCGACGTGGGCGGCGCGGCCCCCGACCCGTTCTGCGAGTTCGAGAACCCCGCCGGTCAGGTCACCACGACGACGGCAGGGAGCACCGACACGATCAGGGACACGACGAAGCCGACCTGGAACCAGATCATCACGCCCACCGGAATGACGGTCGCGGCGTCGACGCTGATGTCGGCGAACCCGACCTGGCAGATCTGGGTCGGCGACGACGACGGCTGCACGACCCTGGGCAACAACTGCAACGCGGACGTCGCCTGCACGATCCGCCAGCAGATCTCGGAATCGACACTGCGCAGCGGCGAGCTGGTGGTGACCAACCGCCAGAGCTGCGCTCAGGTCACGCTGGACTTCGTCTGCCAGCCCACCGCGACGGCCGGCACGCCCTGAGGGCGGCGCCGACCGGACCTCTCAGCTAGGCCTTCGCGACGAGGCCCGTGCGCAGGCACCGCGTGCAGACGCGGATGTGGCTGTGCGTCCCGTTCGGGAGGCGGGCATGCACGCGGCGCAGGTTGGGGCGCTGGATGCTCTTCGTCTTGATGTTCGAGTGGCTGACGTTATTAGCGACCCGGCGCTGCTTACCGCAAACTTCGCATTGCGCTGCCATTTCAATTCCCTCCGGAAGGCGCGTACCTTTAGCACCAGCAGATGGAAATCGCAAGCAAGCGCCCCGCGGGTACCGCGGTCTTCCTGCTCTTGCTTACGTTCTCGACCCAGCCAGGCTGCCGCTGCCAGCGTACGCAGCCGGCAGGGACGCGAGACGGTAGCACGGCGCCGGCCCCAACGGCGTGGCTGAGCGGCAGCGTCGCGGACCGGCGTGCCCGGGCCGTGCCTGAGGCGCGCGTGCTCGCGTTCGCCCTGGCGGCGGACGGCGGGGCCACCCCGTTCGAGACGGCGACCGACCTGGAGGGCCGGTTCCGCTTCCCGCGCCTCCCACCCGGACCGTATCGCCTCCTCGTGGAGGCCGCCGGCTTCCCGGCGACCGAGAAGACACCCGTCTCGGCGCCCGCCGACGACGCAGCGATCCGCGTCGACGGGGAGGGCCGATCGATCGTCGGTCGGGTGAACGCCGCCGGGGCCCCGGTCGCGGGCGCGCGCGTGCTGCTGGCGCCGGACGAGGGCGGCCCGCTGCGCGAGACCGTCACGCGCGCGGGCGGCGGGTTTGCGTTCAGCGGCCTGGGCGCGGGAAAGTACGCCGTCCGCGCCGTCAGCGCCGACGCGGCGTCCGCCCCGGTGCGCGCGATCGAGGCCGGCGACGGTCCCGGGGCGGCGCCGGTCGTGCTCGCGCTGTCGGCTGGCCGCGCCGTCGCCGGCCGCGTGATCGACGACGCCGGCGCCGCGCTCGCGTCGGTCCCGGTCCGCATCGAGAGCGACACCGGCGCGCTCGGGGAGGATCCGCTGCCGACGCTCGTTCAATCCGATGGCGCGGGCAACTTCAACGCGCTGCTGTTCCCGGCCGGCTACCGCCTGACGGCGTCGCGCGCCGGCCACGTGCTGCGGCGCGCGCCGTCGGTGGACGCGCGCGGAAAGGGCGAGCCGGTGAAAGCCGTGCTGGAGCTGGTGCGCGGCGCGCGCGTCTTCGGCAAGGTCGTCGATCCCCACGGCGGCGCCGCGGCGGGCGCGCGCGTCCGCTGCGTCGCGAGCGCGATCGAGGACCTGACCGTGCAGACGGGCCCGCTGCCGCTCGCGGCCGAGGCGGCATCAATGCCGTCCGGGGCGGGCCGGGCGCTGGGCACCACCCGCGCCACCGTCGCGGATCGCGACGGGCGATTCACCGTCGACGATCTGATCCCGGGACGCTACCGCGTCGAGGTCACGCACGGCGGCGCCGAACCGCTGCGCAGCGACGAGCTCGTGCTCGCGCCGGGCGATCGCCGCGACGTCGGCAAGCTGGCCATGCGCCCGGGGTTCCCGGTCACCGGCCGCGTCGTCGACGAGAGCGGCAGCCCGATCGACGGCGCGCGCGTGGTCGTCGGCGGCAGCGGCGCTTCGGCCACGTCGGCGGGGCTGGTGGCGGTGACGGACGCGGGGGGAAAGTTCGCGCTGGCGCTACCGGCGGGCAGCTACCGCCTGTCCGCGAGCGCGCCCGGGCGGGGCACGACGCAGGCGCCGGTCGAGGTCACAGCCGGGTCGTCGCCGCCCCCGGTCGAGATCAAGCTGATCCGCGCCGAGGCGTCGCTGGAGGGGCTGATCCGCGACGACGGCGGCCGGCCGCTGGCGCGCGCGCGCCTGGCCGTCTGGCCCGCCGACGCCGTCGATCCCAGTTCGCCCGGCTCGCCGGGCGGGTCGCCCATCGCCAGCGGCGTCGCCGACGTCGGCGGACACTTCACGATCAGGCCGCTGCCCGCCGGCGACGCGCGGCTGGAGATCCACCACCCCGATTACCCGACCAGCATCCAGCCCGTGACCGCCGGGAAATACGCGAACCTGACAGTTCCGTTCCCGGGCGGCATCGCGGGCGAGGTGAAGGCGAAGACGACGGGCGCCGCGATCGCGCGCGGGCGCCTGGAGGCGGTCGGCCCGAACGGCGCGAAGGCGACCGCGGACGTCAAGAAGGACGGCTCGTTTCGCCTGCTGCGCCTCGTCCCTGGACACTGGCGGCTCACTGTCGTCGCGACCGGCTACCGCAACGCGGAGCAAGAGCTGGAGGTCCCGGCCAGCTCGAACCTGGGGGAAGCTTCCGTGCGCGATCTCAGGGTCGAGCTGGAAAGCTCGTAGCCGACTTCGCCCGGGCCCGTCTGCGTCGGCCACGCGCGATCGCGATTGTGAACAGCGTCAGCATCGTCAGCCCAGCGCCGCCGGAGGATCGCCCCGCCGCACGACAGCCGCACCCGTCATCCGGCATGTCCAGCGCGCACGTGTGCGGGTCCCCGCTCTGGGGATAGATGGCGCAGACGCCGCGGATGTCGTCCTTCGACAGGTAGCGCTTCGTGATCTCGGCGTCGGAGGAGATGGTCGCGAACATCACCGTGTCCTTGACGATATCGGGCGGCGGGAAGCACTGCGGGACGCCCGCGTCCATGTCGTCGATCGGCTGGTCGAAGTCGCTGAACTGATCCCAGCACGTGTGCCCCAGTCCCAGCAGGTGGCCGAACTCGTGCGTGAGCGCGTTCTGCAGGTCGTACGGAAACGTCCCGTCGTTCACCCAGCCCGGATCCAGATTCCTGAAGGTCAAGTCCTGCGCGTTCACCTGGACGTCGGCGTCGACGATGTGTCCGTCGGCGCGCGCCCACACCGACGTCAGCGCGATGGTCGAGGATCCGATCGCCGAAGTGTCGGAGTAGGGCGATCCCGCGGTGTAGAACTGCAACGTGTTGTGGCCGTCGTAGGCGGGCCGCGGCGCCCGCGTGCCCGCCGGCGCGAGCGACGGCGCGATCTCGAAGAACGGGTGCGACGTGCCGTCCAGGCAAGTCACCGCCGTCGGGCTCCACGTGTGCGCGGCGGCGCCGATCGACTTGGCGATCTCGTCGCGTGTCATGTCCGAGAAGTCGTTGATGTAGACGCTCAGCTGGATGCAGTTCTGCTGCCAGTACTCATCGATGCCGCCGTCCGTCTTCTTGCGCACGTAGCCCCACGCGGGCGCGCTCGCGATCGCGATCGCGACCGCCGCCAGCAGGCCCGCGCGCGCGAAGTGTTGCCAGCCGCGCACGAGCTAGCTGCGCCGCCGCCGCGTGCGGGCCACCAGCAGCCCGCCCACCAGCAAAGCGATCGCGACCAGCTCCGGCGCCGGCACGCCGCCGCCCGTCGCGCACGAGCACCCTCCGGGATCCGTCCCCCCCGGCGAGCACGCCTTCGGATCCTGCGCGGCCGGGTAGATGTCGCAGACGGCCTGCTGGTCGTCGGGCGCGAGGTCGCGCTTGTCGATGTCGCCCGGGTTCGCCGACGGGAACATCGTCGTCGCGAGCACGTCGGCCGACGCGTTCGCGCAATCCGGGATCGGCTGCCCGTTGTTGTCCAGCGGCGCCGGGCCCTGGAGGTAGCAGGTGTGATCGAGCCCGATGACGTGCCCCATCTCGTGCGTCACCGCGTTCTGGAGATCGTGGAACAGCTGGCCGCCGCCCCGGAGGTCGGGATGCATCACCAGGTCGGCCCAGCTGAAGTGGTAGGCGTTCACCTCGATGTCAGCGTCGCGGATGATGCCCGACGACGTGCTCGCCGACACCGACGTCAGCGCGAGCGCGGCGGGGTCGTAGTCGGTGTCGCAGTCACCCGAGGCGTTCTGCTTGCACCAGGTGGTCGCGCGAAAGATGACGTTGTTGTGTCCGTCGTTGATCGCGCGCGGGGTCGCGTCCGACGAGCTGGTCGTGGTGATGTCGAGGTAGGTGCACGAGTCGGCGCCCTTGCTCCACGTCGCCGCCGACGTGTCGATGGCGTTGATGATCTCGTCGCGGGTCATCATCCCCAGCAGGTCATTCGGAAAGACCACCATCGGCACGCACGACTGCGGCCACTTGAACATCTTTCCGGTGTTCGACGTGTAACGGACGTATGCGTCGGCGGGACGGCCGACGAGCAACGCCGCCGCCGCCGCGACGGCCAGCAAGGCGCCGCGCTTCACTTCGTCCCGCCGGTCGGGGTGCCGGGCTTGGCACCGGGCGCCGTCGCGGGCTTCGCCGCGAGCGCGCGAACGTCGGCCCGCAGATCCTCCAGCGGCCGCGCGTGCGCCTCGAAGACCGGTGACGGCTGGGTCGTCGTCGTGCTGCGGATGAACGTCGCGCCCGCCTTGTCGGGCGCGTGCACGAGGAAGCGCCCGGTGGCGTCGTCACGGCGGACGCCGCGCTTGCCCTGCGCCATCCCGACGACGTTCAAGCGACCCGCGCGGCCCGACAGGAACACGACGGCGCGCTCGCCGGGCACGAATCGGGTCATGCCGTGAATGGTCTGCGTCAGATCGCCGACGGTGCCGCCCGGCTGAACGACGGTCAGGTGCGACGACGGCGCGTCGCCGCCCTTCCAGCTCTCGACCACCACGAGATCGATCGTGGTCAGGATCTGCTCGTGGTGCGCGTCCCAGTCGGCCTTCACGGATGCCACATCGACGACCGCGACATGCTCGGCGCGCGACACCATCGTCGGCAGGTCCAGCGCAAGCACCAGCGAGGCACGGGCAGGGGCCGCAGCCCCCAAGGTCAACAAGCCCAGCAGCGAAGCGACGAACCGGAGACGAAGCGAAGCACGCATGAGCACCATGATACGGCCGATTGTGGGGTTTTGTTGCGCCAGCAGGGAGTGGGGGTCATCACGACGTTGCCGTCGACGGCGCGGTGGTCGAGCCCGCGGCCGAACCGGTGCCCGGACGGGCTGGCGGTGTCTGTCGCACATGATAGGTGCCGCCCGTCCCCGGCAGGGGCGGCCCCGCCTGAGCCTTCTCCCGCGCCAATTCCATGAACCGGTACTGGCTGCGCATCTTCGCCTCCGCAGCTTCCCCGTTCGCCGCCTCGGCGGGGTGCTTGCGGATGTAGCGGCCGTCGGACATCAGCTGGCGCGCCTTCACGTTGTCCTTCAGCGCGATGCCGAGGATCTCGTCGATCACCCGGTCGCGCAGCCCCTCGTCCTCGACGGGGAACATGACCTCGATCCGGCGCTGGAAGTTGCGCGGCATCCAGTCCGCGGACGACAGGTAGACCTCGCGCTTGCCGCCGTTGCCGAAGTGGAAGATGCGCGCGTGCTCCAGGAACCGATCGACGATGCTGATGACGCGGATGTTGTCGCTCGTGCCCGGCACCCCCGGGCGCAGGCAGCAGATCCCGCGCACGATCAGATCGATCGACACGCCCGCCTGCGACGCCCGGTACAGCGCCTTGATCACGGGCGCGTCCACCAGCGCGTTCATCTTCGCGATGATGCGCCCGCGCGATCCCAGCGCCGACTCGCGCTCGATGAGCGCGATGATCCGATCCTGCAGGCCGTGCGGCGCGATGGCGAACCGCTTCCACGACGGCGGCGACGAGTAGCCGGTCAGCAGGTTGAACAGCGCGCCCGCGTCGTCCGCGTACGCGTCGCGCGCCGTGAAGTAGGAGAGGTCGCCGTAGACCCGCGCCGTCGACGGGTTGTAGTTGCCGGTCGACAAGTGGACGTAACGCTTGATTCTGTTGCCTTCGCGACGCACGACCAGCGCGACCTTGCAGTGCGTCTTGAGGCCGATGAGGCCGTACACGACGTGCACGCCCGAATCCTCCAGCGTGCGCGCCCACTGAATGTTGGGCGCCTCATCGAAGCGCGCCTTCAGCTCGACGACCGCGGTCACCTGCTTCCCGTTCTCGGCGGCGCGGATCAGCGCGCGCACGATCGGCGAATCCGCGCTGGTCCGGTACAGCGTCTGCTTGATCGCGAGGACGTTGGGATCGTCGGCCGCCTCTGAAATGAATTCGACCACGTCTTCGAACGACTCGTACGGGTGCTGCAGCAGGATGTCGCGCTGGGCGATGACCCGGAAGATGTCGTCGTACTCCTGCAGCGGCGGCACGATCTGCGGCGAGAACGGCTCGTCGCGGAACTCCTTCAGCTCGTCACGGCCGGCGAGCGGCCCGAGGTCCGCGAGGTGCAGCGGGCCGTCGAACAGGTAGACGTCGTCGGTCTCGAGGCGCAGCGCCTGGCGCAAAAACACCACCACCTCGATGGGCGTGTCGTGGGCGATCTCGAGGCGAACGGCGCTGCCGCGCTCGCGCCGTCGCAGCTCTTTCTGGATCGTCTTCAGGAGGTCGTCGGCCTCGTCCTCGTCGATCGACAGGTCGAAGTTGCGCGTCACGCGGAACGCGCTGCAGCCCAGCACCTTGAACCCGGGGAACAGCTCGCCCGCGTGCATGGTGATCAGGTCCTCGAGCAGCATGTACCCGTAGCGGATGGTGCCCGCCGGGGCGACGCCGTTGCCGTCCGTCGCGGCCGCCGGCGGCAACGGCACCTCGGTGAGGCGCGGCAACACCGACGGCACCTGCACGACCGCGACGACCGTCTCCCGCCGCCCGGTCTTGTCCTTCTCGCGGTGCATGAACACCGCGAGGTTGAGGCTGCGGTTGCGCAGCATCGGGAACGGGTGCCCGGGGTCGACCGCCAGCGGCGTGAGAACCGGCCACACCTCGCGCGCGAAGAACGCGGACAGGTGCGCCTTCTGATCGGGCGACAGGTCGGCGGCGGCCACGCGCCGGATGCCGAGGTTCGCGAGCCCCGGTTCGATGTCATTGCGCCAGCCGCCGTAGAGGTCGTTGACCATCGCGTGCGCCCGCGTGCTGATCGCGGCGAGCTGCTCGGCCGGGGTGAGGCCGTCGGGCGGCGTCTCGACGACGTTGCCGGACAGCTGCTGCTTGAGGCCCGCCACGCGGACCATGAAGAACTCGTCCAGGTTCGAGGCGACGATGGCGACGAACTTCAGGCGCTCGCTCAGCGGGACGGTCGGGTCGCGGGCTTCCTCGAGCACACGCTCGTTGAAACCGAGCCAGGACAGCTCCCGGTTTATGAAAAGCTTTGCGGACGCCGGGTCAGTGACCGCAGGCGGTTTGCCGACGACTGGCTTGCGTTGGCGCCGTGCCACGGGCGCGCAGTCTAGCGCAAGCGCTCGTTACAGGCGTGTGAACACACCCGTTTCCAGGATGCGACCTTCATGACGCCGCCCGCTAGTGAGCGTCGGTCAGGAACCCGTTGCGGCGTTCCGGGCCCGGAAACGAGACCTGGACGGCGCGGCGGTCGCGGCGGTGGCCGTGGGCGCGGAGGCGGGCGCCCTTGAGCGTCTCCTCCACCAGATCCTCGAACGAGAGGCCCGCGCTGTGGGCGATCTTGGGGAGCAGGCTGCTGGGCGTCATGCCGGGCAGGGTGTTGACCTCCAGCACGATCTCGTTGCCCTT
>Ga0070684_100002541_pt1 | contig 13467 bp, 12 predicted proteins | sample KBSC723LmetaG_FD_65653 | JGI IMG/M metagenome (GOLD analysis project Ga0070684, IMG submission 65653) | Corn rhizosphere microbial communities from Kellogg Biological Station, Michigan, USA - KBS C7.2-3L metaG | ecosystem: Host-associated > Plants > Roots > Rhizosphere ...
ACGCCGGCCGCGACAAGTTGCTCCACGACGATCCGACCGACGTTTCCGGTCGCCCCCGTCACCAGAACGCGCATCGACTGCTCCTTCGGGCCGGCGGTCAACTCTTCGGCGGAAACCCCTAGGGGTGGGTCGGGCAAAGGCGCTCGGTACCCCTCCGGGGGAAAGATGCCTCACCTCGTTATACGGCACGCGTCGCGCCGAACCCTACGCGGTGTTGATTCGGTTATCGGGGAGGATGCCGGACTCAGCGGCTTTTCAGAGGAGAAAGAATCCATGATCCGTCGATTGACCGCGCGCGCGGGCGTGCGCGGAGTGGTGGCGCTGTGCGTTTTCGGCGCCGTCGCGGCCGGAACCGGTACGGCGCTGGCGAAAGAGCAACCGAGATTCCAACCGACCCGGTTCGCCGAGGTCGACCTGGTGTCGGATCAGGCGGGCAAGGCGGCCCTGACCGATCCTCTGCTGGTCAACTCGTGGGGGCTGGCCGAGAGCCCGACCTCCCCGCTGTGGGTCGCCAACAACGGGCTCGCGCAGGGCCACACCAACCACACCGCGACGATCTACAGCGGTGGCGGTGTCACGGCCATCGCCAACACCGGTCGGGTGATCACCCTGCCCGGCGACGAAGGGCCGACCGGGGAGGCGTTCAACCCGGTCACGGACGCCACCCAGTTCGTCGTCACCAACCCCACGACGCATGCTCACGGCCCGGCCGTTTTCCTGTGGGTCACCGAGGGCGGAGACCTGCTGGCGTGGAACCCGACGGCGGATCCCAACAACGCCTTCATGGTTGGCCACAGTGACGGTGCGGTGTACAAGGGTCTGGCCGTGTGGCAGACGCCGCTGGGCAACTTCCTGCTGGCGGCCGACTTCCACAACGGCCGCGTCGACGTGTACGACTCGTCGTTCCGGCTCCTGACGTCGTTGGGCAACAGGTTCTTCCACGACCGGCGCCTACCGACCGGGTTCGCGCCGTTCAACGTGAAGACCGTCGGGGAGACCGTCTACGTCTCGTACGCCAAGCAGGACGCCGCCGGCGAGGACGACGTACCCGGCCTCGGGAACGGCTTCGTCGACAAGTACACCGACTTCGGGCAGAACGTCGACCGGGTCGCCAGTCGCGGCACGCTCAACTCCCCGTGGGGCCTGGCGATCGCGCCGCCCAGCTTCGGGAAGTTCGCCGGCGATCTGCTCGTGGGCAACTTCGGTGACGGCCACATCAACGCCTACCGCGGCCACGACTTCGACGGCCAGCTCCAGACGGTCAAGGGCAAGCCGATCGTGATCGATGGGCTCTGGGCGCTGCTGCCCGGAACCGCGACCAGTGGCGGGGTCAACAACGTCTGGTTCTCCGCCGGTCCCGACGGCGAGGCGCACGGCCTCGTCGGACTGATCACACCGAAGACCCACTGAACCAACCCACCACGCGGTGCCGGTCTGCCGCCCGCTCCCGGCGGCAGGCCGGTACCGGTGGCGTCACGCGCAGGTGAAGCCGCTCAGTCGACCTCCTGCGGCGCGCCGCCCCGCTCGCCCAGTTCGAGCACGTACGAGTCGTCGAGACGCCGGAACCCGAGGCGCGCATAGTACGGCGCCACCATGCCCGGCGGGGTGACCACGCGCCGGAAGCCCCGATCCGTGAACAGCCGGCTGCGCCGGTAGACGAACTCGCCCGGGGTGAAGTCCCGGAACCGTTCCGTCACGTAGTCCAGCTCGACGCGGGCCGTGTCGCCGTCCGGCCGGATCAGGATCACTCCGACGATGTCGTCCGCCCGCAGCACCAGGAACGCCGCCTGACCGGAGCCTCGACCCTGCCACTGGAACCCCGGATTGAACCTCGCGATGTCCGGCGCGTGCAGACCCAACACGTGGTCGAGCAGGTCGTCCCCGTCGCCCACCTCGACGACGCGGTAGGTGTTCGCGTCGTGACGGGTGGCGAGCAGCCTGACGAGGAACCACAGGTTGACGATCGCGAGTACCACGTTGAGCCCGACCATCGGCCATACCTGGATGACGGCGTTGTAGGCGATGAGTACCAGGCTGCCAACCAGGTTGATCGTGCGCAGCCGGAGGATCCGGCTCTGCAGCAGCGACCAGACCAGCAGTGCGGAGCCCAGCCAACCAACGGCGTCAAACCAGCTCATCACGTGAGGCTAGCCCTTGGCTTTCGACTCGGGTGATCAAATCGACGCCGTACGCTGATGCCGCAATGGCGTGGAGCGCCGCTTGTACGGTGTCCGGACGGGCGGCCAGGAGCGGCGGCCGTACCGTGGCGCTCGGGATGCGGCCGTGCGCGTGGAGCACCGCCTTGACCACGGTCGGGTTGGGTTCGGCGAACAGCGCCGTGGACAGGCCCGCGAGCCGGTGCCCGAGAGCGCGTGCCCTTGTTGCCTCGCCCGCCCGCCACGCGGCGACCAGCTCCACGAACTGCGCGGTGGCCACCTGCGCCGAGGCGGCGATCGCGCCGGCCGCGCCCAGGGCGAGCAGCGGTGAGATGTACGGGTCGTCGCCGCAGAGCACGGCGAAGTCGGGCGGCGTATCGGCCAGCAGCGCGATGGTGTCCGCGTCGATCGCGCCGACGGCGTGCTTGACACCGGCCACGCCGGGCAGGTCGGCCAGGCGCCGCAGCGCGGAAGCGGACAGTGGCTGCCCGGTCCGGTACGGGACGTGATAGACGACGAGCGGTACCGGGCTGGCGGCGGCCAGAGCGGCGAAGTGCGCGAGTACGCCGTCCTCGCCCGGCCGGATGAACGGTGGCACCAGGGTCAGCGCCGCCACCACCTCGGGCCGGTCCCGCAACGCGTCCAGGGCCTGTGGTGTGTCGGCGCCGACCACGAGCGGTGCCGAGCGTTCCCGGCAGACCCGGGCGGCGACGTCGAGCACCGCATGCTTCTCCGCGCCGCTGAGCGTGGCCGGTTCCGCGGTCGTGCCGAGCGCGACAAGACCGGTCGCTCCCGCGTCGAGCACCTGACGCGCGAGGGTCTCCAGCGCGTCGAGGGCCACGGCACCGGCGGCGTCGAACGGGGTGACCAGCGGGACGTACAGGCCGTTGAGCGTCACGGGCGTCACGGGCGTCATGGCCCCAGCCTGTGCCGCCGAATGTTGAAGGTCCAGTTCAGCTTTCTCAACAGATCCGTAAGCTCAGCTGATGCTTGACGTTCGCCGACTGCGCCTGCTGCGCGACCTCGCACACCTCGGGACGATCGCCGCCGTCGCCGAGGCCCACAGCTACACGCCGTCGGCGGTCTCCCAGCAACTGGCCGTCCTGGAACGGGAGTCGGGTGTGCCGCTGCTGCGGCGCACCGGCCGCCGGGTCACGCTGACCTCCGCGGGCAAGGTACTCGTACGGCACGCCGAGACGATCCTGGCCGAACTCGAGCGGGCGAGCGCCGCGCTCACCGCCGCCCGTACCGGGCTGTCCGGTCCGCTGCGCATCGGCGCGTTCCCGACGGCGGTACGCACGCTGCTGCCGGACGCGTTGGTCGCGCTGGGCCGCGACCATCCGGGACTCGAGCTGATGGTCAGTGAGCTGGATCCCGCCCTGGTACCGGACGCCGTACGCGACGGGCGACTCGACGTGGGGCTGATGCACGACTACGACGTGGCGCCGGTCCCGCCGGACCGCACCCTGGACGCGGTGCCGCTGCTGGACGAGACCGTGTATCTTGCGGTACCGGCCAGTTGGGTCGGTGGCACCGACCCGGTGCGGGCCGCCCGGGACGCCGCCTGGATCGTGGGTACGCCGGGCACCCTCTGCCACACCGTCGCGTTGCGACTGTGCGAGACGGCGGGCTTCACTCCCCAGGTACGCCACTACGCCGACGACTTCGCCACCGTGCTGGCACTGGTCGCGGCCGGCCAAGGAGTCTCGCTCGTACCGCAACTCGCCGCGGCGCGACCACCCGCCGACGTACGGCTCGTTCCGCTGCCGACGCGACGACGGACCCGCATCGGGTACCGTCGGGGCGCCGCCGACCATCCGGCCGTAGCCGCGGCGGTGGGGGCGATCCGCACATCGGCGCGCGTCTACCTCGACCGAGCGGCGGGTGGCTAGTCTCGCGGTCATGCCCGACGTCATGCCGCAAGCGCCGTTCCTCGCCGCCACCCGTGCGTCCTACGACGCCGTGGCCGCGGAGTATGCCGAGCTGGTCGGCGCCGACCTGGACGCCCGGCCGCTGGACCGTGCGCTGCTGACCGCCTTCGCCGAGCTGGTACGGGCCGGTGGGAACCGTACCGTCGCCGATCTGGGCTGCGGACCCGGCCACGTGACGGTGGTACTCGACGGTCTCGGGCTCGACGCGTTCGGCATCGACCTGTCGCCCGGGATGGTCGCCGTGGCGCGCCGTACCCATCCGGGTGTGCGGTTCGACGTCGGGTCGATGCTCGCCCTGGACCTGCCGAGCGACTCACTCGGCGGGATCCTCGCCTATTACTCGATCATCCACCTCCCGCTCGAGCGACGGTCGGAACTGTTCACCGAGTTCCACCGGGTGCTCGCGCCGGGCGGGCAGTTGATGCTCACCTTCCAGGTCGGCGACGACCGGGGCCACCGCTCGGAGGCGTTCGGCAAGAGCGTCAGCCTCGACTGGTACCGGCAGCGGCCGGACGAGATCGCCGAACTGCTGCGCGGCACCGGGTTCGAGGTATCGGCCACGATCGTGCGGCAACCGGACGCCACGGAGCGGGTGCCGCAGGGCTGCGTCCTGGCCCGCAAGGCTTCCGTTGCTACGGCGCCAGCCGGGTACGGACGATGAGGTCGTGCAGCGCGGCCTCCGCGGTCGGACGGTCCAGCCGGGTCATGTCCCGGCTCACGACCGGACCTCGAGGGCCGCGGCGGCCAGCCGGGCCGAACGGGCGCGGACCGAGTACAGCCATCCGCCAAGCCTCCACCTCGGCCCACTCGACCTGACCGCGGCGCACCGCGAGCAACCGGTCACGGTTCTCTCCGACGTCCAGTACGAGCCGGCCGCGTCGCAGCAGATCCCGCGCGCAGATGAGCAACCGCGAGAGGTGCATGACTCCTGACCATGCAGACATCGTGCTACAGCCGCCGGTCGCGGACGCCGTCGGCGGTCCACCGCGACCGGGAACCGGTGGGCCCGTGAGACACGGCCCACCCTGGCATCATGGGTACGTGACCGAGCGGCGAACCATCTTCATCACCGGCGCCACGGACGGCCTCGGCAAGGCCCTCGCCCATCGGCTCGCCGCCGACGGCGCCGACCTGATCCTGCACGGCCGGGACCCGGACAGACTCGACCGCACCGCCGAGGAGGTCCGCGAGGCCTACGGCGTCGCGCGGCCCCGGACCGTCCTCGCCGACCTGGCCGAGCTCGCCCAGGTGCGCCGGCTGGCCGCCGACGTACGCGACACGACGGACCGGCTCGACGTGTTCGTCAGCAACGCCGGCATCGGCACCGGCGAACCCGACGGACGCGACCGGCGGACCAGTGTGGACGGGCACGAGCTGCGCTTCGCGGTGAACTACCTCGCGGGTTTCCTGCTCACCCTCGAACTGCTCCCGCTGCTGCGTCGCTCGGCACCGGCCCGCATCGTCTACGTCGCCTCGATCGGCCAACAGCCGATCGACTTCGACGATCTCATGATCGAGCGCGACTACAGCGGGGTGCGCGCGTACTGCCAGAGCAAGCTCGCCCAGATCATGTCGGGTCTCGAACTCGCCGGCCGGCTACCCGCCGAAGAGGTGACGGTCAACAGCCTGCACCCGGCGACCTTCATGCCCACCAAGCCGGTGATGGCAGAGGCCGGCTACAGCATCGACACGCTCGAAGAGGGAGTCGATACCACCCACCGTCTCGTCACCGCAGCCGATCTCGCCACGACCACGGGTCGATTCTTCGACCACGCGCGGGAGGCCGCGGCCAACCCGCAGGCGTACGACGCGGCGGCGCGTGCCGAACTGTGGCGGCGGAGCCTACTGCTCGTCGACCACGCCGACATCGACTGACGCTCTTACAGCGAGCGGAGGTACCCGGCGACGCTCGCCGCCCCCGTCGGGTCGGCTACCAACCCGACGTAGCCGTCCGGGCGCACGAGGATCAGAGCGTCGGTACCGTACGCGCGCGCCACGTGTCCGTCGTCGTCCAGCAGGCCGCCAGGCCCGACGTGATACGACCTGACGATGCCGGTTTCGCTGAGCGCCGCAGCGCTGGATTGGCCGAGTCCGAGCAGGGTGAAGTGCGGTCCACGGAAGAGGTCGAAGAGGCGGGTCGCCGCGCCGGTGGCGTCGCGCAGTGGCGCGTCCGGTGCCCGGTCACCCGGTCGGGGTCCGGTGGTTCGGCTTGTCGCTTCCCGGGAGAGTCGGCTCCACGGGTACCGCAGCATGAGCTGGCTGAGTTCGGACGTTGCCGCCGCGTCAACCCCGCCGCCCCTTTCCTTGATGGCGTTCAGTACGACGTCGAGCAGTTCCGAGGTGATGTCGAGCAGCCAGCTCGCGATCGGAAGTCGCTCCTCCTCGTACGTGTCGAGCAGGGCCGGCGTGGCGTCGCCGGCGAGCACGAGGCCCAGCTTCCAGCCGAGGTTGTAGGCGTCCTGGATCCCGGTGTTCATGCCGAGGCCGCCCGCGATCGGATGTACGTGCGCCGCGTCGCCGGCGAGGAACACCCGGCCCACCCGGAGTCGGTCGACCATGCGGACGTTGACCCGGTACGTCGAGCGCCACGTCAGGTCGTGCAGTCGCACGCCCGGCACACCCGCGACCCGGTCGAAGGTCCGCTGGAACCGTTCCAGGGTCGGCTCCAGCGGCGTACCGTCCTCGTCCAGTTCGTGCGACGCCTGTACCTGGAAGGCATTGGTGCCGGGGAGCGGACACAGCATGATGCCGCCGGTACCGGTGAGCCACTGGTGCCACGCGTCGCGGCCGAGACCGTCGACCTCGACGTCGCCGACGGCCATGAGTTGGACGTCCGGCGTCTCGCCGCGCAGGCTCAGGCCGAGTAGCTTCCGCACGGTGCTGCGGCCGCCGTCGCAGCCGATCAGGTACCGCGTCCGGAGCTGAGCCCCGCCGATCGTGGCGCTCACGCCGTCGGCGTCCTGGCTGAACCCGGTCAACTCAGCGCCGAGTTCGACCGCGACGCCGAAGCCGGCGAGCCGTTCGCGCAGGATCTGCTCCACCCGCCACTGCGGGATCATCAGGCCGGTCGGGTACGGGATGTCGGGCGTGGGGACCAGCCCGGCCTCGGGATCGATCTCGTGCACCACCTCGGCGCCGCGGTACTTGCGGTGCGGCAGGTGGGTGGTGCCGGATGCCAGTACCCGGTCGACGACCGCGAGGTCGTCGAGCACCTCGAGGCTGCGCTGGCTCAGTCCCTTGCCACGGGAACCGGCCGGAAACTCCGGCGATCGGTCGATGACGCGCACCGCGACGCCGCGCCGGACGAGGTCACAGGCGAGCGTCAGGCCGGTCGGGCCGGCGCCCACCACGAGGACATCGGTCTGGGTCACCCAGCCATCAAAGCGTCACCGGGTTAAAAAAGCAACCCGGTAACGAATGTTACGCTGACCAGGTGATCGAGTCGACGGGCCTGCGGGCCCGCAAGAAGGCGCGTACCCGGGACGCCATCGCCGACGCGGCGATCTCGCTGTTCCTGACGCACGGCTTCGACCCGGTCTCGATCAACGACGTGGCCGCGGCGGCCGAGGTCTCCAAGCCGACGCTCTTCCGGTACTTCCCCACCAAGGAGGACCTGGTGCTGCACCGGTTCGCGGACCACAACGGTGAGGCCGCGCGCGTGGTACGCGACCGGGAGCCGGGCGTACCGCCGATGACGGCGCTGCACCGTCACTTCCGGGCCGGTCTCGACCGGTACGAGCCGGTCACCGGTCTCAACGACCACCCCGAGGTGGTGGCGTTCCACCGGTTGGTGTTCGGCACGCCGAGCCTCGCGGGACGGCTCACGCGGTACCTGCTCGAGGACGAGGAGGCGCTGGCGTCCGCCCTCGGTACGGGCATCGAGGCGCGACTGCGCGCCGCTCAGGTGCTCGCGGTCCAACGGGTACTGGCCCGGGCCAACTGGCAGAAGATCGCCGATGGGCGGACCGCCCGCGAGGTCCACCCCGAGGCGGTCGCCGACGCCGACCACGCGTTCACGCAACTGCGCTGACGATGGCCGGCCCCGGCCTCACGCGAACGCGGGGCCGGAGCCGGACTTCAGTTCGTCAGCGTGACCGCCGTCGATTGGCTCAGGCCTCCGGAGGCGACCGTGACCGTGACCGTACCGGCCCGCGCACCCGTCAGCGTGCCGGTCGACAGGTCCAGCACCGCCAGCGCGCCCGGCTTGCGGGCGGCCGCTTCGACATCCGCCGTAGAGTCCACAATGGACAGACCCTGGTCGCCGCTCCACACCACTGTCGCCGGGAACCGCAGCGGGAAGCTCAGCCCGAACTCGCTGGTGATGCCGGTCGCGGTCACGCCCGCCGAGGAGCCGACCGCGACCTGGTCGGGTGCGTGCAGCTCGATGCCGTCGATCAGTGGCCGTACCTCGGCCTCCAGCCAGTCGCGGGTTTCCGGGCTCGGCTCGCCCGCGACGATCCGCGCCGGGTCCGGGGTGACGCCCACGTGCATCCAACCGAAGAAGCCGCCCTGGTCGGGTGAGGCGTACGGCGTCTTCCCGATGGCCGGCGTCGTCACCTCCAGTACGCCGTCCGCCCGCCTGATCGACGCGTCGTGGGCGTGCCCGGTGAACAGCGCGATCGGCTTGCCGGAGGTCTCCCGGAAATCGGTCAGCCACCGCTGGATGAGGTCGGCCTCCAGCGGGTCGGACAGCTGCGAGGCGCCGGTACCGGTGGGGTCGACGAGCGGGTGGTGGAACGAGACCACGACGCTGCGCACCGAGCCGTCGGCCGCGGCGCCCGCGAGCTGCGACTGCAGCAGCGGGAACTGATCCCACTGCGAGGTGCGCAGGTCGCCGGTGTGCGAGTCGAGCATGATGACCCGGGTTCCCTTGTGGTCGAAGACCTGGTGGGTCGGTCGGCCGGTACCGGCGATGAAGGCGTCCAGCCCGCCGGTCGAGGTGAGCCCCGATTCGTGGTTGCCGGGACCCCAGTACACCGGGAGGCCCGCCGGCACGTGATCGGCGAGCAGGCCGTTCGCGAGGGCGAAGTCGGCCGGGTTGTCGTCGTCCACGAAGTCGCCGTTGACGAGCAGGAAATCCGGGCCGGCCGCGACCGCCTGGTCCAGCGCCTTCGCCGCCTGCCGGTACGAGAACGAGTTGACGCCCTGAGCCGCGCTCACGTGCAGGTCGGAGAGGACCGCGAAGTTCCACCGGCCGGGTTCGAGAGCGGTGCGCTGTTCCAGCACGTACGGGTCGGGCCACGGCGCCTCGCCGGTGTCCGGCGGTACCTGGCCCACCTCGGCCGCGAGGCCGTCGAACTCCAGTACCCCGCCGGTCTTGTTCGTCTGGGAGGTCTCGACGATGTAGATGCGGGACAGCGTGATCGGCTCGGTGAAGCCGGCCGGGAGGTCGCCGACCACCCGCCGCCAGCCGGTCCAGTCGACCACGGTGGCGAAGGTGAACGGCACGTTGGTCGTACCCTGCGAGGCCATCATGGCGCGCAGCCAGTGTCCCTTGCCGTCGCCGTTGACCCACAGCGCCAGCTTCCTGGCGCCGCTCGGCAGCGTGATCGGCTTCGGGCCGGCCACCGCGTACGCCGCCGAGGTGCTCGGCTGGCCGGTGAAGTCGTAGGTCAGCCGCAGCACGTGGTTACCCGCGGGCGCGCCCGGCCGGTCGGTGTTGTCGACGATCGCCACCGATCCGGTCGCCCGCGCGATGGCCACCGTCCACGTCTCACCCGGCTCGAACTCGGCCAGCGGGACGACGGCCAGGCCGACGGTGACGGCCAGCTTCGCGGTGATGCCCTGGACGGTCGCGGTGAGCACGGTCGCCTTGCCGTCGGCGCCCGCGCCGCCGGTGATCGCGAGGGTACCGTCGTCGGCCGCCGCGACGGCGATGACGGCGGTGTCGTACGCGAGCGTCGCGTCGCGTGGTGCCACGGGTGCGCCGAAGCCGTCCGCGTCGAACCCGGTCAGTCCGATGTGGATGGTCGCGCCCGGATCCATGGTGACGGCCTTCTCGCCGAAGCTCAGCCGGTTCAGGGCGCCCACCACCCGCAGCACGTACTCGCCGCGGGCGGTACCGGACATGGCGTGCAACGTACCGGCGCCGGACTGGTGTGCCTGGAAGGTGCCGTCGCTGACGTGACCCAGCGAGCCGGGCGTGGTGACCCAGTTGACCGGGTGGTCGCCGACCGGTACCGCGGCCCAGGTCTCGTCGAACCCGACCGCGGCGACATCCAGCGTGAGCCCGGGTACCACGCGGTCGGCCCGCGGCCGGACGTCGAGGCCGCGAAGCTGGCCCGAGCCCGGAGCGGCGAACAGGCCGACGCCGTTGGCGACGATCCGCTCGTTGCCGTCGGACGGCGTGTTGGTGACGCTCACCCCGGTGTCGCCCGCCACCCGCGCGACCATCTCGGTGGACCCGCCGCCGTCGAGCATGAACGCGTCGGCGGCGCCGAGCCGGATCATCAGCGCGGCGAGGTCGTCGTAGGTGATGCCGGTGGAGAAGCTGGCGGAGCCGTCGACCGCGACCAGCAGCAGCCGGTGCCCGTCCTCCCGCCAGCCGATGACGGTACGCGGCTTGTTGCCGTCCTGCGCGCCGAACTCGCCCGGGTGGCCGTCCTTGACCAGGGTCACGCCGCTGCCGAGCGCCATCCGCAGTGGCGAAGGCGAGTCGGTCGCAGGGGAGTACGTGACCGCGACGCTGTCGCCGATTTGCGCGCCGGCCAACGCGGTCGCGGCCGCGCCCCGTCCGATGACGATGAGCCCACCGTCGGGTACCGGCGTGGTGGTGAGCTTGTTGTTGATGGCGCTCACGGCGCCGTCCGTCACGATGAGCTCGGTGTACGGCCCGGCCGCGCCGATCAGCGTACGCAGGCCCCCGCCCCACAGCGGGGTGAACACGTCGATGCCGTCGACCGGCACGATCTCGGAGTTCAGCGCGGCGAGCGGCCGTTGGTTGGCACCGATCGTGATGGTGCCCCGCAGCATCAGGTCGGCGAGCCGGGCGACCCGGTCGGCGCCCACGGTCGCCACCGTCGACGACTGGTTGGTGCCCTTGCGCAGCACGCCGTTCTGGATTTCGGGCCCCTCGGCGGCGAACGTCTCGGTGATGTCGAAGAAGTCACCGTTGACGGCGGCGACCGCGTGCGCGGAGTCGGCCGCGGCCGATATCGCGCGGGGATCGCTCACCTTGTCGGCGAGCAGGTCCACGCCGACCGATGCGTTGCCCAGGTCGGCGTTGAGCACGTGTACCCGCAGCCAGCCCTGGCGGCCGAAGGTGTCGAACGAGGTGAGCACGATGCCGGGAGCCACCGGCAGGTCGACGCGGCCGACCTCGAGCGAGTCGCCGGGTACCGCGGTCTGGTAGTAGCCCGGCACGTCGTAATGGAAGAGCTGGCCGGATGGGGGTACCACCCGGGGCGGGCCGTACGGCGGCCACGGGAGCGGCGTGGGGCGGGTGGGGTCTGCGGCGGCGGGGGTACCTGTCGCGGCGAGGCCCGCCGCGGCGACCGCGCCCAGAATGAGGCCGCGTCGGGTGACCCGCGCGGCACCGAAGTCAGGACCGTCCATGCGATCGGACCCTACACATGCTGATCATCTTTAGTCGAGATCGCGGTGAACATCGGGCGAAGGTCACCGCACCGGCCGGTGTATCCGTCCTATGTGGACGGCCGAGGTCACCCGGCGCGACGCCGCCGTCACGGATCAGGGGAGGTTCAGCGTGAGTCCGGCGGTCGCGACGTCGATCGGGCCGGTGTACTCGGCGGCCGCGGCGTCACGCGCGGCGGCCTTCTCCGTACCGGGCCACAGGTGGGTGAGCAGGAGCCGGCCGACCCCGGCATCGGCGGCCTGCCGGCCGGCCTGCGGCGCGCTCGTCAGGTACCCGCGCACGTCCTCGGGTACGGGATCGAGGTGGGTCGCCTCGGCGAGCAGCACGTCGGCGTCGCGGGCCAGCCGCGCGATCTCCGGGCTCGGGCCGCTGTCGCCGGTGTAGACGAGCGCGCTGCTCCCCGCGCTCAGGCGGATACCGGCGTTGGTCACCCAGTGCGGCAGCAGGCGGGTACGGAGCTGGAACGGGCCGAGGTCGAAGTCCTCGCCGGGGATGAACTCGCGAAGCTCGTAGGCGGCGTTCAGCATCCCGGGGCGGTCCAGCGCCAGTACCGCGTCCAGCGCGCCCGGCGGCGCGTACACCGGCAGCGGCGAGGGCGGGGAGTCCTGCATGGCACGGGCCCGCAGCAGCGGGTTCAGGTCGGCGCAGTGGTCGGGATGCCCGTGGCTGACGACCACTGCGTCGACCCGATCGGCCGCGACGTGTTCCAACAGCCGCGGCATCGTCGCGTACCCGATGTCGAGCATCAGGTGGAATCCGTCGTGCTCGACGAGGAATCCGCTGCATGCTTGGCCCGCTTCGGGCCAGGCCCCGCATGCGCCGAGAACGGTGAATCGCATCTCAGGCGGTCGCGGTCTTCACCAGTTCGATAATCTTCTTCTCCACCGCGGGGCTCCATTTCACCACCGCGTACGACACGGGCCAGATGTCCCCGTCGTCGAACTTGGCCGCCTCCTGGAACTCCAGCGTCGAGTAGCGCTGGCCGAACTTGCCCGCGTTCTTGAAGGCGACGATCGTCTTGCCGGCCTCATTCGTGTAGGCGGGCATCCCGTACCACGTTTTCGACGACAGCTGCGGCGCGGTGGTGGTTATCGTCCGGTGTACGTTCTCGGCCAGCACACGGTCCGCTGGCGACATCTTCTCGATGGCGTCCAGGGTCGCCTGCAGCTCGTCGGCCTTCTTGGCGCCCTTCTTGCCCTCGGCGCGCAGTTCCTCGGCGCGCGCCTTCATCGCGGCACGCTCCTGCGCGGAAAAGCCTTCGGACTTCGTCGCTGAACTCTTCGTGGGCATTTCTGCGCCTTTCAAGTCTCGGGTCCGGCGCGGTGCCGGCCCTCTGAAGGAAAGGCTAGGTCCACGAAGAGTCCGCCGCTTCTCGAATCCTGATCGGCTGCCCCGGAAGACGACGGGAGACGACCTACTGATCGGCGGCCTTGCGACCGACGACCATTGAGGCGTACAGCTCCGGATCGAACGCCTCGGCGGTCTGCGGGTCGAGTTGTGCGCCGAGCCCGTCGAGTACCCGTGTGAAGAAGCTCCGGGCCGCCGCCGCGTACACCACGTCGGCGATGTCGGGGTCCGAGAGCCCCACGGCGCGCAGCCGATCGACGTCGTCCTGCTCCACCGACGCGGCGTCGGTCGCGACCTTCGTGGCGAACCGGTAGACCGCGCGGTCCTGCTCGTCGAGCGTCTCGCCGGCCGGGGACTCGGCGATGCGGTGCAGCGAGGCCTCGTCGCCGCACACGTCGCGGAGGAACATCGAGTGGGCGGTGGTGCAGTACGTCGAGCG
>Ga0070684_100002542_pt1 | contig 13467 bp, 9 predicted proteins | sample KBSC723LmetaG_FD_65653 | JGI IMG/M metagenome (GOLD analysis project Ga0070684, IMG submission 65653) | Corn rhizosphere microbial communities from Kellogg Biological Station, Michigan, USA - KBS C7.2-3L metaG | ecosystem: Host-associated > Plants > Roots > Rhizosphere ...
GACACGTTTGCCCAACGCAATCAAGGCGCGTCGATCGAAGAGACGATCGCGGCGTGGGAAGATATTGCGCCGCTGGCCCGCGCGGCCGGCATTCGCGCTCAGGTCACGATTTCAGTTTCGTTCGGCTGTCCGTTCGAGGGTGAAGTCGCGCCGGCGCGAGTCATCGAAATCGCCCGCCGGCTCGCTGCCTCCAAACCGGTCGAGATTGCGATCGCCGACACGATCGGCGTGGCCGTACCGACGCAGGTCACGGCACTTGTTGAGCAACTCTTGCCGGCCCTGAGTGGCGTGCCGCTGCGCTGCCACTTCCACAACACGCGCAACACTGCGGTCGCCAACGCGTACGCAGCAGTAATGGCCGGCGTGCATACATTGGATTCGAGCGTCGGCGGCATCGGCGGCTGCCCGTTCGCCCCGAACGCGACTGGCAACGTGGCGACGGAAGACCTCTTGTACATGTTGTCGCGTAGCGGATTCGAGACAGGCATCGACCTCGGGCGGCTGATCGAAACCGCCCGCTGGCTACAGGAGCAGCGCGGCAGGCCGGTCCCGAGCATGGTTTCGAAGGCAGGTGGATTCCCAAAGAGATCAGCTGCTTAGGAACAAGAGCTGACACAGCTATTAGATCGCCAGCGTACGGCTCGTTGCACGTCTGTCATCGATGATCCCACCGCGTATACACTTCCCGGCCTTGGGCTCTTACGGCCCTCACAACTATACGAAGGGAACCCCATGGCCAAAGCAGTGGACAAGGCTTACCAGACCGTCCGCGAGCGAATCGTGCGCGGCGTGTATCCCGCCGCCTGCCGTATCACCGAGCAAGAAGTCGCCGCAGTCGCCGGCGTCAGTCGCACGCCGGTCCGGGAAGCGCTCCGCAAGCTGCACGCGGAAGGATTACTTGAGTTCATTCCGCATCAGGGAGCGATCGTTGCTGAATGGACCGCTGAGGATCGCGACGACGTATTCGAGCTCCGCGCGCTGCTCGAGGCGTACGGTGCCGCTCGCGCCGCCCGCCGCATGACCGCCGAAGGCATCTCCGAGCTGCGCCAGCTCGCCGAAGATCAGTATCACGAGACGCTGAGCAAGACCGAGGGTTACCTGGAGCGTGTCGGCGATCTCAACAGTCACTTTCACCGACGCATTCACGAATTTGCCGGTAGCGCGCGCCTGGTCGGAGCGTTGTCGTCGCTGATCGAAGCGCCGCTGATGATGAAGACGTTCATGACTTACCAGGACGAGGACCTGATCCGCAGCGCCTCGCATCATTTGGAAATCGTACGTGCTCTGGAAGCGCGCGACGGCGATTGGAGCGCCGCTCTCATGCGGTCGCATATTTTGGGAGCGCGCGGCGCCTTACGTCTCCTGTAAACTCGCGCGCTCACTCTTCAGGAGATCGCGCCATGCCCATCAAAGTCGGAGACAAGATGCCGTCCGGAACGCTCACGCTCGCTACGGCGGATGGGCCGCAGAAGGTGAGCGCGGACGACTACTTCAAGGGAAAGAAGGTCGTGCTGTTTTCGCTGCCGGGTGCGTTCACGCCGACCTGCGATGCCAAGCATCTGCCGGGGTTCGTCGAGAAGGCGGCCGACATCAAGAAGAAGGGCGTCGCGACGATCGCCTGCCTGTCCGTGAACGACGCGTTCGTGATGAAGGCGTGGGGCAAAGCGCAGAGCACCGACGGCAAGGTCGACATGCTGGCCGACGGTAACGGCGACTACACCAAGGCGCTGGGCCTGGAGCTGGACGCAACCGGTTTCGGCATGGGCATGCGCGGTCAGCGCTTCTCGCTGATCGTCGACAACGGCGTCGTGAAGCAGGTCAACATCGAGCCGAAAGGCGAGTTCGGCGTTTCGAGCGCCGAGCACGCGCTGACGCAGCTCTAACCCGACAGGGCCTTCTCCAGCTCTGGCAACACCGTGAACAGGTCGCCGACCAACCCCAAGTCGGCGACCTCGAAGATCGGTGCCTCGCCATCCTTGTTGATCGCGACGATCGTGCGCGCATCCTTGATGCCCGTCAGGTGCTGGATCGCGCCGGAAATTCCGATCGCGACATACAGCTCCGGCGCAATGATCTTGCCCGTCTGACCCACCTGCAGATCGTTCGCGGCATAGCCCGCATCGACCGCGGCGCGCGACGCGCCCACTGCGGCACCGAGCTTGTCCGCCAGGCTGTAGATGATCTTGAAATTGTCGGCGCTGCCGAGCGCGCGACCGCCCGATACGACGCGCGATGCCGTCTGCAGATCCGGGCGACCCGTCGCTGCAGCCGACCGTGAGACGAAGCGAGTGTGCGTCGGCAGCTCGGCCTTCGCATTCGCAGCCTCGACGCTGCCGCTGCCACCCGAACCAGCCGGCTGGAACGACGCCGTGCGGACCGTCGCGACGAGCTTCTTGTCTTGCGGCGCTTCGACGGTGATCACCGCGTTGCCCGCGTAAACCGGCCGACGGAATTTGTGAGCGGACTCGACCGCCATGATGTCGCTCAACTGACCGACACCGAGCAGTGCCGCGACGCGCGGCATCAAGTCCTTGCCAAAAGTCGTCGACGGGCCGAAGACGTGCGTGTAGTCGGCAGCAGCGGCCGCAACTTGCGGCGCGAGCACGGCGGCGAGGGGCTCTTTGTTCGCTGCGTTTTCGATCTTCAGCACGCGCTTGACGCCTTGGATCGCAGCCGCCTGAGTGGCAACGGCACCGGCGTCGTCGGCGAGCACAGCGACATCGATCTGCGCGCCCTGGATCTGGGTCGCGCAGGTCACGCACTTGGCGGTCGCGGGATTGAGCTTGCCGTTCGCGTGTTCGGCAACGATGAGAATCTTGGCCATTACAGCAAACCTTTCTGCTTGAGCGCCGCGACGAGCTCGGCGACGTCTTTCACCATGATGCCTTTCGACCGCGCCGCCGGCGGCGCGTAGTTGGTCGTCTTGAACTGCGCACTCGCGTCGACGCCGAGGTCGGCAATCGCGATCGTGTCGAGCTGCTTCTTCTTCGCCTTCATGATGTCGGGCAGCTTCACGTAGCGCGGCTCATTGAGACGCAGATCGCTGGTGATCACCGCCGGCAGATCGACTTCGATCGTCTCGAGGCCCGCATCGACTTCGCGCGTGACCTTCGCCTTGGCGCCATCGAGCTCGACCTTCGAAGCGAACGTTGCCTGCGGGCGATTCCACAGTGCCGCGAGCATCTGGCCGGTCTGGTTGTTGTCGTCGTCGATGCCTTGCTTGCCGAGGATCACCAGCTGCGGCGATTCCTTCTCGATGAGCTTGAGGAAGACGCGGGCCGCGGCGAGCGGCTCGACCTGCGTGTCCGTCTGGACCAGGATCGCGCGGTCGGCGCCCATGGCGAGGCCGGTGCGCAGCTGCTGCTGGGTATCTCCCGGCCCGATGCTGACGACGATGACTTCGCTGGCGCCGCCTTTCTCTTTGATGCGCAGCGCCTCTTCGAGCGCAATCTCGTCGAAGGGGTTGATGCTCATCTTGACGCCGTCGGTCACGACACCCGTGCCGTCCGGCTTGACGCGGACGCGGACGTTGTAGTCCACGACCCGTTTCAGGCCCACCAGAATCTTGCTCACACCCGGCTCCGTAAAGGGACGAAATTGAAATGGGATGCCGCCGGACGGCGGCGCGCCACGGTAAGGGAAAGGGCGCGTTGGAGTCAAACCGCCCCAGGTCGATGCGGGCGGGCGTGACGCAGGTTCCAGTGTACGGAATCCCTGGCGTAGCCCCGCGTCCGCGGCCGCGAGCCGACGGTACACTAGCGCCCCTATGCCCGACGCACTCGCTCCCCGTTTCAAGTTCGGCGTGCTGGCGCCGGCGACCAACACCATCGTGCAGCCGGAGTTCGACGCCATGCGGCCCGCCGGCGTCACGAACCAGATGGCACGCGTGGCGATCCCCGACACGCCGGTCGGCACCGAGACCGAGTTCGCTTCGATGATGACCCAGGTGCGCGCCTCGATCGAAGGCGCGCTGACGACAGTCCTGGCCTGCTCGCCGGGCGCCGTGATCCTGGGCATGTCGGCCGAGACGTTTTGGGAAGGCGTAATGGATCCCGGCGCGCTGCACGCACATCTGGAATCCCGTGCCGGCGTGAAGGTGATTCTGGGCGCGCAGGCGTGCCTGGATGCGATCCAGCGCTACGGCGGGATTCGCCGCATCAGCCTGATCACTCCCTATATGCCGTCCGGCGACGCACAGGTGCGTCGTGCCTTCAGCGACAGCGGCTTCGAGGTGGTCAACCTGCTTGGCCTGAAGAGCAACAGCCCGCTGCTCATGGCGCACGAGTCGCCCGAGCGGCTGCGCCGTGCGGTCCGCGAAGTCGACGATTCCAGCGTCGAGCTGATTCTCCAGGTCGGGACCAACCTCGCGTTCGCTCGCATCGCTGCCGAGGCCGAGCGTTGGCTCGGCAAGCCGGTGCTTGCGGTGAATACCTGCACGTATTGGCAGGCGCTGCGGAGCAGCGGGATCGAGGATCGCGTCGAGGGTTTCGGGTCACTATTGATGGAACACTGAGATAGACTGAGGCCTCCATGCGCACCATCCGTCCCAGCTCCTCGCTCACCAACGTCCGTTACGAAATCCGCGGCGACCTGGCGCGGCGCGCGCACGAAATGGAGCGACGCGGCTACGAGATCATCCCGCTCAACATCGGCAACCCGGGCCTGTTCGGCTTCCGCACGCCGGAGACGATGCGGCTCGCGATGATCGAGAACCTGAAGTCGAGCGAGGCTTACTGCCACCAGAAGGGCGTGTTTCCAGCGCGCGAAGCCGTCGTGATGCAGCAGCAGAGCCGCGGTGTACGCGGTGTGAGCGCCGACGAAGTGTTCATGGGCAACGGCGTCAGCGAGCTCATCGACCTGGTGCTGCGTGCGCTGCTGTGCACGGACGACGAAGTGCTCGTGCCGGCCCCTGACTATCCGCTGTGGACTGCCGCTGTGACGTTGAATCACGGTCGCGCTATTCACTATCCGTGTCGTCCGGAGAACGGGTTCGAGCCCGACCCGTGCGACATCGAGGCGCTGATAACCAGCCGCACGCGAGCGATTGTCGTCATCAATCCGAACAATCCGACCGGCGCCGTGTACTCGCGCAAGACGCTGGAAGCGATCGCGCAGCTCGCCGAGAAACATCACCTGGTGGTGTTCAGCGACGAGATCTACGACCAGATCATGTACGGCGACGCCGAGTTCGTGCCGATGGCGACGCTCGTGAACGGCACGTTGTGCGCAACGCTCGCCGGCCTGTCGAAGGTTTATCGTGCCTGCGGCTATCGCGTCGGCTGGGCGGTGTTCTCGGGCGAGATCGATCAGGCGGGCGATTATCTGAACGCGCTCGACAAGCTCTCGTCGCTGCGTCTGTGCAGCAACGTGCCTGGCCAGTGGGCGGTGCAGACGGCGCTCGGCGGTTATCAGAGCATCTACGAGCTGACGCGACCCGGTGGCCGGCTGTTCCAGTCGCGCCAGGCGATTCTCGATGGCGTTGCGGCGAGCAAGTACCTGCAGGTGCATGCGCCGCGCGGCGCGATCTACGCGTTCGTCGGCGTGAAGCCGGGCGTGCTGCCGGACTTCGACGATCGGCGGTTCGCGATGGATCTGCTCGAGCACAAGCACGTCCTGCTCGCGCCGGGCACCAGCTTCAACACCTCTTACAACACGCATTTCCGGATCACGAACCTGCCGCGGCCGGAAGTGCTGGCCGATGTGTTCCGCCGCATGGAGGAGCTGCTGGACAGCTACGCGTCCGGCGCCGAGCCGGTCTCGCGTCCGGCTCCCGAGCTGCGGGTCATCACGAAGTAGAGTGCACCTCTATGCTCTTCTCGAACGCGACGTCGCCGTCCTGACGGCCAGTCGGCGGCTCGCGCACGCTATCCGGCTCGGCTACGCACGTCACTCTCAGCAGCAAGGACTGAACGCGTGGCGCACGCCGCACGTGCTGCCCTGGAGCGCGTGGTTGCGTCAGTTGCACGTCGACGCGCGTGCATCTGGATCCCCGCGCACGACGCGCTCGCGTGTTCTGACGCCGACGCAAGCGCGAATCCTCTGGGACGACATCGTTGCGAGCAGCCGCGTGGCACGCGATCTGCTCAACCCATCGAACGCAGCTCGGATGGCCGCCCGTAGCTGGCGACGCCTGCATGACTATTTGATCCCGCTCGACAGCTTGAAGTCCTTCGATGCGCCTGAAGCGGAAGCGCTGTATGCGTGGTGCCGTGAGTTCGAGAAACGCTGTGCATCGCTCGATGCGTTGGACGAGACGCGTCTCGCGCACTGGGCTTACGAGTCGGAGCTGATTCCGGCGGAGCAGATTGCGCTGGCGGGCTTCGACGCGATGCCGCCGGCAATGACGCGATTGATCGAGCGGTGGCGCGCGAACGAACGAGTGGTGGACATCGTGCCGGCGGAGCGGACCTCGCCGGACATCGCCGTCGTCGCCGCCGAAGACGCGACCGCCGAGCTCGATCTCGCTGCCCAATGGGCGCGCGATCAGGTGCTGGCAGGGGCGGGCAACGTCGGCGTGATCTTCTCGGATCTGTCGGCGCGACGCGAAGAGATCCGCCGCGTCTTCGAGGACGTCTTCGTGCCGACCGCTCGCCAGACGCTGAGCGGCACGCTGCCGGTGCCGGTAGTCGTCGCTGCGCCGGCGCCGATGTCGGAATATCCGATGGTCGACGCGGCGCTGCTCGTCCTGCAGCTCGCAGCGCGCGAGTGCACGAGTACGGATGCAGGACGGCTGCTGCGTTCACCTTTTGTTTCTGGCGGGCACAGCGAGCGGGCACAACGTGCACTCGCGGATCGCCGACTGCGCGAAGAGCAGCGCGATCGCTGGAACTGGTTCGAGATCGAGCGCTGGGCCGCGCTGACCGAGTGCGCTGAGCTGCAAGTTGCGGCCCGCGACGTGAACGCTGTCGTGCGTGGATTGAGCAGTGTGCCGGCGAGCGGCTGGGCCGAGAACTTTCACGCATTGTGGCAGGCAGCCGGGTGGCCGGGCGATCGCACGCTGAGCAGCGTCGAGCATCAGACGCTCGAAAAATTCCACGGCGTGCTCGCGGAGTTCGGCGCGCTCGATGCGGTGACCGGCCGGATGAATCTGCAAGAGGCGCTAGCTTGTCTGCGCGACCTGCTGAGCGACACGCAGTTCGAGCCGGAGACCGCGAGCGCAGCGGTTACGGTGATCGACAGCGCCACCAGCGCAGGCATGTACTTCGATGCGTTGTGGGTGACGGGCCTCGACGCCGATCACATCCCGGCGCCGGTCAATCCCGATGCGCTGATCCCATTGGAGTTGCAGCGAACCGCAGGCATACCGGAAGCCACGGCAGCAGGAGTTCTGCAGCAGGCGAAGACACAGTTGACTCGCTGGGCGAACAGCGCGCCGAAGGTCGTGCTGAGCTGGCCGCAGCGAGACCAGAGCGTACAGCTCGCACGCAGTCCGCTGCTCGATCAGTTCCTGACGAGCGCTGAGCGCGCGCTGAAGCCCGGGCTGACAGGATCGCTGCGTCGTGTGCTGTTCGATCAGCGACCGACCTTGCACACGATGCGGGACGATCGCGCGCCGCCTCTGGCACTGAGCGAAGCACGCGGCGGGGCGCGCACAGTCGAGTTGCAATCGCGCTGTCCTTTCAGAGCGCAAGCCGAGATTCGATTGCGGGCCGAGCCGATGCCGCGGGTCAGTCTCGGGGTCGAGCCAGTCGATCGCGGCGCGCTGCTGCATCGAGTGTTGGCTGAGCTCTGGGCGAAGATTCAGACGCAGGAACATTTGCTCGTGATCGAGGACGGCGAGCTCGAACGCCAGGTTCGTGACAGCGCCCAGCGTCACGCCGCACAGGCGCTGCCGGGCGACATTCGTTATCGACATCGACTCGCGGCTCTCGAAATCGAGAGCGCCGTGCGGCAAGTCCTGCGGTTGCTCGCGCTGGAGAAATTGCGACCGCCGTTCGCAGTGCGTCTGGCCGAAGCCTCGGAGCGCTACCAAATCGGGGGGCTGTCGATCACATTGCGGCCGGATCGTATCGACGAACTGGCGTCAGGCGGCGAGCTCTTGATCGACTACAAGGTCGGCGGCGTGCATCGTCCGCGGGGCTGGCTCGATGTGTTGCCAGGCCGCCCACGCAGTCCGCAGCTGCCCTTGTACGGGCTCGCTCACGCCGACCGCTTGCGTGCCCTGGCGTTTGTCGTGCTCACACCGGGCGCCGTCGAGTATCGCGGTTGGAGCGACGGCAGCAACGTCGAGGCGGGAGTGTGGGCGTACCCGAGCGGAACTCGCATTGACCTCGGCGACCCCAGCGACTGGCAGGCACTCATGCACTACTGGCGCTTCTCGCTGACGCGTCTGGCCGAGCGCTACGTGGCGGGCGAGGCGAGCGTCGATCCGCTGCCGTTCGAGTGTACGACGTGTCACCTCAGCACGTTCTGCCGCATCAACGATCTTGCGCTCAGCGAGCCCGAGCCGGAGTTCACGCCCGATGATTAGCGACGCGGCAGCACGCAACGCGGCGCTCGATCCCCGGCGCTCGTTCATCGTCCAGGCACCGGCGGGCTCCGGCAAGACGGAGCTGCTGACGCAGCGCTATCTGCGGCTGCTTGCCACCGTGGAATCGCCCGAGCAGATTCTGGCGATTACGTTCACGCGCAAGGCGGCGGCCGAGATGCGAGCGCGCATTCTGCAGGCGTTGAAGAGCGCTGACGCACCGCCGCCCGAGTCGGCGCACAAGCGATCGACCTGGGAGCTCGCGTGTGCGGTGCGGACCATCGACTCGGATCGTGGTTGGCAGTTGATGCAGCACCCGGCGCGTCTGCGCATCCAGACAATCGACGCGCTCAACGCGTCGCTCGCTCGACGGTTGCCCGTCATTGCCGGAACCGGCGCAGCGCTCGAACCGACTACCGACATGGCGCCGCTGTACGAGTTGGCCGGTCGTCGCCTGCTCGAACGCTTGGGCGACGGCTCGGATGTGGCGGCGCATCTCGAAGCGCTGGTGATGCATCTCGGCAATCGCGTCGAGCGGCTGATCCAGCTGCTCAACGATCTGCTCGGCAAGCGCGATCAATGGCTGCACATCGTCATGCACGCGCGCGCCAGCACGGATCTGCGCACGACGTTGCAGGCGACGTTGACGCGGCTGGTCGAGAATCACCTGGAGCTGCTCTGCGAAGCGCTCGGCAAAGATCGTTGCGAAGTGCTGTTGCAGCTGCGCCGCTACTCGGCTCGCAATCTTCTGAATGAAAATCGAGTCACGCCCGCAACGCGCGCGGTGTTGGAAGCCTGCGCGGAGCATCAATCGCCGTTGCTGCCGGTGAGCGTTGCGCTACCGGTGTGGCGTGAGATCGCGTCGATGCTCTTCAAGAAGGACCGTAACAAGGACGAGATGTACGAGACCGTGGATTCGCGGCACGGCTTTCCCACGACGAATCGCGACCTCAAGGCGCGCATGCTGGAAATGCTGCGAGCTCTCAGCAGCGATCAGCGACTCCTGGAAGACCTCGCGTCGCTGCGCACGCTCCCGGATCCCGTGTACAGCGACGAGCAATGGCGCGTGCTCGAAGCGTTGCTCGAACTGTTGCCCGCTGCAGTCGCCGAGTTGCAAGTCGTGTTTCAGATGCAGGGCAAGGCAGATTACGTCGAGATCGCTTTGCGCGCCTTGCGCGCGCTCGGCACTGCCGATGAGCCGACCGATCTGGCGCTCGCGTTCGACTATCGCCTGCAGCACATCCTGGTCGATGAGTTCCAGGACACGTCGTTCAGTCAGCTCGATCTGCTGGAGCGTCTGACCGGCGGGTGGAGCGATGGCGACGGCCGCACCTTGTTCTGCGTCGGCGACCCGATGCAGTCGATTTATCGCTTCCGCCAGGCCGAGGTCGGATTGTTCATCGACCTGCAGCAGCACGGGCTGCGCAATCTGCGGCTGGAGCCGTTGCGGCTGGAGGCGAACTTCCGCTCGATTCCGGCGATCGTGGACTGGATCAACGAATCGTTCCCGGCCGTGCTCGCTGCGCGTAACGATGCGGAGCAGGGCGCGGTTCAGTACAGCCCGAGCACAGCGACGGTTGCGGCCGGCGAGGGCGGCGGCGTGCAGGTTCACACGTTCGTCAATGCCGACGAGGACATCGAAGCGGCCAGCGTCGTGTCGATCGTTCGCGAGACGCTGGAGAAATCAACGGACGGCCGCATCGCGATTCTCGTTGCTGCACGAACGCACGTCGACGCGATCGCGCGCGAGCTCGCGACTGCTGGCGTCGACTTTCAAGCGATCGAGATCGAGCAGCTGCGCGATCGACCGGTCGTGCAGGACCTCATGGCGTTGACGCGCGCATTGGTTCACGTTGCAGACAGAACAGCGTGGCTGGCAGTGCTGCGTGCACCGTGGTGCGGCCTGATTCTCGGGGACTTGCATTCGCTCGCAGGCCAGTCGTCGTCGACGATCGTGGAAGCCATTCCACGTGCACTCGTTTCGACGCACGACGATCTGTTCGCGGAAGGTCGGTTGTCCGACGACGGACGCGCGCGACTGGCTCGTACCTGGCAGATTCTCGACGCGGCTCTGGCCGAGCGCGGCCGTTGGCCGCTGCGCATCTGGGTCGAGCGCACCTGGAACGCGCTCGGCGGCCCCGCGACACTGACGCGTGCCGATGATCTCGACGACGCCGAGGCCTATCTCGCCCGCCTGGAGCAGATCGAGATCGCTGCAGACCTCGACGACATCGCCCGACTCGAAGAACAGCTGTTCCGGCTGTTCGCAAGCGCGCGGTTTGCGGGAGCGGCGCGCGTCGAGGTCATGACCATCCACGCCGCGAAGGGTCTCGAATTCGACACCGTCATCGTGCCTGGCTTGCAGCGCTATCTACCGAACTACAACCGCGAGCTGTTGCGCTGGGCACGCGTTGCCGGGCCACAGGGCGGCATGGTGCTGGCGCCCGTGAAGCCGGATGGCGGCGATCCCGATCCGATCTACCGCTGGATCGAAATCCTCGAGCGACGTCGTGTGTCCCGCGAGCGCGCGCGCTTGCTGTACGTGGCCGTGACTCGCGCGAAACGCGAGCTGCACTTGCTCGGCAATGCCACGGCGAAGGAAAGAGAGGGCCGCCTGGTCCTCGACGAACCGCGACGGGGTTCGATGCTGCGCATGTTGTGGGGCTCATTGGAGACTGCGTTCTGGGACACCGAGCCTTCCGCGCAGATCCCTGCCGGTTACAAACCTGCGCCACCGCAGAAGCTGCGACGACTGCCGATCGAATGGCGACCGCCGCGCACTCAACTCGTCACGCCGGCATCGATTGCCGAGGTCGTCGATCTCGAAGCCGAGCGGCCGGTGTTCGATTGGGTGTCGCAGGTGAGCCGTCACGTCGGCACGCTCGTGCATCGTGAGCTCGATCGACTGTGTCGCCCCGGAGTGCAGGCAGCGCCGGCATCGCTGGCTTCTGCAAAGCCGCGCTTGCTGGCCGAGCTGGCGGAGCTCGGTGTGCCGCCCGATCGCTGCGAGGCTGCGTGCGAGCGCGTGATGGGAGCGATGGAACGAACGCTCGGCGACGAACGCGGCCGCTGGCTGCTCGGGATCGACGCTGGCATCCGCGACGCGGCCTCCGAGTTGGCGCTCAGCGGCGTGGTCGACGGGCAGATTCTCGAAGGCGTGATCGACCGGACCTTCCTCGATGAATCCGGTCAGCGCTGGATCGTCGACTTCAAGACCAGCACGCACGAAGGCGGCGGGCTGGAGGCGTTCCTCGACGAGGAAGTCGTGCGTTACCGGCCGCAACTGGCGCGCTACGCGCGGCTCATGCAGGCCTATCGGCCGGACGAGACGGTCCGGGCCGCGCTCTATTTCCCGGTGCTGCGGCAATGGCGCGAGGTGCCGGTTTCCGGCGCCGGTGCTGGCTCGATCAGCTGAGAAAGTGCGACCTGTGACCGCGTCGCGGCCGCAGCCAGTGCTACCCTGCGGCCCGAAAAGGAGGACACCATGCTGATCGCCGCGATCACGGCCATCGCCGGGCTGTTGTGGGCACTGAATGCGCTCCAACGCTCCGGCTTCCAATTCAGCTCGCTCAATCCGTTCCTGGCTTACCGTCGCTGGCAGTGGAGCCGCAACTACGGCATGCGTCCGATCTACAAGCTGGAGCGGCCGATCGACGTCGCAGCCGTGCTGCTGCTCGGCGTCGCCAAGGCGGACGGGGCAATCACTTCGGATCAGAAGCGCGAGCTGCTCGGCATGTTCCAGAGCGAGTTCTCGATCTCGCGCGACGAGGCGAGCGATCTGCTGCTCGCGAGCACGCATCTGACCCGGGACGAGATCTATCTGGTCGATCATCTCGACAAGATTCTGGCGCGCAGCGCCGAGCGGTTCGATCCGGATACGGTCGCTTCGCTGCTGGCGATGATGCGCAAAGTTGCGGCGCTGGACGGCAGCATCAACGCCGAACAGCAGAAGCTGATCGAAGCGACTGAGCGCTATTTCGCGGGTCGGAAGCAGCCGCAAGGAAAATGGGCCTGAGCGGGAGTCGGGCTAAAGCCCGACCTACAGCGCTCAAACAGACGTTGGTTAGTGGGCCGTAGGTCGGGCTTTAGCCCGACTCCGCGCTAACCCCAGAGCTTGCGCGAAGGCAGGCTCATTACTCCATCCGCCGCATAGTCGATCCCCTCCGGCCAATCCTCCGCCTGCAGCAACGGTCCATCCAGGTCTGCGACCTCGCACAGCTGTGCCAGCACCATCCCCGGTGCCATCGCCAGCGATCCTCCCACCATGCATCCCACCATCAGCCGCAGCCCGGCAGCGCGCGCGGCGTGGGCGAAATCGAGCGCAGCCGTGAGCCCGCCGCTCTTGTCGAGCTTGATGTTGACGAAGTCGTAGCAGTCGACCAGTCGCGGCAGGTCGTCGACAGTGTTGGCAGGCTCGTCGGCGCAGACGGGCACCGGCAATTCGAGACCTCGCAACTGATCGCCATCGCTCTCACGTACCGGCTGTTCCAGCAAATCCACCCGCAGCTGCGCGAGCGCGGGCGCAAGCCGCTCGAGCGCAGCAACGCTCAACGCCTGATTCGCATCGACGACCAGACGCGAGTCCGGAGCGCCGCGACGCACGGCAGCAACCGCTTCCAACGGCCGGTCGTCCGAAACTTTCACCTTGATCCACTGATAGCGCGACAACGAACGTGCCTTCGCTTCGTACTCGGCGATCGAGCGGATGCCGATCGTCACGCACGTCGCGATCGGCCTCGGCCGCGCGATGCCCGCCAGCTCCCACACCGAAGTCCCCGTGCGCTTTGCTTCGAGATCCCACAGTGCCGCATCGAGTGCATTGCGGGCGCCGCCAGGCGGCAGCAGGTCCAGGAGCTGGCCGCGATCGACGCCGCGCTCGACCGCGGCGCGCACGCTTTCGATCTGCGCGCGCATCGAGTCGATCGTTTCGCCGTGATAGTCAACGCCGACTGCTTCACCACGACCGACGTGACCGTCGACCGCCAGGTGAACCACGATCA
>Ga0070684_100002544_pt1 | contig 13466 bp, 10 predicted proteins | sample KBSC723LmetaG_FD_65653 | JGI IMG/M metagenome (GOLD analysis project Ga0070684, IMG submission 65653) | Corn rhizosphere microbial communities from Kellogg Biological Station, Michigan, USA - KBS C7.2-3L metaG | ecosystem: Host-associated > Plants > Roots > Rhizosphere ...
GTCGTCAGCTCGAATCCGGCGGCGGCGGCGAGGACGCCGCCGCATAACCTCGAAGCTGAGAGGTCGGTGCTGGGGTCGGTGTTCATCAAGCCGGCCGCGTTCGACGAGGTCGCGACCAGCCTCGCGACCGACGACTTCTTCCTGCCCGCCCACCGCGAGATCTTCGACGCGATGGTGGCGATCGACAAGCGCCGCCAGGCCCTCGACATCATCGCCGTCGCCGACGAGCTGAAGACGCACGGGATGCTGGCGCGCCTCGACGGCGGACAGAGCTACCTCAACGATCTCGCCAACGCCGTTCCGACGGCGGAGAACGTCCTGCACTACGCGCGCATGGTGCGCGAGAAGTCGACGCTGCGGCGGTTGATCGCTGCGTGCGCCGAGGTGCAGTCGACGGCCTACGGCGACTTCGGCGAGTTCGAGACCTTCCTCGACGAGGCCGAGACGAAGATCTTCAAGGTCGCGCAGCAGAACCGGCGCGAGACGTACACCGCGACCGGCGACATGATGGAGGAGGTGCTGCACAACCTGGAGGTGCGCACCGCCGAGCGGCGCGCGGTGACGGGCGTGCCCACCGGCTTCACCAAGCTGGACGAGCTGACCGCGGGGCTGCAGCGCGAGAACCTGATCATCGTCGCGGCGCGCCCCGGCGGCGGCAAGACGTCGTGGGCGGTCAACGTCGCGATGCACGCGGCGCTGCAGCACAAGATCCCGGTCCTGCTGTTCTCGCTGGAGATGTCGAAGTACGAGTTGATGGAGCGCATGCTGGCCGGCGAGGCGCGCATCGATTCGTCGAAGATCAAGCGCGGCTTCCTCGAGTACGCCGACTGGAAGAACAAGATCCACCCGGCGTCGGGGCGGCTGGCGGCGGCGCCGATCCTGATCGACGACTCGTCGGCGATCTCGATCATGGAGATCCGCGCCAAGGCGCGCCGCTTCCGGGCCGACCCGCGTTACTTCCCGCCGCCGCCGCCCGCCACCGACGGCCACCCGCCCGCGCCGCCGCTGGGGCTGATCGTCGTCGACTACCTGCAGCTCGCGCGCGGCGGCGTGAACCGGCGCGACGACAACCGCCAGCAGGAGATCGCGGACATCTCGCGCGGGTTGAAGGCGCTGGCGAAGGACCTGAAGGTGCCGATCATCGCCATCTCGCAGCTGAACCGCGAGGTCGAGAAGCGAGAGGGCAAGCCGCGCCTGTCCGACCTGCGCGAATCGGGCAGCATCGAGCAGGACGCCGACATGGTCCTCTTCATCCACCGCGAGGACATGGCCGGGGGCGACACGCCCGACGGCGCGGCGCCGACGGCGATCGCCGAGGTGATCATCGGCAAGCACCGCAACGGCGGCACCGGGAACGTCAAGATGACGTTCATCAAGGAGTACACCCGCTTCGAGAACTACGCCGACGACCCCGAGCCCGGGGGTTGGGGCGATTAGCGCGCCGGCAGCCGCGGCGTGAGCGCCAGACCCGGCCTGATCCTTCTTTCCCCCTCGCCCCGCGAAGCGGAGAGAGGGGCGGGGTGAGGGGTCCGGGTGATCGGATGATGTATCCTCACGCCGTGCCAAGTCTCAAGCGGGCGATCATCATCGTTGCCGACGGGGTCGGCTGTGGCGGCGCGCCCGACGCGACGGCGTACGGGGACGCGGGCGCCGACACGCTGGGCAACCTGGCGCGCGCCGTCGGCGGGCTGGCGCTGCCGAACCTGCAGGCGATGGGCCTCGGCAACCTGACGGCGATCGCAGGCGTGCGCGAGGCCGCCGCGCCGCGCGCCGCCTGGGGCGTCATGCGCGAGCGGTCAGCCGGCAAGGACACGATCACCGGCCACTGGGAGATGGCGGGCCTCGTCACCACGCAGGCGATGGCGACGTTCCCCAACGGCTTCCCCCGCGAGATCACCGCGCCGCTTGCGACCGCGGCCGGCCGCGGCCTCCTCGGCAACAAGCCCGCGTCCGGCACCGCGATCATCGACGAGCTCGGCCCGAAGCACATGGAGACAGGCGATCTCATCCTGTACACGTCGGCGGATTCGGTCCTGCAGATCGCCGCGCACGAGCAGGTCGTCCCGCTGACCGAGCTGTACCGGATCTGCGAGGCGGCCCGCCAGATCGCCGATCGCCACAGCATCGGGCGCGTGATCGCGCGGCCGTTCGTGGGCACCGTCGGGGCGTTCAAGCGCACCTACAACCGCCGCGACTTCTCGGTGATACCGCCCGCGCCGACGCTGCTGGACCACATCCGCGACGCCGGCCAGTCGGTCGTGGGCGTCGGCAAGATCTCGGACATCTTCGTGGGCCGCGGCCTGACCTTCTCCATCCACAGCGAAGGAAACAGCGACGGCATGCACCTGACGCTGGAGGCGCTCGCGACCCTCGACCGCGGCCTGCTGTTCGTGAACCTGGTCGACTTCGACATGCTCCACGGCCACCGCAACGACGTTCCGGGCTTTGCGCGCGCGCTGGCCGAATTCGATCGCTGGCTGCCCGAGCTGGAGGCGGCGCTGCGTCCCGACGACGCCGTGTTCATCACCGCCGATCACGGCAACGATCCGACGACGCCCGGCACCGACCACACGCGCGAGCAGGTGCCCCTGCTCGTATTCGGCCCGTCGATCCGCCCCGCCCGCCTGGGCACGCGCGCATCGTTCGCCGATCTCGGGCAGACGATCGCCGAGGGACTGGGCGTCGCGCGCCTTCCGAACGGCGAGAGCTTCCTGGCCGCGCTGCAAGCCCCGGCATGAAGCGCGCGTTGATCGCGGTCCCGTCGCTGATCGCCGCCAAGCGCGACGGCCGCGAGCTGACAGACGCGGAGCTGCGCGCCGTCGTCGCGGGCGCCGCGAACGGCGACATCCCCGACTACCAGCTGTCGGCGCTGCTGATGGCGATCGTCTGGCGCGGCATGACGACGCGCGAGCTGACGACCTGGACCGAGGCGATGATCGATTCCGGCGAGCGCCTCAACTGGGACCGGCTGCGCGCGCCCGCCGTCGACAAGCACTCGACGGGCGGCGTCGGCGACAAGATCTCGCTGCCGCTGGCGCCGCTGGTCGCCGCGTGTGGGCTGACGGTGCCGATGATCGCCGGCCGCGCGCTCGGCCACACGGGCGGCACGCTGGACAAGCTGGAGGCGATCCCCGGGTTCCGGACCGCGCTGACGACCGCGCAGATCCGGCGGGTCCTGGCGCGCGCCGGGTTCGTGCTCGCCGGCCAGACGGCGCGCCTGGTGCCGGCGGATCGCGCCCTCTACGCGCTGCGCGACGCGACCGCGACGGTCGAGTCGATCCCGCTCATCGCTTCCTCGATCCTGTCCAAGAAGGTGGCCGAGGGCGCGCGCGCGCTGGTCATGGACGTGAAGGTCGGCAGCGGCGCCTTCCTGCCCGAGCGCGCGCAGGCGCGCGAGCTGGCGCGCACGTTGATCGCGCTCGGCAAGCGGATGGGGCTGCCGGTGCGCGCGTTCCTGACCGACATGGACCAGCCGCTGGGCGACGCGATCGGCAACGCCGCCGAGGTGCGCGAGTCGATCGACGTGCTGCGGGGCGGCGGCCCCGCCGACGTGCGCGCGCTGACCGTCCGCCTCGGCGCCGAGATGCTGGTGCTCGGACGCGTCGCGCCCGACGGCCGCGACGGCGCCCGCCGGATCGAAGCGGCGATCGCCAGCGGCGCCGGGCTGGAGCGCTTCCGCCTCGGCGTCCGATTGCAGGGCGGCGACGTGCGCGTGATCGATGATCCCAGCCGGCTGCCTCGGGCCCGACACGCGCGGACGATCCGGTCCGCGAGAAGCGGCATCGTCACGCGCGTCGACGCCGGCGTGCTCGGTCGCGCCGCCACGCTGCTGGGCGCGGGCCGCCTGCGCAAGGAAGACCGCATCGCGCCCGGCGCGGCGATCTTGCTGCACGCGAAGCTCGGCGCCCGCATCGCGCGCGGCGACCGGCTGGCCACCGTCGAGTTCGACGACGCCGAACGCGCGCGCGCGGCCCGCCCGCTGATCGAGACCGCCTTCGCCGTCGGTCAGGCGCCGCCACGCCCGCGCCCGATCGTGCTCGAGGTGCTGGGCGGTTAGAGTATCGGGCCGAGCGGCGCGCCCGGGCAGCCCTCGCCCCAGCAACGCAGGGTGCCGTCGGTGAGGATGCCGCAGGTCTGCGACGAACCGACGCTGAGCTGCTGGAACGCGACGCCGGGAGGCGGCGTGGCCTGCCCGTAGTTGTTGTTTCCCCAGCAGACCGCCTGCCCGTCGGACCGGAGCCCGCACGCGTGGAACTCGCCGACCGCGAGCGCGGCGAACGGGCCGGGCGCCGCCTCGAGCTGCCCGTACGTGTCCGCCGCGAAGTTGAACATGGGGACCACGGACCAGCACGCCACGTTGCCGTCCGCTGACTTGAGCCCGCACGCGTAGAACCGTCCCGCGCCGACGGCGCCGAACGGACCGGCCGTGACCGACAGGTAATCCGACGGGTTTGCGCTGCCGCGGGCATCCCAGCAGACGGCCGCGTGGCCGGCGGACTCCAGGCCGCACGCGAAGTACGCGCCACCGGTCAGGCTCTCGAACGCATACCCAGGCGGGACCCAGTAGGGACGCACCGGGTTCCCCCAGCAGGTGACGGTCATGTCGGCGCGGCGCGCGCACGCGTCTTCCTCGCCGGTGACGACGTCCACGAACATGCCGTTCGGGACCGGCTGCAGGTAGCTCTCGTTCCCCCAGCAGGACAGCTCGCCCGTGATCGTGACGGCGCAGAGCGCGCCCAGCTTGCTGACGTTCGCGTACTTCCCCGGAATCGGATCCGGCATGGAGATGTAATTCGCGCCCCAGCAGACGAGGCTGCGGTCGGTGCGGATCGCGCAGACGCCCCGGTTTCCCGCGCTGACGCGCAGGAACGTTCCGCTCGGCACCGCGCACAGCTCCGGTGGCGCGTCGACTCCCGCGTCGCGCACGGTACCGCCGGCGCCGCCCGGTCCCTCGCCGCCGAATCCCGGCGTGCCGCCGCGCCCGCTCCCGGCGTCCTCGCCGAGCTGCCCTGGTGTGCAGGCCGCCGCGCCGAGGACCGCGCACGCGAGCGCCACGACCAGGAACCCCCGTATCTGCCCCCCTACCCGCGCGACGGCCTTCATACCGAGATGATAATCCCTGCGTTACAGTCCGCGCATGACTCTCATCACCCGCGCTGGCGCCTCGTTCCTGGTTCTCGCGCTGGCGACCGTCACGTATGCGGCGCCCGCGCCCGAAACGCCGCCGCCGGCGGCCCCCCTGCCCGACGCGGTGGGCCTGACGAAGGTGTCGGCGCGGCTCGCACCCGTCGATCTGACCGTCGACGTCGGCGCGCTGCCTGCGGGCGAGCGGGCCGCCCTGACCGAGCTGCTCGCCGCCGCGAAGATGATGGACGGGCTGTTCCTGCGCCAGGCGTGGGCGGGCAACGACACGGCGCTGTTCGAGTTGATGCGCGATCGATCGCCGCTGGGCCAGGCGCGGTTGCGCGCGTTCATTCAGAACAAAGGGCCGTGGCTGCGCCTCGACGGCGATCGCCCGTTCCTGCCCGGCGTCGGGCCCAAGCCGCCGCAGGCGAACTTCTACCCGGCGGGCGCGACCAAGGCCGAAGTCGAGACCTGGATGCACGCCCTGCCCGCTCCCGCGCGCACCAGCGCGGAGGGCTTCTTCACGACGATCCGCCGCGCGCCCGACGGCAAGCTGCAAGCGATCCCGTACAGCGTCGACTACCAGGGCGAGCTCGAGCTCGTCGCCGCGCGCCTGCGCGAGGCCGCCCGCCTCACGCAGCAGCCGACGCTGCGCGCTTTTCTCGAAGCGCGCGCCGCCGCGTTCCTCTCCAACGACTACTACGCCAGCGACGTCGCCTGGATGAAGCTGGACGCCAACATCGAACCGACCATCGGTCCGTACGAGACCTACGAGGACGGCTGGTTCGGGTTCAAGGCGGCCTTCGAAGCGTTCATCTGCGTCCGCGACGACGCCGAGACCGCGAAGCTGACCAAGCTCGCCACCGAGCTGCAGGACATCGAGAACAACCTTCCGATCGACGCCAAGCTGCGCAACCCGAAGCTGGGCGCGGCGGCCCCCATCCGGGTGGTCAACCAGCTGCTGGGCGCGGGCGACGCCAACAAGACGGTGTCGACGGCCGCGTTCAACCTGCCGAACGACGAGCGGATCATCAAGGCCGTCGGCAGCAAGCGCACGATGCTGAAGAACGTCCAGCGCGCGAAGTTCGACAAGGTGCTGATCCCGATCAGCAAGATCGCGCTGGCGCCCCGCGATCGCGCGGCGGTGTCTTTCGACGCGTTCTTCACGCACATCCTGATGCACGAGCTGATGCACGGGCTGGGGCCGCACGAGACGGCCGGCGGCAAGTCGATGACCGTCCGGGCCGCGCTGCAACAGAGCTACGGCGCGCTCGAGGAAGCGAAGGCCGACATCGCCGGTCTGTTCGCGTTGCAGTTCCTGATCGACAAGGGCGTCCTCGACCGCGCGCTCGAGAAGTCGGTGTACGTGACGTTCCTGGCGTCGTCGTTCCGCACGCTGCGCTTCGGCGGCGACGCCCACGCGGTCGGCATGGCCGTGCAGCTGAACGCGCTGCTCGACGCGGGCGCCGTCCGGATCGCGAAGGACGGCACGTTCTCGGTGGACGCCTCGAAGATCAAGGAGGCGGTGCGCGCGCTGACCGCGGAGATCATGAACGTCCAGTCGGCGGGCGACGGCGCGAAGGCGGCCGAGATGCTGCGCGTGCGCGGCGTGATCCGCCCCGAGGTGAAGGCCGTGCTGGAACGCCTGACGAAGGTCCCCATCGACATCGAGCCCCGCTTCGTCACCGCCGAGAAGCTGCTGCAGGAGCGCCGCGCGCCCTGATGGGCGTCCGGCAGGCTGGTTTTCTTTCTCGGCGGCACTACGGTAACGTGCATCCGCAATGGCCAGCTCGGGGGCGACACCGATCGGGTACGACGATCGCGGCACCGGGCCGGCGACCGTGCTGCTGCACCCGTTCCCGCTGACGCGCACGACGTGGGCGGGCCTCGCCGACGCGCTCGCGGCCCGGCGCCGCGTGATCGCCGTCGACGTGCGCGGCTTCGGTGAAACCCAGCTCGAGGGTCCGTTGTCGATCGCGGACATCGCCGACGACGTGGCCGCGCTGCTGGACCGGCTTTCGATCGCGCGCGCGACCGTGGTGGGCATGTCGATGGGTGGCTACGCCGCGCTCGCCTTCGCCGCGCGCCATCGCGAGCGGCTGTCCGCGCTGGTCCTCGCCGACACGCGCGCCGCCGCCGACAGCGCCGAGACACGCGCCGGGCGCGCGGCCGCGCTCGCGACGCTCGCGGAGGCCGGCCCCACCGCCTACCTCGCCGGGTCGCTGCCGCGCCTGCTGTCGCCGCACGCCCCGCCCGCCCTCGTCGCCTACGTGCGCGCGCGCGCCGAGACGCGCGCCGCCAGCCTGCGCGCCGGCATCGAGGCGCTGCGCGACCGCCCTGACCGCACCGGCGAGCTGGGCGCCATTGCCTGTCCGACGCTGGTCGTGTGCGGCACGGAAGATCAGGTCACGCCGGCCGCCGAGATGAAGCAGATCGCCGCCGCAATCGCGGGCGCGCGCTTCGTCCCGATCGCCGACGCCGGGCACCTGTCCCACGTCGAGGCGCCCGGCGCGTTCCTGGACGCCGTGACGTCGTTCATCGACGCCGTTTCGGAGACGCGGCCTTCATGACACGTCGAACGCAGGGCGAGATGCACAACGAGTCCGATCAGTTGCGATCCGCTCAAGCCGTTTGCCCTCGCCCCGCGAAGCGGGGAGAGGGTAAGGGTGAGGGGCCCGTCGTCACCGCGCCCCTCACATTCGCGGGGTCCCCGTCATGAAAATGGATGCGACGTTCTTCGACCGCATCCAGGGCGCCGCGCACGCTGCGTCCGAACAGCTCGCGCTCGACGGCGCCGACGTCGCGGTCGTGCTCGGTTCCGGCCTGGGCGGCGTCGCCGATCGCCTGGAGGGCGCGCGCACCGTCCCGTACGCCTCGCTGCCCGGCTTTCCGGAGACGACCGTCGCCGGTCATCCCGGACGCCTGGTCGCCGGCACCATCGCGGGCAAGACCGCGCTGCTGCTGTGCGGGCGCGTCCACGGCTACGAGGGCTACCCGCCCTGCGAGATCGGCTTCGGCGTGCGCGTCGCGGCCGCGCTGGGCGTGCGCACGCTGATCGTCACCAACGCGGCGGGCGGCGTCGACCCGACGATGTCCGCGGGCGACATCGTCGCGATCTCCGACCACATCAACCTGACCGGCGTCTCGCCGCTGACGGGGCCGAACGACGAGCGCCTCGGCCCACGCTTCGTCGACATGACCGACGCCTACGATCCGTCGCTGCGCGCCATCGCGTCGGTCGCGGCGCCCGCGGCGATCGGCCGGCAGCTGCGCGAGGCGATCTACGCGGGCATGGCCGGCCCCGCCTACGAGACGCCCGCCGAGGTGCGCCTGCTGCGCACGCTGGGCGCCGGGCTGGTCGGGATGTCGACGGTGCACGAGGTGATCGCGGCGCGCCACGCCGGGCTCGCGGTGCTGGGCCTGTCGCTGGTCGCCAACCCCGCCGCGGGCGTCAACCCCGGTCCCCTCCGCCACGAGGACGTCACGCGCGCCGCCGCCGCGGGCTCGGACGCGCTGGGCAGGCTGATCGTCGCGATCGTGGCGGCGCTGGCCACGTGATCGCGCCGGCGCAACGCAAGCGGCTGCTCGCGCTGGCGCGGCAGGTGCGGCTGCGCGCCCACGCGCCCTACTCGCGGTTTCGCGTGGGCGCGGCGGTGCTCGACGAGCGGGGCCGGATGCACACCGGATGCAACGTCGAGAACGCGTCCTACGGCCTGACCGTGTGCGCCGAACGCAACGCGGTCGCCGCCGCCGTCGCGGCGGGCGCGAAGCGGATCCGCGCCGTCGCCGTGGTGACGCGCGACGGATCCAGCCCGTGCGGCGCCTGCCGCCAGGTCCTGGCCGAGCTGGGCGGGCCGACCACCGAGGTGCTGCTCGCGTCGCCCGCGGGCGCGCCCGTCGGCCACACGCTGGGCGCGCTGCTGCCGCACGCGTTCACGTTCTGACGCTCGTATCGGGCGCCGTGTCGGTGTACAGATCGGGGCCGTGATGCGGCGTCTGGTCGCGGTCTTGGTGATCCTCTGCTTCGGTGGGTGCTCGTCGACGGCGACGATCGTACGCACCGACGCTCCGGACAACGAGGCCGAGATCGTGAGCTCCGACGCCGGCACGCTTTACGTGCGGGGCCACAACGGGCGGATCTATGGCATCAACCGCGCGAGCGTCAGCGACATCGATCATCCCGGCAACGTCGAGATTCTGGTCGGTTCCATCCTGCTCGGCATTCTCGCCATCGGCCTCGCCGAGAGCCACGATTCGACCAGCCGCGACGATCTCGCGCTGATCAGCGCGCTCTACGCCGGCCCCGGCCTGAGCCTGCTCATCTCCGGGCTTGTTCACTACGTGCCGTCGGTCCAGGCCGCGCGTGCGTTCGAGTCCGCCGAGGTTCCCGTACGGCCGCTGGCCCCGCTCGCGTACCCGCCGCCGCCGATGACGTTGCCGCCGCCGCCCGCCGTGGCACCACCGCCACCGCCGCCCGAAGCGCCGCCGCCGCCGCCGGAGACCGAACCGCAGGTGACGCCGAACGCTACTTGACGACGGTGATGCGGGCGTCGCCTTCGCGCAGCAGCACCGTGACGCCGACGTCGTGCGGGTGGTTCTCGAGCAGCAGGTCGACGCTGCCGCCGCTGAGCGGCAAGCCCGTCACCCGCAGGATCGGGACCGACGCCGGCATCACCGGCCGTGACAGCGTGATGTCGTTGGTGCGGCCGTCGACGGACAGGCCCAGCGCCGCCGCGAGCAGCATGAACACCGCGCCCGCCGCCCACGCCTGCGGCGCGCACGCGACCGGGTACTGCGTCGGCCCCTCGCCGGGACGGCGCGGGAACCCGCAGATCAGCTCGGGCAACCGCCGCATGTCGACGGCGACGCTCGCGTCCTTCATGCCGTCCAGCACCCGCACCACCAGATCGCGGAATCCGTAGCGCGCGAACCCGGCGGCGATCATCGCGTTGTCGTGCGGCCACACCGAGCCGTTGTGGTACGCCATCGGGTTGTAGCGCGGCTGCGACGACGGGATCGTGCGGATGCCCCACCCGGAGAAGCTGTCCTCGCGCATCAGCAGATCCGCCACGCGGCGAGCGCGCGCCCGATCGCCGACGATCCCCGTCCACAGCGCGTGCCCGACGTTCGAGCTGATGACGCGGCAGGGCCGCTTGTGTCCGTCCAGCGCCAGCACGTAGCAGCCGAGCTGCTCGTCCCAGAAGCGCGCCTCGAACCGCGATCGCATCGCCTCGGCCTTGCGCAGGTAGCTCTCCGCCTTCGCGTGCGCGTCGCCGCTGCCGCCGCCGAGGGCCACCGCAATCTCCGCCGCCGCCTGCCAGGCGCCGAACACGTACGCTTGCACCTCGACGAGCGCGATGGGCGGTTCGGCGAGCGTGCCGTCCTCGTGAAAGACGGAGTCGTGCGAATCCTTCCAGCCTTGCTGCTGCAGCCCCACCGGCGTCTGGCGCGCGTACTCGACGAAGCCGTCACCGTCCGCGTCGCCGTAGCGCTCGATCCAGTCGACCGCGCGCTGGATGGCGGGCGCGATCGACGTCAGGAACGCGAGGTCGCCGGTGCGCCGGTAGTGCGCCGCCGCCAGGATCACGAACAGCGGCGTCGCGTCGACGCTGCCGTAGTAGTGGCCGAACGGCACCTCGCCCAGCGCCGCCATCTCCCCGCCGCGCGCCTCGTGGAGGATCTTGCCCGGCTCGGCGTCGCGCGCGGGCGCGACCGTCGTCGCCTGGTTCGCGGCCAGATACCCGAGCACGCCGCGCGCGATGTCGGGCGCGAGCCACAGCACCTCCAGCGCGGTGATGATGCCGTCGCGCCCGAACGGCGTGCTGTACCAGGGCACGCCGGCGAAGGGATACGGCCCCTGCGGCATCGTCGTGATCATCATCTCCAGGTCGGAGACGGACCGCGCGATCCACTCGTCCATGTCCGAACCGGGCGCGCGCACGCGGCAGCGCGACAGCTGCCCGGCCGCGACCGACGCGGCCAGCGCCGCGCAGGCGCGGTCGTAGTCCAGCTCGCTGCAGTCGCCGCCCTCGTCGCAGCTCAGCTTCACGTACAGCGTCGTCGTGTCCCGCGGCGGCAGGCGCAGATGAAAGCGCGCGTGCCCGCCCGTCAGCTCGTCGGGCATCGGATCGAACGCGAGCCGCGTCCGCCGCACCACGCGGTCGAGGCCCTCGTAGCTGAGCACGACGCTCGCGCCCTCGATGACCGGATCGTGGCGGACGCCGCGGCGTTCGCGCTTCGATCCGCGCACCTCGAAGATGTCCGCGTAGTCGGCGTTGAAGCTCAGCGCCAGCTCGACGTCGACCGCGGTGGTCGCAAAGTTCGTGATTCGCAGCCGTTCGTAGCAGCAGGCACGCCACAGGAACTTCGTCCGGAACACGTGCAGCGTTCCGCGCGGCAGCACCAGCTCGCCCGTCTGGTCCTTGAGATCCGGCGTGGCGAGGTCGACCGTCAGGAGGTCGTTCTCCTTCTTCACCGTCGACGACAGCAACAACGGCCGGCGCCCGCCCAGGCGCAGCTCCAGCCGCGACAGGAAGCGCGTCCCGTCGTGGTACACGCCCTGCTCGCCCAGGCCGACCGGCTGCACGTCACCGAAGCGATCGAACACCGCGAAGGTCTCGTCGTGCTTCAGCACGCGCGTGCGATCGTCGGCACGTGACGACGTCGCCTGGATGTAGTGCTGCTCGTGCAGGCTGACGACTTCGTCGTCGGCCGCCGTCCCGAACGTCGGCATGGAGGTTACTCCATCCCTATACCCGCTTCGCCGCCCAGCCCGTCGACGGCGTGCCCTCCCTCCGCCTCCGCCTCGGCGTCGATCGCCGCCAGCCCCAACGCCGCGTGGCCGCCGGTCGCGCGCAGCTGGCGCGCGCTCCGCACCATCGCCTCGAAGACCGTGACGTAGTCTCGCGCCATGCGCGGCGCCGAGAAGCGCCGCTCGAAGTAGGCGCGGACGCCCGCCCGCGGAAGCTCGATGGCGCGCGCCGTGGCGTCGACGGCCTGCTCGACCGTGTCAACGACGAACCCGGACACACCGTCGCGCATCACCTCGGGAACCGAGCCGCAACGGAACGCGACGACGGGCGTGCCGCACGCCATCGCCTCGATCATCACCAGGCCGAACGGCTCGGGCCAGTCGATCGGGAACAGGAACGCCGCCGCGCCGCCCAGAAAGTCGTTCTTCTCGTCCTCGCCGATCTCGCCGACGAAATCGACCAGCCGGTTCGCGAACAGCGGCTTGATCTTCTGGTCGTAGTAGTCGCGATCCTTGCCGTCGATCTTCGCCGCGATCTTGATCGGCATCCCGAGGCGCAGCGCGATCTCGACGGCGCGGTCGACGCGCTTCTCGGGCGAGATTCGCCCCACGAACGCGAGGTACTGCCCGGCCGCCGCGTACGGGCGGTACAGATCGATCGGCATCCCGTGGTACACGGTCCCCATCCAGTTGGCGTCCGGGTGCGGATCGCGCTGCGCGTCCGAGATCGAGATCAGCGGCGACTCCGGGAAGGTGCGGAAGATCGGCTCCAGCTCGAGCGAGTCCAGGCGGCCGTGCATCGTCGTCACGTACGGAACCGTCTGCCGCCGCGCCAGGCTGTACCCGAGATAGTCGGTGTGGAAGTGCATCACGTCGAACTCGTCGGCGCGCGCGATGACCTCCTCGATCATCGCGACGTGCGGCGCGACCGGGTCCACGCAGCGGTTTAGCCGCAGCGCGGTCGGCGCGCACGAGACCAGCTCGGCGCGTGTCGATGAGTCGCCGCTGGCGAATAACGTGACGTCGTGCCCGAGGTCGACCAGCGCTTCGGTCAGAAAATGGACGACCCGCTCGGTCCCGCCGTACAGCTTCGGTGGGACGCTCTCGTGTAAGGGTGAAATCTCTGCGATACGCATCCGCCGCTCCGCTCCTTCCCCCCCAACCTAATCACGACCCCGTATCAGGGCACCGTCAGCGCCCCAGCTTGTGGAGCGCGCCAACCGCGCCCACATTGATAGCGGGACCGGAGGTGGAGATGGAGCGGCGTTGGGTGGTCGACGAGCGACTGGATGCGATCTACGCGCGCGCTGCGCAGCGGCTGGGCGACAGGGCGCCCACGCGGCGCGAGCGCAGCGGCCCGGCGGGGTCTACTTCGCGGGCTTCCCGGCCGGAGCGGCCGGTTCATCCGCTTCACCCGGCTTCTTCTTTTCGGCGGGCAGCGGCTGGCCGGTGATCCGGGCGGCTTCCTCGCGCGCGGTCTTGACGACCTCGCCGCGCGCCTCGATGTAGTCGCCGGCCGCGGTCAGGAACGCCTCGAGGTCCAGCACCTTCTTGCCCTTGCGCGACTTCTTGCCGCACCACTCCCAGGCCT
>Ga0070684_100002547_pt1 | contig 13464 bp, 10 predicted proteins | sample KBSC723LmetaG_FD_65653 | JGI IMG/M metagenome (GOLD analysis project Ga0070684, IMG submission 65653) | Corn rhizosphere microbial communities from Kellogg Biological Station, Michigan, USA - KBS C7.2-3L metaG | ecosystem: Host-associated > Plants > Roots > Rhizosphere ...
GATATTTTGACAAAACAAAGCAACTGCAGCAACAATATCCCTGGCTTAATTTTAAAGAAGAGATAGATTTTTTTCAAGAGGATAACCGTAAAAGTTTTTCGTAGCGCAATAAATATATTGTTGAATATAGAATCAAAAGTTGAAGTGTGCGATGCAAGGGACGACAAGTTCACCACAAAAGCCGGTATCCAAAAAATAATCCCACGTTTATTTAGCAGCCATCTCTTTCCTTACATCCATCACACAACGAAAACCTGCATGATTAGTGGCGGAGCGCCATTCACCTTTTCCTCTTGTTCCTACCATATATCTTGTGCAATATTCATCTGTGCACAAAAATGAACCACCGCGTTGTATTTTTTTCTTTGCATTTGGTTCTGCAGGATCATAAGGATCTTTTGGACCATTTGGGTTTTTTGCAACGCCTTTTGCCGCCAAAGTTTCATAATAATCTGACCGGTACCAGTCGTTGCACCATTCCCACACATTTCCGGCTATATCATAAAGCCCATATGCATTTGGAGCAAATTGTTTTACAGCGGCAACGCCTTTGAAACCATCTGCGCCATTGTCATCGCTTGGAAATGAGCCTTCAAAAATATTCGCCATGTATTTTCCATCAGGCTTTAATTGATTGCCCCATGCATACAGGTTTCCTGCTTTGCCGCCTCGTGCTGCGAACTCCCATTCGGCTTCAGTTGGCAAACGTTTGCCAGCCCATTTTGCATAAGCTTCCGCATCTTCCCATGCAACCTGTACAACAGGATAATTTTCTTTTCCATTAATATTACTTCCCGGCCCTAAAGGATGTTTCCAATCTGCGCCGGGTATATAACTCCACCATTGCAAGTAATTATTTAAAGAGACTTTTTCAGCAGGCGGCGTGAACACAACAGAACCTGCAACCAAACTTTCCAACGGCGCATCAGGAAATTCTTCGTGTGTGGGTTTTTTTTCCGCAACAGTTACATAACCTGTAGCCTTTACAAATTTTTCAAACTCTGCATTGGTCACCTCGGTTGCATCCATATAAAAACCATCAACATAAACACGGTGAACAGGACGTGCGTCATTCATTTGCTCATGACCACCTTCGCTCATGCCAACCGGGTTTACACCGCCCATGCTAAATTCTCCGCCGGGAATCCACACCATTCCATCAGGCGGCGTGCCTGGATAATTATTTTTATTAACCACAGTTTCTTTAAACTCGTTACCGCCTCCATTTGCATATAATGTGCTATCCTCTACTGTCAATCCGTTTATGGTGCACGAAATTGCGTTGCTCACTTTATCTTTTGTTATCTCGTTTGTTTCAGATTTTGATGTGTTGTTACATGAAACAATTACAACGAATATTAAAGCAGAAAGATTTATTGATATCAATGTCCTCAAATTCATAAAATATTTTTTGTGTTTGGCAGTTGACGGAATTACAATGTTACATCAAAAACAAAGGCTTTACTTTATCCTGGAATTATTTAACGGAATAATTGAATGATTAATATTGAAGCCATTTGTGTAGTTGTTTTGATAAACCTAAAATTAATGTTTTTGCTACTTGTATAAAACTACATAATCATGTAGGAAATACAATTTCTTTGCATGATGCTGTAACATGTCTGCTTTGCCACATGAGGTTAGCTACTACAATCTGTAACAAAATATTTATTATGCATTCAACCAAATATAATAGGTTTGCGACCGAAAAAAATTTATTATGAGTTTAGTAGTGGTTGGCACTATGGCTTTTGATGCTATTGAAACACCTTTTGGCAAAACCGATAAAATAGTTGGCGGCTCTGCAACTTATGTTGCATACACAGCAACAAATTTTGCAAATGATGTGCAATTGGTTTCGATTGTTGGACATGATTTTCCGAAAGAAGAATTGAATGAGATGACGGCAAGAGGAGTTGATCTTAATGGCGTTGTTATGGTGCCCGATAAGAAATCTTTTTTCTGGAGCGGCAAATATCATCTCGATATGAATACACGTGACACGCTTGTTACAGATTTAAACGTACTTGCAGATTTTGATCCCGTGTTGCCGCAAAATTTCAGAAATGCAGAATTTGTGATGCTTGGAAATTTGGTGCCGAACATTCAAAAAAGTGTGATAGAGCAAATGAATCAACGTCCAAAATTAATTGTGATTGATACAATGAATTTTTGGATAGAAAACACATGGGATGATCTGAAGCAGGTTTTAACGATGGTTGATGTGCTGCTGGTGAACGACAGCGAAGCAAGACAAATGACAAAAGAATATTCGATTGTAAAAGCGGCAAGAAAAATTTTAAAGATGGGACCGAAATATCTCATCATTAAAAAAGGTGAGCATGGCGCATTGTTGTTTCATGAGAACAATGTATTTGTTGCACCGGCGTTACCGCTTGAAGATGTGTTTGACCCAACAGGAGCCGGCGATACATTTGCGGGCGGTTTTATCGCACATCTTGCAAGAACAAAGGACATTTCTTTTGAAAACATGAAAACAGCGATCATCGTAGGCAGTGCAATGGCAAGTTTTTGTGTAGAAAAATTCGGCACGCAACGATTGAAAGAAATTTCGAGAACAGATATTGATGCAAGACTTGAAGAGTTTGTGCAATTGGTAAATTTTGATATTGCACTTGTTTGAGCAACGATTAAATTTAAATGAATTTGAAGCAAAAAAAGACTCTCAATCGGAAGTTCTTTTTTTGCAATGTTTTTTGAGTTATGAATATATTGGCTGATCGTTTGATGCTGTTGGAAAAATATGCTCTCATAAACAAAATAAATTTTGATGAAGTTCCTCCGCGTGTAGAATATTCGCTGACAGAAAATGGAATTGAATTATCAGAGCTTCTTGATGTAATGTGTAAATTCAGTGAAAGGATTGTTCTCCGCGATGAAGCCATAAAATGCTGATAAAATTTCTATCTACTGTAAATCCAATCTTAAAAAATTTTCTTTCTCTTCATTTCTGTTGACACACTGTTGTCACTAACACTTCATTTCTTTGTATCAACAAAAACAAAAATTTATGAATCTTATTCCGATCTTTTTAAAAGAAATGGAGCAGGAAGCTCAAACAACACGCAAGATGCTGCAACGCGTTCCAACAGATAAATTTCAATGGAGGCCACATCCAAAAAGCATGACGATGCAACAGTTGGCTACACACATCGCCGAATTGCCCACATGGGTTACAATGGTATTAAACACAAGTGAACTTGATTTCGCTAAAAATGAATATAAGCCGGCAGTAATAAATAACACTGAAGAATTACTTGAGTATTTTGAAAAAAATTTGAAAGAAGGAAAAGAAAGTTTAGAGAAGGCAACCGAAGAAGCTCTTTTACCTGACTGGACCTTACGCAATGGTGATCAAATTTATAGTGTAGATAAAAAGTATGAAGTTATTCGTATGGCTTATTGCCAGATCGTTCATCATCGTGCGCAACTTGGCGTGTTTTTGCGCTTGCTTGATATTCCTATCCCCGGCAGCTATGGACCAAGCGCTGATGAAATGAATTTTTAGATTAATATGAGTGAGAGAGGCTGTCTCAAAAGTTATAATTGCGTCATTGCGTGGAGGGAACGACCGAAGCCATCTCATTTATAAAAAATGGTGAGATTGCTTACTGCATTCGCAATGACAGCTTTTTGAGACAGCCTCTTATCATTATTTTTTTGAGCGTTGTCTTAAATATGTAAGCATTTATAAGTTTAAATTCGGACCTACCGCAATTTTGCGCACTCTAGGGATAGTAAATTTATGTGTTGAATAAAGCTATTGTTGAAGATAACATTTTGTCGCTTAATTATTAACGTCAAGCCTGAACTAAAACCGATTAAGACATTTGGATGAAAAATTTATCATGATCATTCGAATACGCTATACTAAGCAAGCACCATTGCCAATTGACTTTGAGGCATTAAAATAAAAGCGCTGTTTTTCAAGTAAAATGTATCAAACCCATTTCAACACTTCTTCTATCGCCTTCGCTTTTAATAAACATTCTTCGTATTCATTTTCTGCATTGCTATAAAAAGTAATGCCGCTGCCCACTTGATAACTCAAATATTTTTTTGTGGAGTTATACATAATGCTACGAATAACAACATTGAAATCAAAATCTTTTTGTGGAGTGATATAACCAACAGCGCCGGAAAAAATTCCGCGTTTGGAACACTCATACTTTTCAATTAACTCCATCACACGCTTTTTGGGCGCACCTGTCATAGAACCCATGGGGAACGTAGCTTTCAGGATGTCGGCAAAATTTATATTATCTTTCAATTCACCTTTTACGGTTGATATCATTTGATGCACCTGCGGAAAAGTATAAATGCTGAAAAGCTCTTCGACGTTCACTGTCCCATCTTTACAAATCTTACTGAGATCATTGCGAACAAGATCAACAACCATCACATTTTCACTGCGCTCTTTGTTGCTTTCACTTAGCTTTCTTTTATTCAATTCATCTTCGGCTGCGGTAGTAAAATTTCTCTTTGCAGTTCCTTTAATTGGTTGCGAAATAATTGTATCGCCTGTCTTCTTCAGGTATCTTTCAGGGCTTGCACAGAAAAGATATTTGTCGTTGCATTTATAATAACATGAAAACGGGTTGGGAGAAATTGTTGCAAGATTGCGATAAACACTCAAAGGATCTGTTGCAACATTTTCTGCAAAAAATTCCATGCAGTAATTTATCTCGTAACAATCGCCGCGCAAAATATGTTGGCGTAACAATTTGATTGTTTCTACATATTTTTCTTTGCTCATCCCTGAACGAATAGAAATATGCGATGAATAATTTGAATTACTTATTTCCTGAGATTGGATTGCTTTGAAAACTTTTGCAGGTTCTTTTTTCAAACATGAAATAGTAATTAAGTTACCAGTTGATTGCAAAACGATTTCGGGTCGGAATAGAAAAATATCCTGGAAACCGATGTGATCACTATGCAAAGAAGTAAGCTGTTCCACTTCGTTCTTCAGCTCATAACTCATATGTCCAAAAAGCCAATCGTTATGCGACTCATAAAAATCATAAAGTAATTGGAGAATATTTTTTTGCGGAGAGAAAATTTTCGCTGCACCTGCAGCCAGCAGCCATTCATAAGAATGAAACTTATCGTTATATTGATTGCTATCCAAAAAACAGCAGATGCTAAATTGGTTTGCCCAGCTTAGCATCTGCTGTTTAAAATTTTCTATACCGGTTATAGAAAAAGATGCAGTATTTCTTTGCACAGGTAAGAGCAAAAATTAAAAGTCGTCTTCCTCTTCATCGTCAAATTCCGAATCGTTGAAGAGATCAAACTCTTTAAAGTCTTCATCCAATCCTAAATCATCATCATCGCCTGCGCCTTTTTTACCTGCGCCGCCACTTTTCTTTCCTTTTGATTTAGGAATATCAAACTCTTCAAAGTCAGGATCCCAACTTTCTTCTTCTTCAGGTTTATCCCAATCATCCACTTCATCTTCACCCGAATCATTATCATCGTCGTCATCATCATCGTCATCACCCGATTTTTTTGAAGATGCTTTTGTTGCTTTTGCAGATGATGACGGCTTAGACACTACATCATCATCATCTTCATCTAAATCATCATCATCTTCTTCAAGTTGTTTTTTCGGTTTTGAAGATGGTTTTTCAGTCTGCTTATTTGCCGCTGCAGTTTTGCGGTCGGTGTTCTGTTTTCCTTTGTCTGATTTTGATGCCATAACATTTCAGGATTTCACCGTAAAATTTCAACGACTTTTTTAATCAACAAAAAAAATTTTTTTAGGGGAACCATATAAAAATTTTATTTCGGAAAATTTATTCTGTTTCAAAGAATTTATGTATATAAGTTTCTTCAATCCGATTTTTAAATCGTGCATGCATTAAAGCAGATTACAATTTATGCATATTAAGATATAACATGTGCTTCAACTTTGTTGCCTAAATCTCTATAGTACAGGAGTGCGACGCAACCGATGATGCCATAAAAAACAAAAGACCGGCTCATAAAAATTATTTCGGCCAAATTATAAATGAATGATCTGTTCGCGACCGGGTCCATTAGAAACATACTTTACCGGCGCTCCTATGTATTCATTAATAAAAGCAATGTATGTTGACATATTTTTTGGCAGAGATGCCGCATCTTTTACTTGAGAACTCTTTGTATTCCATCCTTTGAAAGTTTTATATACCGGTTCAATGGCAAGTCGCGACATTTGAAAAGGTACTTCAGCTTTTTCTTCTCCGTTTATTTTATATGCTGTACAAACTTTTAATTCTTCAAATGCGTCAAGCACATCAGCTTTCGTCATCACAACTTGTGTTACACCGTTAAGCATGCACGTATATTTGAGAGCAACAAGATCTATCCAACCGCAACGACGCGGACGACCTGTAGTTGCACCAAACTCACTACCGGTTTTACGAAGCTCTTCTCCGATTGCATCATTTAACTCAGTGGGAAAAGGTCCTCCGCCAACACGTGTGCAGTAAGCTTTTGTCACTCCAAGTACTTCATTTATTTTTTGTGGAGCAACACCAAGACCGGTGCAAACGCCCGCAGAAATTGTGTTTGATGAAGTAACAAAAGGAAAAGTTCCGAAATCAACATCAAGCATACTTCCCTGCGCACCTTCAGCCAAAACTTTTTTGCCTTCACTGATCTTATTATTTACAAAATATTCGCCGTTCACAATATTCAGTGTGCGCAAAAATTCTATCGCTTCAAAAAATTCTTCTTCCCACACAGAAATATCTTCGATGAAATGAAAATTATCAAGCAGCTTCTCATGCTTCAAACGAAGCTTGATATAATTTGTAATAAAACTTTTGTCGGGCAGATCACCAACACGCAATGCATTGCGTCCAGTTTTATCCATGTATGCCGGACCAATTCCTTTTAATGTTGAACCGATCTTTCCTTCACCTTTTGATGATTCAGAAGCCTTGTCCAATGCACGATGGGTGGGAATGATAAGATTGGTGCGTTGTGATATAAAAAGATTTTTTCTTACATCAATACCAAACGAAGCAACCGTATCACATTCTCTTTTTAATGTAACAGGATCAAGTACCACACCATTGCCGATCAAATTCATTGTGCCCTGGTGAAAAATTCCCGAAGGAATTTGGTGCAGTACAATTTTTTTATCTTCTACATATAAAGTATGCCCGGCATTCGGTCCTCCCTGGAAACGTGCAATAATATCATACTGCGGCGCAAAATAATCTACAATCTTTCCTTTGCCTTCATCGCCCCATTGCAACCCGAGAATAACATCAACCATGAAATGTATTTATTGGTAAGCCGCAAAAATAAACAGTGCGGCGTTTCAATAAGAAATTGTTTTTGAACAATCTTTTCAGTTTTATGTTATGTTTTTTTGAAAAATATTTTTTATGAACCCAGCAACAGTACATGCATGAAACTTTCGTTGCGTCGTAACCCTACGGCAAAGTGCAGGTAAGCATTCTTCAGAGCGGTGACCAATTTTGAGGCAGCAGTTCATTGATTTTGTTTATTGGATGGGAGGGTAATCTTTGAAGAATATCTCTTAGCCAGATAAAAGGATTTATCTGATGCAGTTTGCAGGTGCCTAATAAAGAATATAACATTGCGCTTCTGGCGGCAGCTTCGTGGCTTCCTGCAAACAAATAATTTTTTCTGCCGATAGCTACAGGTCTGATGCTGTTTTCCACCGGATTATTATCAATATTAAGTTTGCCATCAGAAGTATATAACATCAGTTCATTCCATCTTCCAAGACAGTATTGTAATGCTTTTGCAATAGCGCTTTTGGGTGGTACTTGTATATATTGCTCTTTCATCCACTTTTCAAAAGCCTGCAATACGGGAACTGCCTGCGTTTGCCGCAACTTCATTATAGTTGTTTCATCCAATGCTTCCTGCTTTGCTTTGCGTTCAGTATTATAGAGCAATGCAAATTGCTGTAAAGCATATTCGGCTCTTGCTTTATCATTTTCCAATGCATCGTAAAACATTCGGCGGGCATGTGCCATGCAATGCAATACCGTTATATCTTCTTTTTGTTTAAAGAAATCATACAATGGGTATCCGTCTGTTTGTAAATATCCTTTGAAGTTTTTGAGCATTTCTTCAGGTCCTTCTCTTCCGCGACCAGGTCTGTACTCAAAAAATACCATGCCCTCTGTGCTGTTGTGATATACCCAAAAGTAACCGCGATGTGTTTCTCCTTTTTTGTCTTTATCTAATACTTTGATGGGACTTTCATCCACATGCAGATAATTGCTTTGAAGAATCAATGTTTTTAATGCATCATACAATGGCGTTATCAGTTTACAGGTGCCGCTTACCCAATCCGTAAGTGTGCTGTAAGGTATTTGTATGCCTTCTCTTTTAAAACGTTCCGTTTGGCGATACAGCGGCAGATGATCCACATACTTATCTATCACTATCTGCGCCAGCAAGCCCGCACCTGCAATGGCTTTGGGCAAAGGTCTTTCTATCATCGGCGCTGTTATAATGCCTTCATTGTTTGGTTTGGCATATTTGGATCGGATAATTTTATTGACATATAATTTGCCCGGTTCGTACTCTAATTCTTCTGTTATTTCTTCCCCTATTTTTTTGCAGTGAGTAATATCTTCTGCCGGTTCAATAATTTTCTCCCTGCGCTCTAAATGTTCAGGCAGTTTCATGCGTCCGGGATGCGCTTTGTTTTCCGTTACCTCTGTGGTGATCTTTGTATAGCTGATTTTCTTTGCATCAACAATATTGCACTCAGCCCTTTGTTCTGCCTGTATGTTTAATGTAAGTTGTGAAGGATTATTTTCTGACGCAATGAAGCGCTCATGCTTACTTCCGAAAATCATTTTACGCAGTTGCTGAAGTTCTGCCTTAAGCAAGGCTATTTCACCAAGAGCTTCTTCATATTTTATTTTATAATCCTCTGTTGATTGCATGGGTGATGCATCACAAAGCAAACTCAATACCAGTAAAGATTACCGTAAGCCATTATCAACAATATTTGAAGTATGTTGATATCTTTTGCAGCGGTAACGCCGCTTCATGGATACGCCTTCAAACATCATTTGCAGTTGCTGCAGACTTAATAAGATACTCCATTGATTTGTTTCAGTTGCAGGAAGTGTATAAGTTCCTTTTTCAAGTCTTTTATAGTAAAGTGAAAAACCATCTCCTTCCCATCGCAGTATTTTGATTTGTGTATGTCTGCGATTGATAAAAATATACACGTCTTTGTTTAATGCATCCAATTGCATTTGAGTTGTTACAATGCCACAAAGACTATCAAAGCCTTTACGCATATCTGTATTGCCTGCATAAAGAAAATATTTTTGCGAAGCGGTTTCTTTGAAAAACATCTTGCAAAGCTTACTTCATTTTAAACCTTTGGCAAGATGGGGTTGGACGTAGGGTTACGTTGCGTCGCACTCTTGTACTGCAGGATTTCAACGGAGCATTGGGGTCTCACAAAGAAGGTACGACGCGAAAAATAATAGTGTAAAACTTTCGACTTAAAATCTCTCGTGCTCTGCATGGATTTTTGTTCAAAAATGTTCAGAATGTATAAGTGTGCGACGCAACGGAAGCTCATTTGTGCGATGCAGCTAAGTACATAAAAGATATTTTACTAAAAACAAAAACCACTCGCTGCTAACGAGTGGTTCTTTTTTCATTCATGACCATACTATCAACTTTTTATAAATCTTAATGTTTGCTTGCTTTGCGCTGTTTGCAATTCTACCATATAAATTCCGCGCTGAAGTTGTGAGGCATTTATTTCGAGTTTATTTTTTCCCGCAACATTGTATTCGTTTGTGCTGATCACTGTTCCGTTTATGCTGATAATTCGAATCGTTACCTTATCAAGTGATGCCGGGAGAGTGATATAAAATTTATCAACAACAGGATTGGGATAAAGAGTGATTTTTGTTTGAATTGCAGCAACATTCGATTCTTCGCTATTTCCAGTAAATGAATTTGAAACTGTTACCGTGATCTGCTCTTCGTCATAAAGGGCAGGCGAACCATTATCAGTAACTCTTACTTTAAAAGTATAATTTCCTGATGTTGTCGGTGTCCATGTAAACACACCACTTGTTGTGTTGATGCTTGCTCCTGCCGGCGCGCCGATAAGCGAGAATTTCAACGTTTGTCCTTTGTCACCATCTGTTGCTTTTGCCGTGAATGTAAGCATTGTATTTTTTACAACTGTTTTGTTTCCTATAGCTGCAAGCACAGGTGCGTCTGCAACGGGAGTAACATTTATGCTTACAGTGGCAGGCGAAGAAGCGATGCAACCAACACTAACATTGAACGTGAATTGATCGCTTCCATTATAATTCAAAGTCGGTGTATATGTTTGCTGCGGAAGTGTACCGCTTAATTTTCCATGTGCAGGCTTTGTTAGAATATTATAAGTTAATGTTGTTGCGCCTGAGCCTGTGAGCGTGATTACTTTTTTTGTGTCTTCCGGTGTAGTTATACTTTGTGCATTTGCTACGAGTTTATTTACCGGAGCAAGAATCAAACTTCCAAATGGATTGCCGCCGTCTTCTGCCATATCAAAGTTGTGCAACACTGTAAAAGTTCCGGCAGGTTTTATTTTGAAAATCACACCAACAGTGTTTGTGCCTCCATAATAAGTCATGCCGTAAAAATTTCCATCCGGTGCTTGTAAAAGATTTCCCTTCGGTGTTTTTCCATCTGTAGTTCCATTCAAATGTTTTAATACAGTAACAGTTCCTGAAGAAGTCATTTTAAAGATCGTTCCTGAACCATAAGTGCCGCCGGTGCTTGCTGTTGCATAAAAGTTTCCGTCAATTCCCTGTACAAAACTTCCAACGGTTGTAATCCCTTCGGTGTTACTATTGAAAGTGTGCAGCACGGTGAAAGTACCGCCGGACGTGATTTTGAAAGCCCTAGGGCTATTGGTTGTCATGCCATAAAAATTTCCGTCTTTTGCCTGGATAAGACTTCCTTCCGGATTAGCACCTTCACTTGCATAAACAAAACTGTGCAATACTGTAAATGTTCCTGTAAGTGTGATTTTGAAAATAGTACCGGTTCCGTTTGGTCCGCCTGCATTTGTCATGCCGTATAAATTTTTATCTGTTCCCTGCACAAGACTTCCTTGTGCATTGCTGCCTTCTGTTGGACTATTAAATTCATGCAACACTGAATAATTACCACTTTGTGTTATTTTGAAAATTGTTCCATAACCTTTAGAACTGCCTTCTGCCGTCATACCATAAAAATTGCCATCAGATGCAAGTATTAAACTTCCTTTTGGTATACCACCATCAATGCTTCTGTTGAATGAATGCAATACAGAAGTTTTGCCACCGCAGATCTTAAAAATTGTTCCGTAGCCATAAGCGCCCCCACTGCTTGTGGTTCCGTAATAAGCGCTGTCTTTTCCTTTTACTAAAGTTTCATAAGGCGTGTTACCAAAAGAAGCACCGTTAAAATTTGTAAGGACAGTTACTGCTCCCCCTGTTGTTACTTTAAATGCAGTGCCCCAACCAAATGCTCCACCAGCGCTTGTCATTCCATAAAGATTGCCGTCGTTACCTCTTATTAAGCTGCCGCTTGGAGTGCCGCCTTCCGTCGCATTTACAAAAGAGTGCAACACAGTATAAGCTCCGGCAGTGGTGATCTTAAATACAACACCTGCACCATTTGCACCGCCCGATCTCATCAGTCCATATAAAACACCATCACTGTTCTGAAATAAATTACCATAAGGATATCCTCCGTCTTTTCCTGCAGATAATGCCCTCAACACTGTAAAAGTTCCTGATGGAGTTATTTTGAAAATAGTGCCATTTGCATAAGTGCCACCACCATAACACATGCCGTAAAAATTTCCATCTTTGGCTTGTATCAAATCACCTTGAGAATAGCCACCATCTGTTGAACCATTCAAGTGGCGCAACACCGTAAATGTTCCGCTTGTTGATATTTTAAAAATAGTTCCGTAATTATAAGTGCCGCCACTATAAGTGATGCCATACAAGTTTCCGTCTTTTCCTTCAGTAAGGCTTCCGTAGGAATTGCCGCCTTCTGTTGTTTTATTGAATGAGTGAATTGTTGTGAAAGTGCCGCCGGGAGTCATTTTGAAAATTGTTCCATAACCATTTTTACCGCCGCCGTAAGTCATACCATAAAAATTTCCATCTTTTGCAAGCACTAAATGACCACGAGGATTACTTCCATCAGTTGCAATGCTGAAATTTTTTAAAACGGTATAAGTGCCTGACGGAGTTATTTTGAAAATGGTTCCGTAAGTGTTGGTGCCACCGCTGCTTGTTACGCCATAAAAATTTCCATCAACACCTTTTATTAATTCTCCGTAAGGATATTGACCTTCAGAAGATCCATTCAATTGTTTTAAAATAGTTATAGCACCTGTTGGGGTCATCATGAAAATTGTACCGGGATATGTATAAGTGCCGCCGGTATAAGTCATACCGTAAAAGTTTCCGTCGCTGCCTAAAAGAAGGTCGCCGTTTGGTGCTTTGCCCCAATCTTCAAAACCTTTGATAACAGAAAAATTTGCACCTGAAGTGTTCATAGAAAATACTGTTCCTTTTCCTTGTGGTCCGCCGTTAGATGTTAATCCAACCAACACATCCTGCGCATTTGAAAAATAAGAAATGAGTGAAGCGCACAACAAAAAAATAAGTGTAAAAATTTTTTTCATTTTTAGTTTTTGTAATTCTCTGTTTACAGTAATTACTGCATAAAAATTTTCAACGGGTGTACATGTGTGACTCATAAAAGTTGTTTTTGAATATTTTGGTTAATCAATTTCAGTTAGCAAAATGCCGGTGTAAATTTTGTTTATAGTAACACGTTTATCAACTGCTGTGTGCATGAATTGCAGAAAAGATGCAATGAATTGAAGAAGATGTTTTGTATGAGAGAAGTGCAAAATGAAATTTAGCTTTTTTACTCATCACATTTCAATCAGGTAAAAAACTCTAATCATTACATTAGCGTCTCAAATAATTTTTCTATGGTTCGAAAAAAATATTTTTTTCCTGTTCTGTCTTTAGTAATTGCGTTTGCATGCAATACGAATAAAAGCGTGGAGAAAAAAGATATCCTTGCTTCTGATCTTGACACAACCGTAAATCCTGCTGACGATTTTTTTGATTACGCCAATGGTGGCTGGATAAAAAAGAATCCAATCCCTGCAGAAGAAAGCAGTTGGGGAATCGGCAATCTTGTGGTAGAAGAAAATTTAAAACGATTAAGAGAGATAAGCGAAGAAGCTGCGAAAGCCAATGCTGGTGCGGGAAGCACGCAACAAAAGATCGGCGATTTTTGGAGTACTGCTATGGATACAACAAAAATCGAACGTGAAGGAATAAAACCATTGCAATCTTATCTTGATAAAATTGCTGCGATCACTGGCACGAAAAATTTACAAACAACAATGGCAGAGCTTGA
>Ga0070684_100002552_pt1 | contig 13449 bp, 9 predicted proteins | sample KBSC723LmetaG_FD_65653 | JGI IMG/M metagenome (GOLD analysis project Ga0070684, IMG submission 65653) | Corn rhizosphere microbial communities from Kellogg Biological Station, Michigan, USA - KBS C7.2-3L metaG | ecosystem: Host-associated > Plants > Roots > Rhizosphere ...
TTGAGCGACGACGCAAACCACGCTCCGGTTGTCGCATCTTGATGGTGCGACAACCAATCGAGCCCGCGACGAACGCGCGGGTCGCTGACACCCGCGCGCTCGAGCGCGAGAACAACGAGCCCCGTCGCGTAGCCGTCGCTCGCCGAGTCCTGCGGCGTTCCGTCCGCGCGCGTCCATGAGGCCAGCGTCGAGCTGCTCCAACCGCCGTCATCGCGCTGCTTCGCGAACACTGCGTCGATCACCGACTGCCGTTGCGCCGCGGTGAGCGCGTTCGGCAGCCATCCGGTCGCCCAGAGTCCCATGACGCGATTGTAGAGACTCACCGTGTCGGCGCCCTTTTGGAGATACGAGCGGAGCATCGCCACGCGATCCTGAATCTCGGCGCTCGACGAATAGCCGCTCGGCGCTGATCCAATCGCGATCGCCGCGAGCGACGCGCCGAAGTAGGGCGATCCATTCGCTTCCCACGGCTCGTTGTGGAAGTTGAGCCAGGCCCACGCGCCCTTTTGATCGCCGTTTCGGAACTGAAGCGCCCACATATTGTCGAACGCTTGGCGAGCGTCGGCACTCAAGGCGCCGGAGCGGGCATCGCGCGTCGCGAGAATCACGGCGTTGAGCACCGCCTCCGTGCCGCGCGATTCACTCGTCTTCGGGAGACCGCGCGTTTGGTCCGGGTAAAACGGGTCGACGTCGCGCCACAGCTGAACGCGCTTGACGACGTTGTCGACGAGGCGCCGCTCCGCATCACCCGCCTGCTGTTCACCAAGGGTTTCTCGGAGCGCGGGTCGGGCCAACGCAAATGGAAGCGCCGTGTGACAGGACACGCACGAGGTCTCGTGGTCGCGCGACGCGGTCGGCCATTTGAGCCACCAGGCCTGCCGCACGTCGAGGTACGACGCGGCCGCCCGTGCATTCCATGTGGACGAAGGAGTTTGCGCGACGGTGATCGACGGCAGCCAACAGGCCGCGAGCGCGATGAGGATCGTAGGGCGGGTCATGGCCGCAAACGTACTTCCGCTTCCCTGCCGGCGACTAGAGCCCGAGCTCGGCGTCCGAGGCCGCCGCACAAAGATCCTACAAACACAGAGCGTCCGCGCAAGGCGCCGGCCCAGCGTGCGTGTCCGCTCTCTAATACGATCTCGCATTGTTTAGAGTTTCTATATTTAGCAACGCATATTGGGCCCGTTAAGAACATACAAAGAGTCCAGATCCCGTCATAACATCTGCGATCGAGGTGTGTCTCTATGATCACGCGCCCTGCAACGCGCGGACGCTCGCGCGGCAGCCGCCCACATAGAGACCCACATCTTCTTGGAGCATCGCGGTACAATGATCGACACCTTCAGCAGGAAACGATTCGATGCGACCGACGTCGTGATCGCGAGCTGCCTCACACTGCTCAGCATCACCGCATGTAGTAACGATTCGACGACGGCGCCGACGCCCGTTCTGACGAACATCACCATCTCGAGCGGCGGAGCGCAAAATGCGGTCGTCGGATCGGCGCTCGCGTCGCCTGTCGTCGCAAAGGTCACGGATCAATCCGGCAATCCGATCTCCGGAATCATCATTACCTTCACGCCGTCCGCGAGCTCGGGCTCCGTCTCAGCGACGCAGGTCACGACCGACACATCCGGAACCGCGTCAGTGACGTGGACACTCGGAACGGTCGCCGGCACTGACTCGATGAGCGTCACCGCGGGTTCGCTCTCGCCGGCGACTGTCGTTGCGTCCGCGTCGCCCGGCGCGCCCGCGGCATTGACCATCGTCGGAGGCAACAATCAGAGCGCGCCAATCGATTCCACGTTGTCCACGACGCTGCAGGTGAAAGTCACCGATCAATTCGGCAACGTCATCCCGAACACGGTCGTGAGTTGGACGGACGACTCGGGCGGAATGTTCTCGACGTCATCGACACTCACTGACGCCACGGGCATCGCGACGGTACAGTACACACTCGGGCCGACGCCCGGAGTCGAAGACGTAACAGCGAGCGTCAGCGTCGCGGGAGCTCCGATGAGTACTTCATTCACCGAAACTGGAAACTAGCGACTCATACGCGCAGCGCTCAGCCCCGGCGACTCGTTCTCGCCGGAGCTGAGCTCGTTCGTTAGCCAGTCGTCGGACCCGTGAGACGAAATGCGGCGGGGCGCCAATACGTGACCGACCTCCAGACCCACTCGAGCGGACCGTACTCGAAGCGTGACAGCCACCATCGGGCGAGGAGCGCCTGAACGGTGAAGAGTCCGATGACTCCGACCGGGATCCAGCCGGGTGTGACATTCAAACCGAAGGCCCACTTCGAGAACATCACGTCGAGAAATGCGATCTGAATGAAGTAGTTCGTGAGCGCCATCCGGCCGTTCCAGGCGAATGGTGCGAGGCGGCGCAGCCACGCCCGGTCATGACTCACTAGCAACAAGATCATCCCGATGTACACGAGGGCAAGCCACGAGTCCTGTACGATAAGAAAGCCGTTGTTCATGAATATCGTATAAGCCATGTGGCGAATCGGCGTCGTGGACTTCGCCAGCTCGGCAAATCCCATCGGCGGTGCACCGGAAAGCGGGAATGTCCATTCCGCGAGAACGAACGAGACGGCGCCGGCGAGCATCAACAAAAGGATCGCTCTCCGCTTGCCGCGCCGATCCTCGAAGATTCCCAACCGAAACGCGAGAAGGCCGCCGAGCATGAGCAGAAAGGATCCGCCGGCGTTCCATTGCCATTGTCGCTGGAACGCGCCCATGAATCGGATTCGGGACGCGACCACCGCCGGCCACGATCCGATCTTTTCGACCGAGTCTTTTGCTTTCACGGCGTGTTGGTAACGCTCGGCGTTGGCTTTTTGCTCGGCAGCGAATTCCGAGAGCCGGCCATGTGACTCCGCGATTGCCGCCCGGGACAGGTTCACCAGCGGTCGGAACGCGCTGCAGATTAGAAAGAGGATGAAGATGGACCGCGTCGACCACCGGCGAATCGGGAGCAACGCGAGCCCCCAGACGGCATAGCCGAACAACACGTTGTAGCCGAAGACGCCCTCCGCGATGAACCCGAACACGGCGAGCGCGCCGAGTCGCCGGAGATATCGCGGGACGAGGTTCTCGCCGCGCGCGTCGGCACGCGCGAGCTGCACCGCGAACCCGATGCCGAAGAGCATCGCGAACATCGTGTAGAACCGGCCGTCGAGAAACCACCACTCGAAACGCTGCCAGAGCGCCGGCTTCTGCCCCTCGGGAACGTCCCAGACGTTCGCGTAATCGCAGAAGTGAACCGTGTACATCCCGATCAGCGCGATTCCGCGGAGCACGTCGAGAACGTCGAGCCGTGCGCCCTTCGCGAGCGACGGAGTCTCGGGCGCTGCAGCGGGCCGCGCATACGCGCCGACGGCGGGCGATTCACTCATGATGTACATACGCAATGCTCCAGCATTGGAGGTCATTGAGCGCACATCTGGATTCGAACATCTCAATACAACGGTGGCAGCACAGTTCGCGCAATAGTACGTTCTCGCCTCGCGAGCCCGCTGTTCGTCTCCTTGAAATCGCTCCTCGGGTTGACAACGCTCGCCGACGGTCACTAGTCTGGCCATGAATGTCGCGCCGCATCTCATGGCCTATCGTCGCCCTGGTTCTCGTGATCATCGTCGCTCCGATCGTGGGCGTCTTGTTCACGAAATGGCGCACCACGATCGAACGCGGCGGACAACAGCCCGCTGACCCATTTCGCATCGCCGGCAATTTCTACTACGTCGGCGCGAGCGACGTCGCGACGTTTCTCATCACCGGACCGGAAGGCCACGTCCTCATCGACGCGGGCTATCCGGGCGCCACAGACATCGTCAAGCAGAGCATTGCGCAACTCGGTTTCAAGATCACCGATGTGAAAGTGATGCTGAACTCCGAGGCCCTGCACGATCACGCCGGTGGAATGGCGGATCTCCAAAAGGCGACCGGCGCGCAGGTGTGGGCGAGCGATGCGAGTGCGGAGAGCCTGACGTCAGGCGGCGACGAAGAGCCGACGGGAACACTTCTTTACAAAATCATCATCGCCTCGGGACTGCAGCGCTTTCCACCGGTTCGTGTCGATCACCGGTTCAAGGACGGCGATACGATCCGCGTCGGGCCGATCGAGCTCACGGCCCACATCACGCCCGGACGAACCAAGGGATGCACGACGTGGACGTTTCCCGTTCGCGACGGCGATCGTGTGCTGAACGTTGTCGATCTGTGCAGCCTCACGCCGCAACCGGGCATGCGTCTCGCCGACCCACAGCAGTATCCCGGCATCCGCGAAGACTTCGAAAAAACATTCTCGATCGCCCGCGACCTGCCGGTCGACATCTGGGTGACGTCACACGCGAGAGATTTCGGCCGTTACCGGAAATACAGCAAGCGCGGCGCGACCGCTGACTCGGTCGCGCCGTTCATCGACAGAGCGGGATATCTCGCCTACATCGACAGCGGCGAGGCGAACTTCAAGCGCGTGCTCGACGAGCAGCAGAGAAAAAAGTAGCGAAGCCGCTCAATTCTCGACGTGTTTGTCGTCCGTGTTGAACTGCCGGCCGTAGAAATTCTCGAGCGCCGCTCTGTAGTCGCTGACGCCTGCCGCGTCGAAGCGGTCTTTCGTCAGCCTCCACCATGTGCCGGGGACATCCGCCGTCGACGCCGAGAATCGTCCGAGCAGCTCTACGTCGGACGTGCAGTCCCCCGGTCCCTTTCCCGTCGACGACGTCGCGAGAACGTCTTCATTCGGCGACATCCTGCGCCGCGGGTGACGCGACGTCTTTCTGCGCGCATGCGACCAACATTATTGCAACGACAAGTGCGGGGGCTCGCAGCATAGATCCTCCCCGCGTGGTGGGGACGACGAAGACTCGAGCGAACGTACGTCATCCTGCCACCGCCGGCGAATTCTCTACGCCGACGCGGACTCTACGCTCGTCGCGTTGCGTGGCGCTCGAGCACTCTTCAATCGTGGCGCAACATAACGTGCGATATCGCCTCGTCCTCCACGGGAACTCGATGTTCACTCAGATCGCTTTCGGGCGACTCACAATGCGGTCCGGAGTCGGAAACGAGTTCGTCAAGAGCGGGCGGTGAGTAGGACGCGGGACCAGCACCTCCTGTTCGTCGTGTTTCACCGGGCGATCCGCGTTCGCCACTACTGTGAGCGTTTGCTCATTGGCAAACGACACTCGGAAGCAGCTCGGAATGACGAGCCTATAGCCGTCCTGATTGGCGCCGATGATCTTCGACACGATGCCCAGGTAAAGACTGACGCCGTTGCCGCGCATTCGCGCCTCGGCCGTCTCGCCGACGCGGTAGCGGCCACAGGATACGCAATCGAAGTCGTGCGCGGGAAACTCGCCGGGCGCCGGCCGGCGCCGCGCGGGCCGGTTGCAGAACATGCATGAGCGTTCTAGAACGTGCGTCGTCATGGGCGAACTTTGTCACCGCGGCAGCGTAACGAACAGCCGCAATTCGCTCCCGAGCTGCATCAATACTTTCCGAAGAGAACGCCAAAACTTCACCTAGCCGCCGGAGACGCTCCGCGTCAAAATCATTTATGCAAACAGCTTCCGGCGGGGCCCAGACGTTTCTCGAGGCGCGCGATTTTCTTCTCGCGCATCGTGAGGATTACGACACGGCGTACGCGAGCTTCAAATGGCCATCGCTCGATCGATTTAATTGGGCTCTCGACTATTTCGACGTGATGGCCGCGGGAAATGCTCGCGCTGCGCTGCGCATCGTCGGGGATGACGGGTCGGAGCGCTCATTCTCGTTCGACGACCTCCGCGCGCGCAGCAACGCGATCGCCAACGCGCTTCGCGCGGCGGGCGCGCGCCGCGGTGATCGCTTGCTCCTCATGCTGCCGAACGTCGAACAGACGTGGGAGACGATTCTCGCCTGCACCAAGCTCGGCGTCGTCATCGTGCCGTCGACACCGCAGCTGACTCCCGGCGATATCGCCGATCGCTTCGACCGCGGCGGCGTGAGACACGTCGTTACCGACGCGCAGGGCGCGCACAAGTTCGCCGGAATCCCTGGCGATTGGACGCGTATCATCGTCGGATCGGATCTCGATGGATGGAATCGCTTCGAGAAAATGTACGAGTCGTCGACGACGTTCACTCCCGACGGCGAGACGCGCGCGACTGACCCGCTGTTTCTCTATTTCACCTCGGGCACTACGGCCAAGCCAAAGCTCGTCGTGCACTCACACGCGAGCTATCCCGTCGGTCACCTCTCGACGATGTACTGGATCGGCCTTCGCGAAGGCGACGTTCACTGGAACATCAGCTCGCCGGGCTGGGCAAAGCACGCATGGAGCAGCGTGTTCGCGCCGTGGAATGCCGGTGCGACGATTTTCGTGTATGACTACCAGCGATTCGACGCGAAGCGCGTGCTCGAGACGATCGTCCGATGCGGCGTTACGACGCTGTGCGCGCCGCCGACAGTTTGGCGAATGCTCATCGGCGAAGAGCTCGGCAACTATCGCGTCGCGTTGCGCGAGCTCGTCGGCGCGGGCGAGCCGCTCAATCCCGAGGTGATCGAGCGCGTAACGCATGCGTGGGGCATCACGATCCGCGACGGGTACGGCCAGACCGAGACGACCGCGCAGGTCGGCAATCCACCGGGACAGCCGGTGAAGCCCGGATCGATGGGCCGTCCCCTTCCCGGCTATCGTATCGCACTGCTCGACGCCGACGGCGAGGAGCGCAGCGAGGGTGAGATCAGCCTGCCGCTCGCAGTTCGACCACTCGGGCTCATGGCCGGCTATGCCGACGATGCGCACGACGGCGGCCCGGCCTTGAGCGGCGACTTCTATCGAACCGGCGACGTCGCAACGCGTGACGCGGACGGCTACATCACATACGTCGGTCGCGCTGACGATGTGTTCAAGAGCTCCGACTATCGCATCAGCCCGTTCGAGCTCGAGAGCGCACTCATTGAGCATCCTCTAATCGCGGAAGCGGCGGTCGTTCCGAGCCCTGACCCCATGCGTCTCGCTGTGCCAAAGGCATTCCTCGTCCTCCGGGCCGGCGGGGCGTCGTCGCGTGAGACGGCGCTGGACATCTTCAAGTTCGTGCGCGAGCGGTTGCCGGCTTATAAACGGGTGCGACGACTAGAGTTCTCTGATCTACCAAAGACGATCTCCGGAAAGATCAGGCGCGTGGAACTTCGGCTGCTCGAACAGCGTCGCCACGCGGCAAACGAGCGCGTCGCGACTGAATATCGCTGGGACGATTTCCCGGAGTTGTCCTCGAAGTAAACGACCCCCTCCGACGCGGCCTACGCATCGACCCGCAACGTCATTGCGGGATCGACCCGCGCCGCTCGACGTGCGGGCATCCACGTCGCGGCCGAGGCGATCGCTAACAGCAAGACCGCGATCGAGCCGCCAATCAGATAGACGTTCACTCCGGGCGCAATGACGACCCCACGCGACAGCGCGATCTTCAACCCAACGATGCTGAGCGGCAGTCCTACGACAAGCGCAACCACCCCGACCCGCACTCCGGACGCCAAGAACATCCGCGCAACCCGCGACGGCTGGGCGCCAACCGCGATGCGAATGCCGATCTCTCGCGTACGCTGCTGAACCGCGAGCGATACGACACCGTACAACCCGAGCGACGCGAGCAAGAGTGCCAGCGCGCCCGCCGCGCCGGCGAGCAACGCGCCGCGCAACGCATCGCGGTACTGAAAGGCGTCGATCTGCGCGAGCGTTTCGATCGACGACACCGGAAGCGACGGCGCTGCCGAGCGGATGAAACGCCGAAGTTCCGGCAGGAACGGCTCAGCCGGACCGCGCGTCCGAACGAGGAGACGATCGTGCCGCCAATGCTTTCCCTGAGCCGTGTACACGCGCGTCTGACTCGCACTCATGCTTCCGCGTGTCCCACCGCCTCCGAATGACATTCCCGGCAGCCGCCGCGTCGCGTCATACACGCCGACGACCGTCATCGTGATCGAGTCCTGCTCGAGTCCTTTCAGGCGCGGCGACGCCAGCGTGCGGCCGATGGGACTTTCGCTTCCCCACAGCGCTCGCGCGATGTCGCTCCCGATGACGACACGATAGTCTGCCGCCGCGGTGTCAGTGAACGAAACGTCGCGGCCGAGGATGATCGGCACGTCCACGAGCGAGAGCCAATTCGGCGCCGCCGCTTCGAGCGTCACGATCGTCGGTACTGTGTCTGCCCCGTCGCGTGCCGGCCGGTTCGGGACGACGAGCGAGCGAATATCGAACCCATTCGCATCCGGAATCGCCGCGAGGACCTCCGGTCGCTCGGCGATCCGTCTCGCGAGTGGATCGACGGCCTCGATGCGTTGGCTCGGCGCGCCTCGGTCGGTCAATGGCCGCAGTCCAACGCTGATGACGTGGCTGCTCATCTCCAGCGATAGTGGCCGATAGTCGGCGATGACGAGCGACAGCAACGTTCCGAGCATGACGAGTAGCGGCTGCGAAAACACGATCTGCGCGCCGACGAACATCCGCTGGAGCCGCGACCGCTTCGTCGACGCAGCACCCGAGTCGCGCAGCACATGCGCGACGTCGCCGCGTGTCGCATGCAGCGCGGGCGAGAGTCCGAACAGGATTCCCGTCAGAAGACACAGGCCGAAAACGAAGATGAACGTGCCGGCGTCCGGAGCGATGTCGACGCCATCGATCTCCGACTTCATCTGCCAAAGGAGTATCCACCACGCGGCGATGAGTCCGATCGCCCCACCAACGAGCGCGAGAAGCGCCGACTCCGTCACGAGTTGTCGCAGAATCCGAGCGCGCGACGCGCCGAGCGAGAGGCGAACGGCAATCTCATGTCGTCTGCCGACGGCCGCGGCGACCATGAGCGAGCTCACATTCATCCACGCGACGAGCAAGACGAGAACGCCGATCATCGAGACCATCGTGAAGGCGATGACGATCTCATTCGAGTCGGCACCGGGAGGCAGCGCGTTCAGTCCGATGACGTCCGCCGTTCGCGACATGCCGACGCGGCTCGCGGAATCCGGAAGCGCGCCAGTGACGACGACGCGAGCGAGCGCGGCAGCACGTTCGCGCGACGCGCCGCGACACAACCGGCCGAACACAGACAGCGCGGACTGGTCCACCAACAATCGCGGCGAGATGCGCTCGATACTCGCTCGCGCACCGGTTGGAATCCACACCGCCGGCTCGTCCATGTTGCGCAACGGCCCCTGAAATCGCTGCGGCGCAACGCCAACGACGCGGAATGCCAGCTCATTGACGCGAACCTGGCGGCCCATCGCGCCGGCGGCGCTGCCGAAGAGCTGTTCGGCGATCTTATATGAGACGATGGCGGACTCGGTCGAGTCGATTCCGAAACCCGGACCTGCTGCGAGTCCGACCCCCAGCGCTCGAAAGAAATTCGGCGTGACGAGCTGAGCGCGGACGCCGCGCGCTCCCGTCGAGTCGCTGCCATCCAACACGACGTCCTCCGACGCCCATGCTGCGACTTCCGAAAAGACGTCGCGGTGTCCGGCCAGCGCATCGACCTCGCGCTGCGAGAGAAGGCGCGGTTGCCACCGTGCTGTTTGTGTCGCCCGCTCTTGGCCCCACACCCGCACCACACTTCGATCTTCGGGAACCGCCGGTGCGGGACGCAGAAACTGTGATTGAAAGATCGAGAAGATCAGCGTGTTGCCACCGGTGCTGAGCGCCAACACGACGACGATGATCGCCGTGGTCGCCTTGTGTCGCCCGAAATACCGCATCGCGAACCGCAGGTCGCCCGCGAGCGCGTCTACCCATCGGCTGCCGCGCGCGTCGCGCGACTCTTCCTCGATGACCGTGAGATTCCCGAACTCGCGTTTCGCGGCGAGCCGAGCGTCCGCGAGCGACATCCCGCCGGCGACGAACCGCTCGGTCGCGCGCTCGATGTGCTCTTGCATTTCGGACTGCATGTCACGTTCGACGGACGGGCGCGCGACGATCGCGCGCAGCCGATGGGTGAGGCGGCGCAACAAATTCATGCTCGGCGACTGGGCTGAGGGACTATAACCGTACGAACACTAGACGGTCTAGTGCTTCCTCGAGTTTCCGTTTTTTTGGCGGTCATCCCGAGCGCAGCGAGGGATACTTCTGTGTTCGTCATCCCGAGCGCAGCGAGGGATCGCTTTCACTCGAGGCAGTTTCAACAGCCCCACCCGGGAAAACGATCCCTCGTCGCTACGCTCCCCGGGATGACTCAGTGAATCGTCTTCAACGACTTGCTGAGGTGGAAAAGCCACAGCTCGTTAGGTCGATCGACAGCACACGCAGAGAGGTACGCGGCGCCGAGGACGAGCGGCGCGACGCGCGAGACGAGCTGTTTCATGTAGAGCGATCTCCAGAGGTTGGAAGCGAGTGGATGAAGGAGATCGCTCGAGTCCCACCGAGCTGTTCGCGCGAGGCAACGGTTCCGCTACGAACTCGTCACGGCGACACCACTCGAAACCTGAAGGTTGCCACTGTCGGAAGCGTCTCGCGTGAGCGACGTTGGGGTCGCGCTGGCGACACCGAACGTCCACCTCCGTCGCGAGTCAGGCCAATCCTATGAATATCCCCGACGCTGGGGCTGTGCGGCCAACATCCGTTCGCTGGCGAATCCTCACGTGGATCGTCGTCGCGAGCATCGTCGCGTACATCCTCCGTTACAATCTGTCCGTCGCTGGGCCCGCGATGATGCACGAGCTCGGGCTCAGCGAAACGCAGCTCGGACTCATCCTCGGCGCGTTCGCCTGGAGCTACGGACTCTTTCAAATGCCGGGCGGAATGCTCGGCGAACGCTTTGGGCCGCGACGAGCGATGACGCTGATGTTCGTCGCCTGGTTTGCAACGACGGCGCTAATGGCGATCGTCCCGCGAGGGTTGCCGGTCGTCGCATCGGTCGCGCTGCTATTTACGCTGCGCGCCGCGCAAGGGATCGTCCAAGCGCCCGTGTTTCCAATCTCGTGCGGCTCGTTCTTCGCATGGCTGCCGTCGAAGAGATGGGCGCTCGGCAATAGCCTCAGTACGGCGGGGACGACTGTCGGCGCGGCGCTCGCCGGGCCGGGCATTACGTGGCTCGTACTCACCGTCGGTTGGCGTGAGTCGTTCTTCATCGCTGCGCCGCTCGGCCTCGTGCTCGCTGCAATTTGGTGGTGGGACTATCGCGACGACCCCGGAACGCATCGCAGCGTGAACGATGCGGAAGTCGGTCTGATTCGCGAAGAGCGCGCGTCGGATGCTCGAGTCGAACCGATGAAGTGGACGCGATTGCTCGCCGATCGCGATTTGCTCTACGTGACGCTGAGCTACTTCTGCGCCAACTACGTGTTTTATCTGTTCTTTAATTGGTTCTTCTATTACTTGACCGAGATTCGGCACGTTCCCCCGACCCTCGGCGGATACTTCCTGGCGGCGCAGTGGATGGTCGGCGCGGTGGCCGCGGTCGCGGGTGGGATCGTGTGTGATCGATTATGCATTCGCTACGGTCCGCGCAGCGGATGCCGCGCCTCGGCGGTTGGAGGAATGATTCTCTCGGCACCGCTTCTCGTCGCGGGAACATTGGCGACATCTCCGACACTGAGCGTCGCGCTACTCTCGTTGAGCTTTGGATGCGTTCAGTTTGCCGACGGCACCTACTGGGCGGCGACGATGCGCATCGCGGGCCCGCAATCGCAAACCGCCACCGGCATGTTGAATACCGGCGGCAACATCGCGGGCGGAGTCGGGGCGGTCCTCGTGCCCGTACTGGCCGGGGCATTCGGTTGGACAATCGCCGTTGCTTCGGGCGCGATCTTCGCGCTCCTCGCAGCAGCCCTCTGGCTCGGGATTCGGCCCGACGTCGCGCTCGAGAGTCGCGCACCGCGAGTCACACAGTTAGTGTCGGCCGATCTCGGAGTCCTGGTAGATTCCTGACGTTGAAGACCGCGTTGGTGACGTGCGCTCCGGCCGACACGCTGTACCACGCCCATCGCCCCGCTCGTCGGCCGAGGGCCTCGAGCCCTTCGCCGTGCAGAGAGCGCGGCCGTTCGTCATCCGGTCAGGATACGACGGAGTTTTGCATCGCCCACAGCGCCGCCGCCGCTCGCGTCGACACGCCGATCTTCACGTAGACATGCTGGATGTGGTGATCGGCGGTCTTCGTCGAGATAAAGAGGCGCTCGCCGATTTCGCGGGTCGTCAGCCCTTTCGCGGCGAGTCGCAGCACATCGACCTCGCGGCGCGATAAGCCGCCGGGATGTTTCTGGCGGCGAACTGGGGCCGCCGACGGCTCGCCATGCCCCGCCGCGACGAGAACGGCGCGCGACGCGCGCGCATCGAGCACGCCCCTCGACGCCAACCGGGTCAACTCGGCCGCGGCATCAGTCGCGGAGAATGCCGGCCGGTCGGCACGCTCGGTCGTCATGCCAACGTAGACCTCCGTCGCGGCGAGGACCGCCGCGCTCGGATCGACTGCGTCGGCCCGCACCCGTTTGTGGTATCCCGACCCGTCGCACTTCTCGTGGTGAGCCGACGCGACGGCGTTCAGCGTCACGAAACCGGGCGACCGCCGCAGCATCTGCTCCGTCAACATCGGGTGAAGCTCGACGCGATCGAATTCTGCACGCGTCAGCGTCCCGCGCTTGTCCCAGATCGAGTTCGGCACCGCGGTCGTGCCGAAGTCGTGAACGAGCGCCGCGCGCCGCAGGGTGACGATCACGTCGTCGGAGAAGCCGAGCACTCGTGCGGCATTGGTGGCGAGCCCCGCGCAGCGGCGGCTGTGTCCACCCATGTACGGTGATTTGAGATCTATAAAATCCGCGGCCATCAACAGCGCGTTGTCGAGCCGCTCGTCCGCGAGCACGCGGCGCGGATGCGGCTCGAGCTCCATCACCGCGTCCCACGGCTCCGTTTTCGACAAGCGCGCGAACCAGTCACTGCCATGGGCGAGAAACACGTCGACGAGCGCCGGATCGTACGTTCGGTCGCGACGATCGCGCGCCGCCTCGAGCGCTCGCTCCGGCGAGAACAGTCGCGCGAGCGCTTCCATGTCGTGGCTCAAATGGACGACACGCATCGGGAGCGGGATCATCTCGCCGCTCGCATGCGCCGGATAGCCCTTGCCGTTCCACCGCTCGAACGTGAACCGAAGCGCGTCGCGGACGTCAGCACCGAACTCGATTCGCTCGAGCAGCATATCGCCGACTTCACAGCCCGACGAGAAGTTGTGCGTCGCCCATTCACGCGCGTTCTGCTGAATGAACTGCACGACCCTCTCGCGCTCCTCCTCCGCACGACCGGCCGTCGCGAATCGGATGACGTCCTGAATCACCTCGGCGGGATTTCCGGCGTCGTGCACGAGCGTCTGCGCACGGATCGCGATCTCGTCGCCGAACAGCGTCGCGACCTCGTGCGCGTGCCCCGTGCACCCGATGTAGCGGAGCAGCGCGACCCAATAAACCGTGTCGCGGGTCTGCGAAT
>Ga0070684_100002554_pt1 | contig 13445 bp, 11 predicted proteins | sample KBSC723LmetaG_FD_65653 | JGI IMG/M metagenome (GOLD analysis project Ga0070684, IMG submission 65653) | Corn rhizosphere microbial communities from Kellogg Biological Station, Michigan, USA - KBS C7.2-3L metaG | ecosystem: Host-associated > Plants > Roots > Rhizosphere ...
GGCGCGATGTACACGTCGCCGACGACCTCGAATGCCGGGCCCACGGGCTCGAACGCGAAGGAGATGACGTCGGTGGGGCCCGTGTGCCCGAGGTGCTCGCGATTCAGCGCGGCGATGCGGCGGTCAGACACGAAGGCGACCGACACGGTGGCATCGCGCACCCGCTCTGCCCGCAGCACGCTTTCCGCGAGCGACGTGACGCGCTCGCGAGCGACGGGAATACGGACTCCTTCGGTTGCTACATGCACGGTACGACTCATACCGTCGCGGGGACGCCCGTCGGGACCGCCTTCGGGTACTCGACGCGCGCGTGGTACATGCCGCCCAGCACACGGGCGAACTCGCGCTTCACCACGCTGATCTCGCGCAGGGTGATCGGCGCCTCGCGCAGCTGCCCTTCGGCGAAGCGCTCCTCGACGACGCGGTCGATCACCTCGCGGATGCGCTCCGGGGTGGGGTCGGTCATGCGTCGCGCCGCCGCTTCCACCCCGTCGGCGAGCATGACGATCGCCGTCTCGCGGCTCTGCGGGATCGGCCCGGGATACGCGTACTCGTCGGGATCGGCGACGTGCCCGTTCCGCTGGCGCTCCCGCTCGAGGAAGTAGGTGATCGACGCCGTGCCGTGATGCTCCACGATGAACGCGCGGATCGTCGCCGGCAGTCCCACCTCCTTCGCCAGCTCCAGCCCCTCGCGGACGTGGTTGCGGATGATCGACGCGCTCGTGTCCGGCTTGAGCTGATCGTGCGGATTCCGCCCGCGTGCCTGGTTCTCGACGAAGTACTGCGGCTTGCCGAGCTTGCCGATGTCGTGGTAGTACGCGCCCACGCGACCGAGGATCGGATTCGCACCGATGCCGCGGCAGGCGGCCTCCGTGAGATTCGCGATGGCGATGGTGTGCGCGTACGTGCCGGGCGCCTCGAGGCTCAGGCGCTGCAGCAGCGGATGGTGGAGGTCGCCCCACTCGAGCAGCGTGAGGTGCGTCTCGTGGCCGGTGAGCCGCTCCGCCCAGGGGAGGAACAGCATCGCCGCGATCACGCTCACCACCGACGTCGCCGTGGCGTAGATGATCCCGCGCAGCAGCTCCGACGTCGGCGCGCCGGCGGCGACCCCCGTCGCCGTGACGGCGACGCTCGACACGGCGGCGACGATGATCATCCACAGATACGACTGATCGCGCCGGAGGCTCGCGCGCACGGCGAGCGCCGCGCTCGCGCCGGACGCGAGCATCACCGGAAGCGCCGCCGGGGTGTGATACGCCGGCTGCGCCGCGAGCAGCACGGTGATCAGCGCGACGATGAGCAGGCTCACGCGACGATCGTACAGCGCGCTGACCACCACGCCGACGAACGCGATCGGCACCAGCTCCGCCGCGCCGGGACGCACGCGCACCGCCGCGAACGCCAGCACGACGATCAGTGCGACGAGCCCACCGAGCAGGGCCATCGCCCGGTCGCTGTCGTGCAGCAGAGGACGGAACATGCGCACGGCAGCGACCATCGCCGTGAGCATGAGCAGGTTCACGACGAACGAGCCTACGAGCGCGTCGGGCGTCCTCGACAGGAGCGCGCCGCCCAGCGCGAGTGTCGTGACGAGCGCGCACGCGAAGAGGAGGAGCAACCGCAGCACGAACGTGAGCACGGCCGAGCCTCGCGTCGTCGCGGTCGCGCCGTAGGCGCGGTCAGCCTCCTCGCGAAGGCTCATGCGCTCAGTCTCCGTCCTCCGCATACGCCTTGATGATGTCGCGCACGAGCCGGTGCCGCACGACGTCGACGTCGGAGAAGTAGTGGAAGGCGATCCCGTCGATGCCCGGGAGGATCCGCTCGACCTGCATCAGTCCCGATTCCTCCCGTTTCGGCAGGTCGATCTGGGTCTTGTCGCCCGTGATCACGATCTGCGAGTTCACGCCGAGCCTGGTGAGGAACATCTTCATCTGTATCGCCGTCGCATTCTGCGCTTCATCGAGGATCACGAAGGCGTCGCTCAGGGTGCGGCCGCGCATGAAGGCGAGGGGGGCGATCTCGATCACCCGCGTCTCGAGCGCGCGCTGCACACGCTCCTGCGGCATCATCTCGTCGAGCGCGTCGTACAACGGTCGGAGATAGGGGTCCACCTTGGCCTGCATGTCTCCGGGCAGGAAACCGAGGCTCTCGCCCGCCTCGACCGCGGGCCGTGCGAGGACGATGCGGCGCACGCGCTTGCGCGTCAATGCGTCCACGGCGGCCGCGACCGCCAGGTACGTCTTCCCGGTACCGGCCGGTCCGATCCCGACGACGATGTCGTTCTCGGCGATCTTCGCCAGGTATTCGGCCTGCCCGCTCGTCTTCGCCTGGATGAGCTTGCGCACGCCGGGGAGCGCGATGCGCCCGTCGGCCGGCCCGCCGCCCGCACCATCCCCACCCGCGTCGTCCTCGCTGAGGCGGAGGACGTCGTCCGGGGTGAGTTCCATCCGCTGCCGTGCGCGGTCGATCATCCGCCGGGCGATGTCGGTCGCCCGGGTCACGAGCTCGGCCGGTCCGGAGATGGACATCGTGTCGCCGCGCAGCGCGACCTTGACCCCGCCGAGCCGCGAGAGCTCGACGAGGTTCCCATCGTTCACGCCGGCGAGGGTGAGCATGTCGGCCCCCTCGGTCGAGAGCTTCTGCGTGATCGAGTTCTCGCTCACGCCGTCTCCGTGACGCGGATGTGCAGGTCGGCGACGTCCGCCGCCGGCACCTGGCTCGGCGCCCCCTCGAACAGGGCGCGCGCCGCGGTCGTCTTCGGAAACGCGATCACGTCCCGCAGCGACGTCGCGCCGGCGAGCACCATCGTGATGCGGTCGAAGCCGAAGGCGATCCCGCCATGCGGCGGCGCCCCGGCACGCAGCGCCTCGAGGAGGAACCCGAACCGCGCCTGGGCCGTGGCCTCGTCGATCCCGAGCAGCCGGAAGATCCGCGACTGCACGCGTGGATCGTTGATGCGGATGCTCCCCCCTCCGAGCTCGGTCCCATTGAGCACGAGGTCATACGCTTGCGCCCTTGCCTTCCAGGGTTCGGTCTCGAGCAGATCGAGGTCCTCCGGGTTCGGCGCCGTGAAGGGATGGTGGACGGCCGCGAGCGCCCCCGTATCCGGGTCGCGCTCGAACATCGGGAATTCGGTGACCCACACGAATGCGTTCACGCCGGAAGGCACGAGTTGCATTCGGTGCGCCACCTCCTGCCGAACCCGATCCAGCGCCGGGCTCGAGATCCGGTCGGGGCCGGCGACGTAGAGGCCGAGGTCGCCTTCCGACAGTCCGAGCCGCGCCGCCGCGCCTTCGGCGAGGAACTTCGCCGCCGGTCCGTCCAGAGCACCGTTCACGTGCTTGACGCGGAGCAACCCGAACGCGCCCGCGCCCTTCGCGGCCGCTTCCAGCTCGTCCACCTGCTTTCGCGAAAGGGAGGCACCGCCGGGCACGCGGATGCCGCGCACGCGGCCGCCGGCGTCGAGCACTTTCTTCGTCACGATGAACTCGGTGCCGCGGAAGACGTCGCTGACGTCCGCGATCTCGAGCCCGTAGCGCAGGTCCGGGCGGTCGATGCCGTACCGCTCCATCGCGTCGGCGTACGGCATCCGCGGGATCGTCGCCGGCACTTCGCCGTCGCCCTCACGCCAGAGGGCGCGGATGAGCCCCTCGGCGATGCGCATGACGTCTTCCTCGCCGACGAACGACGCTTCCACGTCGATCTGCGTGAACTCCGGCTGGCGGTCCGCACGCAGGTCCTCGTCGCGGAAGCAGCGCGCGATCTGGAAGTAGCGGTCGTAGCCGGCGATCATCAGCAGCTGCTTGTAGATCTGGGGCGACTGCGGCAATGCGTAGAACTCGCCCGCGTGCACTCGGCTCGGCACCAGGTAATCGCGCGCGCCCTCCGGCGTCGGCTTCGTGAGGACCGGTGTCTCGATCTCGAAGAAGCCGTTGTCGCTCAGGAAGCGACGCGTCGTCTGCATGAGCCGATGCCGCAGCATGAGGTTCCGCTGCAGCTCGTCGCGGCGCAGGTCCAGATACCGATGGCGGAGCCGCAGCTCCTCGGCCGCGAGCTGCTCGCCCTTCCCTCGCGCGACCGGGATGGCGGGCGTGTCCGACGGGCCGACGATGCGCACCGAGGTCGCGCGCACCTCCACTCCCCCAGTACCGAGCTCCGTGTTTCGCATCGCCTCCGGGCGCTGCGCGACCACACCCTGCACGAGGACGACGGTCTCCGCACCGAGCGAGCGCGCCGCCTGCGCGAGCTCGGGCGAAGCCGTGGCGAGATCGATCGACACCTGCACGAGCCCCGCGCGGTCGCGGAGGTCGAAGAACATCAGGCCGCCGAGATCACGCGCACGGTGGACCCAGCCACCGAGGCGAACGGTCTTCCCCACGTCTTCATCACGAAGGGCGCCACAGAGGTGCGTGCGAAAGGTCGTCGCAAGGTCGGAGTCAGTCATTCAGTGCGGTCGGAGTGGGTGCGGCGCGGCGTCTGGCGTCGCGCGAGACGAACGCCGCGCGATGCGCGCGGCGGTTCGTGTGGCACGCGGCAAGAGACGCCGCCCCAACTGGTCGAGGCGGCGTCGGCGTCAGCTTGCTCATTCACGCGTGCGCAGGGTTCGCATCCGGATACGGCAAATTAGCGCCATTGCGGGGTATGGGGTAGCGTGGCCGTCGCGCCAAGGCCGCCGGCAGGTCATGTCCAACTCCAAGTGCGACATGACCTTCGCCGCTCCGTCGGGGAGCTTCGGCAACCGCGCCCAGGTGTGTGATACCCCCGTGAGGTGTGCGGTGCTCCATCGGCTTCCCGACATTGCTAGGTTTCTCTGATGTCCGATCGTGTGAACCTCCTCAACCTCACTCCCGACGAAGCGGAGACGCACCTCGCCGCCGCGATGGCCGAGCTCGGAGAGCCGCGCTATCGCGTCGACCAACTGCTGCGGCGGCTCTGGGTGCGCCCCGTCGCGAGCTTCGAGGAGATCACCGAGATCCCCGTCGCGCTGCGACGCACGCTCGCCGAACGGTTCGACCTGCCTCGGCTGACGCTCATCACGCAGCAAGCCTCCACCGACGGCACGCGCAAGTTCCTCTTCCGCCTCGCCGACGGCGAAGCGATCGAGACGGTGGCGATCCCCGAGGGGAACCGGATGACGCTCTGCATCTCGTCGCAGGCGGGGTGCGCGCTGCGGTGCGCCTTCTGCGCGACCGGGGCGATGGGCTTCTCCCGCAACCTCGAGCCGTTCGAGATCTCCGGGCAGGTGCGCGAGATGCGCCTCCTCGCCGAGCCGATCGAGGTGACGAACATCGTGTTCATGGGCATGGGGGAACCGCTCATGAACTGGAAGGCCGTGTCGCCGACGCTCACCGTACTGAACGATCCGCGCGGGCTCGGCATCGGTGCCCGGCACATCACGGTCTCGACGGTCGGCGTGCTCCCCGGCATCGTCGCGCTCGGCGAGCGCCCGGAGCAGTTCCGCCTCGCGATCTCGATCCACGCGCCGTCGGACGAGCTGCGTCAGCAGCTCATGCCGATCAACACGAAGTATCCGCTGCGCGACGTGATCGCCGCCGCGCAGGTGTTCGACCGGCGGGTGACGTTCGAGTACGTGATGCTCGGCGGGGTGAACGATCAGCCCGACCACGCACGCCAGCTCGCCGCGCTGGCGCGCGAGTGCCGTGCGTTCGTCAACCTCATCCCACTGCACCCGGGTGGCTCGCAGGGCTTCATGCCCACGCCGTCGGCCGAGATCGCGCGATTCGCGCGGCTGCTCCGCGACCGCGGCGTGGAGGTCGCCGTGCGGAAGAGCCGCGGCATCGACATCGCCGCGGCGTGCGGCCAGCTACGGGTCGAGCGGCTCGGCCGGCGGGCGCCACGAGCTGCCGACCAGCACGGCGACGTCCAGGTAGCGTGAGCTGTCGCGCCGCGCACGCGTGTGCGCCGGCGCCATCACCTTCGCCACCGCGTCGGCCCACGCGGGATGGCCGGACAGGTCGAGCACGAGCGTCGTGTCCATCGTGGGGCCGACGGTGCCCAGCTCCACCACGTCGAACCCGCGATCACGCAGTAGCCGCGTCGCGCGACGCGCGAGGCCGCGGGTCTTGGTGGTGTTGAGGACCTGGACGCGGATGCGCACTCCCTCCGGCGCACGGACCTCGTGTTGACGACCGGTCACCGACGGCAGCAGCGGTGCCGAGCCGGCGCGCGAATGGATCGCCACGCTGCTCGCCCCGAGCACGGCGACGAGCAGCCCGAACCCGCCGGCCAGCCACAACCGCTTCATCGAACGCTGTTCCACAGCACCACCGCTTCCGGATAGAGTCTCATCCCTTCCCGCAGCGACCACTCGAGTCGCGCTCGTACCACCTGGCGGAAGGTCGCGTCGAAGTCGTACGGCACCTGCGCCGCGAGGTACGCGCGATCCGCGCGCGAGAACTTCCGCCCGGGCTCGAGGTAATCGGCCATGTACAGCGCGCGCCCGAGCCGGCCCCACTGCGCCGACCCAACCGTGTGGAAGCGCACGGCATCGAGCAGCTCCGTCCGACGCTCGCCGTCGCGTCGCAGCTGCTCTGCCGCGGCGGGCCCGTGCAGCATCTCGATCGGGTAGTCGGGGGAGTCGCCCCCCAGCTCGCGCAACAGCGCGTCGGGCGCGTCGCGCAGCGCATCGTGGTAGCGACCCGCGTCGTGCCAGGCGAGGCGCTCGTCGGCTGGCAGCGAGAGCTTCTCCGCCCATGCATCGAGGAGGGCGGTCACGCGCTGGATGTGCTCGCGCCGCTTCTCCGTCACCTGCGCCCACGCGGGCAGCTCGACGTCCGGCGTCGTGTGCGTGGTCATCGATCCTCGCCGAGCATGTCGTGCAGCTCGCGGAGCTCGCGCTGCCAGAAGTCGCGTCGCGGCAGTCCCGGATGCGGCAGCGTCAGATGCGACTCGCTCACGTGACGCTCGCCGTAGCGCACCAGATCGAGATCGATCGTCCGCGGCGCCCAGCGCGATGCGCGCACCCGCCCGAGCGACGCCTCGATGCCGTGAAGCGCGCGGAGCAGCGCCGTCGGCTCCATGCGCGTGCGGAGGGCGACCATCTGATTGAGGTACGGCGGCTGCGCCATCGCGCCGAGTGGGGCGGTCTCCTCCACCGCCGACAGTGCGGCCAGTCGCGTCGCCGGGAGCAGCGACATCGCCACTCTGGCGCGATCGAGGTGCGCGGCGCGGTCTCCGACGTTGGAGCCCAGCGCGACGAAGGCCAGCTCAGTCACGCGTGCGCTCCACGACGATCTCGGCGTAGGCGAGCGGGCCGTCGAGCATGACGTGCGGCTTGCGTACGGCGACGCGCGCGTGCCGGACCTCGGGAAGCGCGAGCGCACCGTCGGCGACGGCGGCCGCCACCTCCTCGAGGTAGTCCAGCGGCTCCACCGCGACGGCCTTCGCCGTCGTCTCGTACAGCACGCGATAATCGAGCAGTGGCGCGTCGTCCGGCCGCGTGACGGCGACGTCGATCTCGAGCGGCTGTGCGTGCACGCGCTCGTGCGACAGGATGCCGATGCGCACGTGAAAGCGCATGCCGACCAGTGAGATGACCACGGGTCAGCGCACGCTCGTGATGCGACGCGTCAGGTCTTCGAGATAGATCGCCACTGAGCGGAGCTCCTGGGTCGCCCCTTCGAGCTCCCGGAGCGCCGTAGCCTGGTCGCGCGCGCTGGCCGTCACCTGCTCCGCGCCGTCGCGGTTCCGCCACGAGATCTGCGCGATGCGCCGCACGCGATCGCTCAGCTTGGAGAACTCCAGCTCCTGCTCGCGCGAGGTCATCGCGATGCGCTGCGCACCGGTTGCCGCGCTCGCCGTCGCCTCGACGATCATGTCGAGGGCGCCGCGGGCCTGCTCCGAGAGCGTCTCGACGTCCTGCACCACCGCCTCGCCGCGCGACATCTGCAGGGCGACGCGCCGCATCTGCTCCTCGAAGGTGAGCACGATGTCCCCTGCCTCGTCCGACGCGACGGCGCTCTGCTCGGCGAGCTTTCGCACCTCCTCCGCGACGACGGCGAAGCCCTGGCCCTGCTCGCCGGCGCGCGCCGCTTCGATCGCCGCGTTCAGCGCGAGCAGGTTCGTCTGGTCCGCGAGCTCCCGGATCACGGCGATGAACTCGGTGATGCGCCGGACGCTCGTGGCCAGCTCCTGGATCTGCGCGCCGCTCTCGCCGACGAACACCTTGGCGCCGACGAGACGCTCGATCGCCGTGGCGATGGTACGCCGGTGCTCGGTCGCGATCTCCGTCGCGCGCTGGCTCGCCTCCGCGGCGGAGCTGCCATCATGGACGACGCCCTGCGTCGCCTCGTGCAGCGACTTCGTCACCTCGAGCGAGCGCCCGACCTGCTCGCCCTCCTCGGCGATGCCGCGCGTGATGTCGCTGATCGTGCGCGCCACCGATTCGCCGCCGCCGCGCAGCGCACGGGCCGAGTCGGTCAGCGTGTCGAGCTGCTGGCTCACGCGGTTCATCGCCTCGAGCAGCGGCCGGCGCAGGTCGTAGATGTGCAGCGTCGTGGCGAGCTGGTTCGCGAAGCGGCGCATGAGCGCCACCTCCTTCGCCGTGTACGCGTCCGGCTTGTGGTGCTCGAGCTCGAGGATGCCGACCGTGCGCTCCCCGAAGCGCAGCGGGATGACGACGACGCTGCGCGCGAGCGAGTGCCCCGCGAGCACGCGCGGGTCGCGCAGCGTATCCGCGACGAGGACGATGTCCCCGATCTGCAGCGCTTCCTTGCGCAGCGTCGCGAGCTGGCCGTCCGGCGTGCGCGGCGGATCGAGATACCCGATGTCGCCCTGCCAGACGTGGTACAGCTCTCCATCGTCGAGACGTCCGATGCGGAACGCCTGCCAGTCGACCAGCCGGTGCGCCAGATCCTGAATGCGCCGGAACGCGTCGCCGATGTCGATGTCCGACGACACGACCTGCTCCATCGCGAGGATCTTGTTCAGCTCCTCGGCGGCGATCGACTCCTCGAGGATCCGCTTGAGCAGCAGGCCCGAGAGGATCAGCACGATCCCGACGACCAGCCAGCCGAGCGGCTTGAGCGTGGTCACCGTCATCAGCACGATCGCGATCCCGATCGTGCTCGCGCCGAACGCGATCACCTCGTACCGGAGGATCAGCGACTTCTCCTCGTCCACGAGCTTGTCGCGGATGAGGAGCGTGAAATAGAGGAGGAGCCGGCTCGTGACGAAGTAGGCGAAGACGAACAGCGCCAGCGCCGGGAAGGTCTCGGCCGTGAAGCCGGAGTTCCCCGCGGCGATCGACACCGATCCCCACGCGTACGCTCCGAACGCCGAGATGAGCGCCAGCACTTCGCGCCCCGCGTTGATCCAGGCTACCACCATGCCGCGGCGCAGGACCGCCACGTCGGTGAACAGGATGCCGAGGTACACCGCGAGCGAGGCCGCCGGCGCGCCGAGGATCAGCGAGCCCGCCACGATCGGGAGCGAGAGCAGATTGAGCGCGCCGTACTTGGTGAGCGGGATCTGCTGGGCGCGGAGGAAGATGATCATCGCGAGCATCGCGACGATCCCCCACGGCTGGGCGAGCCAGTGTCGGTCCATCACGAGCGCGGCGACGAGCAGTACGGCGCCAAGTCCGCCGACTGCCCGTGCGTAGCCCGTCAGGAACGCTCGCATCCTACGCCTCGTCGATGCCGCGCCGGAGCGACGCCGCCAGGGCGAGCGCATTCTCGACGCTCTCGTCGGCCGCGCGCACGATCGCGCTGCCGACCACGACGCCATCGGCGATCTTCGCGACCGCGCGTGCCTGCTCGGGGCGGGAGATGCCGAAGCCCACGCACACGGGGAGCGACGTGGCGGCGCGCACGCGAGCCGCCGTTGCCGGCAGATCGGCGGGGAGCTCGCTGCGCTCTCCCGTCACGCCGAGCCGGCTGATGAGGTAGACGAACCCGCTCCCCGTCTTGGCGATCTCGGAGATACGCTCGGGCGGCGTCGTCGGCGCCACGAGCCGGATGTAATCGAGCGGCCCGTCGGCGAACCACGCCTCGCGCTCCGGATCGGCGCCGAGGGGGAGGTCCACGGCCAGCACGCCGTCCACGCCCGCGTCGGCCGCGCGCTGGAGCATGTCCGGGCCGCCGCGTAGCAGCGGATTCAGGTAGCTGAACAGCACCGTGGGAATCTTCAGCGCCGCGCGCGAGACGATGTCGAGCACGCCGTCGAGGCGCACGCCGTTCTCCAGCGCCTTCTGGGAGCTCGCCTGGATCACGGCGCCGTCGGCCATTGGATCGGAGAACGGTACGCCGAGCTCGATGACGTCGGCGCCGACCTCCTGGAGGCCCTGCAGCAACGCCACGCTGCGCTCGATGTCCGGATGCCCGGCCGTCACGTAGGCGACGAACGCGCGACGATCGCTCCGCCGGAGCTCGGCGAAGCGCTGCGCGATGCGATCAGAGGAAATAGTCGCCGACACGGATGCCATACCGCTCAGGGTTCTCGGTCTTGATGATGGTACGCAGGTACATGCCGTCCTCGCGCTGCTCGGCGAGGTCGATCAGCGTCCCCGGATGCAGCAGGTTGCCCTGCGCATCACTGATGACGCGTACGATCGGCCGGGACAACATTTCCGGGATCGGATTGACGGCGTGCACGATGCCGAGCTCGAAGGTGTCGAGCACGACCAGTGTGCCCACCGGGTAGATCCCGGTGAGGTTGATGAAGGCCTTCACGATGACCGGGTCCATCCCGCGCCGCGGATTGTCCCGCATCTCCATCATGACCTGGGCGGGATTGAGCGGCGTGGTCTGATAGGAGCGACGCGACGTCGCCGCGTCGAAGCCGTCGGCGACCGCGACGATCTTGCTGAACATGCTCATCGCCCGGGGCCGGATCGGCCGCGGATAGCCGGTCATGTCGATCTTCATGTGGTGCTCGTGCGCGACGACCATCGCGCGATACGGCAGCTCCTGCTGCCCGCGCAGCTGGAAGAGCGCCAGGGCGCCCATCCAGGGATGCGCCGCGATCAGGCGCCACTCGTCGTCCGTCAGCTGCTCGGCCTTGTTGATCACCTCGGACGGCACGCGCGACTTCCCGATGTCGTGGAACAGCGCCGCCATCCCCAGATCGTACAGCTGCAGCTTGTTGAAGCCGAGCCGCTTGCCGAGCGCCACCGAGAAGATGCAGACGTTGACGCTGTGCGTGAACGTGTACTCGTCGTAGTCGCGGATCGTCGTCAGGCCGATCAGCGACGTCTCCTCGTTGAGGAGCTGGTCGACGATCCCCTGCACCACACGCTTGACCTTCTTGATGTTCGGGCTGCGGCCCATCCGGACGGAGGACATCAGCTCCTTCGTCACCGCCACGGATTGGGAGTACGTCTTCTTCGCCAGCTCCTTCGATCGGGCGCGCTCGTCGTCGTCGGGCTGCTCGCGCGGCTCGCCGAGCTGGAACGCCGTCAGCCCCTGCGCCTCGAGCCGGCCGGTGAGCTGATGGAAGCGCGTCTGCGGCGGGTCCTGCGACGGGACGAGGAGCAGCGCGAGGAATCGCTGCCAGTCCTTCGCGACGGGGTTCGTCTGCAGGTGCAGCGACCCGATCCCCGACGAGCGGAAGAGCGAGAGCAGCTGGCTGAAGCTCGCGTAGTTGTCGAGGTCGAGCCGGAGCCGGACGGTGTTGACGAAGACGAACTCCCCCGAGACGCGGATCTCGAGCTCGTGCTCGCGCGTGATCAGCTCTCGGGCGACCTTGGTGAGGTCGTCCACGGCGTTCTGCACCGCCGTGTTCTCGAGCGGGTAGAGCCGGATGGCGCGCAGCGCCGCGTGCAGCGAGATGATGAAGCCGCGGCCGGCGCGACGGATGTAGGCGTCCCCGCCCCCTTCCGCGCGGAACTGCGAGGACACGCGAAGGGCCGGACGCGTCCCGTCCTGCGGCGCCGCGCCGCCGTCGTTGCGATCGGGCGCCGTCATGCCGTGGCGCTCCCGCCGCGCAGGGCCTTGTTCGCCGCGTTGCGGACGACGACGTCCTTCTCGTTCGCCGCGCGCCGCAGCGACTCCTGCGCGCGCGGCGTGTTGATGCGACCCAGCGCGACCGCGGCGCATGCGCGCAGCTCCGAATCCTCGCGGCGCCCGAACAGGTTCTTCCCGTGCAGCAGGGCATCGAGTGGGGCAACGCCCTCCTCACCGCACAGCGCGCCGTACGCTTCGAACACCGCCATCTTCTCCGTCAGATCCGTGTCGCGGATGGCGCGGCCCTTCACGATCGCGTCGAGCTTGGCGAGCACCGGGCGATAAGTCCGGGCCGAGAGTGCACGCACCGCGGCGACGCGCACGTCACGCTCGACGTCGTCCAGTCCGCGCTCGAGTGCCTGGAGGGCGCTCGGCGAGCCGATCTCGCCCAGCGCCTGCACCGCGGCGACGCGCAGCGCGGGGTCGCCGTCCTGGAGGGCCTTCGCGAGCGGGGCGACGGCGGCGGGGGTCTTCAACGCGCCGGCGCGCTTCGCCGCTTCCAGCGCCACCCCCGGTACGGTCGAGCCGATGAGCTTCACGAGGTCGGCCGTGTTCTGCGCCGCCAGGCGCGCGGCCGCCGTCTCCAGCACGGGCCGGAGCTTCACGTTCTGGATGCGGCTCAGCCACTCCAGCACCGTCGCGAGCGCGGGGCCACGCAGCTGCTCGAACAGCGCGACGAGGTCCGACGGCGGGGGCATCGTCACGGCTTCGTCGAGCGACTGGAGGAGCTGCGTCAGCGGCTCCGGCGCGCTGAGTCGCGCCGGGATCTGCGCCAGCTGCTGCGCGAGCACCGGCTGGAGATCGGCCGCGCGCGACGCGGTCACCTGGGACTCGCGGATCAGGTACGCGACGTTCTGGAACTGGCCGGCCGAGAGCATGTGCACCATCAGCACGTCGAGCAGCTCGGTGACCTCGCTGCGCACCTGGGCCGCCGACTGCTGCTCGAAGATGTCGAGCAGGATCGAGATGACGTTCTGCCGAAGGTCCGCGCGATACTCGCGATCCACCTCGGTCTGCAGGTACTCGATCTCGCGCTCGTCCAGGAAGTAGAGCGTGCCGTCGAAGTCGGACATGTTGATGACGCCCGACCGCGTGATCTCCTCGTCCGGCTCGACGTACTCCCTGTCCTCGTCGCTCGCGATCGTCTCGCCCTCGGCGAGCGTCGGCGCACCCTCGAGGGCGACGTCCACGTACCGATAGCGGAGAAAGACGAAGTCGCCCTCCCAGAGCAGCGTGAGCAGATCGTCCTCGTCGGGCGACGCCTTGCGCACGCGCTGCATGATGGTGAGCAGCTTGTCCAGCTCCTCCGTTTCGATGCCCGGCAGGAGGCGCAGCTCGCGCACGCCGTCCTTGTAGAACAGCCAGGGCAGGCTCTCGCTGCCGCGCGACGCCTCGGCCAGCACGGTCTGCCCCTCCCACTTCACCTCACTCTCGGTGAAGCCCAGCACGAGCTCCTCCAGCTCCGCCCAGACCGGGGCGAAG
>Ga0070684_100002555_pt1 | contig 13445 bp, 6 predicted proteins | sample KBSC723LmetaG_FD_65653 | JGI IMG/M metagenome (GOLD analysis project Ga0070684, IMG submission 65653) | Corn rhizosphere microbial communities from Kellogg Biological Station, Michigan, USA - KBS C7.2-3L metaG | ecosystem: Host-associated > Plants > Roots > Rhizosphere ...
CCCTCTCCCCCTTGGGGGAGAGGGTTAGGGTGAGGGGGTCCTCCGACGCCGACGCCGACCTGCGCGCCGCGCTCGCCGCGTTCGCCGCCAACCGCGCGACCGAAGCCGACCTCCTGCGCCTCGGGCGCCTGGCGCCGAGCGACGCAGCCCGCGACTTCCTGGTGCGCGGGCAGACGCCGCCCCCACCGGCGGGCCAGCTCGCCGGCCTGCTGACGTGGACCTACGATCTCTTCACCGCGGCGCCGCCGCTGGTCGGGTTGGCGGCCGCCGCGGGCCACGCGGCGGAGGCGCTGGATCGCCCGCTGCTCGTCGCCGTGATGGGCGAGTTCAACGCGGGCAAGTCGTCATTCGTCAACGCGCTCGCCGGCGCGGACGTGGCGCCCACCGGCGTCACGCCGACGACCGCGACCGTGAACGTGCTTCGCTACGGCGCGGAGCCCGCCGCGCGCGTCGTCGGCCACGACGGCGGCACGCGACCGCTCGCCGCGTCGGACGTCGCGCGCTTCTTGACGGGGCTGCGGCCCGACGAGGCACGCGCGATCCGGATCGTCGAGATCTTTCTACCGGTCGAGACCCTCCGCCGCGTCGAGATCGTCGACACGCCCGGGCTGAATTCGATCCTCGCCGAGCACGAGAAGGTCACGCGCGAGTTCCTGCAGGAGGCCGACGCGATCGTGTGGGTGTTCGCGATCGGGCAGGCGGCGAAGGCGACGGAGAAGGCGGCGCTGGAGCTGGCTCACGGCGCGGGCAAACGCGTGCTCGGCGTGCTGAACAAGGTCGACCGCGCCGACGACGGCGAGATCGCCGCCGTCGCCGATCACGTCTCGCGCTCGCTGGGCGATCTGGTCGAGACGATCATCCCGTTCTCGGCGACCCGTGCCGCCGCGGCCCGCGCCGCCGGGAAGACCGACGCCGCGTTGACCGCGCTCGCGACGGCGCTGGACGAGCGCTTCTTCATGCAGGCCCGCGCCCTCAAGCGCGCGACGGCGCTGTCGGCGCTGCGCCGGCTGCTCGCGGCCGCGCGAACGGCTGCGGACGCCGCCGCGCCGACCGCGCAGGACTTTGCCGCTGCGGGCGAAGCGCTGGCACGCCTCGAACAGGGCCTCCATGGCGCGCTGGCCAGCGAGCGCGTCGCGCTCCGCGCGCGCATGGACGAAGTCTACCGGCGCGCCGCGCTGGAGGTGCGCGAGTTCGTCCGCCCGCGCTCGTGGCTGTTCGGCGAGCACCGCGCCACCGCCGCCGACGAAGCCTTCCTCGGCGAGCTGCTGGAGGATTCCGTCGAAGGTGCGCTGGCCCGCACCCGCGCCGCGCTGCTGGCCGCGATGCACGACGCCGCTCCGGCCCACAACAACGACGACAACAAGCCAATCGTCGCCGCGATCGATCGCGCGATCGATCGGTTCGCCGCCTACGCGCGCGGCGTGATCGACGGTGGCGCCGTCCCCGACTTCTTCCGCCACCAGCTCCCCCGCCTGCGCCTGGAAATCGGCGCCATCCGCGACGCCCTCGTCCGCCGCGCCCCCGACCCCGAACACGCCCTCTTCGCCCCCCTCCGCCGCGACCTGGACGTCCTCTTCGACGACCTCGGCCACACCCTCGCCACCACCGAGACCGACGCAGCCACCCGCGCCGCCCTCCACGCCGCCCGCCTGAGCCGCCCCCTCGCCGCGCTCGGGCAGCTCATCGACGCACTCGACGCGAGCTAGCGAAAGCCGGCGCTCACAGGTCGGCGGCCGCCCGCCAGTCCGGCCTCACGTCGTCGTTCGCCGTAGCGTACGCCATTGCCTGTAGCCGGTTCGGGTGCCGAATCCAGTCGCGCGCGTACAGAACGGACTTCAGGTGACGATCGCGCGTAAATAGCAGGGGCTTGAAGCACATTCCGTCGAGGTGGCGGCCGAACTTGTGGTGCGTCGCCCACTCAATCTTGTCGTTGGGTCCCACCGGGGTCAGCATCGAATTGAGCTTGTAGTCCGCCAGGATCTCCACGAATCCGTTGCAGGCCTTTGAAAAGCCCGGGAGCATAGGCCCCACCATAGTCGCCGTGAAGACGTCCATCTCGATCGCCTTCCATGTATCGCGCGTCACTTCGATCACTCCGACCGCCTGCGTGAGCGCTGCCAGCGACAAAACCTTCTGCGCCAGCCCGCCCCGCTCGTTGATATGGCCCCAGAAGAAGGGCTCGCCCACGATCTCGTCTTTCTCGCGACTGCGTTCAGAAAACGAGAAGCTTCTGACGGCGCCCGTTCGGTCCATCTTTGCGTCGACGTAGTCCTTGCCAATTCCGAAGAGTTGCTCGCCATAAGCGATCGCGCTCATCTCGCTGAGCAGGATGTTGAGCGTGAAGAGCTTCGTCTCCGCGTTCAAAATGGGCAACTCGCATCCGAATCCGTCGCGACGCTCGTATACGAGATTCTCGGGCGCGGTCGACGCCGGGGCTACGACCACGTGGATGGCGGCCTCGCGGTGAGGCCCGACGCACGCGTCCGGGTAGTCCATGATCCAGACCTCGATGAACCCGAGTCCGTTCTGGTCGCGGACCGGAACCAAGCCAGTCCCGGCGAGCTGTTTCTCGAGGTACCCGATGTCGGCGCTGCCTTGGATGACCAAGGCGTCGGCGTCGTAGATCTGGAAGGGCAACGGGACTTCCAGACCTTCCTCCCTGTAGTCGTTTTGGGGTCTCTTCGGATCGAAGAAGTGAAGGTGGCGGCTGTCGAAGAATCGCCACCTCGCGAACAGGGAATCGGATCGATTGTTCACGGTCACCAGGGCTCCCGGCGGCGCCAGGCGATCGCGAATACGTTCAAGCCGCGCTCTGAGTTCGGCGCTGCTCAGCGCCTGCTCCGCGTCGCGAAGGTTCGGACAACCCGGCTCGGATCCTCGGAGCTTCGAGACTGACTCCCTCAGCTCGGCCAAGCGCGGATCCCAATCGTTCCGATCGGGCAAGTCGCCACGGATAGGGTCGCCTGCTGACGGTCCAGCGAGCATTGGTCCGGATGCTGCGCCGGAGGGCGTCTCACCGAAAACGGAGTCGGTGACCCGCTTGGCGACCTCCAGCCCGCGGACGATCCACTTGCCCATGTCCCAACCGGACCAGGGGAGATTCCGCTCGAAGCGCGACTCATCCATCCAGCGAAGCGGCGCGGTCCAGAACGGATCCTGCGGCTTGATGATGGTGCATTCGTCCGCTCGAACGCCGGTCGCATCGAGCACAGCGTTCGCGGCGCGTTTACCGGATTCGTTCGCGCTCTCCATGCAGGCGAGGTCGGTGTCGGTCCTGACGTAGTCGCCCGCGAGAAAGAAGTTCTCTATCCGCGTGCGCGCGGCCGGTCGAATCTCCCGGGCCCCCGCGCTGTTGACGACGACGGGCTCGAGGTTGACCCGTTCGATGCCTTTCCCGTCGCCGCCCGGGTTCGCCCGCGGACCGTTCGGATCGGTGACCGAGTCGTCGAGGAACCAACCCATCACGTCGGCGAAGCGGGGGAGGTTCTGTCCGGGCAGGGCGGCTTCCAGCTGACTCCAGGTCTCCTTAGCGATCTCCTCGCGCGTGCTGCACGCCGCTGCCGTCTGCTTTGTGCGGAGCCCGGGCGCGTCCCAGCTGGAGATCTCGACGGAGAGTAGGGCGCCGACACGGGCGTCATCGAGCTCCCTCGTGAATTTCGGTTCCCAGAATTGCCGTTGCGAGATGGAGGTCAGGCCCCAGGGTGTGTCGAGCAGCATCTGGTGGCCTGCGTTGATAGGGAGCGGTTCGCGCAGGAAGAACTGAATCCCGCTCATCCAGCGCAGATACTTCGACCCGTCGACGGCAGACTGACCGGGCGCCAAGCCGCCGTCCGGATGCGCGCCGCCGGCGAGCGTGCGCACGTTCATCAGGCTGGGGTCGTGCGGAACGAGACCGCTCAGCAGCGGGCTGAGTCCTTCGACCGGGAGTGCGGAGACGAAGATGTCCGCGCTCTCTCTACTCCCGTCGTCGAGATCGATTGCCGTCACCCGCGGCCCGTCGCAGTGGAAGGCCCGCACGCCGACGCCGCTGCGAAACCGGAACCTTCTCGGGAAGCGCCGCTCCAGATCGCGAATCCAGGGATCGAACCAGACGTCGTTCGCGGGACCCGCGAGCACGCGATCCGTCTGCCCGTTGAAGCGGACGAGCTGCCCGAGGATACGCAATCCGACGTCGCCGATCGTCTTGGTCGACGCCTTGCCGCCCTGTGCCGCCACCAGCGCGCGCGTCAAACCGTTCGCGAGGTACCAGTAATACTGCTCCGAGCGATCCAGCGATCCAACGAATGACCGCCAGCCTACGGCCTCGTACTCGATCTCCCGGCGCGCGCGGCAGCTGGTCGCGATCTGCCAGATCTTCTGGGTGAAGATCTCCAGATCCTCACGCGCGAGCAGGCCTTCCGAGCGAATGCGATCGGGAAACCCGATGATGCTCTGGAAATCCGCGACCGTCGCCGGCGCCATCGATCGGACCGTGATCTCCGGTCGTCCGATGAAGCCGAACAGCTCCTCCGGAGCGGGCCGGAGGAAGTCGTACACCGTCTCGCCCCCGCCCACGTCGATTCGTTTCAAGGTGTCGTCGAGGTTCTTGTAGAAGCCCGGGAAGAAATGAAACCCGTGCTCGACGGGCGCCTGGAATGGAAGTTCTCCGCCGCCGTGCGTTTGCGGGCGCCGGCGAAAGCTGCGCGCCTTTCCGCCCGCCAGCGCCCGCCTTTCCAAGACCGACACGTCGAAACCCCGATCCAGCAATTCGTGGGCGACCGTCAGACCGGCCACGCCGCCGCCCACGACGATCACAGTTCGCGCGCTCATCGACGACCCCGCGGCCTAACTTTGTCCTGTTCCGCGGCGGGGGCGGGGAACCTCCGCACTTCGCTCCGGCGGTACTCGCGTGGGCGCGCCGCCATGATCTTCTGCAGCGATTTGCTTTCGGAGCGCCTCGATCTGCGCCTCCTTGTCGTCCTCCTCATCTTGAGCGGTTCTCTCGCGCGCGACGCCTTTCATGGCATCCCTCGCGCTCTCCGTCGCAGACAGCAAGAAGTTCGTGACGCTCGCCGATGCGCTCTCGGGGAATTTCACCTTGGCCTGCCGAGCGTCGACGAATGTCGTCGTGCCCTGCGCGGCCGCCCGCATGATTCCGAGCGCAAAGTCGAAACCCACACGAAGCATGCGCTTCGCTTCCAACATCTCGTCTTTCTTCGCCATGGTGACCCTCCATCAGAACTCGATCGATGACGACGACGTCTGAACGAACTAGGCGACCCTCCCGCCGTCGTCGACGGTCGCCTTGGGGGCAAGCAGAGGCCGAACGAGCCGTTCCGGATCGGCCGGATCGAGTTGTCTCGCGAGCGCGGACGCGCCCAGCGCCTCATCGAGCGGCAGCGCTAGCCGACGGGCGTCGGCGACGCTCCGAGCCCAAAGCCGGAGCGCCCGCGGTTGATTCCCCGTTGCGGCGGCCAGCCGAGCCTCCTGCCGCCAGGCACGCGGGCCAGACACCGGAAAGACGCGCGCGAACGATCGCAGCGCCCTGCAGGCCCGCCCCGCCACGACCTGCGCGGTCGCCGTCTCCTGCGTCGGCGATGGCAACTGGCGCTCGAGCAGGCCGATCGCGACCGCGGCGGCGCGGTTGTACGCGTCGACGCAGTAGAGGTTGACAGGCGTTCCCGCCTCGATCGCCTCGAGCGCGCGCGCAAGAAAGGTCTGGGCGTCGCCGTCGCGATGCCGCGAAAACGAGATGTAGGCGCCGAGGGCAAAGAACCAAATCTTCTCGGCGCGCCCCGCCGTCTCGGCGCTGGCCACCGCGTCGAGGAGCGTCGCCGCGTCATCGGTGGTTTGATCGCCTTGGAGGGCGATCGTGGCACGCATCAGCATGCGCCACAGCTTCGCCTGGGCATCACCCTCGGTCTCGATCGCGTCGGCGTGAACGAGCGCCGCGTCGAGGTCTCCTTTGAAAAAGTACCAGTAGGCGAGGCCGAGATTGATCTCCGCGCTGCGGCGATGAAACCCGAGCTCGTCGGCGTTTCTGCGACCCGCCTCCAGCGCGGCACGCGCGCGGTCCCACTCGCCGACGCCGCAGCGGTATACGCCCTCAAGGAGCTGGAGGTACGACTCCGTAGCCGCGTCAGGCACTTCCTTGAGCACCCGGCCGGCCAACCCGATGTACAGCTCGGCCAAGCCTCGCGCGGGCATGATCCCGGCGACCGCATGCGCGATCGAGTACGCCGCTGCCAGCTCAGGAGAGGGGCCCGCCGACTCCGCGAGGTTCAACGTCCGGAGCGTGGCGACGAACATCGCGACAGGGTTGCCCGTGTAGTAATAGACTTGGAGCAGGCGATCGTAAGCGCGCGCCCCTTCTAGGAAGCGCTGCTTCTCGCCGGGCGCCCGTTCCGGATGTGTTGCGAACAGTCGTCTACTGGTCTGCTGCAGCAGCTGTCCGAGGATCGTGATGCCGCCGCGCGCTTTCGTCCGCGGCACCGGCCAGCCGAGAAGGTCGACGGCGTTCGCAAGGTGCGCTTCCGCTTCGGCCATCAGCCCGAGACCGTGGTACGCGTCGCCCAATCGTCGTTCCCATCCCGCCCGCCGGTTGGCATCGACGGCGATCCGCGCGCCGTCCACCATCTCGAGCAAGACTTTCAGCAAGGCGACGGCTTGAACGTTCGCAAACTTCGCGAGCGCCTGCTCGGCGGCTCGTTCGAGGTACGTCAGCGCCTCCGCCGGCTGCCCGGCGACCTGATGATGAAACGCGAGCTCACGCAGATGCTGCGAGATCTCGTCCTCGGAGTAGCGCGTCTCCAGCGCGCGCACCGCGGACAGGTGCAGGGCCTTCTTATGTCGATCGTCGATCTGCCCATATATCGTCTCGCGCAGACGATCGTGCGTGAAGCGGTACTTCCCGTCGCCAATTGGCTCGACGACGTGGGCGATCTGCAGGCGCTTCAACGAACGCTCCGCCCCCGCGTCCGTCGTTCCGGCGACGATCGCGGCCACCTCGCCGTCCCAGCTGCTGCCCAAGACCGCCGCCGCCTCGACCAGCGTCCGTTCGCCGACCGCGATGGTCTTCAAGCGCCGCTCGATCAGCTCTTTCACGGATATCGGCAGATCGAGGTTCTCGAGGAGACCAGCTTCCGCCAGCGCCGAGCTCGACATCACCCATGTACCGTTGGTCCGGGTCACGAGGCCCTCCGCGGCGGCAAACCGGAGGTACTCGGCAGCGAAGAACGGATTCCCTTCCGACCGCGCTGCGAGAAATCTCACGATCGGCTCGGGCGGCGCGGCCGTCGCAAGCATCTCCGCCGCGATCAGCGACACGTCGCGGTCGGAAAGGCGGCGCAGCTGAATTGCCCTGACCCCTGGCAGCGCCGCCAGGTTTTCGATCGGCCCTTCTGTCTCCTCGGAGCGGTAGGTCGCCAGCACGAGCAGCCGCTGGTCCCGGAGCGGGCCCGCCGCGAAATACTCGAGAAACTCCAGCGATAGCTCGTCCGCCCACTGCACGTCGTCGAGGACAAGGAGCGTCGGATTCTCGTCCGAAAAGCGCCGAAGTGTTTCGGCCAGCAGTTCGAACAGCCTTCGCTTGGCCGCTTCGGGCGGAAGAACGGGAAGCTCGGGAACGTCGGCAGCGCCGGGAAGCGCCGCCAGTGCCGGCTCGTAATGGCGGAGCAGGGCGACCCGAGGGCCGAGAATCCGTTCAGTCGCCGCGTCCCCGCCCTCGCGGCAACGGTCCGCGACGCCCTGGAGGAATGGGCGAAACGGATGCAGGGGTCCGGCGCGCAGATCGTGTCCTGCGGGCCTCGTAGTGACCGGGGTACACGCGCCACGGACGACGAAGAACCGCTCGCGAAGCGCCAGGCGGCCTACCTCCTCGGCCAGGAAGGTCTTGCCGATCCCGCTCTCGCCGCCGACCAGCGTGATCGATCCCTCGCCGCGCTCGGCGCGACGCCGCGCCGCCCTGAGATCCTCGATCACCGCCTCACGCCCGACCATTTCGGGCCGGTAGGGATGGTGTGCAGCGAGGCCAGACGCCGCTTCCTTTCCGAACTCCTCCGCGCCAAGCGCGCCCAGCGCTGCCGCCAGCTCGTCGGCGTAACCGATGCGGTCGCGCGGCCGCTTCGCGAGTAGACGCAGCACCAGATCGTCCAAAGCCCGGGGAATACCGCGCGCGCGCCTCGACGGAGGATCCGCGGCGTCGTTGAGATGCTTCTCGACGATCTCGGCCGGCGAGTCGCCGCTAAACGGCAATCGACCGGTGAGGCTCTCGTAGAGCATGCACCCAAGCGAGTACAGATCCGCGCGGCCGTCGACGTACCCGCCCCGGATCGCTTCGGGTGAAACGTACGGTGCGCTTCCCAGGATTCGCGCGCCGATCTCCAGCCCGCTCGCCGTTCGCGACACGAGGCCGAAGTCCATCAGTACCGGCAGGCCATCCGGTCGAACGAACACATTTGTCGGCTTGAGGTCACGATGAATTAGCCCGCGGCCGTGAATGTGGCCCAGCGGCTGACACAGCCGAAAGTAGAGATGCAACACCGACTTGAGCGCTGCGCCTTCCAGCACGGGTAGCGAATCGATGTCCGGGTACGCGTCAAGGAACGCATCCTGCGTCCTCGAGGGGCTCCCCACCGTTGGATCGCTCGCCAGCAGCGTCGAGACGGTTTCGGGAAGTATGCCCAGCTTGGCCCCCCAGGTCTCCTGATTCAGTCGAGCGAGTGTCTTGCCGGTGAGGAGCTCCATCGCGTACCACGGCAGCCCCTCTTTCAGACCCTCATCGAGGATGCGAACGACCCCGGGGTGGTGGATTTCCTTGAGCGCCAAGATCTCAGCCCGGAGGCCGGCGAGCGCCCGGCTCTTCACTGCCCTGACGGTCTTGACGGCTACGTGTGCCCCCGACGCCACGTGCACAGCTTCGTACACAAGGCCCATACCTCCCTGCCCGATCTTGTTTACGACCCGGTAGGGCCCGAACGCGATTGGGGCACTCTGCGTTGCTAGCGAACCTCTTGCCTCCATCTTCGCGCCCCGCCGCGAGAACCCGTACGCCTCTCTTATCACAAGCGCCGCGCGCGCTGATAGCGGCGGACTCAGTTCGGAGCCGCTTGTGCGTCGGCATCCGAAGGCACTTACTCGGCGCAAGGCCATCCGCTTTCGATCGGCCCATTCGATGACGAAGACACGCCGTGGGCCTGGGCCCAGCCGCGCGTGCAAAATGTTGGTTTTCCTTACGGCAAATCGGGCGTATCTTCGCGGCCCTGGGAGAAAGCAGGCACCGTGATCACGCAGACGACCCTCTTGGAAGAGGACGATCCGCTCGGTCCCAATGATCCTCCGGGACCGCACGTGCTGGTCATGTCGCCGGACGCCTTCTCCAGCGTGCCGCTGCCAATGGCGGGGGTGTTGGCCGTCGGCCGCTCGTCGAAGTGCGCCATCCGGCTCGACGATCCGCTGGCCTCGCGCGAGCATGCCCGCCTGCACGTCAGCGGGAGCGACGGCGGGTTGTCGTTCCTGGTCGAAGACCTGAAGAGCGCCAACGGAACGCGCGTGCGGAACTCGGTGATCGCACCGGGCGAGCTGACGCCGTTCGTGCCCGGCGACGCGATCGCGATCGGAAGCACCGTGCTGATGGTTCAGCAGAACCGGCCGACCGTCGGGCCGCGGCGGTTGTGGTCGCATGCGTATTTCGAGAGCCGGCTGACAGATGAATGCGTTCGCGCCGGGGCGTCGGGGCGATCGTTCGCGATGGCGCGCGTTCACCTGAACGGCTCGGCGCCGTGGACGCGGGTGTTGCCGATCCTCGTGCGCAATATCCCGTTGCCTCACCTGTTCGCGGCGTACGGGCCGGTGGACTACGAGATCCTGTTCCTGGAGACGGAGCCGAGCGAGGTCGCTCGCCTCGTCGAGCTGCTGGCTGGCGAGCTGCAAGCGGCCGGCCTCGAAGCGCGCCACGGCGTGGCGTGGTACCCGCGAGACGGGCGCACGACGGATGCCCTGCTCGCGCGTGGCAACGCGCTGCTGCGGCCGACAGCGGGCAAGAACGGATCGACAGCCGAGACGCCGCGTTCGAGTGGCGCCGGGATGGAACGGCTTCGCGCGCTCGCGACGAAAGCCGCCACGCGGAACATCAGCGTGCTGATCCTGGGCGAGACCGGCGTCGGCAAGGACGTCCTCGCGCGGGAGATTCACCGCCAGTCGGCGCGTTCGGGAGCGTTCGTCGCGCTCAACTGCGCCGGCCTCGCCGAGACGCTGATCGAAAGCGAGCTGTTTGGCCACGAGCGCGGCGCCTTCACAGGCGCGGCGCGCGCGAAGGTCGGTCTGCTGGAAGCCGGGAACGGTGGAACGATCTTCCTCGACGAGATCGGTGAGATGCCGCTGCCTCTCCAATCGAAGCTGCTGCGCGCGATCGAGGCGCGAGAGATCACGCCCGTCGGTGGGGTGAAGCCTCGTCCGATTGAGGTGCGCTTCCTCGCCGCGACCAATCGCGATCTCGACGCCGAGGTGAAGAAGGGCACGTTTCGCAGCGATCTGTTCTTCCGGCTGAACACGCTCACGCTCCCGATTCCGCCGCTGCGCGAGCGCACCGACGAGATCCCGGCGCTGGTCGACACGTTCATCGAGGACGCCTGCCGCGAGTCCGGCCGCACGCCGCCGACGATGACCGCAGAGGCGATGGACTACATGCGCGGCTACGACTGGCCCGGGAACATCCGCGAGCTCAAGAATGTCGTCGAACGGGCGCTCGTGCTCTGTGATGCCGACGAAATCGCCGCCGATTTCCTGCCGCTCGACAAGATGGGCGCCGGTTCGGCGAGGACCCAGGGCGTCGATGACAGCGGTTCGGGGCAGATCCGGGCGGTCTACGCCGCCGTGCATGCCGCTGACGTCGCGTCGCTGCCGGCCCTCACCGACCCCGAGGAGATGACGGAGCGGCAGGCGATCCTCGACGCTCTCATGCGGCACGCGGGCAACCAGACGCGTGCCGCCGAAGACCTCGGCATTCCGCGCCGGACGTTCATCACCAAGCTCGACTACTACGGGATCGCTCGCCCTCAGAAGAAGAAGCGACCCTAGATCCCCGCGCACGGCCAGGTCACCCGTCAGGCGGCGCGCTTGCCCCGGGGCTGCTTCGACCGCCCGAGCTTCTTCATCGCGCGCGAGTAAAGGACGCGAACCGTCGCGTCGGAGACGCCGAGCTCGAAGGCCGTCTCCTTCTGGCTCCGCCCGCCCACGAGCAGGCCGAGGATCTCTTGCTCGCGCGGCGACAGCGGCGGCCGCGCGCCCGGGGGCGCGACCCGCCGCCAGCCGAGCAGGTCCAGAACGGTGTCGAGGTCCGCGATCGTCATGCGCGGGCTCGTTGAGCAATGGCCGTGCCCGCCCCGACGCTCGGGGTTTTCCCGGACTTTCGCGGCGTTCCTCGCGGGGCATGGCCGATCTGTGCAAGTTTTGAACTGCGCGGATTGTGCAAGATCGACCGCCGCGCCCTGCGCCCCCCGCGCGGATGGGGGTTGGCATTCGCGTTGCTCAGGCAAGGGGCATGACGACCGCCTGGGCGCTGCCGCCCGCCGATCCCCTCATCGCCGACGCGCCCGCGCGCCTCGGACCTTATGACGTGGTCGGATCGATCGCGGAGGGCGGGATGGGGATCGTCCTGGAGGGCCGGGACCGCGTGACGGGGCAGGTGGTGGCTTTGAAGACGGTGCGCGGCCCACGCCGGTCCAGCGCGGTGAGCATCCGGCGCGAGATCGTCGCCCTGGGGCAGATGTCGCACGCCGGGATCGTGCAGCTCGTGGCGCACGGAACCTGGGACGACAAGCCGTGGATGGCGCTGGAGCTGCTCGAGGGCCGGACTGTCTGCGACGAGATCGATCTGCTCTGGAGGAAGGGGCCCGAGGGTCTCTTCCAGGCACAGTACGGCCGCTGCCGTTCGGAGGATCTACCGACGATGCCGTCGGACGTTCGCGCCGCGCGGCGCGCCGGGGCTCGCCCCGCGCGGTCCGCACCACGCGTGGCCGCGGCGGGCCGGCTTCACGACGTCATCGGCATCGCGATGAACCTGTGCGCGGCGCTCGACTACATCCACACGCTTGGACTGGTTCACCGCGACGTGAAGCCGTCGAATGTGTTCCTGGGCGGGGACGGGCGGGTGACGCTGCTGGATTTCGGCCTCGTTTGCGCGGCGCGCGGCATTCCGGGCGGCGGCGCGAGCGCCGACTCGTGCGTCGGCACGATGGAGTACGCCGCGCCCGAGCAGATCCGCGGCGGGTCGGTCGACGCGCGGGCCGACATCTACTCGCTCGGTTGCGTGCTCTACGAGCTGGTGACGGGACGGCGCCCGGTCGACGACGCCGGGCGGGACGACGACGTCGGGCGTCTGCTTCCGCGCGAGGCGATCGCGCCGTCCGCGCTCGTGTCCGGCGTCCCCCCCTCGCTGGACGATCTGCTGGGGGCGATGCTCGCGGTGCGGCCGGAGGATCGGCCGGGCAGCGCGGCTGACGTCGCGGAGCGGCTGGCCGCCGTGCCGGCCGCGGCGCCCGAGGCGTGTCAGCCGGCGAGCCTGAATCCGATGATGACCGCGCAGACGGCGAGGACCGAGGCCGCCACGATCACGATCGTGTAGCGAAAGCCGCTCGACGCCTCCCAGCTCTCCTGGATCCGTACGCGCACCGACGGCCGGCGTTGACGGTAGCCGCCCCCTTCGGCGGCCAGCTGTCCGGCGATCGCCGGGTGCAACTGGGAGCGGAGCGCCGCGGATGCCTCGACGGGCGCGGGCGGCGGCTCGTACGCGCGCGATGGCGGCTCGACGTGCGCGTGTCCGTCGTACGGCGCCCCGACCGATGGCGCGTGGTGCGGCGATGCGCTGGCTGGCGCAGCGCTGGCCGGCGATGCGCTGGCCGGCGAAACGCTGTGCGACGGGACGCTGCGCGACGGCGTGCTGCGGGACAAGGGGCTGGTGCCGGTGTGCCGCTCGGCTTCACGCGGCCCCGGCTCGGTCGGATCGAACAGCCGCAGCTTGACGTGTCCGATCTGGATCAGATCGCCCTCATAGAGGCGGTACTCCTTCACCCGCGTGTTGTTGACCAGCACGCCGTTCACCGACCCCAGATCCTTGACGTAGATCCCGTCGGCGCGGCGGGAGAACGACGCGTGCTCGCGCGAGACCTCGTGCACGTCGACGCGGAACTCGCAGCGGCGCGTGCGCCCGAACATGTATTCGTGATCGCGCTGCTCCAGCCGGAACACCGGCGCGGCGCCGTCGATACCGCCCACGGCGGTCAGGTACGGGACCTGCGCCACCGACGGCCCGGCCGCGAAGACGTCCGTGAACTGGCGGCGGACATACGTCTGGGTCGGATCGTTGACCGAAGGCTTGCTCGCGGACTTGCTCGAGACCTCGCTCACCGTCTTGCTCGTGACCTTGTTCGACCCTTCGCCCTGTACATGCCCGCCGCCCTGTACGTGCC
>Ga0070684_100002556_pt1 | contig 13437 bp, 8 predicted proteins | sample KBSC723LmetaG_FD_65653 | JGI IMG/M metagenome (GOLD analysis project Ga0070684, IMG submission 65653) | Corn rhizosphere microbial communities from Kellogg Biological Station, Michigan, USA - KBS C7.2-3L metaG | ecosystem: Host-associated > Plants > Roots > Rhizosphere ...
CATGCACGGTCATGACGCGGACCTCGTCGCGCGAGATTTCCATGTCGCGCTTCACCTCGGTGTCGGCCGAGCGCAGCCAGGCCATGAAGCCCTGCAGCGAGGCCGGCGCCTTACGCTCGTAGTTCAGCGCAAGTTCGAGAAATTCGTCGAGCGCGTCGTTGGCCTCATGCCCGAGCCGGCGCAGGATGCGCTGCCGTCCGCCGTCGCCGCCGAGCAGCCAGGCATAGAACGCGAACGGCGTTTCCTGCGCGAAGCGGCGTTCGCACTGGATCAGGCGGTTCTCGATGTTCCGGAACTTGTCGTTCGCCGCCGCCTGCTTTGACAGCGCCGCGCGCAGCGGGCCCTTGCGGTCCCAGGCGAGCTCGAACAAGTCGTCGTCGGAAAGCCCGAACAATGGGCTTTTCAACGCGACGGCCAGCGCGAGATCGTCCTGCGGCAGCAGCAGCGCATCCGCAAGGTTCATCAGATCGATGATCGCGATGTGCTCGGTCAGTTTCAGCCGGTCGGCACCCGCGACGGGAATGCCGGCCTGCTTCAGCGCCTGGATGATCGCGTCAAAGATGTTTCCGCGGCGGCGCACCAGCACCAGCACGTCGCCATACCGCAGCCGCCTGCGGCCGCCGGCGTGGCCGGTCATGGTGCCGCTTTCGACCAGCCGCCTGATCTCGGCCTGGATGCGCCGCGAAAGCTTGACCTCGGGACTTGTCAGCGACACGCCATCGAACGGCGCGCGCCAGCCCTCGATGTCGTTTTTCTCGTCGGCTTCGGCCAGCGGCCACAGGTCGATCGTGCCAGGGCCTGCGTCTTCGAGCGAGTTATGGATGGGATAGCCGATGTCGGGCGAATGGATGCTGCGATAGATCGCCTCTTCGCGGAACACATGGTCGACCGATTGCAGGATCGCCGGGCCCGAACGGAACGAATAGGTGAAGGAAACCGGGTCGAATTTCAGCCCGGCGGCGGTGAATTTCCGTTCCAACTCACGGCGGCGCTGGTCGAATTCATGCGGCGCGGCGCCCTGGAACGAGAAGATCGATTGCTTCTCGTCGCCGACCGCGAAGATGGTGCGGACGATCCCGTCGCGCGCGCCGGCGCCGGCGGTGAATTCGGAAATGATGCGGTCGACGATCTCCCATTGTCGCGGGCTCGTATCCTGCGCTTCGTCGATCAGCACGTGGTCGACGCCGCGGTCGAGCTTGTAATGCACCCAGCCCGACGAGATGCGTTTCAGCATCTCGAGGGTCTTGTCGATGAGATCGTCATAATCGAGCAGTCCGCGCTCGAGCTTCTCGCGCCGGTAATTCGCCGCGGCCGAGGTCGCGATATGCAGCAGCGCCTGCGTGCGGTCGCGCGTGACGACGGCGCGGCGCTTTTCGATCAGGGGCCCGAGACGCTGAATTTCCGCTTCGAACAACCGTGCGACGGATGGATTGTCGCGAACGAAACCCTTGGTGAGGACGGAAGCCCGCGGAGACCGATCGTCCGTGAGAAACACGGAGAGATATTCGTCGACCTGTGCGCCGCCGGTGAAAGCCAGGGCTGCGCGCAATTGGTCCGCCTGCTTCTGATCGGTCTTGCTCCCGCCTTTCAGCGCTCCCGCGATCTCCGGCCATCGCCGCCGCGGCAGATAGGGGCCGTCGAGAATTTCCAGTTCGACATCCTCGATCCGGTCTGCCTCGCCGACGCCAAGCACGGCCGACATCTGCGCTGTCGCGGCCTCCGCGCTTCCGGTCTCGTCGGTCCAGGCCATGAAATGATCGCGCGAGAGGCACGCTTCGCGCACCACGTCCTTGAAGGTGACGTCGGCCGCGTTCGCCATCGCGGTCTGGAGGGCGCGTCCGATTGGACTGTCGGGCGAGCGCGAGGCTTCCAGGAACACCTTGAGATTGGCGCGCTCCATCATGTCGTTCCGGTCGCGATCGTCCAGCACGGCAAAGCGCGCCGGCACGTTCGCCTCGAACGGGAATTGCTGCAGGAGCCGCGTGCACAGCGCGTGGATGGTCTGCACCTTCAGCCCGCCCGGCGTCTCCAGCGCCCGCGCGAACAATTCCCGGGCCGCCTTTCGCAGGCGCCCGCTCGGATGGGGGATGCCGACTCCGCGAATGGCGTCATCGAGCGCGGCGTCGCCGAGCGTGACCCAGTGGCCGAGCGTGGAGAACACGCGCTCCGCCATGTTGGCCGCGGCGGCCTTGGTGAAGGTGATGCAGAGGATCTTCTCCGGCGGCACGCCGTCGAGCAGGAGCCTTATCACGCGCTGGACCAGCACATGGGTCTTGCCCGAGCCGGCGTTCGCCGAGACGAACGACGAGGAGGCAGGGTTCGACGCGCGCGCCTGCGTCGCGCGCACCGCATCGGGAATGGGGCGGGGGGCCTTCACCATTCCGGAAGCCCCAATCCGCCGGCCGCGGACCATTCCTTGATCCGCGCGAGGTCGTCATAGGTGCCGTAGCGGTTGGTCCACATCGACAGCACCAGCGAGCGATAGGGCTCGTCTTCATTCTCGAACTTGCGGATCAGCGCTTCGAGCTGCTGGCGCGCATAGTTGGCGGCATCGTCGGGATGCTGCGGTGTCTCGTTCTTGATTTTCAGTTCGAGCGACCGCTCCTCGCCCGGCGGATTGTTGCCGCTGAGGCGGACATAGACCAGTTCGCCGACGGAGGCGCCCGCATCGATGCCGTCAAAACCGCCCTCGCGCAGGATCGCCGCCTCCAGCGTGAGCTGCGGCGACAGGCCCATGCGCACCTGTTTGCCGGTCGGCGGCTGCCCGGTCTTGTAGTCGAGGACCGCGAACGTGCCGTCGGCGCGAAGGTCGATGCGGTCGGCGCGGGCCGAGAGATAAAAGGTGCGCTCATTGTCGAGGGGAATGGCAATCTTGCCTTCGGTCTCGGCCTTGATTGCGTCGATATTGCCGCGCCGTGCGCTCTCCCATTCCGAAAACCATTTTGCGATGCGCTGGAAGCGCGGCCACCACAGCGCCCTCGCTTCGGGGCGCTCCATCAGCGGCGCAAAATGCCTCTCGCCGATCTCGCGCAGCGCATGCACGGGATTGTCGGGCAGCCTCTCGGAAAAATCTTTCGTGAATTCGCCGATCGCACTGTGAATCGCCGAGCCGCGGTCCGCCGCCGACAGCGGCATGTCGACGGGATCGAGCGCATCCAGCTTCAAAATATGTTTCGCGTAGATCGTGTAGGGATCGCGCAGCCAGTCCTCGATCGCGGTGACCGACAATTTCAGCGGCCGCGTCGCGCGCGGCGGTTTTGGCGCGGGCTGTGGAATCGGCCTGACCTCGTCGGGCCGGTCCAGTTCATGCGCGAAATGCACATAGCGCTCGCCGGCCGCTGTCGCTTCTTTCCAGCGTGCCTCGCCCGCAACCGCCTCGAGCCGATGCAGGAAGCGTGAGGCGACCGCCGGCGCGCCGCCGGCCTTCGCGCTGTGACTCAGAATCACATCCTCGGTGCCGAGCAATTGCGCGAAGTCGTGGGCGGAAAGGCCGATGCGCCGCTCCGGCAGATCGAGGCCCAATTCGTGCCGCATCGGCCGGCTGAGCCATGGATCGATCCGCGGCGCCGGCGGCCACACGCCCTCGATCAGCCCGCCGACGATGACGCGGTCGGCCTGCATCAGCCGCGATTCCAGCGGACCATAGATATGGAGCTTTGTGCCCGGCCGCTCGGAGCGCCGCACCGCGCGATCGGCGAACGCGGTCTGGAACAGCTCGGGATAATCCGATAGCGCGACCATCAGCCCGCTCTGCCGTTGCTCCCCCAGCAGGTCGTCGAACGCGGCTGCGAGCGCGAGGCCTTCCTGATCCTCAAACGCGACCGCGATGTCATCCCGGTCCCGCGACAATTCGATCAGGACATCGCGATGCCGGCTGGCGAGCTCGGCGAAGTCGTAAGCGCGTGTCGACGACAGGCTTTCGAGCGGCTTCAAGGCGGCCTGAAGTGCGGCGAGCAGCGCCTGCGCACGATCAAGTTCGCGATCTTTCAAGCGCGCGCGGGGTTCGGCGCGATGCAGCGAAGACACCTCGCCGGCATTCAATTTGTCAAGCTCGACACGGAAGCGCGCAAAATCCTGCGCGAGTCCGGTCGTGCCGGGCTGCGAACGCGTCCCGCGCAGGACCGCCAGCTCCAGCGTTTCGATCGCGGGCTTCATCGCACCTTCCGCTCCGCCAAGCCGGCACATCGGATGCTTGAGCAGCGCCAGCAATGCCGGCGGCTCCAGCCCGCCCGCGACCGCTTCCGCGGCAAGGCGGACAAAAATGCCGGCCGACGTCTCGACCAGCGCGTCGCCGCCGGAGTCTTCATAATCGAGATTCCAGCGCCCGAGCGCGGCCATCACCCGCCGCGCCAGCGCGCGGTCCGGCGTCACCAGCGCCGCCGATTTCTCCAGATGCCGCGCTTCGCGCAGCGCCACTGCAATCGCCAGCGCCTCCATCTCCGGGTTGGGCGCCTCGATCACGGCAAGCTGCTTCATGCCGTCGGCGATCTTTCCCGCAATGTCCGGCCGCTGCAGCCGCTCATGCCATTGCGCCGTCGCGTTCGAGGGCCGCATGGCTTCCGATAGCAGCATGTCGCGGCCTGTCGGCGCTGGCGGTTCCAGAATCTCGACGTCGTCGCGCTTGATGCCGAAGCGATCGAGCAGCGCATGCATGGCAAATTGCGGATGGTTCGATGCGGGATGCTCTTTGAACTTCCCGGTGTCGTCGCGTTCGCCGCCGATGCCGCGCCACGCTTCTTCGTCGAGGTCGGTGTCGAGGCCGGGCAGGATCACCGCGCCCTGCGGCAGCTTCGCCACCGCCTGCAGGAATTTCGCCGTGGTCGGCATCGAACCGGTCGAGCCCGCGGCGATCACCGGACCCCGGTAATGCGCGGTCAGCCGCGCGGCTTCCGCCGCGATCAGGAGGTCGCGCCGCGCCGCCGGCTCGATCTTGCCGATCTCGGCCAGGTAGTTCGGCCAGGCCCCGCGCGCGATCTGCAGGAATTGCAGCGAATGCTTCCAGTATTCATCGAGCTGGTCGGGCACGAGGCCGTCGAGCTTCTCCCACGGCACGCCGCGCGTCACCATGTCGTCCATCAGCCGCGCGAGGTCGCCAGCCAGCGCCAGCGTCGCGGCGGGGCCACCAACCACCAGCGGCGCCAGCACCTCCCCCTTGGCCCAGGCCGTGACCAGCCGCGCCAGGGTCAGCTTCCGCTCCAACTCGCCGAGCTTGAGCGGGATGTCGAGCGGGGCGGTGCTGCCGAGCTGCTCGGTCTCATCGGCGAAGGCAAGCTCGTCCTCGTCGATATCGCCAAGCGCCACGATGCGCGGCAGCACCGCGGCATCGCTTTTCAGTTCGTCCAGAAACACTTCGCGCGCGACGCGCATGGCGCGCCGGGTCGGCAGATAGAGCGTGGCTTCGGCAAGCCTTGCCGGATGGCTGCGAGCCTCAAATCCCTCGACCAGCCGGCCGTCGATCAGCGCTGCGATTACGCAGCGCAGGAACGGTACGGAAAGGGGAACGCTGAGAACGCGCATGGCGGGCCTGATTCGAGGGTCAGGGGAATATAGAGGCTGTCATCAGCCATGAAAGCGGTGAAATATGGAGGCCGTCATCACCCGCGAAAGCGGGTGATTCAGTATTCCAGAGACGGCAGAGTAAAATCGAGAGGGCGCGGCGTACTGGATGCCCCGCCTGAAGCTGCCTGAAGCGGGGCATGACAGCTCAGCGAGCGCTAGCTAAACCACGCTCTCCAAAAACGCCTCTTCCGCGGCGCCGACGGCATCGGGCGTGCCGACATGCATCCAGACGCCATCGAGCCGCAGGCCAAACAGGCGCTCCTGCTCATTGGCGGCATCGAACATTTTCGTCAACGAGAACTCGCCTCTCGGCGCGTTCGCGAAGATCGCGGGCGAGAAGATCGCCGCGCCCGCATAGACAAAGGGAACGACCTGATGTTCCCGCCGCTTGCGCAGCGCGCCGTCCGGCAGCATCGAGTAGTCGCCGCGGCCACCATAGCCGATGCTGCTCGCGGTCGGCGCCATCAGCAGCAGAATATCCATCCGCGCGGGATCGAAGGCTTCCGCGAGCCGGATCAGGTTCGACTGCACGCCGTCGATCCACATCGTATCGGAGTTGAGATGGAAGAACGGCTTGTCGCCGAGCAGCGGCAGCGCCTTGACCACGCCGCCGCCGGTGCCAAGCACATGGTCGCGCTCGTCGGAAATGATCACGCGCGGCGATTTGCGGCAGGCTACATGGTCGATGATCTGGCCGCCGAGATAATGCACGTTGACGACGGCCTCGGTGACCCCTGCGGCGGCGAGCCTGTCCAGCACATGGTCGAGCAGCGGACGGCCCGCCACCGGCACCAGCGGCTTCGGCATATGGTCCGTCAGCGGCCGCATGCGCAGGCCGAGGCCCGCGGCAAGGACCATCGCTTTGGTGGGGTTGACGGACATCGCGGGAATCTCGGTTGATTGGCCAAATCATATCACGTGATTCGGCCGGCGGAGGGACGCCGAGGCCATAGTCGCCGGACATGACGGCCGTACGACGGCGGATCGCCACCGAAGTCAGGCCTCGGCGGCGGCGCGGCGGGCCTTCTTCTTGTCGCCGTGCTTGAGAAAGGTAACGCCAATCTGGTCGCCATTGACCCAGGAGAGCTCGCAGCGGCGATAGGCGAGGCCGGTCGACGACAACAGCAGGAAGAACTCATTCAGGTTCAACCCTTCGACCGAACCGTCGACGGTGAGCTTGGCGCCGGTCTCGGACACGTCGTCCATGACGCAGTTGCGTCGCCAGGTGCCGTCGATCCCCATCATATGCGCGGGGATTCCGCGCTCGAAGGTGACACGATCGCCCTTGCTCCGTTCCGTCGTCGCCATGCCCTGCTCCAGCCATTCCGGATCGGCCGGTGCGCGCGCCGTACGGCCCGCCGCACGGTAACGGGGTCTGGCTAACAAGCCGTAAATTCAGGGAGGTGGAACGTTCGCCGCGTACCAGGCCCGCAGCGAAGCGAGTGCGGGGTGCGCCAATGAGCGGTTGAGATAGGCCCAGATCCGCGGCTGGTGCTTGAGATATTGCGGCTTGCCGTCGCGCCGGTTGAGCCGCGCAAAGGTGCCGAGCAGCCGCGTGTTCCGCTGCGCCGACAGGATGGCGTAGAGCGCGGCGAAGTCGGCGGCGTCGAAGGTGGTATCGGCCGCGCGCCGCGCCTTGATGTAGCGCGAGAACAGCGCAAGCTCGGTCGCCTCGGGCACGTCGATCCGCGCGTCCTGCAACAGCGACACCACGTCATAGGCCGCAGGCCCGAGTACGGCGTCCTGAAAATCGATGATGCCGACCCGCGCGATGCCCTCGCGGTCGCCGAGCCAGATCAGGTTGGGCGAGTGATAATCCCGGATCACCCAGGTCCTGGCGGCGGCCGCCGGCTTTTGCAGGATCTCGCGCCACATCGTCGCGAACTCGCTGCGCAACGCCTCGCCCGGCGTCACGCCGCGGTCGGGCATGTACCATTCCAGCATCAGCCCGACCTCGACCATCCACGCGTCGATGTCGAAGACGGGAATCGGATAGTCGGCCGGTGGCACCAGCGGCAGCACTTCCGGCAGCGGCTCGCGATGCAGCGCCGCGAGCACGTCGGTCGCGGCTTCATAGCGCTCGAGGATCGGCGCCGGCGGATCGCCTTCGACGACGGGCGCACTGCCGAAATCCTCGGTGATGAGGAAGCCGGCCTCGAGATCGCTGTGATGGATTTCGGGCGCCGAGAAGCCGCGTTCGCGCAGGCCCCTGTCGATGGCGAAGAACGGCTTGACGTCTTCGGCGAGATGCACGGCGGCGGCATAGAGCTTGCCGCCATCCGGCCGCTTCGGCGAGTTCATCAGGATGAATGTGCGGTCGTCCTGGATCAGCCGCGCATAGGAGCGCGTCGAGGCGTCGCCCGCCATGCGCTTTCGTCCGGCATCGATGAAGCCCGACGTGTGGAGGAATTGCCGCAGCAGCTTCAGCCGCTCGACCAGTGCGGTGCCGCTGCCGTAACCGGTGATCTCGGCCGCCCGCGCGGTCGATCCGAGCGTTGGACGATGATCGAAGGCGATGTCGATGCGGTCGGGCGGCAGTTCGTTGCCGGCGCGCTCCGGCCATTCGATCAGGGCGACCGTGCCTTCGGGCAGCGGCGAGAGGCCGATCTCCTCCAGCTCGGAGGCATCGCCGATGCGGTAGAGGTCGGCGTGCAGCAGCGGGAAGGAGGGCAAGTCGTAGCTTTGCGCCAGCGTGAAGGTCGGGCTGGGCACTTCGAGCGCGTCGTCATCGGCGAGATAGCGGATCATCGCCCGCGCGGCTGCGGTCTTGCCCGCGCCCAGGTCGCCCGACAGCGTGACGACGTCGCCGGGCACGGTCAGCAGCGCAAGATCGGCCATCAGCTGCGCGGTCGCCGCCTCGTCGGCGAGCGCCACGGAAAATGTCGCGGGCTCCGTCATTCAGCGGCGTCGCGCTGCACGGCCTGATCGATTGGAAATTCACAGATCACGGTGGTTCCCTTGCTGCCGGGCGGCGCAAAGCGCACGTCCCCACCATGCAGTTTGACAAAGGAGCGCACCAGCGACAAGCCGAGCCCCGCGCCGCGATGCCGCGAGCCCTGGGAATGGCTTTCGAACATGTCGAACGCCTTGTCCCTGACCTCGGGCGGCATGCCCGGGCCGGAATCGGTAACAGTGAACACCACCTGGCGATCGGTGCGCGTGGCGCTGATGCCGACGGTAGTGTCCTGCGGCGAGAAGCCGACGGCATTGGCGAGCAGGTTATAGAGCACCTGCACCACGCGGCGCTGGTCGCCGACAAAGCTGCCGACATCGGGAGCAATATCGACCTTGAGGCGAATGCGTTCGGTGGCGAGCCGGTCCTGCAGGCCTTCGGCCGCGGCAGCGATCGCCTTGCCGATGTCGACCGGGCCGAGCTCGAGCTTCATGGCGCCGGCATCGATGGTGGCGAGATCGAGGATGTTGTCGGTGAGCGCGAGCAGCGCGTTGGTCGATTTGGTGACGTAGTCGAGATATTCGGCCTGCTTCGGCGTCAGCGGGCCGGTCGACGGATCGGAGAGGAAATGTGCGAAGCCGATGATGGTGGTGAGCGGCGCGCGCAGCTCGTAGGACACGTGGTGGACGAAGTCGATCTTCATCTGGTCGGCGGCCTTCAGCGCGTCGTTGCTCTCGCGCAGCGCCCGCTCGACATTCTCGGTATCCGTGATGTCCTGGAAGGTCAGCATGGTGCCGCCGTCGGGCAGAGGCTTGCCCATGCATACGAGCACGCTGCCGTCCTTGCGATCGAGCTTGAGCTGCACCTCGTTGCGGCGTTCGATCGCGGTGACCGCCTCGCGGATGATGCGCCAGCCCTGGGCTTCGTCGAACAGCGGCTTGCACCAGGTCTCCACCGTGTCGATATGCGGCCCCTCGCGCAGCGCTTCCGGCGACAGCTTCCACATCCTCGCAAAAGCCGGATTGAACAATTGCGCGCGCCCGTTGCTGCCGAACACGGCGACGCCCTCGGCGAGGGAGTCGAGCGTCTCGCGCTGCACGCGGTTCAGGCGGTCGAATTGCCGGGCGAGGTTGAGGCTTTCGGTGACGTCGTCGAACAGATAGGTGACGCCGCCTTCCGGGTTGGGCGTGGTGACGACGCTGATCGCGCGGCCGTCGGGCAGGAACCAGGTGTCCTTGGCGGTCTCGATCGCACGATAGGCTTCGTGCAGCTTGGCCTTCCAGGCGCGGAAGTCGGCCTGCTCCGGTAGCTTGCGCGCGGCGCGCAGCCGGTCGAGCACGCTGGAATCATCCGGAGCGCCGTCGAGGAACGAGGATTCGAGGCCCCACAGCCCACGATAGGATTCATTGTAGAAGGCGAGTCGCCGCCGGCCGTCGAACACGGCAACGCCCGACGACAATTGATCGAGCGTGCGCCGATGCGCCTCCGCCATCCGCACCAGCGCCGAGCTCAGGGCGTCGACCTCGCTGGCGTCGATCGCCACGCCGACGCTGCCGCCGGCGACGTTCATCGCGTGCACGTCGTAAATCCGGCGCTCGCCGCGCGTCACGATCGGCAGGCGCGCCTGGTAGACGTCGGCGTTGACGAGCGTGCGCTCCATATCGGTGCGATGGCTGGAGTCGAGCAGTTCGAGATGGCGGTCGATCGCATCCGCCTCGCTGTTGGCTTCGGTGGCCTCCACATAGGCGGCGTTGGCGTAGTTCAGGGCACCTTTGGCGCCCTTGGCCCAGATCGGGAAGGGAGATGCGTCGGCAAAGCCGCGCAGTATCTCGGTCTCTTCCATCAGCGTCTTCAGGCGGAAATTGGTTTCCGCCAATTCACGCCGGAGCCCGGAGAGTTCGCGGATCCGCACGATGGCTTGGCCGCCGACCGCACGCCCCATCGCTTCGATGCCGTGGCCGTTGAAGGTGGTGAGGTTGAGCAGAAATCCTTCGCCGCTCTCGCGCAGCGCGTCGACCGCATGGTCCATCTGCAGCGCCGGTTCCGGCGGCAGCCAGGTTCCGAAGGCGAGGATGCGTTGCGGGCTGTCCTGCTGCATCAGGAGCGAGGTGTCGCCCGATATCCGCGGGCGGTTGTCGCCGGCGGCCCACGAGATCAGGATCTGCGGCTCGGCGAACAACAGCGCACGGTAGCGGTCGGCCTGGAGCTGCAGGCCCTCGATGACGGCATGTAGCCGCGATTCGCTTTTCGCGGCGCGGATGCGGGTGTGCATCAACAGGATCGCCGCCAGCACCGAAAAGCCGAGCAGGGCCAGCGCCGTGGTCAGCACCGCGACTTCCTGCCGGTTGAATTCGAGCAGGGTCGAGATCGTGGCGAAGAACCCGGAATCGGCGGCCCAAGCGGGCGCCGCGAAGGGCAGCGCGCTGGTGGCGAATCCGATCAGGCCGTTGCGTGCCAGCGACGAGCACGACAGCAGCGTCCGACGCATCGCCGCGATAACGCCCGACATCCTTCGCGCCCCAAGACAACATGAATCGGCGCGCGGCATTTCCCCACCGCGCGCGAATCAAACGACAATATCGCCAAGGGGACTCCAGGGGTAAGAGTCCAGACCGTGAACGGGGATGGAGCTGGGGAAAAAAGCGGTGCGCGGGCGATCCGGAGGCGACAAGCGGGCATTTTGCGCAGGGAACATGGCCCAACAAAAAGACGCGTTCAACGGACTTTGCGAAAACCCTACCCGTGATTCGCCTGAATTGGTCAGGAACCCGCCGTGAGTTGCGCTTTCATCACGGTGATGACGTCACGAAGCTGTGTCGCATCGCCCGTGGTGCGCTTGACCAGCAGCGCGCCCTGCAACGCGCTGAAGATGAAGCGGGCGACCTTGGCGGGCGGAGCGGCGAGGGTAAACTCGCCGCGCGCCGCGCCGCGCTTGAGGATTCCGGCGAGCCAATCCTGGTGGGTGCGGAAAAAGCCGTCGACGCGGGAACGCAGTTCCGCCGGCAACGCCAGGATTTCGCCGGACAACGCCCCGCACAGGCAGATGCGGTCGGGAGTCTTGGCGAAGCTGGCATAGGGCTCGACATAAAAGTCCAGCATGGCCATCGACGGCTGCGACTGATCGGCGGCGATGGCAACCAGCGCTCCGCCAAAGCGCGCCACATAGCGGTCGACGACCGCGATCCCGAGATCGGCTTTCGACGGGAAATGATAATGGATGCTGGCCTTGCGGATGCCGAGGCTGTCCGCAATGTCCTGATAGCTGAATGCGCTGTAGCCGCGGGTCTGGATCAGGGTCTCGGCAAGGTCGAGGATCTGCTCGGCGGTGTCTGATCGCTGCTTCGGCGCCGTCGTCGTCATGGGTTCCCTGTCATGGTATCGGACGAAGATGACCTCGCATCATCCCATAGGCTGTCCCGCCGGCCGAGCCAAGGGCATGGCGGGCCAGGGGCGACCGCTTGGTTCCCCTCGCTCCCATATGAATAGCCTCACGCCGGCCAGACCGTCCATCGCCTAGAACTTTTCGGCGAAGGGACGCAGGTCCATCTCCTGGGTCCATGCGGAGGGATGTTGCGCGGCGAGGCCGAGATAGGCCTGCGCGATCGATCTGGAATCCATTCGTCCCGCCGCCGCCGGTCCGAAGCGCAGGTCGGTCTGCGGCGCCTCGATCAATCCGTCGATCACGACATGGGCGATATGAACGCCTTTCGGACCGAACTCGCGGGCGAGCGCCTGGGCAAGGCCGCGCAGCGCGAACTTGGCGGATGCGAACGCAGAGAAATTGGCGCCGCCGCGCAGTCCGGCGGTGGCGCCGGAGAAAATCACGGTGCCTTGCCTGCGCGCCGCCATATGCGGCAGCACGGCCTGCGCGGACGCCATCGCGCCGAGGCAGGCGATGCGCCAGACCTGCTCGAAATCTTCGGCCGATATGTCGGCGAACGGCTTGATCATCAACAGCTGCGCATTGTGGATCAGCACGTCGATGCCTTTGGCAACCGGCCGGAGCGCCAGGGAAACGTCGGCCGGCTGCGCAAGATCGCAGGCAAGATGGGTGTAACGGCCGCCGCCCTCTTGAACGAGAGCGCTGACGGCCTTGAACGCTCGCACGGAGCGTGACAGCCCGAAGACATCGTATCCGGCCTGCGCGAAGGTGCCGGCGATTTCGGCGCCGAGCCCTTCCGCAATGCCGGTGATGAGCAGGGTGCGTCGCATCGTCTCAAATCCAGCGCAGGATGCTGGCGATGATCACGATCTGTGCGAGCCATCCTGCGGTAAATGCCAGGGTGCGCGCGGCGGGAATGCCGGCCGCGTAGACCACGAAGTGTGCCAGCCGCGCGAAGAAGTAGACCACCACGGCCGCTTTTGTGGCCGGATTGGAAATGTTGAGCAAATGCGCGGTCAGCACGATCGGCGCGAAGATCGCAAGGTTTTCGACCGCATTAGTGTGCGCGCGGACGGCGCGCTGCGCCCATTCCGCAAGCTTGCCCGCATCAGGCGCGCTTCCCGCAAGCGTGCCGCCGAGGCCGGTCGCGGTCATGCGGTTGAGGACATAGGGCACCCAGAGCAGCGCCGTCATGAGGGCGGTCAGCGTCAGCCAATAGAGCTCGGTGGTCACGTTCTTCTCCTCGGTTGGAAACGGGGCACATTTATCTACCTATTAGTAGGTAAAGTCAACGCGCCTGTTTCAATCTCGGTAAAGCGCGCCAGATTTCCAAGCGGGAGGAGGGGGTTAGCGGCCGGTCGAACCGAATCCGCCGCTGCCGCGTTCGGTCGAAGGCAGGATGGAGGTCGGGACGAGTGCGGCCTGCACGACCGGCGCGATCACCATCTGCGCGATGCGCTCGCCGCGGCGGATGGTGAAGGCCTCGGCGCCATGGTTGATCAGGATCACCTGGATCTCGCCGCGGTAGTCGGCGTCGATCGTGCCGGGTGAATTGAGCACGGTGACGCCGTGCTTGGCCGCAAGCCCCGAGCGTGGCCGCACC
>Ga0070684_100002558_pt1 | contig 13431 bp, 4 predicted proteins | sample KBSC723LmetaG_FD_65653 | JGI IMG/M metagenome (GOLD analysis project Ga0070684, IMG submission 65653) | Corn rhizosphere microbial communities from Kellogg Biological Station, Michigan, USA - KBS C7.2-3L metaG | ecosystem: Host-associated > Plants > Roots > Rhizosphere ...
GCCCCCGGAAGGGGGAGAGGCCGACGAGCCGAAGGCGCGGCGGGTGAGGGGGCCCGCGGTGAAGACGGACCCCTCACCCTTACCCTGTCCCCGCTACGCGGGGCGAGGGCAAACGGGTGCGGTGATTCGTGCGTCGCGGACGATGCGATCGCCTACGTTACTTGCGTGACTTGGGGACGGGCGGGGGGCGTGAGGCTGGGACCTCGTGCGCCTCGAGGAAGGCGCGCGCCTCGGCGTGGACCGGGTCGCCCTTCGCGGCGTCGTGCGACGCGCGCCGGGCGAACATGACCGCGCGCTCTGTCTCGCCGCGGCGCTGCGCGATGCGCGCCTGACGGAGGAACGCCTCCGCGACGCTGATCGGGCCAGGCGACGCGTGGGCGACGATCAGGCGCAGGGCCTTCAGCGCGACCTCGTCGTCACCGGCCTCCTCGGCGCGATCCGCGACCTCGGCCGCCAGGTCGCCGTTCTTCTTGTCGGCGTCCAGCGCGTGACCCAGCGCCGCGAGCTGGCCGGCGCGATCGCCCGCGAGGCCAGAGATGTGCGCGAGGCGCACGTGCATCGTGGCCAGCGCCGCCGACGCCTTGCCCTTGCGGGCGGCGACCAGCGGTTGAATCAGCCCGGCGGCCTCTTCGAACGCGCCCCCGAGAACGTACGCGTCGGAGAGCAGCAGCATCGTCTCCTCGTCGGTCGGGCGCACGGACAGCGCCTCGTTCAGCGCCATGACGGCGAGCGACGCGTCCTGGGCCTGCACGGCGAACGCGCCGGCGCGACGGAGCTGCTCGAAGCGTTGCTCCTCGTCCGGATTGCGGTTCGCCTGGTCCAGCACCAGGCCCGCCAGCTTCGCGAGCTCGCCGGCCTGCTCGTAGAGCGGCGCCAGCAGATCGATCAGCGCGACCTGGTCGGGGTGCGCCTCCAGTGCGGATTCGATCGCCCCGATCGCCTCGGGCGCCTTGCCGACGCGCTCGGCGAGCGCGACCAGCTGGCCCGCCGCCGCGACCTGCGCCTCGCCCTCGGAGACGCGCAGATAGTGCAGCGCCGCCGCGAAGGCGCCTTCCGCGTCGCCCTCGGCCTCCGCCAGCTCCCACGTCAGGCGCACGGTGTCGGCGTCGGCCGCCCCGCGCATCGCCAGCTCGCCCAGCAGGCGGCGCGCCTGCACCGCGTCGCCTGCGCCCCGCGCCAGCTGCACCAGGCGCAGCGTGGCCTCGCGCAGATCCGCCGTCGCGTTCGCGGCGACAGCGTCCCGCCGCCAGGCTTCCAGCTCCGCCATCAGCAAGGGCGTGGCCGCCTCCGCCGACAACGCGAACGCCTCTTCCAGCACCGTCACGGCCGCGCGGTGATCGCCGCGGGCGCTCTCCAGCTTCGCCCGCAGCAGGTGCAGCGGCAGGCGGTGCTCCGGCGCGACGCGCGCGTCGTCCAGCGCGGCGCGCACCTCGGCGGCCGCGGCGCCCAGCTCACCGTGCGCGACCAGCGCGCGCGACAGCTGCTCGACGATCCCGATGTCGTGGGGCGCGCGCGTGCGGGCGCGCCGCAGCAGCTCGAGCCCGCCCTTCACGTCGGCCAGGCGGCCGCGGCGCAGTGACGCGGCCTCCACGTACAGCGCGGCGGCCTCGTCGGCATGTTCGCGCCGCTCGGCCTCGCTGGCATACAGGGTCGCGAGCGGCGCCCAGTCTTGCTTGCTGCGATAGAGGTGCGTCAGGTCGTCGAAGAACGTGACCTCGACCGTCGTGGACTCGCTCGCGGCGCCCGAACGGGTCTCCCCGGGCGTCTGCGCGTAGCCCTTCTCGAGCACACGCCGCACCGCCTCCGGATCGCCGAGCGTCTTCCAGGTCGCGGCCAGCTCGCGCGCGAGGCGGGCGGCCTCCGCGCCGGTCTCGCCGTCCAGAACCGCCTCCATCAGCTCGGCGTGCTCGCGCGTCGCCGTATCCGCGGGGCGAAGCGCCAGCACGCGCTTCAGCAGCTCGCCGCGCCGGGGGGCGACCTTCAGCGCGCGCTCGTACGTCTCGGCCGCGCGCTCGGCGTCCTTGCGTTCCAGGACGCCGCCCAGCCGGATCGCGGCCGCGACGACCGCCTCCGGGTCGCGCGCCGCGATCGCGGCGTCGAACGCCTGCGTGAGGAGGTCGATCAGATCGCCCTCCGAGCCGCTGCGCTCGTAATACGCGGCCAGCAACGACAGCGCCTCCTCGTGCGACGCCTCCTCGAGAAGAATGTCCTGCAGGATCGCGGCGGCGGAGCTGTCGGCGCCGTCCTCGGCCAGCTGCAGGCGGGCGAGCGCCATGCGGAGCTCGTTGCGCTGCCCGACCTCGGGCAAGAGCGGCAGCGTCTCGCTGACCAGGCGCGCCAGACCCTCGCGATCGCGGAGGTTGACGTAGTGGTCCAGCAGCGGCCGCCAGACGGATTCGTCCGCGGGCGCGGTGGCGCGCAGGCGCTCGAGCAGCTCGGCGCCGAGGCGCAGGTTGCCGGACCGGCCGGCGCGCTCCGCGAGATCGCGGGCGAGCGGCACCACGCGCTCGACGGGCAGCAACTCCGCGGCGCGCTGGAGGATGTGCGCGGCGGCGTCCAGCTGGCCCGCCGCCTTCTTGATCCGCAGCAGCTCGAACAGCGCCCAGGTCGCGTCGTCCCGGCCGTCGGGCCGATCGGCGGCGATGTCGACCAGCCGCATCAGCAGCGGCTCGAGGCGATCGTCGCGGTGCAGGGCGACCGCGAGGTCGACCGCCTCGCGCACCTCGCTGACCGTCGCGTCGGACGTCGCGACACGGCGCTCGAGGTAGTCGAGCAGCACCCCTTCGTCGCCGGACTGGCGCGCGATCCGTTCGTACAGCGGCAGCACCTTCACCAGCTCGGCGTCGGGCACGCCCGCGCCGGCGACCAGCGCGGCGGCGCGCTCGAGATCGCGGCTCTTCTCGATCGCGTCGCACAGGTCGGCGATGCCGGCCTCGCGCGTCTCCGCGCGTCCCAGCTCCAGGGCCGCGGCGCGATACAACGCCTCGGCGGCGGCCTCGGGCGTGCGCGCCTCGGCGGCGGCGAGCTTGAACACGCCGGCCACGCGATCGCACTCGCCGGCGTTGCCCTGCTGCTGCGCCAGCCGGGCGATGCCGGAGAGCACGTCGAAGGACCGGGGCTGCATCTCCTCGGCGCGGCGGTGCAGATCCAGCGCCCGCACCTGGTCGCCGAAGTCGTGCTCGGCGATGCCCGCCGCCAGCAACAGCAGCGTGCTGGCGACGCCCATGTCGGCCTTGCGGCGGCGGCGCTCGACGAGCGCGAGCAACCGTTCGACCAGCTGCTGCAGCTGCTCGGCGCCGCGCGCCATCTCCACCAGCGGCGCGTGCAGGTGCGCGATCTCCGGCGCCGACTCGACGGCGCGCAGCTGCGCCTCGAACGCGGCGCCCGCCTTGCCCTGGGCCCGCAGGCTCTCGGCCATCTCGGCGGAGATCTCCGCCTCGGCGGGCGTGCCGGCCGCGCGCGCGAGGCGCTTCTCGAACAGCCGTGCCAGCTCCTCGTGCGCGCCGGCTTGCAGGAGGCCGCGTTGCAGCCGCGCCGCCTGATCGGCGTCTTTCACCGCGGCGGCGAGCGCCGAGTCGAGCAGCTCGTCGGCCTCGGCGGCGTGCCCGCGCTTGCGCGCCAGCCCGTACAGCCGCAGCAGGATCTCCGTCAAGGCGAGGACCGCGGGCGCGTCGGGGTGAGGCGCCGCGTCCTCGCGCGTCTGCACGAGCAGCGTGCGGTACGCGCGCTCGGCGCGTTCGAGATCGCCCATCGCCTCGGCGACCTCGGCGAGCTGCGTGAGGATCGCGGGGTTCGACCCGTCCATCGACGAGGCCTGCTCGAACTCGGCCAGCGCGACCTTGTTGTCGCCCTGCGCGCGCGCGATCTCGGCCAGGCGCTGGTGCAGGTGGGCGCGCTTGCGCGTGCGCCGCCAGCCGGCCTGTTCCACGAGGCGAGACAGCTGCACGCGCGCCTCGTCGTGACGGCCGCAGCGGGCGAGGCCGTCCGCCAGCGCCAGCCCGAGGCCCTCGTTCTGCGGCATCAGCGCGACCGCCTTCTCCAGCACCGGGACCGCGCGCTCGAGCAGGCCGAGGCGGCCGTAGATCTCGGCGACCTCGGACGCGCGCGCCAGCGTCAGCGCGGCGTCGTCGCTGTGGTCGCAGCCCTCGGCGAGCACGCGCGCGAGCGGCTCCCACTGCTCCGCGCCCCGATAGAAGTCCGCGAGCATCGAGCGGAGGCCATCCGCGCGCGGGAACTCACCCAGCGCGCGCTCCAGCGCGGCGATCGCGCGGTGGCGCTGGCTGGCGGCCACGTACGCGCCCGCCAGCCGGGCGGCGACCTCGTTGCGCGCCTCGCCCTCGGTCATCGTGAGCCGCCGATCCAGCCAGTCGGCCGCTGCCGCCGGCTGGCGCGCGGCGAGCGCGAGCCGCCCCAGCGCGTCCAGCCCGTCGGTCGTCGCGTCCAGCCGCACGGCGTTCTGCCACGCGGTCATCGCGCGGCTCGCGTCGCCGAGCGCGCCCTCGACGAGGCGGGCCGCGTCCGCCCACAGCGCCGCGGCCGGCACGGGCTCGGCGTCCTCTTCGAGGATCTGCGCCTGGCCTTCGAGGATGTCGGCGAGCTCCGCCTGGCGGTTCTTGCCGACGAGGACGTCGGTCAGCTTGCCCAGCGTGGCCGTGTGTCCCGGCCGTTCGCGCAAGCTGGCGCGCAGGACGTCGGGCGCATTGCTGCGCTGCTCGAGCAAGCCGCCCAGGCGAACGATCTCGAGGCGCAGGGCGAGGCGCCGTTCCTGATCGGGGCTGCGTTCCAGCTCGGCGGCGCGCAGCGCGACGCCGTCGGCGAAGCGACCCTCGGCCTCGTAAAGTCGGGCCAGCGCCTCGCCGGCGATCTCGTCCTGGGGCGACTGTTCGTGCAGCAGGCGCCAGATCCGGATCGCGCCTGGGCGATCCTTCAAGCCACCCTCGCTCAGCTCGGCGGCGCGGCGCAGCCAGCCCCAGCGCCGCTGATCGGGAACGCGCAGGCGCGCGCTGTCGAGCAGCAACGTGGCCGCGACGCCCAGCGCGTCGGGCGTCCCGGAGGCGACGTGCATGCGAACGGACTCGTCGACCGCGTGGCCGGCGGCGTCGGCGGCGCTCAACTTCCCGCTCGCGCGCGCGTCGCGCGCCAGCAGGTTGCCGGCGTGACCGTAGAGACGGCGGAGCAGATCGATCGCCAGCGCCTCGTCGCCCAGCGCGCGCGACGCGATCTCGGCGGCCTCGTGGAGGAAGTCCAGGTTGTCGGGTTGCTCGGCGGCCAGTCGTGTCAGCGTGTCGACGAGACGACGGTCGGGGTGGCGGCGCATCAGTTCCGCGCGGCGCAGCAGGGTGGGGAGGTGGCGCGGATCCGCCGCGAGCGCGCGCTCCAGCGCGCCCTCGGCCGCGTCCGTGTCCTGCGCCTGCTCGATGAACGACGTCGCGGCGCGCGCGTGCAGATCGCGGCGGGCCGGCGCGTCCAGCGTCGGGGCGGCGTCGACAGCGTCTTCCAGCGCCGACAGCGCGGGCCGGATCTGTCCGGCTTCGAGGGCCAGCGATTCGTACAGCGGCAGCAGCGCGCTGTCGCGCGCGTCCGGCGCGGTGTGCGCGTCGACGAGCAGGCGGGCGGCGTCGGCCAGCCGTCCCAGCCGCATCAGGGTCCGCACCAGGCTGCGCCGCGGTTCGAGGCGCTCCGGCGTCAGCGCGAGGGCCGCCGCGTAGCTCTCGGCCGCGGCGGCGAGATCGCCGATGTGCGCCTCGAGCAGCTGCGCGCGCCGCTCGTGCAGGTGCGCGAGCGTCAGCGGCGGCGCGCCGCCGGCCGCGATGGTCTCGCCGATCGCGCGCGCCGCGCCGACGAAGTCGCCCGTCGCCGCGGCGAGGCGCAGAAGCTCGTGCTCCAGGCGGGCGCTCGTGCCCGCGAGCGGCAGGGCCTCGCACAGCCAGGCCAGGGCGCGCTTCTGATCGCCCGCGCGCGTGTCGGCGCAGATCGCCGCGTCCTCCAGGATGCGGGCGCGCTCGCCCGGATCCGTCGCCCCCGCGAGCCGCAGGGGCACGAGCTCCAGCAGCAGCTCCCAGCTGTCCGTGCGCGCAGCGGCCGCGCCCAGACGCCGCGCGGCCTCCGACGCGACCGACTTGTCGGCGAGCAACGCCTGCAGGCCGGCGCGCGCGCTCTCGTGACCCGGGGCGACGTCCAACGTCCGCCCGTACCATTCGACGGCGGCAGGCGCGTCGTGCAGCTGCGTGCGGTGCGCCTCCGCGAGCCGGGCGAGCCGGTCGGCGTGGTGGCCGCGATCGACGTTGGCGTTGCGCGACAGCAGCTCGGCCAGCTCGGCGAACGCGCCGTTCTCCGTGTACAGGTCGGCCAGCGCGCCGACGCTCTCGTCGTCGTCGCCGAAGCGCGTGACGACCTCGCGCCAGATCTCGATCGCGCGGCCGACGTCGCCCAGCCGCTCGCGGGCCATCGTCGCCATCTCGATCAGATCGGCGCGCACCTGGTGCGCGGGCGGCGTGCTCTCGATGCGCCGGCGCAGAAGCTCGATGACCGCCGGCCACCGTTCGACCCGGACCAGCAGATCGCGCGCCGCGGCCAGCGCCTCGACGTCGGCCGGGTCCAGCGCCAGCCGCGCCCGCCACGCGCCCAGCGCGCGATCGACGTCGCCGATCTCCAGCGCCAGCTCCGCCGCGAGCGCCCACGTGAACCGCTTGCCGCCCGGCTTGGGCTCGACGGCCGCGAGGCGCTCCAGCGCGTCCAGCCGCCGCTGCTTGTTGCCGAGGGCGTCGTAGATCTCCTCCAGGCGGCGAAGGCTCTCGAGGCGCAGCTCTGGCGAGCCGGCCTCACCACCGATCGCGTCCTCGAACAACGTGCTCGCGCGCTCGGGATGGCCCAGCTGGCGATCCTCGACGCGCGCCGCGCGCACCAGCAGCTCGGCGCGCCGGTCGGCCTGCGCGGGCGGGCAGGCGCCCGCCGCCGTCGCCAGCGCCGTCGCCAGCCGGGCGGGATCGCGCGCGGCCTCCGCCAGCTGGCGCAGGCTGTCCTCGATCACCCGATCCTCGGGGGCGAGGGCGATGAGCGCGACGTATTGATCCAGCGCGCCCGAGACGTCTCCCAGCCCGTGCAGGCGATCGCCGCACTCGCGACGCAGGTCGCGCAGGCGGTCGCCGTCGGCGAAACCGATCGCGGTCAGCAGCAGCTCGGGAACGCGCGCGCCGGCGCCGGTCGCCTCGTAGCGCAGGCGAAGCGCGTCGAGCGCGTCCAGGCGCGTCGCGGGCGTCGCGCGCTTGTCGGCCAGCAGGCCTTCCAGCAGCCGGGCGAGCGGCGCGTCCTCGTGCAGATCGGGCAGCAGCACGCGCACCTCGGCCAGCGCGGCGTCCGGCTGGGCGAGCTTCTCGTGCAGCGTGGCGGCGATGCGGAGGCGCAGCTCGCGTGCCTCGGCCCCCGCGAGCAGCTCGAGGCGGAAGCGGCGCGCGGCGACCAGCTCGGCCCAGCGCTCGTGCCGCTCGAGCAAGCGTTCCAGCGACGACGCGACCTGGCCGTCCGACGGGCGCAGGCGGAACAGCTGATCCAGGTAACCGACCGCGCGCGCGTGGTCACCGACGAAGTCCTTCGCGATCCGGGCCGCCTCTTCGAGGATCTCGGCGCGCCGATCGAAGCCGCCCGCGACCGAGAGCCGCGCGTCGTACGCGTCCAGCACGTCCCGCCAGCGCTCGGCCATCGTCAGCGCCACGATCAGCGGACGGAACGCCCAGTCCGCGTCCGGGGCGGCCTTCAGCACCGCGCGAAGCACCTCGATCGACTCGGGCGCGCTCTCGCCGAAGCAGTCGGCCGCGAAGCGCGCGGCCCGGTGCGAGAGCACGTTGAGGATCGGCCGGGGCACGTCCGCCCCGATGTGCTCGCGGTAGAAGTCGAGCAAGCCCCGCGACTGGTTCTCGTCGGAGACGACGGCGGCCTCGACCGCCTCCCAGGGTGTCTCGTCGGCGGGCTTGGCCGTCGCGGCGGCGAACGCGGCCTCGAATCGTTGATCGGGCGACAGCGCCACGGCCAGCGCATCGGACTTATCGATAGGGACGACCTTCACAGCCATGGGAACGGCTCCTTTTCCGGCCCTGGGGAATCGGCAGCCGCGCCTCATCTGTTGAGGCGCTTCGGACGATCGCGCGACGCTTTTTTCGTCAGCGCGATCGCAGCAGCGTCGGTCAGTGGGTCGGATTGAGGTCGCGAAGTGCTCGTCGCAATGTTCGGTGACCAGGCGTGAGCGATCGAGCGTGCGCGGTCGCGTGTAGGCGCGGCACGCACCGGATCATCGGCGCAGGCTCGCGACGGTACGATCGGGCGCGACGCGGTGATACGATTTCGCCGGGAGGTCGGCTATGAGCTATCTCTACGGCGACTCGACGCCTTCGGATCTGGAAGGCAACTACATCGAGTTCTTGCGCGACGCAGTGGAGTTCTGCGTGCAGGTGCTGGCGTCGGATCAGAGGATCGTGATGGGGAAGGCGCAGACGCGGACGCTGGAGCACGCGACCGTCGCGGAGGTCGAGCGGCTGCAGAAGCTGTTGCCGCTGGTGACCAAGGCGTTCGAGGGGATGTCCCTGGGCGCGGCGGAGTCGCCGACGGCGCGCTGCGCGGCGGCGATCTCGAAGTCGGCGAATGATCTCGTGCGCGCGGAGGCGATCCGGATGCGCGACGCGCTGGACGCCGAGATCGCCAAGCGCGAGGCGGCGGCCGGGCAGGAGCGCGACGGCTGCGTGAAGGCGCTGGAGACGCTGATCGTGAAGCACGACCTGCCGGGCGCGGTCGCCGACCTGCAGCTGGTGCTGGTGTCGGGCGGCCGCTACGCCGGCCGCGCGCGCATGAAGACCGGCTTCGGCCTGGAAGCGGTCGTCGATCTCGACGTGCCGAGCGGCAACCTCTTCGATCGCGTGATCCGCGTCGACCGCTTGATGGAGCGGCTGGACGTGCAGGCGCCCGAGGTCGGCGGCTGGCTTCACAAGGAGGTGAAGCGACGGCCGCAACACCTCGAGAAGCACCACGTCACGGAGTACTCGGGCGGCGCGGAGGGCGGGGTGGTGAAGCTGCGCGTGGGCCCCGACGGGACGGGCGCCGGCTTCGACATCCTCTATTCGCGGGAGGCGCCGCGCGTGCGCATGCTGCGCGTCACCGACGGCACGAACGGGGCGAACGGCGCGCCCGAGCAGCCGTTCGACGTCGAAGCCGAGGACGCGCAGAAGCTGGTCGCGCTGCACGGCAAGCTGGCGAAGGGGGCGGCGGAGCTGGCCGGCCACCGGAAGCGGCTCGTCGACGCGAAGCTGGACGGCGAGGCGATGCGCACGCACGCCAAGCCGACGCTGCTGCCCGAACGCTTGATCGCCAACATGGCGCCGGTGATCCAGGAGATCTCCGCGCGCTCGCACTCGCCGGGCGAGCTGATCTTGCGGCGGCTGCTGGGCGGCGACCGGCGCGAGGAGATCTTCCTGTCGAAGTCGGAGCTGAAACAGAAGCTGGATTCGCTGAACGACGCGAACCGCACGCTGTTCGATCCGCTCTGGTCCAACACGCCGCCGAGCCCGTCCGTGAAGGTGGCGCCCGTGTCCGATACGCCGGTGGCGGCGGCGCCCAGCGTCGCCGCGGCGACCGGATCGGCGCCGCACCCGCAGCCAGGCCGCTACCGGGCGGGTACGCCGTCTCTGGGCGTGACGCCGCTGAACGCCTCCTCGCCGCCGGCGTCCGCTGCGCCGCTGGCCACGGGCGGGGCGGCAGCCACGTCGGGCGTCGGCCCAGCCAAGCCGCCCCTCGACACGCCGGCGGGCGATGCCATGCGGCGCACGCTGATCGGCACGACAGTCCCCGCGGCGGTGCAGGCGGTGCCGCCCGCGGATTCGGTGTCGAAGACGCCGCTCGCGGCTCCGACCCACGTCGAGGCGCTTCGCAAGGAAGCGGCGGGCACGATCGAGGCCGCCATCACCAAGCGAGCCGACCCGGCGAGCGGTTCCTGAGCGTGAGATCAGCGGCGTCGTGAGCGCGCATCGGGCGGCGCGGGCGGGCGTTCTGATCGTTGTCGTCGCGGCCGGTGCGGGCGCGGCGCGACCGGCGCGCGCCGAGCTGCACGCGCCGCCTCGGCTCGTTCTCCGGCTCGCCGCGGCAGACGAGCCGACCGTCGTCGTGCCCGGACAACCGGCGGCGAGCCCCGCGGGCCCGAACCTCCGACCGGCAGTCGAGGCGCCACGCCCGTCGCCGGTTGATCCCGACGCGGGGCTGGGCGGGAAGCAAGTCGGGATGGGCTTCCTCGCGCTGCTCGGCGGCGGGGCGCTGGGATCCGGGCTCTTCTACCTGGCGGATCGCGAGGATTCGCCGACGCTCGTGTACGCCAGCCTCGGCGTCGGCGCGCTGCTCCCGGCGGCGGTCGGGATGGCCGTGTGCGGCGTCGGCACGACGAGCAAGGTCTACGACGGGCGGTGCTTTCCCACGGTGGGCGGCGCGTACATTGGCGCGCTGGGCGTCCTCCCCGGTGCCTTGGTCGGGCTCCTCCTGGGCTGCTCGTCGGGGTCGTCCTCGACGCCCAGCTCGGGTGACGGCCAGACCGGACTCCAGGGGCTGGACGACTGCGCAGTGGGCGCCGCGGTCGGCGCCGCGCTCGGGCTGACGATCGGGACGCTGGTCGGCGCATACAACGGGTGGCGCATCTTCAAACGGCCCAAACCGGGCACGCTGCGCGCGTCGTTGCTCTGACGCCCGCGACAAGTCGAACCTCCGGAAATTAGTGAGATAAATACGCGCCGTCACGCAAGTTTTTGGCGCGCGTGACATCGTGGCGTGTTACATCGCCGAGGTGCAGTCTGCGCCTGCGATCACCGGGGGCTCGCGCGCGACCAACAATCGCTACGAGCCGATCGCTCACATCGGGCGGGGCGGCATGGCCGAGGTCCTGCTCGCGATGATGGACTCGGGCGGCGGCGCGCGGCGCCTCGCCGTGTTGAAGCGTATCGGGCCCGAGCTCGCGACCGATCCGGATTTCGTCGCGATGTTTCTCGACGAGGCGCGCCTGTCGCTTCGCCTCAGCCACGCGAACGTCGTCCAGACCTACGAGGTGCTCGTCGGCGACGACGAGCTGGCGATCGCGATGGAGTACCTCGACGGCCAGCCGCTGACCCGCGTCCTGAACCGGATGCTGCGCGGGCCCGGCGAGCTGGCGTTGCCGCTGCGGCTGCGCATCCTGGCGCGCGTGCTCGCGGGCCTGGAGCACGCGCACACGCTGGCGGATCTCGACGGCACGCCGCTGGGGGTCGTTCATCGCGACGTCAGCCCGCAGAACGTGTTCGTCACGTATGACGGCCAGGTGAAGCTGGTCGACTTCGGCGTCGCGAAGACGGTCGCGGCGGCGCACCAGACGCGGCCCGGCGCCATCAAGGGAAAGCTGGCGTACATGGCGCCCGAGCAGCTGCAGAGCGACGCCGTCGATCGCCGCGCGGATCTGTTCTCGGTCGGCGTGATGCTGTGGGAGATGCTGGCGCAGCGCCGCATGTGGCATCGGATGACGGAGGTCGAGATCGTCGGCCACCTCGCGTCGGGCCGGCCGATGCCGGCGCTGCCGGTGTTGCCGGCCGACGTGCCGACGGACCTCGACGCGATCTGCATGCGCGCGCTCGAGAACGATCCCGAGCGGCGCTACCAGACGGCCGCCGAGATGGAGATGGATCTCGAACGCGTGCTGGTCGGCGCCGCGGATTCCCACGCGCGCAACCTGGGCACGGTGCTGTCGCTCGCCTTCGAGGCAGAGCGCGCGGAGCGGCAGGCGATCATCGAGCGCTGCCTCCGCGGACGCGCCGAGCAGGCGGAGCCCGCGGCGCGTGCGTCGCTGATGCCCGACCCGCTGCCGACCATCGACGTCCCGCTGGAAGCGCCGGACGAGGAGCGGACGCCGGCCCACGGCGCTCGGTCGTCGGACGCGACGCCGGTCCTTCGCGTGGACGCGGCGCTCAGCGCGCCGGATGCGCCCGCGTCGCCGCCCGTGACCAGCGAGGTGACCAGCGAGCTGATCAGCGAGCCGCTCGTGCCGCCCGCGCCGTCGGTGTCGGCGGCCCAGCGCGCGCTGCGCGTGTGGCGCGCCGCCGCGGTGGCCGGGATGGTGGCGACCGTCGCCGCGCTGTCGCTCGCGCTGGCCTGGCATCGGGCCCCGGCCGCGCGCGCCGTGCCGACGACGGCTACCGCGCCGGCGCCGGCTGCATCGCCCGCGGTGCCGCCGCGCGATCCGGAGCCGCGCCCGCAATCGCCGCGTTCCGGCGGCGCGGGGCGCGACGAGTCCGAGCGCCCGCGCAAGCACCGCCGCCCGAAGCACAACGACGAGGACGCCGTGCTCCCGCCGACCAGCTTCGGCGACGAGACGTAAGCGGCCCTTCGGGTCGCGGGGCCGCGGGCCTCAGCCCGACAGATCGGATCGGATCAGAACGCGGCGCAGGTGGCGCTGCCGCCGGAGCGGAGGCGGGCGAAGTGCAGCGTGGTCGCGCCTGCGGCGTCGAACCAGCCCCACACGACGTCGTGGTTCATGTGCACGCGGAACGGATCGTCGCGCTGTCCCCAGCGCGCCTTCGTGGCGATGTCCGTCGGGCCTTCGAGGAAGTTCCCCGCGGCGCCGACGCGCGCCAGCTTGTACGCCGCGGCGGTGCCGGGCTCCATCCAGCCGACGAGGTACTGCTCCGTCGCGTCGCCGTCGGGTTGCCAGCGGGCAAGCGCAGAGTCGGCCTCGTTCGCAGCCGTGGTCGTCAGCCAGACGACCGCGCCGGTCAGCTTGTGGCTGGCATCGATGGCGGCGAAGGCGATGTCCTGATTCATCGTCATCGTGCTGTACGACGAATCGCCCATCGTGGCGGGCGCCTGGTGCGCGTTGAACGTCACCTTCCAGCCGGCGGGCGCGATAGCGGCGCCGCCCAGCTCGCCGGCGACGCTGCCGTTGCAGCCAGCGTCGACGCTCATCACCTTGTTGCGGTTGTCGGTGTAGACGCCGCCGATGCTGACGGTGGGGAAGTCGCCGCTGCCCGTGCCCGGGTAGCAGTCGGTCACGCACACGGGCAGGAACGTCGCGCCCTGCGGATGCCAGCTGAGGAGGTCGCTCATGCTGTGCGAGCACCCCCAGCTCCACTGCGTGGTCTGCGCGCCGGTCGCGGCGGCGGTGAACTTCAGCGTGTCGCCCTCGTGGCCCGAGTCGGAGTGCACGTGGTAGTAGGCGCCGTAGCGATCGCCGCCGAACTCCAGGCGGCTCTCACCGATGCCGAAGTCGGTCGGGTGGTTGTCGCTGTTGGTCAGCTCGGACGACCAGCTCTGCGTGCCCGCGAGGTCGAAGCGACGCACGTAGATCTTGTCGGCGGTGTTGTCCCACAGCAGCGCGGCGAAGTGGCCGTCGGGCTCGGCGGCGATGCCGCGGCACTCGAGGCCGGCGCCGAGATCGATCGC
>Ga0070684_100002559_pt1 | contig 13429 bp, 10 predicted proteins | sample KBSC723LmetaG_FD_65653 | JGI IMG/M metagenome (GOLD analysis project Ga0070684, IMG submission 65653) | Corn rhizosphere microbial communities from Kellogg Biological Station, Michigan, USA - KBS C7.2-3L metaG | ecosystem: Host-associated > Plants > Roots > Rhizosphere ...
CTACACTACACGCGTGCCTCCCCTGGGCCCGAGAGACCATGGTGGTGGCGATGCGCGCGGTGCGTGCGGCGGATGAGCTGCATGACGCAACGTAAACGCAGGCACATGCGCGCGTCAACGCACGGTCGAGTCGGGGTCTTGTCCTTCGGTGACGCGAATCACTCAGGCTGCAGTCGACTCGTGGGGTGCTTGCCTCAGGCGGATTCGCGCGTTGCGGCACCGCACCTGCCTTACACTATGGTGTAGAACTCGAGTAGCTCGGAGGAGAAGCGATGCGAAAAACCGAATTCATTGTCGCGCTTGCCGCACTGGCGCTTGCGACGCCCGTGATGGCGCAAGGTCGCGGCCGAGGAAATGGCGGCATTCCGCCGGGGCAAAGGCCGTCAGCTGGAATGTGCCGGATTTGGATCGACGGAGTGCCGCCCGGCCAGCAGCCGAGACAGACCGATTGCGCCACGGCTGAGGCGCGTCGGCCGTACAATGGCCGCGTCATCTATGGCGATCGGACGACCGACCGTCGGCGGCGCGTGTATGAATCCAACGGCCAAGTCATAACGAACGGCGATGGTTGCGTACGTCGCGCCGATGTCTACGGACGGATCCAGACCATCTGCCCCAACGGCACATCCGATCGTGACACGTATGACCGCGGCACGTATGATCGCGACCGCCGTGCGTCGTCACAGGTGTACCGAGACGATGACCGAGTCGCAACGGGCAAGCAAAAGGGCAAAGGAAAGATCAAGCACGGGAAGCACAAAGGTGACCGCGATTACGACCGCGGTCGTGAGCGCGATCACGATGAGGATCGCCGTAATTGAAATCTGTAGTAAGTTTCCTGGATGGGCTTCGCACGAGGCGTCGTCGCGGTACTGTTGGCCAGCGCTGTAGGCAGCACGGCTGGATGTAGCGGCGACGTCTCGCACGATGTGCGGGGACGCGGGTTGTCGATCGCGTCCCTCTCGCCGACCGATCAGGCGCACGTGTACGCCGCCGCCGCGCGCGGTGCGTTCGACACGGACGATCCAGGACTTTCGCTCCTGTTGGATCGACGGCTGCTCCCGCGCACGATTGGTCTCGCGCCAGCCGGCATGCTGCCAGATGACGTCGTCGCGGAATTGCGGCGGCGAGGCGCGATCAAAGGTACGTGCGAGCCCAAGCTCGACAGTGGCCGCGGAACCGCGCGCTGCTCCGCCGCGTTGCCGGGATATGTGATTCGGTTTTCACCGGTGTTCGCGCTCCACGGCGATTCGACGCAGGTCTACATCTACGCGCAGAAATATGACACGCCCTCGTCGGGCATCTCGCAAGCACTACGCTTCGAGCGCGCGTATCAAGTCGTGCGTCGCGGCGATGATTGGAGCGCGGCCCGCGAAGGTCGGATTCCGAAAGAAGTCCGCGGCGAGAGTAAATAGGCAGTCATCGTGAGCGCGCCACCTGTTCCGACATCAGCCATGCTTCAGCAAACGCCACAGTTCGACGTGGCCGATGCCGAACGCATTGCCCGCGAACACTTCAGGTTCGATGGCACCGCGACACCGCTGACGAGCGAGCGCGATCAGAATTTTCTCATCACGCGCGCCGACGGACCGTGCATCGTTCTCAAGATCGCCAACGCGACCGAATCGAAGGACATGCTGTCGGCGCAACAGCGGGCGCTCGTTCATCTCTCGCCCGCGCTCTCGACCACGCCGCGTCTGGTTCACGCAACCGACGGATCAGCGCTCGTCGAGATCACAACCAGCGACGACAAGCGTCACTTCGTGTGGGCGGTGACGTGGCTTTCTGGCCGTCCGTTGGGCGAAGCGACGCGACGAACGCCGGCGTTATTCGAGGACTTTGGCCGCCAAGTCGGCATACTCGATAGCGCGCTGGCGAGCTTCGATCATCCGGCAATACACCGCGCGTTCTATTGGGATTTGGCGAACGGCCGCGCCATCGTCGACGAGCACAGACATCTCGTCGCCGACGCCGACGTTCGGGTCGCGCTCGACGACTTCATCGCGGAGTTCGATCGCACCACCGCGCCGCTACTTGACACGTTGCCGCGCAGCGCGATTCACTCCGATCTCAACGACTACAACGTCCTCGTTGGTGGAGGCGGCGATGTTGAGACGCGCGATCAGCGTATTACGGGCGTCGTCGACTTCGGCGACATGGTGCACAGCTATCGCGTCGCTGACTTGGCTATCGCGATTGCGTATGCAGCACTCGGCAGCGACGACCCCTTGAGCGTCGCCGCCCATGTGGTCCGCGGCTATCGCGAGCACGTGACGCTCGAGGATAGCGAGCTCGCATCGCTGTTCGGACTCATTGGTCTTCGACTATGCATGAGTGTCTGCATCGCGGCGGATCAGCTCCGCCAACGCCCCGACAATCTCTACCTCGGCGTCAGTCAATCGGCAATTCAACGCGCGCTCCCGATGCTCTCGGCGATTCCGTTCGGCCTGGCGCACGCCGTGTTGCGCGAAGCGGCTGGCGCCGAGAGCGTCCCGACGAGCGAGCGTGTCATCGCGTATCTGACGGCCGCGGATCCCGCGCCGGTCATCGGCCTTGATTTGCGTCGCGAGCCAAGCGTCGTGTTGGACCTGAGCGTCGCAAGCCCGCTGTTGAGTGGCGACACCCGGCACAACACCGAGCCTGCGGTGACTGAATGCGTATTCGGATTGATGCGCGCGTCGAATGTGCCTGTCGCGATCGGACGATACGATGAGCCGCGTCTCCTATACGTCGCGCCGGCGTTCGCGCTTGGTGATCGGCCGACCGATGAGCATCGCACGATTCACATTGGTCTCGATCTGTTCGCCGATGCAGGGACGCCCGTGTTCGCTCCACTGCCGGGAACCGTCCACGCGTTCGCCGACAACGCGACGCCGCAGGACTACGGTCCTGTGATCATCCTTCGTCACCTGACGAATGATGGCATCGAGTTCTTCACGTTGTATGGGCATCTGAGCCGCGAGTCGCTGCACGATCTCCAGCTCGGCCGGCAGGTTCAGCGGGGCGAGCAGATCGCCACGCTTGGCACGGCCGACGTGAACGGCGGCTGGACGCCGCATCTCCATCTACAAATCATCACGGATCTGCTCGGCCTCGGCACCGATTTCCCCGGTGTCGCGCGACCGACGCAGCGGCGAGTCTGGTGCGCGCTCTGTCCCGACCCGAACCTCATCGCGCGCGTGCCGCTCGACCGGTTTCCCGCGCGCGCTCCGACGAAGCGCGAAACACTGTCGCACCGTCGCGCGCGGATCGGTCACAATCTCAGTGTCGCGTACAAGGAGCCTATCAAGATCGTGCGCGGCTGGATGCAGTATCTCTATGACGACGAAGGCCGCCGCTACATCGACGCTTACAACAACGTTCCGCACGTCGGACACTGTCACCCGCGTGTCGTCGACGCCGGCGCGTCACAAATGCGGGTGTTGAGCACGAACACACGGTATCTGAACGATCTCCTCACCGATTACGCGGATCGCTTGCTCGCGACCCTCCCGTCCTCGCTCGACGTCTGTTATTTCGTGAACTCGGCGAGCGAAGCCAACGAGCTCGCGCTTCGCCTCACCCGCGCATACACCGGCCGGCGTGACATGATCGTTCTCGACGCGGCGTATCACGGGAACACGACGTCGCTCATCGACCTAAGTCCTTACAAGAACGCCGGACCCGGCGGATCTGGCGCGCCGGATTGGGTGCATGTCGCCCCGTTGCCCGATGACTACCGCGGACCGTTCAAGCGAACCGATCCCGCCGCCGGAGAGAAATACGCGAGACAAGTGGACGAGCTTGCGGACAATATCCGCACCCGCGGGCACTTGCTTGCTGGCTTCATCGCCGAGACGTGCCCGAGCGTAGGCGGCCAGTTGATTCTTCCCGCCGGCTATTTAACGAACGTATATGAGCATGTGCGCCGCGCCGGCGGGCTGTGCATTGCCGACGAAGTGCAAACGGGACTCGGGCGCATGGGCACGAGTTACTGGGCGTTCGAGGATCAAAATGTCGTCCCCGACATCGTGGTCATGGGTAAACCACTCGGCAACGGCCATCCGATTGGCGCCGTCGCAACGACGCGCGCCATCGCCGACGCGTTCGACAACGGCATGGAATACTTCAGCACGTTCGGCGGCAATACCGTTTCGTGCGCGATCGGTATTGCCGTGTTGGATGTCGTGCGAGACGAGAAGCTACGGGAGCATGCACGTGGCGTTGGAGACCGGATGCTCGGGCAATTGCGTTCCCTCGTCGATCGATATCCAATCGTGGGGGACGTTCGGGGTTCCGGATTGTTCCTCGGCGTCGAGCTGGTGCGCGATCGCGAGACGCTCGATCCCGCGAGTGACGAGGCGTCGTTCGTCGCGAATCGAATGCGCGAGCGCGGCGTGCTGCTCGGAACCGATGGACCCTATCACAACGTGGTAAAGATCCGACCGCCGATGCCGTTTACCGCGGACGACGCCGGTCTCCTCGTCGAGGCACTCGAGCAGTCGATCGCCGAATTGCCGTTGTAGTCGTCTCACGAGATCAGCTACGTCAGCTACACGTTCGAGCCCGTCGTTCGCTAAGATTTACGACATGCGTTTCATAGTTCTCCTCACGCTGACTGGCATCCTGTCCGCGATCGCGTGCTCCGATCGATCGGCGGACAGCGAGGACACCGCGAGGCCCCAGACGCCAGCCGTGTCGCCCGTGGGCTACAGCTTTGTCCGTCTGGGCGAGACCGCATACGAGCTCGCGATCGCCGGTGACTCGGCCGCCGCCGCGAATCCGAAACACGAGTCGTGTCGCTTCGCGCATCCGGCGGCGTTTCCACCCGGCGCAAAGATCATGTTACTCGACGATGTCGTCGCGCGGATCGATGTGGATTCTGCCGGCATCCCGACCGTCGAGGGCGCGCAGGTTGGCGATACGGAGGCACGCATCTTCGAGTTGTATCATGGGCGAGTCGCGTCGCTACCGCACAAATATCTCGAGGGCGGACACAATCTCGTCGTCCCGCAGACATCGACGGAGACGTCGCGATATGTGTTCGAGACGGATGGCAAGAGGGTCCTCCGCTATCGTGTCGGGCGTCCGCCCGCCGTCGATCTCGTCGAAGGATGCTCGTAAGGTGCGGCGATGAATGTCGAGGTCGTCGAGGAAGACGCTGCATCGCTCGATGCGTATGCGACCATCCCCGTTCGGTTTGACGTGCGAAGCATCGCGCGAGTGCGTAAAACGCAGCCGAGCAGCGACTTGATCCTCGAGGAACAATCGCTGCCGATTCCGTCTGTGAAGGACTACGATGCGGTTCCGGGAAACAGCCCGCTCGAATGGCCAACGCGATTCGATGTTTCAGCTTGGGGATTCCTCGCGGCGCGATCGAACGGTGTTCGCGTCGGCGGCGCGGCGATTCTCATCTCAGCGAGCGAGAGTCAGCTCGCTGAGCTCTGGGACCTTCGAGTCTCGCCCGACGCGCGCGGTCAGGGCGTCGGATCCGAATTGCTCGGATCGGCGGAACGTTGGGCTAGTCACCGCGGCGCGCGTCGACTGCAGGCGGAGACGCAGAACATCAACGTGCCGGCCTGTCGGTTCTATGCACAGCACGGATTTACGCTCGATGTGGTGAACGACTTCGCGTACCCGAATCTCCCGGGCGAAACCCAGTTTCTCTGGTACAAGACAATCGTTACTGCGTAACGACCGGCCCCATTCGAACGACTTGAAAGTCCGTGCTTCGCACGTGAGACAACGTCGCGAGCTTGTCGTCACTCCAGCGCGAGTCAGGAGCGCCGCTCACGTACCATGCACTGCCATTGTCCGCGAGCAGCATTCCGTACCGCTGCATCGCACGGAGAATGACGCGCACCTCCTGCGGAAACGGCGAGACGTCGAAGTCGGCACGAAGTCGCACGCGCATTCCCATCGGTGGCAGCGCTGCGTCGGTGTTGGCGCTGGCCCAATGCGTGGCCGGCGCAACGTAGGCCCGACGCGTACGTGGGCACGTGAACCGGAGCGCATGACGAATCTCTGATTGTTCCACGGCCTCGTCGTAGCGCACGAGGCCCGGAAAGATCGGAAGCCCGGCGGCGTCGGCCGACGTCCATCCAGCGGGGCGCAGCGCATTGGACGAAAGATCGAATACGGCACCGCTGCCGGCGGTCCACCGTTCACCGCCGTTGACCGGATGTGCGTCGTACAGCTCGTACAGCTTCCAGTTGTCGCGATCGACGACGAGCACGTGTCGATCGCCCGTCGAGCTCGAGCCACCTTCGATCGGAGCGCCCGCGGGAACCGGATACGGACCAGGATCGCTTTCCGACGAATACATGAAGCTCACCGGCAACTTGGTCTGCGAACCCGATACGACGACGTACGGAATTCCGTTCGGCGCACCGTCCCACACCGTGCCGAAGTCAGGATGCAGACCACTATTACCGCAACTCGCGATCAACGTCTGCGAGTTCGCGTCGACGGGCTCGGCAGAGATGTCGGCATTCCAAGGATTGTCAGATGGAAATGGCCTGCGCCCGTTCAGGCTTGCACCCACGCCGAGTGCCGGCGTGCCTGGCGCTCCAGAATCGATCGCGACAGGTGGCGTCTCGCTCGATGGCGCTGTTTCGGCGGCACTGCACGCGACGAGTGCGCAACTGCCGAGGGCAGCGATGAGTGATGTGGTTCGCATTTCCGTAACGCTACCGTGAACCGATGACGCCGGTCGGTGACGGCGCGCACACGTTCATGAGCGTATGCGAATGTGCAACGTCGCGGCTAGTCGCTCGTCATGATGAACAATGGCGCGCCGTCGAAGTCATAGATCGGCCGCAATCGTTCCGTGTTGTAATACTTCGCGACGTCGACCACTTTCTTCTCCGATGTCACGCTCGTGATCGGGACGCTGTCGTAGAAGCCACGGTGGATGCTGACCAGCCGTCCATACTGCTTCTTCAATATCAGATCGAGCGCGAGATTGCCGAACGCCATCGGCACGATCGAGTCGAGCGCGTCAGGGTCGCCCGAGCGAACGAGGTAGCCGAGTCGCTGGTTGACGACGTCGATGCGCCGGCCGTTGTTGTATTTCGGCGAATACTCCTTGAGCGCGGACGCCACGCGATCGCCGATGCCGCCGAGCTTGCGATGGCCGAACATGTCGGTCTCGTCGCCCTCGAAGCTCATCCCTTCCTGGGACGTGAGACGCGCACCCTCGGACACGAGCACAACCGAGTAGTGACTTGGATGTCGGTTGCGATCGTACGTCATCAATTCGGATAAATGTTCGACGTCGACCGCGTGTTCCGGAATCACGCATCGGTCGGCCGCACCGGCCATCGTCGGCAGCAATGCGGTGAATCCCGCGTACCGGCCGAACACCTCGATGACCAAGAAACGCTCATGCGATCCGGCCGACGTTCGCAGGCTGTGCGTGAGCTCGATTGTCCGCGTGACGCACGTGCTGAAGCCGATGCAGTAGTCGGTGCCGTAGACGTCATTGTCCATCGTCTTCGGGATCGCGACGACGTTCACACCTTCGTCGTGCAGTCGCTTGCCGTAGCTGAGTGTGTCATCGCCGCCGATCGGAATCAGGACGTCGACACCGATGTGCTCGAGGTTCTTGAGCAGGTCGGGCGTGATGTCATTGATTTTCGCGTCGTAGCCCGTCAGGTGTCGCGGCAATCGCTCGCGCGGCAGATGACTTGGGCGCATACGCGACGTGTGCAGGAAGGTGCCGCCGGTTCGTCCTGCGCGGTTGACGACGGCTTCCGACAACAGCTGGATGTTCTGGCCGTTGTCCGCGTTGTCGTCGCGCACGTAGTCGACGAGTCCCGCCCAACCGCGGCGAATGCCAACGACACGATAACCTTCACGGAGCGCGCGAATCGTAATGGCGCGAATTGCCGGATTCAAACCTGGAACGTCGCCGCCACCGGTCAGGATCGCGATCGTTCCTTTGCCGCCAACCATGCGATCTCCTCATGCCAGCCCACGCCGATTCCCGCGTCGTCGCGGGATCCCAATTGTGAAAGGTATAAGGACCGCTCCCAGGTACGGCGAGCTCCGCTTTGACTGCAGCGATTGGGGCGAGTCGAAGCACTCGCCCTAATCGTGTCTTAATATCGGTAGAGCTCCGGCTTGTACGGGCCTTCGACCGGCACACCGATGTACGATGCTTGCTCCTTGCTCAGCGTCGTCAGCCGGGCGCCAAGCTTTCCGAGATGCAGTCGCGCCACCTTCTCATCGAGCGCCTTTGGCAGCACATACACCTTCTTCTCATACGTTCCGGCGTTGCCGAACAACTCGATCTGCGCCATCACCTGATTCGTGAAGCTCGACGACATCACGAAACTCGGATGACCGGTGGCACAGCCCAGATTCATGAGCCTGCCCTCAGCGAGGATCATCACCGAGTGACCGTCCGGGAACACATACTCGTCGTACTGCGGCTTGATGTTGATGCGCTTGATGCCTGTCACTCTCTTGAGACCAGCCATGTCGATCTCGTTGTCGAAGTGGCCGATGTTGCCGACGATCGCCTTGTCTTTCATCCGCGCCATGTGATCGGCGGTGATGATGTTGAAGTTGCCCGTCGCCGTGATGAAGATGTCCGCGCTCGACACCACGTCCTCGAGCGTCACGACCTGGTAGCCGGCCATGCATGCTTGCAGCGCGCAGATCGGATCGATCTCCGTGATCACCACGCGCGCGCCCTGGCCACGCAGCGCCTCAGCGCACCCTTTGCCAACTTCGCCGTAACCGCAAATCACCGCGAGCTTGCCGGCGATCATCACGTCGGTCGCGCGATTGAGGCCGTCGATCACCGAATGCCGGCAACCATAGATGTTGTCGAACTTCGATTTCGTGACCGAGTCGTTGACGTTGATCGCGGGGAAGAGCAGCGTCCCGGCCTTCATCATCTCGTACAAGCGATGCACGCCCGTCGTCGTCTCTTCGGTGACGCCCTTGATCTGCGCGGCGACTTTCGTCCAACGACCCGGATTCTTCTGCGCCTCGTCGCGCAATAATCCGAGAATGACGCCCCATTCTTCGGGATCATTCTTCTCGTCGAACGCTGGAATCTTTCCGTCCTTCTCGAACTCGGCGCCTTTGTGGACGAGGAGTGTTGCGTCGCCGCCATCGTCGAGCAGCATGTTCGGGCCGCCGCCGTCGGGCCACATCAATGCCTGCTCGGTGCACCACCAATACTCCTCGAGCGTCTCGCCTTTCCACGCAAAGACCGGAACGCCTTTCGGATTTTCCATGGTCCCGTTGCGTCCGACGACCGCGGCGGCAGCAGCGTGATCTTGCGTCGAGAAGATGTTGCACGAGACCCAGCGAACGTCCGCGCCCAAATCGACGAGCGTCTCGATGAGCACCGCCGTCTGCACGGTCATGTGCAGCGAACCCATGATTCGCGCGCCGGCGAGCGGGTTCTTGCCTCTGTACTCCTCGCGAATCGCCATGAGGCCGGGCATCTCCTGCTCGGCGAGCCGAATCTCTTTGCGGCCAAACTCGGCCAGCGAGAGGTCGCGAACCTTGAATGGCGGACGGTCGGTGTCCTGCTGCTGCTCGATCAACTCGGCGACGCCCATTTGAGGGATCCTGGTTGTTGGTTGCTGGTTGCTGGCATAATGGTGGTAAATGGGGTCAGACTCCATTTATCAAATCATCGCAAATGGAGTCGAATCGCTAAATGGAGTCTGACCCTATTTCGCGCAAATGGAGTCTGACCCCATTTACCCGAATTTTCGTGCGCTCGCGACGAATAACGTTGGGCCCTTCGCTTCGGGATCGGCCGGCAGCGGACGATAACGACACGACGTGAACCCCGCGTTGCCCAGCCATTCCTTCACCTGCTCACCGTCGAAGCCCTGCCATACGTGGCCGAGTTGGACGATGTAATCGACGCGGTCGTGCGACATCAGGTCGACGATGAGCAGTCGACCGCTTGGCTTGAGCACGCGTCGCACTTCGCGCATCGCCTTGGATGGATCAGTGATGAAGTGCGCGACGAGAAACAACACCGCGGCATCAAGAATTCCGTCTTCAATTGGCAGCGCCTCGATCGTACCGACTCGGAGGTCGACATTCGCGTGTTCCTCGAGCCGCTCTTTGGCGACGTTGAGCATCGGTCCGGATTCGTCGACGGCAATCACTTGTGCGACGCACGGCGCGAGCGCTTCGGTAATGTGTCCCGCGCCGCAACCGAGATCGCCAACGACCCATCGCTCATCGAGCAAGTCGAGCAACGCGAGCAAGTCGGTGCGTTCCCCGATCATGTCGGCGCGCATCTTGTCCCACGCCTCGGCAGAGTCGCGAAAGAAGATGAGTGCCTTGTCGCGACGCTTAGCCAAGACGCCGGCGGCTCGCCGTGCGTCCTGCGTCGCGCCGGCCGAGCCCGACATTTGTGAGCGGACCACCGACCACAGCGCCTTCGTCTCGTGGTCGAGCCGAGTCGATACCATCTTATAGAAGCGACTGGTGCCGTCGCCGCGCGCGACGAGCCACTCGTCGTCCGCCAGTAGCTTGAGGTGCCGACTCACCGTCGACTGCGGCAGTTGCATGATGGTGCATAGCTCGCTGACGGTGAGCTCGTTTCGGTCGAGAAGGAGCAGGATTCTGCTCCTCGTCGGATCGGCGAGCACAGCGAGACGGTCGAGGACGTTTGTCCGAGGGGGCGCGGTCATATATCCGTATATCCGGATGAAAGATTGCACCAGCCGGCGCCCAGGTCAACCCCGGCAGCGCCGCTAGCCGCCGGCCGGTGGCATCTGCACTTTCATCCCTTCACCGGCTTTCGAGGATTCTCCATGGGAACGAACGCAGCGCCGACCGCAGTGCCGACCGACGCCTCCACCGATCGCGGAGTGTATGACTCGATGGAGGCGCTTCGCTCGCTTCTGATCGAGGGAGAGCAACTCGAGGCGTGCGCAATTCAGCGTCGTTTGTTCGCGCTTCGGCATCGCCGCCTCATGGTGGCCGCGACGACTGGTCGGCTAATCGTCGTCCAGCGTGGTCTATTCGGCGGATTTCATCCGATTGATTTGCGGTGGCAAGACCTTCGTGATGCTGCGCTCGACGTCGGCGTGTTCGGCGCGACCCTGCGTGTCGCTGTCTACCGCAGCAACGATCTCGCGAGCGCCGAGGGTCCGCCGAGCAACGTGATTGTGACCGGACTGCGAAAGGCCGAAGCGCAGCAGGTCTACCGTGCGTGTCAGACGCGCGCGCAGGCGTGGCGCGAAAAGCGGCGTATTCGGGAGCTCGAGGAACTGCGCGCGAAATCGGGCGGCGTTCAGATCGGCGCGACGCGCGGGATGATGGGTGGCGGCGCTCTGTCACCTGCAGGAGTAGGCGCCAGCGACGATGGTGACGGCTCACCGATGGCGCGACTGCAACGCGCAAAGGACATGGTCACCAGCGGACTGTTGAACGACGCCGAGTTCGAGCAAATCAAAGCCAAGATTCTTGCGGAGCTGTGAGCGTGTAGTCGTAGAACTCCCCTCGCCAACGCACAAACGTCCGCGCTTTCGCGTGGACGTTTGTGTATGCACGGCTGAGACTAGAACGCGCGTCTCAACTCGTTTTGAGATTCGGATTGTTGAATGCCTCGACGTCCGGCAACGGCATGCACAGTTGGCTGCCATATGTTCCGCCACCAGGAAACTTGACGCCCGGCGCGGGGTTGAGCGGAATCTGGAAGCGAATCAGATCGTACAGGTGCTGGCTCTGCTCGCAATTGGAATGGGCGCCGGGGCGCTCGTGTACTTCGGTTGAATCCAGAGCGGCACACTGATGGTCGCGTCGGGCAGGTTCGCCGGGTGGACCACTGGCACACGCGGATCATTCAAGTTCCTGTATAGCGCTCCAACGACGATGCCTGATTGAACGCCATTCGGTCCGTTGTCCGCCCACACACGGTTGTTGCGCCGCGACGAAATACTCGACGCCGTCATGTTGAGCACGAAGTTCGCGGGAACCAGGACGGCGTCGCGGGGCTAGAAGGGCGTTCATCAGCTTCTTCGCGGCAAGCGCAGTGGACAAAAGGGAATCTTGCGGCCACAACGATCCCTACACTCTCCAAACAACGCGCCGCATCGCGCGCGCTTGCCGCAACGGCGTTCCGTCGACCAGTTTCAATTATCTCTTCGCGCGTCAATGCGCATCGAACGTCCATTTCGATTCCTCCCATGACTACCAGGCGCGATTTTCTCAAGCACACTGGTGTAGCCGCGGCCATCGCCGCGGCCAACTCGGCCTTGCATCCCGGCGTGGCGAACGCGCTGTCGTCACTTCCTCTGTATCCGCGCGGCGTCGGCTCCTTCGAGGAGCTTCCGATCAAAGAGTTGCTGATGGAAGCGCTCGGCGCGGCGAAAGCCGCCGGCGCTTCATGGTCGGACGCACGCATTAGTCGATATCGGCAGAACTTCGTCGGAACGCGCGAGAAGCAGATCGTGCAAGTCGGTGACACCGACTCGATCGGTATCGGAGTTCGCGCGTTGGTGAATGGCGCGTGGGGATTCGCGGCGTCGCAAAACCTGACTCACGAAGGTGTTGCCGCGGCGGCGAAAGAGGCCGCAGACATCGCGAAAGCGAATCGAATTCCTGGCGCCGCGCCCGTCGTACTCGCGCCTGCCCAGGCGTATCCGACCGCGACGTGGAAGAGCTCGTACGAGATCGATCCGTTCACGATCCCCGTCGAGCAGAAAGCGCAGTTGCTGATCGACGCCAACACCGAAGCGATGAAAGCCACGAACGTGAAGTTCGTGAACAGCTTCTTGTTCTTCATCAAGGAAGACCGGAACTACGCCAACACCGACGGCTCGTTCATTACGCAAACCGTGATTCGAAGCTGGGTACCGTTCACCGCGACGGCCGTGTCGCCCGACTTTAGCGATTTTCAATCACGGAGCAACACCGTCCAACCCGCAGGACGCGGGTGGGAGTTCATTCTCGCGGCGGATCTCGTCGGGAACGGCAGAAAGTGGGGCGAAGAGGCGGCCGAGAAGCTCAAGGCGAAGCCGGTCGAGGTCGGGCGTTATGATCTCGTGCTACATCCGTCGCATCTGTGGCTCACGATTCACGAGTCGATCGGTCATCCCACTGAGCTCGACAGAGCTATGGGTTACGAGGCCAACTACGCTGGCACGAGCTTCGTCTCGCCGCCCGAGAAAGTGCTCGGCACGCTGAAGTACGGTCCGGAGTTCATGAATATCCAAGGTGATCGCACGCAGGAAGGCGGTTGCGCCACGATTGGCTGGGACGATGATGGCGTGAAGGCGGAATCGTTCCTCATCATCAAGAACGGAATCTTCCATGATTATCAGACGAGTCGCGAGCAAGCACCGTGGCTCGAGTCCTACTACAAGAAGCAGGGTATGCCCGTGAAGTCGCACGGCTGCTGCAACGCCGACAACTGGAGCAGCGTGCAATTCCAACGCATGCCGAACGTGTCACTCCTGCC
>Ga0070684_100002563_pt1 | contig 13421 bp, 14 predicted proteins | sample KBSC723LmetaG_FD_65653 | JGI IMG/M metagenome (GOLD analysis project Ga0070684, IMG submission 65653) | Corn rhizosphere microbial communities from Kellogg Biological Station, Michigan, USA - KBS C7.2-3L metaG | ecosystem: Host-associated > Plants > Roots > Rhizosphere ...
GTAGCCGAAGGGCAGCGCCTGGATGAAGCGGTCGGCCCCGGCGAGGACGGCAGCGTCGCGCAGGTCGCGCTCGGTCGCCCCCGGCCGACCGAGGCGGATGTTGTCGGCGATGGTGCCGCGGAAGATCGTCGGGTGTTGCGGCACCCAGGCGATGTGGCGGCGCCAGACGTCCGTCCGGCAAAGGGCCAGGTCGTGACCGCCGACGGTCACGCGGCCGGAGTCAGGCTCGGCGAAGCCGAGGATGAGGTTGGCGACGGTCGTCTTCCCGGACCCGCTCGGTCCTACGAGCGCGACCGTCTCGCCCGGATGGAGCTCCAGGTCGAGCGAGTCGAGCACGAGCCCCGTTCGCGACGGATATGCGAAGGAGACCGCCTCCAGCCGCACCGGCGCGTCCAGAGGGCTCGGGGCGAGCAGCATGCGCGGCGCCTTCTCGTCCGGGGAGTGCTCGATCAGCTCCAGCATCCGCTGGGCCACGGCCACGCCGTCCGCGCTGGCGTGGAACTGGCCCGCGAGCTGGCGCACAGGTAGGTAGAGCTCAGGGGCGAGGACGAGCACGGTCAGCCCGGCCTGGAGCCCGAGGGCGCCGTCGACGAGCCGCACGCCGACCGTGACGGCGACGAGAGCCACGCCCAGCGTCGCGGCCAGCTCGAGCACCGAGCCCGACAGGAAGCCGACGCGAAGCGTCCCGACCGTCGTGCGTCGATAGTGCTCGCCTACGTCCGCCAGCACCCGGGCCTGCTGCGCCGCGCGATTGAACGCCCGGAGCGTCGGCAGGCCGCGCACGACGTCGAGGAAGTGATTCGAAAGGAGGCGCAGCGAGAGCCAGCGCTCGCGGGTGCGTTCCTCCGTGTAGCGCCCGATGAGCCACATGAAGAGCGGGACGAGCGGCAGCGTGAGCAGCATCAGCCCGGCCGAGAGCGGATCGATCACCGCCGCGAGGGCGAGCACCGCGAGTGGAACGATCAACGCGAGGACGACCTGCGGCAGGTAGCGGGCGAAGTACGCCTCGAGACCGTCGACGCCCTGCACCGCTGTTGCAGCGATCTCCCCCGCGCCGGCCCTGTCCAGAGCCAGCGGCTCGTCCCGAAGCCTGCGCTCGACGAGTGCGAGGCGCAGCTCCGAGAGGACGGTCGAGGCAGCGCGCCGGCCCGCCACCTCGAAGACCCACGCCGTCAGGCTCCTGGCACAGAACGTGACCGCGAGCAGCGCGAGATCGGAGGAGACCGCGGGGAGGCTCGCTCCGGCGAACGCCTGCGCCACGATCCGCCCGATCAGGATCGCCTGGAGCAGGACGAGCGCCGCCGACGCGATCCCGACGGCCGTGTCCAGAACGAGCAGGCGGCGGACGGGCCGGGCGCGGCGCACGAGCCGCTGGTCGAGAATGCGCACGTCAGCCCGCGGGCGACCCGCCCGTGGGCGACGCGACCGGTTCGGGTAGCTCGACGTCCTCGCCGGTGACCCGCGCGCGGAAGACGTAGTACGACCAGCCCTGGTAGAGCAGGACGACCGGCAGCACGACCAGCGCAACGACGGTCATCACTGCCAGGGTGTAGTGCGCGGACGCGGCGCCCGGAACGTCGAGGCTGTTCGCGAAGTCCGTGCTCGAGACCATGACCCGCGGATAGAGGCCCGTGAACAGGGTCGCAACGGACGCGACGGTGCCCAGCGCCGTCATCGCGAACGCGAGGCCGCTCCTGTCCGCGTAGGTAAGCGCCGCGGCCAGCACGAGTGCAGCGATTCCGAGGACGGCAGGGATCACGACCGGGAAGACGTCCTTGTCGTTCCGGTCGACGGCGACGACCACGGTCCAGACGAGGAACGCCGCCCCGAAGGCCGCCGCGGGGACGCCAAGCCGCCTAGCCGCGACCCGGACGCGCTCGTAGAGGCCGCCGCTCGTGCGGAGTGTGAGGTAGTTGGCGCCGTGGAACGCGAAGAGGACGACGAACGTCAGCCCGGCGAACACCGTGTAAGGCGTGAAGAGATCGACGAGGCCGCCGTCGTAGTCCCCGTTCGAGTCGATCGGCAGCCCGTGGATGAGATTCGCGAGCCCGATTCCCCAGATGAGGGCGATACCAGCGCTGCCGATCGCGTTCGCCCACAACCACGCCTTCCGCCAACCCTCGCCGTCGCCCTTCTCCCGCCACTCGAACGAGACGACGCGGATGATCAGGAAGAACAGGATCAGCAGGAACGCGAGGTAGAAGCCCGAGAACATCGTGGCGTACCAGGCCGGGAACGCGGCGAACGTCGCGCCGGCGGCGACGACGAGCCAGACCTCGTTCCCGTCCCACACCGGGCCGATCGACTCGAACATCGCGCCGCGCTCCGACTCGGTGCGAGGCGTGAACGGCAGGAGCATCCCGACGCCGAAGTCGAATCCCTCGAGCAGGAAGTATCCGCTCCAGAGAACCGCGATCAGAACGAACCAGAGGATCTGGAGGTCCATCAGAAGGTCACCGCCGGCTCGGGCAGCTCCTCGCGGGTCGGAGGCCGATCGGGCCGCGCGTAGCGCCTCATCAGCACGAAGTCGACTACTCCCAGGAGCAGATAGAGGGCGATGAAGAAGCCAAGGCTGATTGCGATCCAGGCTGTCGAGACGCTCGGCGAATTGGCCTCACTCGTCTTCAGGAGTCCCTGAACGATCCACGGCTGGCGCCCCATCTCGGTGAGCACCCAGCCGGCGGACGCGGCGATGTACGGGAATGCGATCGAGAGGATCGCTATCCGGTGGAACCAGCGCGCCTGTTCGAGCTTCTTCTTCCAGTAGAGCCAGGCGCCCAAGGCGGCGACCATGAACATGAGCACGCCCGTGAAGGCCATCACCCGCATCGACCAGTAGACGACCCGGACGTTGGGCATGTAGTTGCCCGAGCCGTACTTGCTCTCCTCCTCGGACTGGAGCTGATTGAGGCCTTGCACCTCTCCGCCGAACGAGCCGGTGGCCATGTACGAGAGGAGGCGTGGCACGGTGATCGAGAAGGCGGGCGTCTCGTCGTCCTCGGAGAACCCGCCGAACTGGATGAGCGAGAAGCCGCACGGCTCGCAGGTGTTCCACTGGGCCTCGGACGCGGCGATCTTCATGCTCTGTGCACTCGTCACCGCCTCGCCGAAGCGGTTGCCGACCACGAGCTGCAGCAGCGTGACCGGCACGGCCACGATGAGCGCGAGCTTTGCGGCCTTGCGGAAGAGGTCGACGTCGTGGCCGCGCAAAAAGTGCCAGCAGCAAACGCCGAGCATCACGATCGACCCGAAGATCAGGCCGGCGAGCATCGTGTGCACGTAGGCGCGGAGCGCGAACCCGTTCGAGAGGAGCGCCCAGACGCTCGTCAGCTGTGCCTCGCCGTTCACGATCTTGTAGCCGACCGGGTGCTGCATCCACGAGTTCGCGACGAGGATGAAGTAGCCCGAAAGCCAGCTCCCGGCGACCGCGATCCACAGCGTTGCAAGGTGCAAGCGCGGCGAGAGCCGATTCCAGCCGAAGATCCAGAGCCCGAGAAACGTCGACTCGAGCATGAACGCCGCGAGCCCCTCGATCGCCAGCGGCGCACCGAAGACGTTGCCCACGAACTTCGAGTAGACCGACCAGTTCATCCCGAACTCGAACTCCTGCACGAGCCCCGTTGCGACCCCGATCGCGAAGTTGATCAGGAGGAGCGTCCCGAAGAAGCGCGTCAGCCGCAGCCACGCCTCGTCCCCGGAGCGGTACCAGAGCGTCTGCATGATTGCGACGAGCGGCCCCAGCCCGAGCGTGAGCGGCACGAACAGAAAGTGGTAGAGCGTGGTCGTCGCGAACTGCAGGCGGGCGAGATCGACGGCAGTCGACGCGAGCGGGCTCATGCGAACTCCACGGTAGGAAGCGGCTCCGGCTCGCACATCGTCCGATGGGGATGAAGCCCTCGGCCGCCCTGGCGTCGAACCTCCGGGCGTGCAGGAAGCGACCATCCCTTCCGGCGAGCAGGTCGAGCTGGCCCACGGCGAGCAGAAGGTGGTGGTCGTCGGTGTCGGCGGCGGTTTGCGCGGTTACTGGCTCGGAGATGCGCCAGTGCTCGACGGCTACGGCCTGTACGAGCTGTCCGGCTCCGGCCGCGGCCAGATCCTCGCGCCGTGGCCGAACCGGATCCAGGACGGGTCGTACGATTTCGAGGGCAGTTCCCACCAACTAGCGCTCGACGAGCCCGAGCGGCGGAACGCCATCCACGGCCTCGTCCGCTGGGCACAGTGGACGGTTGCGGAGCGAGAGCCCGATCGCGCCGCGCTCGAGCATCGCCTCCACCCGAGTCCGGGCTATCCGTTCACGCTCGACCTCCGGGTCGAGTACTCCCTGGGCGACGGGGGGCTCACGGTGGAGGTCCAAGCGACGAACGCGGGACCCGAGGCCTGCCCGTACGGGGTCGGCGCCCATCCGTACCTCACCGCCCGGGACGGGCTCGTGGACGGGCTGGAACTCAGGGTTCCGGCCCGCACCGCGCTCGTCTCCGACGAGCGTTCGATTCCGGCCGGGCGGAAATCGGTCGAGGGAACCGAGCTCGACTTCCGGGCGGCGAAGCCGATCGGTTCGGTGCAGCTCGACCACTGCTTCACGGACTTGGAGCGAGCCGGCGACGGGCGCGCTCGCGTCGAGCTCGGCGGCAGGGCCGCGCTCTGGGTCGACGAGAGCTATCCGTACCTGATGGTCTTCACCGGCGATGCGCTTCCGGACGTCGCGCGCCGCAGCCTCGCCGTCGAGCCGATGACGTGTGCTCCGAACGCATTCCGCAGCGGCGACGGCCTGATCCGGCTCGAGCCCGGTCACACCCATTCGGGCAGCTGGGGCATCGTTCCCCTGCGCTAGGCCGCCACGCGTCGTGTCTGGCAAGGTTTCGAGGGATGACGGATCTCGTTTCCGTTCCGGAAATCCCCGCAGAGCGGTCGATCCCGTGGCGGCTCGCTCGCGACGCCAGGGTTCGCTACGTCGTGCTCGTCACGGTTCTCGCGGGCGCGTACTACGCCGCGGCGCAGGTCGGCTACACGCTCAAGTTCACCGGCGCCGTCGCGGCGATCGTGTGGCTGCCGGTCGGTGTCGGGATCGCCTTCCTCTATCTGGGAGGCCTGAACCTCTGGCCGGGGGTGGTCGCCGGCGACCTGCTCGCGAACCAGTACAACGCGCTTCCCGTCGGGTCTGCCGTCGGTCAGACGATCGGCAACACGCTCGAGGTCCTCGTGGCCGCGGCACTCCTGCGCCGCCTCGTGCGGAACGGGCGCCCTCTCGAAAGCGTGTCCGGCGTGTGCGCGCTCACGGTCGCCATCTTCGCCGGAGTCGCAGTCAGCGCGACGGTCGGCCCCATCTCACTGCGTCTCGGCGACGTGCTCACGACGTCCGAGCTGCCCCACGTGTGGCACACGTGGTGGCTCGGTGACACCGCCGGCGCGCTCGCCGTCGTCCCCTTCGCCCTCGCGTGGTGGCAGCCGATCGATTTCCGGTCGTGGACACCGGAGCGCGCTCTCGAGGGAGCGTTCATGCTCGCCTCCGTCATCGGGCTCACCGAACTGGCGCTCCGGGGCGACCGCCCGCTTGTCTACATCGTCTTCCCCGCGCTGGCCTGGGGTGCGCTTCGCTTCGGTCCCCGCGGCGGCACCCTCGCCGTCGCGGTCGCTGTGGGCTTCACGCTCTGGAAGACCGCCCACCACGCGGGACCGTTCGTCGTCGACTCGATCCCGCGAAGCACCTTGAGCACGCAGCTCTACGTGGGGGTCGCCGCGCTGTCCACGATGTTCCTCGCCGCGGTCGTCTCGGAGCGCGAGGCGTTTGCGAAAGGCCTGCTGGAATCGAGGGCGCGGTTGGTCGGCATCGCGGATCGCGAGCGCCGCAGGCTCGAGCACAACCTTCACGACGGAGCCCAGTTGACACTGACGATGCTCGCGGGCCAGCTCTCCTCGGCCCGGGACGAGGCGGCACGCCGCCCGGAGGTAGCGCCGCTCCTCTTCGACGACGCCGAGAAGCACCTGCTCGTCGCGATCGACCAGCTGCGCGAGCTCGCACATGGGATCCACCCGACGATCCTCACCGACCTCGGGCTCGGCGAGGCGATCCGCAGCCTGACCGCCGGCTCACCGGTCCCGATCCAGCTGCTCGAGCTTCCGTCCGGACGCCTCGACCCGAGCGCAGAGGCAACGGCCTACTACGTCGTTGCCGAGGCCCTCACGAACGCCCAGCGACATGCGCAGGCATCGACCATCTCGATCCGAGTCGCCGAGTCGGGCCGAGCCCTGAGGATCGGCGTCAGCGATGACGGTGTCGGCGGAGCCGACGAGTCGCGCGGGTCGGGCCTGCAGGGCCTTCGAGACCGGGTGGAAGCCGTCGGCGGGACACTTCGGGTGCTGAGCGTCGCCGAACGCGGTACGCAGGTCGTGGCCGACATCCCGCTGGCGCGAGCCCGGCGGGGAGGCTTCGGCTTCTGGACGAGCGAGGGCTAGAGGTGCAGCGGTTCATGGTCACGATCGAAGGTCCCAGCTGGCAAGACATCCAGGACATGGAGCTGCCGCGCGCACCGGCCCTGGGCGGATCGATCGAGACCCGCTATGGGACCTGCGTCGTGACGAAGGTGGAGCCGTCGGCCCAAGCGGAGAAGTACGCAGGCAAGATCGTTTGCCGCCTCCCCTGAGCCAGGGCACGAGCCACCGGTCGTCAGCGTCACCCGAACGAGGGATGACTCCGCCTGCTCCAACCTGGACAATCGACCGAGCTTGGACGCCGCTCCTGCACCGGACCTCTTTCTCGGCCCCATCAGCCCGGAGCTCGTCCTCGTGTCGCCGCCGGAGGTCCGTCGGTTGGCTCGCGGCCTCCTCACCACCCCGTCGCCTCCGGCGGCGAGACAGGTCCTCCCGCCTGCGGTGTCGGCGCAGGAGCTCGGTTCGGTCGAGCTCGCCGCGGTCTGGCTCTTCTGCATCGCGATGACGCTCGGGCCGATGCTGTTCATGCTTCTAGCTTCGAGCTAGAACCTCTCCCCCGGGCCGAAGCTATTCTTCGGACTGCGCGGTGGCGGTAGCTCAGTTGGTAGAGCCCCGGGTTGTGGTCCCGGTGGTCGCGGGTTCAAGTCCCGTCCGCCACCCCTCGTAACGGCCCCGTAGCTCAGTGGATAGAGCAACGGACTTCGAATCCGTGTGCGCTGGTTCGATCCCAGCCGGGGCCATTTTCTCCGCGCCGACGCGCGCGGAGAAAATGCGAGCCGAAGGCGAGCCGCACCAGGCCGGGCGACGAGAGGCCCTGCGCCTCTGAGGTGCCTAGTCCTTCGGCGGCGCCTGCAGCTCCGTGGAGGCTTGCCGCTCGCCGCGCCGGAGCTCCCGGCTCCGCTCGGACTCCGCGTTGACCTCGGCGCCGAAGAGAAGCGCGAGGCCGCTGATCCAGAGCCAGGTGAGCATGATGATCACCGCCGCGAGCGATCCCCAGGCCTTGTTGTACGAGCCGACCTGTCCGACGAAGACCGCGAACGCGCCGGAGGCCAGCAGCCAGACGAGCACGCTGGTCGCCGTCCCGAGGGTGAGGAAGCTCCAGCGAGGATGGTCGACGTTCGGGCCGAGATAGAGGACGGTCGCGAACACGGCCAGCAACGCGAGGATCAGGATCGGCCACTGCGCCGTCCACCAGAGCCACTCGACGAGGGTCTCCAGGTTGACAGCCGATCCGACCCAGCCGGACAGATGAGGCCCGAGCACGAGCAAGCCGAACGCAAGCACGAAGGCGACCAGCATCAGGATGACCATCAGGAGCGCGGTCAGCCGCTGCTTGACGAATCCCCGCGTCTCCTCGCGGTCGTACGCCGCGTTCAGCGCCCACATCAGCGTCTGCATCGATCCGGTGAGCGTCCAGAGCGCCAGCACCGAACCGACGACGACCATCGCGATTCCTGAGCTTGCCTGGCCTTCGGCGATGCGGTCGAGGCTCTGGCGGACGAGCGTCAGCGCCTCCGGCGGAGCGACCGTGTCCAGCCGGTCGACGAGCTTGCCGACGGCGTCCTTGTCGGCGACCAGCCCGAAGACACCGACGGAGATCAGCAACAGGGAGGGGATGGCGAGGAACGCGTAGTAGGCGAGCGCGGCCGCCAGGTTCGGGATGTGGTCCTTGAGGGACTTCTTGGCGGCACGGACGTAGATCGCCAGGTAATCACGCTTCGTGAGATCGCCCAGCGACGGGTCAGCTACCTGCGACTCGTGCTGCTCCGGTTGAGGGCGAGAGCTCTCGGCGCTCCCGTCCTGCGGGCCGTCGCTGACAGCCGTGCTCTCCGTCTTGCCCATGCGGGTTCTGGTTCCCGTTGACCCGAGGGTGAAACGACGCCCTGACCGCGTGTCAGCGACGAGTCGCCGCGTACTCGTCGACCACGCGCTTCGGAACGCAGAACGCCCACGCGTCCTCGACCAGCTCGCGCATCTCGTCCGCGTGGATCGCCGCCAGCCGCACGTGAGCCCAGTGGTAGCGCATGTCGAAGTCGCTCGGCAGCGAGAACTTGTCCGGCTCCGACTCGACGAGCGCCTGGCGCCACTCCTTCGGGAACGCGAAGCCCATGGTCGAGCCGTCCTTCGAGAGCGACAGGTAGACGATCCGCCCGATCCTGAACTTGACTCGACCGCGGACGAAGGCCTCACTGCTCCGCGGCAGCGTCCTCGCAAACGCTCGCACGTCGTCGGCGGTGACCATCCCGCCGACATCATCGCTCAGCCGAACGGGGTCGAGTCGAGCCGCTGACGGAGCTCGTCGACCGACTCGAAGACGAGGACGGCGCCGGCGTCGAGGAGCTCCTTCTTCGACCACCCGCCGGTCGTCACGGCAACGGTCTCGACGCCTGCCTTCGCCGCGGCCTCGATGTCCCAGCCCGTGTCGCCAATCATCACGGCCTCGTCGGTTTCGGCCTTGTCCATCGCGGCCCGCACAAGATCCGGAGCGGGCTTCGTCTGCTCGACGTCGTCCTTCGTCGTCCAGGCGTCAGCGAGCTCCCGCGCGTCCAGCAGGTCGAGATAGTGATCGAGCTCCTCCTGCGGCGACGAGCTCGCGAGCACGACCCGGACGCCGCGCTCCTTGAGGTCGACGATCAACTCGCGTGAGCCGTGGAGCGGCCGGACCTCGCCGATCAGCTCCTGGTAGAGCTCGTCGCGCGTCTCCCGGATCTCGTCGCCCTGCTCGCGGTCGGTCTCCTCGCCGACGAGGGCGGGGACGAGCTGGTCCCCGCCCATGCCGATCGACCGGTGGACCCGCCAGACCGGAAGGACGATCCCGTGCCGGCGGAACGCGCGGTACCACGCGAGTGCGTGTTGATAGTTGGTGTCGATCAGCGTGCCGTCGACATCGAGCAGCGCCGCCTTCGCGGTCACGCCCGGCGACCCGCTCCGACCGGCGCGCGCTCGAAGAGCTCGAGCATCTGCTCGTTGAACTTCGGAATGTCGTCCGGGTACCGGCTCGTCACGAGGTTGCCGTCCACGACGACCTCCTCGTCGACCCAGTTCCCGCCCGCATTGATGACGTCCGTCTTGATGCTCCAGAAGGACGTCAGCCTGCGGCCGCGGACGGCGTCCGCCTCGACGAGCATCCACGGCGCGTGGCAGATGGCCGCCGTCGGCTTGCCCGACTCCATGAACTCGCGGACGAAGCGGACGGCGTCCTCGTCGCCCCGCATCGTGTCCGGATTGCCGACCCCGCCGGGGATCACGAGCGCGTCGTAGTCGTCGACGCTCGCCTCCGAGACCGTGCGGTCGACCTGGAACGTGTCTGCCTTGTCGTAGTGGTCGAAGGCCTGGATCTCGCCCTCCTCGAGCGAGATCAGCTCAGGAGAGCCGCCGGCCTGCTCGACCGCGTCCCACGGCTTGGTCAGCTCGACCTGCTCGACCATGTCCGTCGCGAGGAACGCGACCCGCTTCCCGTTTAGATCAGCCATCTCTAGGACCCCCTTCTCTGGTTGTTTCCGCTCGGTCCTACCCTGTTCGGTGAGGCGAAATCCCTCGTCCGCGCCTGACTTCGAGGAGTGAATTGCCGAAACCAATATCGAGGCCCGCCAACATGAAAATCCGAGTCCACGACGCCGCCGACCTCGACGGCCTGGTCGCGTTTCTCGCCGATCGCGACTACGTCGCCGATCGGGTCGCCCCGAACACGATCGAGGTGTCGCGACCCTCGTCGGTGCGGCACGACCACGTGCGCATGGAGCTCGAGCTGTACCTGGCGGCCTGGCACGCCTCGCATCCGGAGGCGGCGGCCGAGTTCATCGAAAACGGTTAGCTCGGACGGTCGTTCTGCGCGAGGTCGACCTCGAGCCGGACCGCGACCTTGAACGGCGCCTCGTGCGTCGCCCCGTCCTCCTCGATCCGGAGGAAGCCGTGCTGCCAGATCTGCTTGTAGATGAACGAGACCTCGCGCAGCGTCTTCGGCGGAACTTCGAAGTCGAACGTGTCCGTGACGACGGCCTTCTTGTCCTCGCTCAGCTGGTAGCCGTTCTTGATCGCGCGCTCGGCCTTGAGCCCGGCCGAGGCGCCCGAGAGCGGGACGGTGAGGCTCTTGCCGGAGGTTCCGGTTTCCTCGCGGGAGATCTCATAGGAACGGCTCCACTCCTGGCTCTTCGTGACCGAGCGTCGTAGCGGCGACGTGCCGCCGCGGTTGTCGAGGCACATCGTGTCGACGCGATAGTGCTCGGCGGTCTGCTCGGTCTCGACGATCTCGACCGTGGGGTCACTCGGGGCGAGCTGTGGTGTGGTCTCGGCGAAGATCGGCCAGGTGCCTTCGCAGTGCTTGCAGCGCGCGAAGAGCGGCTCGCCGGCCGGCTTGACGGCTTTGCGGAGCTCGAGCTTGCCGAGCACCGTGCCTCCGCCGTCGACGAGGTCGGCTGTTCCGCGCGCCTCGCAGAGCGGGCACTTGCCCACGCTCTTGAGGTATCGCTTCTGCTCGTCCGAGTAGAGGCCGCTGACTCTCCCGGTCAGTTCCTTCAAGCCGAACCGGCTCATGCGCTGACGGCTCCTTCCGTGGTGGCATGAAGGTAGTGCGCGCGCTGGATCGATGCAAGGGTCACACGAGCTAGGTGCGCCTGGAGGGATTCGAACCCCCGACCAACGGCTTAGAAGGCCGCCGCTCTTCCTCTGAGCTACAGGCGCCTGCGTAAAGGGTAGCCCCGCTCGGCGGTCAGTATTCGTCGGCTTGCGGCAAGTCGTCCGTGATCTCGAACCAGGGCGCCTTGGAGCCGACGAAGATGTGTTCGGCCGGACGGATGCTCGGCTCGTCCTGGAGCGACCCCATCGCGACATGCACGTACTCGCCGTCGCGCACGACCGAGTAGAGCAGCGAGCCGCACGTGCCGCAGCGCGTGTGGTTCCCCTCGGCGTCGCCCCAGACGAGCAGGTCGTCCGCTCCGGCAGTGACCGTCAGCTTCTCCCGCTCGATCCCGGCGAAGGCCTTGAACGCGGTGCCCGTGCCCGCACGGCAGCGTGAGCAGTGGCAGTTGGCCGCGTAGACGAACTCGTCCCGAACCTCGTACTGGGTCGCGCGACACTCGCACTCGCCTCTGAGCACGTTGGCCATGACACCTCCCTGTTTCTCGATACGACGGCTCTAGGCCGCCGGAATCATCGCCGGACGCCGAAGTCGGCGGTCACGATCGTTACCGATCGCCCGCCGAACGCTCCCGGCGCCGAGTCGAAGTGCGCGGCGGCGATGCCGATCTCACGCCACTCGCGCGCGAGGATGTTCTGCCGGTGCGGTGCGCTCGTCATCCACTCGTGGACGGCGCTCGAGCCGGTCGTGTCGGGTGACTCCCAGAAGATGTTCTCGCCGACCGACCAGTAGCCGCGGCTCGCGGGGTAGTAGTGCTCGATCCGCTTCCAGAAGGGAGCGCCGTTGAACGACTCGTGCTCGAAGTAGCCGATCTGGCCCATCTGGCGGGAGTGAGCGCCAGCAGCCGCGGTCAGGCTCCGCGAGACCTTGAGCGGCCGAAGGGCCCTTGCAGCGCGCTGCGCGTTGATGCGCCCGACGATGTCGACCTCGAGCGCCCTCAGTTCGCGCTGGGCACCGGTCGGGCGAGCCGGCCGAGTCGTGCGCCTCTGGAAGAGGCGAGTCGCATGCGCACGCTGCTTGTGGAGTCCGGGACCCTGGACGACACCGACGCGGAAGAGCGACCGCTTGATCGGGGACCCCAGCGCGTTCGGCGCGCCGCCGAGGAGGAGCAGCGAGACGGCTGCGGCAGCGGCAAGTGCGCGCATACCACTGGAATCGGCTTCCCGGCGTCGAGCTTATCCCTCGAAAGGGGGATATTCAGATCGTGGCCGGAGAGGCGCGCCGCAAGCGGCGATGCTCCATCCAACCCAGGAAGAGCACCTGGATAGTCCCGGCCACGGGAATCGCAGCCAGGGCTCCGAGCACACCCGCGAGCTCGGCTCCGATCAGCACGGAGATCAGGATCACGAGCGGGGAGAGCCGCACGGTGCGGCTGTACACGAGCGGCTGAAGGACGTGATTCTCGACCTGCTGGTAGACGACGAAGAACACGATCAGGACGATCCCGGCCACGATCGAGTGGATGAACCCGACCGCCCCCACGATGATCGCTGCGATCGTGGCGCCGGCCAGCGGGATCAGGTCGAGGATCGCTACGAGCAGGCCGAGCGCTACGGCGTACGGAACTCCTAGTACGAGCAGGACGACCGTCGTCGACACCCCTGCGACCACGCTGATCAAGAGGTTTCCGGTCACGTAGCCGCCGACCGTGCGGTAGATCTGGTTGCCGATGCCCCGCCAGTGATCCCGCGAGCGCTCGGGCAGCATGGCGAAGAAGCGATCGACCCAGAGCGGGCCTTCCAGGAGCATGAAGAAGGTCATGAAGATGATCGTCACGGTGGCGACGACCGCCGTGATGATCCCCTTCGTGATCGCGATCGCGGTGCCGGTGAGGCCGAGCACCTTCGACGCACCACCGGATTCGACGGCGTCTCGGACCCGCTGCGTGATGTGGTACTTCGACTCGAGGAAGCCGAGGCGCCCGCGGCGATGCGTGATGTCGTCCACATAACCGGGGAGCGCGTGAGCGAAGCCGTTCACCTCGCGGACGAGGGTGGGGACGAAGAGCGCCGCCAGAGCCGCGATCGCTCCGAGCGCGAGCAGCAGCGTGACGGCGGTCGCCGCCCCACGCTTCTTCAGGCCCTTTCTCTGAAACCAGTCGACGGCCGGGTTGAGGGCGAGCGCGAGGAACATGGCGATCAGGATCCAGACGATGATGTGCCGCGCGATCCAGATGACCTCGAGCAGCAACCCCACGGCGATCGCAATCCCGAGGATCGCGAGGATCGTCGTGGGCCGGAAGCGGACGACGCGCTCCTCCACGCCACGAGGATTACGCCCGAGTCGGACGGCTCGGTGGCCTACATGACCCATTCCTCTCGCTCGAAGCCACCGTATTCCTGGATCGCGCCATAGA
>Ga0070684_100002564_pt1 | contig 13418 bp, 12 predicted proteins | sample KBSC723LmetaG_FD_65653 | JGI IMG/M metagenome (GOLD analysis project Ga0070684, IMG submission 65653) | Corn rhizosphere microbial communities from Kellogg Biological Station, Michigan, USA - KBS C7.2-3L metaG | ecosystem: Host-associated > Plants > Roots > Rhizosphere ...
CCACCGGGTCTGACCCCACCGGGTCTGACCCCACCGGGTCTGACCCCGACAGGTTTGTGAGGCGGGTGGGGCCGCTAACGGGTCAGCAGCGCGGCGATCGCGTCGGTGAGTGGACGCGGGGCGTCTTCGGGCACGAAGTGTCGCGCGCCGGGGACGATGGTGAGGGAGGCGTTGGGGATGGCCGCCGCGAGGCGGCGGCCGAGCTTCACGGGAAGAAAGGAGTCGTTCGCTCCCCAGATCACCGCCGTCGGGATGGTGATCTCGCCGAGTCGTTCCGCGAGCGCGCGCGTCTCGCCCGCATCGAGGGCGCGAAGATGCTGCATGAACGCGTTGCGGCCTTCCTCGGTGGCGAAGGGGCGGATGAAGCGATCGATGGAGTGCACGGCACGGTTCGAGTCCTCGTAGCCGCGCTCCAGGTCGGCGCGCAGCACGCCGAGCAGCCAGCCGGGCGCGACACGGCGCGTGAGGCGAAGCAACGCCCGCGCGAAGCGCACGTCGCGCGATGGCCAGCCCGAGAACCCGACGCTATCGACGAGCGCGAGCCGGGACACGCGCGTCGGCGCGTCGATCGCCATCGCCTGCGCCACACCGCCGCCGAGCTCGTGACCGACCACACAGGCGCGCGCGATCCCCAGCGCATCCATCAAGGCGACGACGCGGCTCGCGTGTGCGCGGAGGGTGAGTGGTCGACCGTTGGGGGGATCGCTGCGGCCGTAGCCGAGGAGATCGAGCACGACCAGCCGGTGGCCGGCCGGCATGAGCGGGATCACATCGGTCCAGAGATGGCCCGAGGTGGGGAATCCGTGCAGGAAGATGACCGGCTCACCGACGCCGCGCGTTCCCGCGGCGTAGTAATAGAGGCGCGCGCCATCGAGGTCGATGAACTCACCGCGCACGTCGGCGCCGGCAGGAGCAGAGCGAGCTGTGGCGCGCGAGAGCGACGATCATGCGGCAAGATGCCAGGGCCGCGCATTCGCGACAAGCACCGGCGAAATGCACAGCGGGCCGGCGACTCGAGTCGCCGGCCCGCTGTGCATCAGCGTCACGAGTGCCGAATCAGCGGCCGGGGCCGCGGTTCTGGCGCATCTGCTCGATACGCGCCTTCTGCTCGGCGACGTTCTTGTCGTAGATCGCCTGCTGAGCGGGCGTGAGCACGGCGCGGATCTCCGGGGTCATCTTGTCCCGAAGCGCCGACATCTTCTGAAAGGCCTCGGCGCGATCGCCGCCGTTCTGCATGGACTCGCGGATCGACTGCATCTCCGGCTGATACTTGGCCTGGATCTCGGCGACCTTCGCCTTCTGCGCGTCCGTGAGCTCGATGCCGTTCAGCGTCTGATTTCCACGCCGTCCCATACCCGGTCCACCCTGCTGAGAGGGGGCGGGGGGCGCAGCGTTCTGGGCGCCGGCGATCGCGGTACTACCGGCGAGGAGGGCGACGCCGAGCGCCGCGATGCGGAATGCCTTCATTGAGGGTACCTCGGAGTGATTGATGGACGTGTCTGAAATCTAACGTCAAGCTGCGACACCACTTACCTGCTGCCCTCTAGCGGACCGGGGTTATTTCGACATACTTACCCGGCTCTGAACCGGGCGTTCCGCCCGGACCGGCCGCGTCGTCAGGTAAGACCGCCTAGCTGAAGCGAGCCACTGTGACTCTTCCGTCTACACCGAACACACCAGCGGCTGCCCCCCCGACGCCAACCAGCGCGGCGCCACCGGCTCCGCCAGCGGCACCGACGTTCTCCGCTCCGACGACGCCGGTCAAGTTTCCGGTAGGGTGGCTGATGGCTCACGCCGCGGCCCCGATCCGCTACCGTGCCCTTACAGAAGTGGCACGATTGACGGCGGACGAGGCAACGATGGTGTCCAACCTTCCCTTTACGCATCCCCCGGCGCTGCTGTTGGCCGTGCAGCAGGGGATCGACGGTACCTGGGAAGGGGGAATGCTCGCGTTGCCGTCGCCCAAGGCACAGCGGTTCGAGGGGATCGGAACGATCCCCGCCGTCCGGCGCCTGCTGGAGCTGGGCTGGAGCAAGGACACGCCTCCGCTCGTCCACGCGCGGCGCGCGCTGTTCCGCCTGCTCGCCGAGGACGACGACCCGGCCTATCTCTACGAGCTCGCGGGCAAGCATCAGCAGGAGGAAGAGGAGGTCAAGCGCGGCCGCACCATGCTGCGCGAGGCGGCCGCTGCCGTGTTGGCCCAGTCGGGCTATGAGGGCGATCCGCGGCTTCGCGGTGCCGCCCGACGGATCCTGACGCGCATCGCCGACTACCTCCGGTCGCCGCTCGCGCAGAAGCCGTTCATCCGGCAGGGCAATCAGCACATGTTGGCGGCCGAGGCCGCCCCGCCGTCGTTCTACGCCGTCATGATGCTCGCGCACATGCCCCTCTTCCGTGCGGAGCATCACCGAGAGATGGACGCGCTGTACACGCACCTGACGCAGGCACAGCCGCGACAGGAAGCGATCCAGCTGATGGGCGGAAAGCCGGTGTCCGTGCCTCACCTCGTGCTCGGCGACCTGCTGCCGCACCGGAACGCGGTGGACGCGGACGTCGCGTTCGCGCTCCACTGGCTCGAGCTGATGGCGCGCCTCGGCTTCCTGCGGCGCAACGAGAACTGGTCCAAGCTGTTCGAGCGGTTCCTCGAGGATCGCGATCGCGAGGGCGTGTGGCATCCCCACAAGGGGATGGAGGCGGTGGCGCGGAGCACGAATCCCTTCGTGTGGCCCACCTATCCGCTCGAGCCCGTGCTCGAGGGCGACGCGCGGTGGACCGACTTCACCTTCCGGCTCGGCTTGATCGCGCGGCTCGCCGGACGCCCGATCGAGATCGTCTGAAGCCGGGGCGACACGACCGACCGGGCAGGCATCCCGCAGCAAGCTCGCGTCGAAGGGGACGGCTCCCGCGCGAGGCGATCTTTCCCGCTGGCCGTCCGGAGATTCGCGTCGAGTGGCTCACGCTCTCCGATGGCGTGACGCTGCGAGTGGCGGAAGCAGGTGATGCCGACGCGCCCGCCGTGCTGCTCGTGCACGGCTGGGGCGCTTCGATGTACATGTGGCGCGACTGGTTCACGCCCTTCGCCGCGGCTGGTCGGCGCGTCGTCGCGGTCGACCTCCCTGGACACGGCGTGTCGGACAAGCCCACCGATCTCGGCCGATATACACTCACCTCGCTCGTCGACGTCGTGCGCGAGGTGATCGTGCAGCGGGCGCTCGGCACGCCGGACATCGTGGCGCAGTCGATGGGCGGCACCATCGCGCTCGCGGTCGCGGTGCGGTGTGCGGCACCGGTGGGGCGGCTCGTGCTCGTGAATCCCGCGTGCTTCGGGCTGGTGAGCGCGCTACGGCTCGCGCGGCGTGTCACTCCACTGGCGGTGAAGCCGGTGGTCGACCGGCTCGTGCCGCGGTGGGTGGTGGCGCGCGGACACCGGCTGGTCTATGGCGATCCGAGTCTCATCACCGAGGAGGACATCGACCAGTACTGGGCGCCGTCGCAGTTTCCCGGCTACGCGCGTGCGATGCTCCGGCTCGTGCACGAGTTCAGCTGGGAGCGACCTTCGGTGCGCGTGATGGCGAGCAGGCTCCGCTCTCTCGCGCCGCCGACGACGCCGCCGCTCGTCGTGCTGGGGACGCGCGATCGGCTCGTGCTCGGCGCGCACGCGTATGCCGAGGCACTGCGCGCGGCGGGCGCACCGCTCGAGATCTACGAGAGCGAGGGGGGCGGGCATGCGGTGAACGAAGAACGTCCCGGCGAGGTGATGGACGTCGTGCGGCGATTTCTCCACCACACGTGACGACGCCAGCACTCCGACAGGTGGACGACAGCTTGGCGCTCGGCTAGCTTTCGCGCACGCATGACCAAGCAGAAGCAGAAGGCCCCGGCACCGGAAGCCGGCGCTGCCGGCGAAGAAGTCGCCGGCTTCGAGGCTCTTGGCCTCCATCCACTCGTCCTCGACGCGATTCGCGACGCCGGCTACACGACGCCGACGCCGATCCAGCGCGAGGCGATCCCACTCGCACAGCGTGGCCGCGACCTGATCGGCCTCGCGCAGACGGGCACCGGCAAGACGGCCGCGTTCACGCTGCCGATCATCGACCGGCTGATCGACGGCCCGCGACGCACGCGCGCGTTGATCCTCACGCCGACGCGCGAGCTGTGCGTGCAGGTGGAGGAGAGCTTTCGGAAATACGCCAAGCACGCGCCGATCTCGGTGGTTGCCGTCTTCGGCGGTGTGCCGCTCGAGCCGCAGGAGCGCAAGCTGCGCGGTGGGGTGGACGTCGTCGTCGCCACGCCGGGCCGGCTGATCGATCATCTCGAGCGGCAGAACGTCGTGTTCGACGATCTCGAGGTGCTCGTCCTGGACGAGGCGGACCGGATGCTCGACATGGGGTTCGCGCCGCAGATCAACCGGATCGTGAGCGACATCCCGAACTACCGTCAGACGCTGCTGTTCAGCGCGACGATGCCGCCCGAAGTGGAAGCGCTGGCGCGCAAGTACCTGCGGAAGCCGGTCGTCGTGCAGGTCGGGATGCGCTCGGCGGCGGCGAGCACGGTGACGCACGCGGTCTATCCGGTGCCGCGCGAGAAGAAGAACGCGCTGCTCGTCGAGCTGCTGACGCGCGGCAAGGAGCACGAATCCGTGCTGATCTTCACGCGCACGAAGCAGGGAGCGGACCGCGTGGTGCGCGATCTCGAGGACGCAGGCGTGCGCGCGACGGCGATGCATGCCGACAAGTCGCAGGCGCAGCGCATGCGTGCGCTGCAGGATTTCAAGGACGGCCGCATCAACGTCCTCGTCGCGACGGACATCGCGCAACGCGGGCTGGACATCTCGGGCATCACGCACGTCATCAACTACGACGTGCCGCAACAGGCGGAGGACTATGTCCACCGCATCGGGCGCACCGGACGTGCGGCGCGCGAAGGAGACGCGTACACGTTCATGGCGCCGGACGAGATCGCGATGGTGCGAACGATCGAGCGCGTGATCGGCCAGCCCATCCCGCGAATCTCCGTGCCGGGCTACGACTTCGGCACCGTCGCGGCGGACTGATTCACCAGCGGACGCGCCCGAGCCGCGAGACGACGAGCGACTCGGCCGCCGCCCCACGCCGGGCGACCAGGGTGAGATTGGCCGCGCCGTAACCGAGCCCGCGCACGTCGTACGTCAGCGAGTCGCGCGTGGTGGAGAGCGTGACGCCGTGGGCGTGGCCGAGCGCGGCGCGCGACAGCACGACACCACGCGCGCTGAGCTCGAGCGCGGCGGTGGCGGTGTCGATGCGCACGCTGACCGGCGTGCGCTGCGCCATGGCTTCGTCGCGGGCGCGAAGCACGACGGACGCCGCTTCGGCGACGGCGGCGCGCGCGGCCGCGCGCTCGAGGTAGCGCGCGACCTGCGTCATGGCGATGGACGCGAGGATGCCGACGAGGGCGAGCACGAGGCACAGCTCGGCCAGCGTGACGCCGGCGCGCACGGTGGAGTGCATGGGGCGGAAGCGCATATCCGCATGGTGGCGCCAACGGCTCGCTCGTGCGTGATCCCATTCACGCCGCTCGGAATGAACGCGCGCCGTGTCGGTTGATCGTGCCGACGCGCGGCGCCATCTTGGCGCCATGCCGACTTCTCCCCGCCGCATCTTCACTGCCCGTCGATGGATGCTCGCGGCGGCGCTGGCGTGGATCGCCGGCTGCCGCAGTCCACAATCGGATACCTATCTGCTCGAGCAGTTGAAGCAGATGGCCGACGAGCTGAACGCGTCGCGCCAGCAGGCGGCAGACCTGCAGGCGCAGATGGACTCGCTGCGCATCGTCGTGGCGAAGCAGGACACGTTGTTGACGCGGCTCGCCGGGATGGCCGGCGTGCCTCGCTAACGCGTCGAGTCCGGAGAGATGTAGTAGAGGCGCATCGACGGGCCGATGCGGGCGACCGGCGTGCGGCGCGCGAGCCAGCGGAGCGACGTGTCCGACCAGACGCCGGCGAGGAAGGTCTCGCTCGCGGCGACCCAACCCGTAGTGCGCTCGTCGGGATCGAGGCGCCGCGCGTTGGTGAGACCGACCGCCGCGAGACTCGACGATCCGAAATAGTGCACCCGCACCGAGTCGATGTGCCGCGCCCGCACGGTGTCGGCGAGCCGGTAGAGGTCCTGGCCCCAATCGAGGTTGCTGTCGACGAGCACGCGCTCCGGCTTCGCGCCGGCGACGGGATTGAAGTAGGCCAGGTAGTCCGGCCACGCCTGGAACGGGATGACCAGCGTCGCGGCGAGGAGCGCGAGGACGACGGTGCGGCGCATGACGACCATCGTGCCGGTGCCGACGCGCTTCCAGGCCGTCACCGCGCCGCGTGCGGCGATGACGGCGAGGAAGGGATAGATCGTCAGCACGATGCGCACGCCGAGATCGACGTGCGACACGAGCGCGACGACGAGCACGGCGCACGCGCCGGCGAGTGGAACGAGGGCGGGCCAGCGCTCCGTGCGCGCGGCGCGCACACTGTCCACCGCGCCGACGATGGCGAGGGTGAGCAAGGGAAGGGGCGTCTTCACGGCCAGCACGACGAGGTAGTAGTACCACCAGCCGCGCTGCGACACCTGGCCGAGCAGGAATGCGGGATGCCCCGTCGTGGCATGCGTGAGGAACGGCCGTACGCCGCGAACGAGCGCCGGCGCCGGCACCCAGATGCCGCCCGGATACACGGGACCGACGTCGAAGCGGTAGATCGCCCAGAGCACGAGCGCCGCGGCGGCGCATCCGGCGAGCGCCTGGCGCCAGGGGATGGCGATCGTCTCATGAGGAGTCGGAGGCGTCCGAGGGACGCGCAGGCGCGCGATCTCGCCGAACAGCAGCGCGGGTGCGAGATAGACGAGCGCCGAGAACTTCGCGGCTGCGGCCAGGCCCACCACTGCTCCGAACGCGAGTGCGCGGCCGGTGGTGCCCTCTTCGCGCCAGCGCATCCAGGCGAAGAGGGCGGCGGCGGCGAGCGCCGCGGGGGCGAGGTCGGTGCCCGCGACGCCGGCGTGGGCGAGCAGATTCGGGTTCGCGGCGGCGAAGATGGTGGCGAGCGCTCCGCCCGCCGGACCGGCGACGCGCGCGCCCCAGACGGCGCAGAGGGCGAGCGTGATCCACAGGAAGGGAAGCATGCCCAGCCGCGCCAACGTGAGCATGCGGCGGTAGTGCGCGCCGTCGCCGAGCAGGGCGATGCCCTCGCCGTAGATCTTCGGTTGCCCGGTCGTGCGTGCGCCGGCGAGATATGGTCCGACCGCCGCGGCGACGCGCGCGAGCGGAGGGTGCTGCGGCTCGTAGGTGTACTGGCCGCGGCTCAGCCACTCCATCCCGGCGGCGATGTGCGCGGGCTCGTCCCACATCTGGCTGAAGACGGGGTACGTCGAGATGACGGCGAGCGTGGCCAGGCACACGACGAGGGCGGTGACTGCGCGCCACCGCCCTCGGGACATGGTGAACGGGGGCGTCGCGTCGCCCACCGGCAGCTGGGGCGTCAGCGCGCCTTCGCGACCGCCGCCGCGAGGGCGGTGTAGGCGTCCTCGTTCAGCGCGTTGAACTTCATCTCGCGATAGGCGACGCGCCCGTCCTTCCCGATGACGAACACCGTGCGGTTCGCGACGGGCCGGCCAGCCACGTGCGAGCCGTACCGATCGGCGGTGGCGAGCTGCGGATCGGACACGAGCGCGAAGGGGAACTTCGCCTCCGAGGCCCACGAGACGTGGCTCGGGATGCTGTCCGCCGAGATCGGCAGCACGACGACGCCATCACCGAAGAGGGTGCGGTACTGGTCGCGGAACTTCGTCAGCTCGGCCGTGCAACCCGTGGTGCGGTCCTTCGGATAGAAGGCGAGCACGACGACCTTGCCGCGCAGCGACGCGAGAGTGACGGGGGTGCCACGCGCACCGGCCGAATCCGCCCAGGCGGCCGTGAAATCCGGGGCCGCCTGTCCGACGTCGGGGCCAGCGGGCGCCGCCGCGGTGGCCGCGCCGGCCTGCGTGGCGGATTGGGCGCCGGCGTTCGCGGCGAGGGCAGCGAGCGCGATGGCGGCGAGCAGCGTGGAGTGGCGAGACATCGGGGACCTCGGAAGTGAGCGGCGGCAGGCTGGACGCAGGACCGGGCGGCCTCGCCCGCGCCGGAACGATGGCGACACCGTCACGCGAAAACCAGTTCCGGCCTCCGGCGGCGAGCGGGGTGCGTCGCAAGCCGCTTTCGCCACTCCGACGTCCAAAATCCGAATCGCGTGTCGCGCACTCGACCGTTGTTCGCGCTATATTATCACGGCTCCGTTGGACCAGCATATCGAGCCAGAGATGACGATCACGATCGAATACTGCACGGTTTGAAGCTACGAGCCGCGGGCCGCCAGGTTGGCGGCCGAGCTCTCGGAGGAGTTCCCGGCGGCAGCAATCGAGCTGAAGCCAAGCTCCGGCGGACGATTCGAAGTCTATCGGGACGGGACGCCGATCTTTCAGAAATCGAAGCTCGGGCGTCACGCCGAAGCGGGAGAGATCGTAAGTTTGTTGCGCGCAGGACGCTGACCACCACCACGAGGACCTGATCCGGGCCGATGCGTCGTCTGGACGCGTTGGCCCGTGGCACGTCGCACCCACGCACCCACAGCAGGCATCACACCCCAGATGCGTATCGCAATCTCCACCGGCGGCGGCGACGCCCCGGGTCTCAACGCCGTCATCCGTGCGGCGGCCCTCTCCGCGATCAACCGTGGCTGGGAGGTGCTCGGCATCAAGCGCGGGTTCGCCGGCCTCATGGGCGAGGACGAAGTCATCACCCTGACCAAGGACTCGGTGCGCGGCATCGCGCACATGGGCGGCACGATCCTGCGCTCGACGAACCGCGGCAATCCGTTCTTCTATCCGCGCAAGCAGGCGGACGGTACCTACAAGGAAGAGGACCGCTCGGACGAGCTGATGGAGAACGCGAGCCGGCTCGGGATCGATGCGCTCATCTCCATCGGCGGTGACGGCTCGCTCGACATTGCGCGCCGGCTCTGCAGCAAGGGGATGAAGATCGTGTGCGTGCCGAAGACGATCGACAACGACGTCAGCGGCACGGTGACGACGTTCGGCTTCGACACGGCGGTCAATACCGCGCTCGAGGCCATTGATAGGCTGCACACTACCGCGGAAAGTCATGACCGCGTGATGGTCATGGAGGTGATGGGGCGCGACGCGGGATTCATCGCGCTGCACGCCGGCGTGGCCGGCACGGCGGACGTGATCCTCATCCCCGAGATCCCGTACGACATCGGCAAGGTGTGCGAGAAGATCCGCGCACGTGACGCGGCGGGCCGCCTGTTCTCGATCGTGATCGTCGCCGAGGGGGCCTTCCCGCGTGGCGGGGCCTCGCACACGCTGGGCGAGTCGCTGCCGGGCCAGGCGCGACGCATCGGCGGCGTGGCCGACGCGATCGCGCGCGAGATCCAGACGATCACCGGCAAGGAGACGCGGTCGCTCGTGCTGGGCCACCTGCAGCGTGGCGGCATGCCGACCGGCTACGATCGCCTGCTGGCGACGCGGTTCGGTGGGGCGGCGGTGCGGGCGATCGCCGACGAGAAGTGGGGTCAGATGGTGGCGCTGCAGTCGCCGCACATCGTGACGATCCCGATCGAGGAGGTGCTTGGCGAGGTCAAGCGTGTGGATCCCACGCACGACGTCGTGCAGACGGCGCGGGCCACCGGGATCAGCTTCGGGGACTGAGGGTACATGGAGGAGCACCGCCGAGCGCGCTCGTGACCAGAGGACGGAAGCTGTCCGTAGGGAAGGACACTCCGATCGACGGCTGGACGACACTCGATCGAGCTCGGCGGTGCTAACCGTTACTCCCTACGGCAGTTGGACGTCGTGGCTCGGCTGCTCGCGACCTGGCACCATGCCTGCCTTTCTCATCGGTGTCGCGCGATGTCCGCGTGGCACTGGAGATTCTGATGAAGCTTCGCATCGCCTTCCTCACCCTCGTCTGCTCGGCCGGTCTGGCTGGAACGGCGCACGCGCAGAAGGGGGAGGACGACGTTCCCAAGGAGTACCGGCCCCCGAAGGGCATGTGCCGCGTCTGGCTGGACAAGGTGCCGCCCAAGCAGCAGCCCGCCCCGACGGACTGCCCGACGGCGGTGAAGAACCGTCCGTCCAACGGCCGGGTGATCTTCGGCGACGACTACAAGGACGGGCGGGACAAGGGCAAGCGGGAGCTGCCGGTCATCCGGAAGTTCCGCGACGACGGCAAGAAGCCCTAGCCGACCGGCACGCCGCGCACGTTTCTCGCCTCGCGGGCGCGCATGCGTGACGTAAGAGACCAATACCTCCCTCCCGACCACGCGGCATTCGTCGGGGCGGAGCCGCCCACCGGGCGCGTGATCGTGATCGCGCCGACGCGCGCCGCGTGCGAGACGATCGAGCTCGCGGTGGGCCTCCACATCGAGACGTACCTCGAGCGGCATTTCGGCGCGCGCGTGCGCGAGCTGGCGCGCGCGCGCCGCGGCTTCGGCATCGTGGCCGGCACCGGCTCGGGGAAGACGCTCGCGATCCGGCCGATCGCCGAGGAGCTGCTCGGCACGACCGACCTTCGCGTCGGCGTGATCAACCGCGAGCGCGAGGCGACGCCGGAAACGCCGAGCTGGAACATCGTCATCGTGACGACCGGCATCGCGCGGCGCTGGTTCCAGGACGGCGACATCCTGCCGCAGGACACGCTCATCATCGACGAGATCCACCAGACGTCGGCCGAGCTGGAGCTCTGTCTCGCGCTCGGCAAGCGCGTGGGCTGCCGGTTCATCTGGCTCTCGGCCACCGTGGATCCGACGTTCTACCGCCGCTATCTGAACAGCGCGGACGTGCTCGAGGTGTACGCGTTCGATCCGCAGAAGGCGGCGAAGGTCGAGGTGGTGAACAAGGAGCCGACCGAGTTCCTCGACGACCGCTTCCTGCAGAGCGTCTTCAAGCAGAAGCGCGGTGTCGCGCTGTTCGTGCCGACGAGGAAAGGAGTCGAACAGGCGGCCATGTACGTGGAGGAGCGCGCGCCGCGCATCAACACCGCGTTCTACCATGGCGGCGAGCCGATCCGGAAGCTGCGGCCGTTCCTCGAGGGAGGAGAGCAGAAGCCGTACTTCCTCGCGATGACGGCGGCGGGGCAGAGCGCGCTCAACGTGCACGGGCTGGATACCGTCGTGATCGACGACGTGCGCTTCACGTCGATCGTCGAGCGCGGGAAGAACGTGCTCACGAAGCTGCACCTCGGCGCGAACGAGATCCTGCAGATGGCGGGGCGTGTGCACGGGCGCGTCGCGGGAGGACGCGTGTTCATCCTCAGCGACCGCGACATCGATTTCTTCTCGCTCCGGCCGACGGAGCCCGAGTTCCAGCTCGCGGGTGACTCCGAGCGCGTCGCCATCACCTGCGCCGATCTCGGCGTGGATGCATCGGACCTCGCGCTACCGGTGCCGCTCGATCGGGTGGCGTATCGCCGTGCGCTGGAGTTCCTCGAGTCGCGCGGCATCATCGAGGACGGCCGGCTGACGCGCTACGGCCGCGCCGTCGAGGCGATGCCGGTGGAGCGGGAGTGGGCCGAGCTGCTCGTGAACGCCGACGACGCGATGGTCCCGTATCTCGCCGTGATGAGCGGGGTGGAGTCGCTGCATCGGATGACGCGCGACGAGCGAGACCTCGAAGGGCTGATCGTGCCGGGGAGCGACCACCTCACCGCGTATAATCTGTACGCTGACGCGTACAGATTATCCGGCTATGTAGGAGAGGTGTACGGGCTGGAGCGGCATCTCTTCCACGAGGAGGAGATCACCGAGTGGGCCGAGCGGCGCGGCGTGCTGGTGAAGTCGATCGAGGATGCGGCGCTCGGGATGGCGAGCGTGTATCGCGGCCTGAGCATGCGGCTGCCGACGCACATGCCGCTCGCGCACGAGGGCACGCGGCGCCAGTTCGCGCTGCTGCTCGCCGAGTACATGCCGTTCGATCTCGTGATGGACGAGCAGACGGCGTGGGGCGAGGAGGCGCGCGTCTCCAAGACGAGCGTGTGCGGGAGCTGGGGGGCGATCGCCGGTGAGCTGCGCTACTTCGCCGACAAGTTCGGCCGGCCGCGCGCGTCGATCGAGGGGACGCAGCTGCCGATGGACCTCGTGCGCCGCTTCGCGACGGAAGAGGAAGCGACATTCGCGTACGATGCCGAGCGTCGCAAGGCGCCGCTCGTGCTCACGCGGCGCGTCGAGTACTTCGGGTTCGAGCTCGATCGTGAGATTGAAGTCGTCGACGAGTTTCCGCCGGGCCGTGAGGACGAGGCGCGGCGGGTGCTGGCCGAGGCGCTGGCGCGGGGCGAGGCGCGACACTTCTCGGTGCGCGACAACCTGCCGCGCATCGACGCCGTGCGAGAAGCGTGGCGGCGCTCGGGAGGCACGCTGCCGCGGCTCAACCAGTCGGAGCTCGCCGCGCTGTACCTCGACAAACTGCGCAACGTCCACTCGCTCACGGAGTTCAAGAGCACCGACCTCGATCTCTCGGCGGAGCTGGAGGCGCGCTCGCCGCGCGCGGCGCGGGCGCGCTACGACGCGCTGCCGTCGCGCACGACCGTGCGCGACCGCGAGGTGGACATCGACTACGACGTGGAAGAGGTGGATGGGCGGACGATCGGCGTGGCGCGGCTGCGGCTTCCGGAGAAGATCGCGCGGTCGCTGACCGAGGCCGAGGTGCCCGTCCTGGATCGTCCGGTACGATTCGTCGTACCGCGCGGGCAGCGGGGCTCGGTGCGCGCACGGACGCTCGGCGAGCTGCAGGCGCAGCTCGATCAGCCGTGGACGGAGGAGGAGATCGCGCGGTTCAACCGGAAGCGCGACGAGCAGCGCGAGGCGGCACGATCGGGGTCGCGCAATCGGCGCGATCGTATCGGCGGTGGACGCGAACCGAAGCGTGGGCTGCGTGACCGTGCACGCAGTCAGCGGCCGGGCCGCAGTGAGCGAGAGGCGCGACGCGAGGACTCGGGCGGGGGCGAGCGCCCGGGCGGGGGCGAGCGCCCGGGCGGACGGCGCGGCGGGAAGCCCGGCGGTCGGCGCGGGCGCGGGCCGGGCCGGTCGCGCCACTAGGTGACAGTCAGCTGCGCGTCGTCAGACGCTGCGGCTCGTTCTGGCGCTGCACGGCCATCTCGGGGACGTCGAGCAGGTACTGATCCTCACGCACGATGGTGAAGCCTCGCGCGAGATAGTTCGGCAGCGCCTGGGGCGCGTCGAGCGTGCAGGTGTTGAGGATGACGCGCGATGCGTCGAGCGCGAACGCTTCCTCCGCCGTGCGGGTGAGCAGCCAGCCGCCGAGTCCTCGCCCGATGAATGCCGGCGCGAGACCGAAGTACATCACCTCGACGGTGCGGTCGGGATGGCGCTTCAGCTCGAAGTAGCCGGCGGTGTG
>Ga0070684_100002566_pt1 | contig 13413 bp, 11 predicted proteins | sample KBSC723LmetaG_FD_65653 | JGI IMG/M metagenome (GOLD analysis project Ga0070684, IMG submission 65653) | Corn rhizosphere microbial communities from Kellogg Biological Station, Michigan, USA - KBS C7.2-3L metaG | ecosystem: Host-associated > Plants > Roots > Rhizosphere ...
GGGTGAAACGTGCGTCCCCAATTAAATGAACGATCAAGGCGAAAGTCATGCCACTCGATTGCGACACCGATCTTGTCGACATCTCCGTACAACGGACGCCAGCCTCCTTTGACTTCGCGCCATGCAGCTTGTTCCGCTGCGCAACCAGGATTCATCGTGCGTAAACTACGGGTGTGGGTGGGTAGAATGCAAGGAAGGTTTGACTTCCTGTAACACATCGCGGTCCCACCTTCCCAGCTTTGATGCAGCATCGTAAGTGCTCTGCGCGAAATCCAGCAGTACTTCATCCGGGTTTTCAGCCGCGCGCACCGAGTCGTAAGGCAGCACGAACTCGCGGAGCTTCGCCTGGTAAAATGCTGCCTCTGGTTGAATCTTCGCTTCTCCAAATCCGGCCGGTTCCGGATACGCGTAGGAATAAAAAATCGGTGTCGGCGCCACAGCATTGCCAGGCCAGAAACCGAGGCTGCTCACCTCCTGCGAGTACGCCTCTCGCGTAATTGCATCAGGCAGATGCGGGATGCCGCCAGGATGCGGGGGCGCCGGTCGGCCGGAAAAGCGCGTCACAGCCAGGTCAAAACTGCCCCAGAAGAAATGCACCGGACTGCATTTGCCACAAAAGCGCGATCGGAACGCCTTAAATACGCGATCGCTCTGCACCAGAACCCGCCAGAATCGATTTGCGTATTCCCGATCGTAAGCATGGTGTTCTTCGTCTTGATCAAATGGAACTGCATTCTCAATCTCGTTAGGCGTCAGATTGATGGTCACAGGTAATTCCATCTCGGCTAGCGCATTCATCACTTCACCATAAAATTTCGCCACCGACTGCGGGCGTAGTTTCAACACTCGTGCCGCGCCATCGGTCTTAAGAATGCGCAATTCATGGTCGATGAAATCGAAGCGAATTTCGAATGTCGATGTGCCGTGCGGGATCGGAGAGGTCGTTAGGCCTCGCGAGGTGAGGTAGAGCGTCACGTGCCACGAATGGTTCGTCCACGGACTCAGCGTCAGGCGAATCTTGCCGACAATCTGGGTCCACATGTGCAGCGTAGTCGCAGTATCCTGCCATTCCGCAAAGGGCAGAGCCGGCCATGTGTTAGACATTTGGTTCACCTATCTTCCTACTCTCGCTTAATGAAATCGGAAAATGATCGCCGCACTTTCTCGAACATTCCGCGCGCTTCTTCCTGTGCTCTGTTGAAACCATGCTTGATGGATCGTTTCGCGTTCCTGATGACGCCCGTCCCCTCTCCCTGATCGTAGTCGCCTTCGACATCCTCCATCGTCGCCCCAGCGAACATCCCTTCCGTTCGCCTCACGGTGCCTCGCGTCCCGCCAATGTAAATCGTGCCGATGGGACGTGACGACCTATTTCGGAGAGTAACAATCCACATCGGCTCGCCACGCTCGTCTGTGCGCAATGTGTAATCGGCTGTTGCAAAACTGATGTGTGACGCTTCGGCCGTATGACTAGCCACCGCGTACGCGCCGCTGGAATCCAGGTTTAACCGCGAGACATCGATCGTGCCTCCTTCAGTGGAACCTGCTACGTCGCTGTCTGCCTCGTTATCGGATTCAATTCTGCCATCGGCAATTTCCAGTTCTCGCACGCCGCCACCTTGGGGATCTTCCAGAACAATTCTCCATCTCTCCGGCTCCGGATCGCCCCTGGTGCCATGGATCGACACAATTTGATGTAGCGCGTCGCGACCGAATTCGCTCCCGAGCACACGCAACGCCTCGTACGCGGAGACATTTGCCTCGGCGCAAACCGGCGTTGCCAAAAGCAAAAGGCCGACCCACACTCGCCACATCGTAGAAAATTGAACAGCGCTTTGGCTGACTGTCCACCGGCTTTTGAATTGCAGCGACATCTCAGCGCATGTTGAAAATATCCTCGCGCTTGAATCAGTCACCGAAATCTGCTCACGTCTTCGCGGGCTCCGATGAAAAGAAGCAAAGTCGAATTTAGCAGTCACACTGCGAACCTCGCGTTGCTCAGGAAATGTGTTCGCGAGTTTCTGAACGGTTATCCATTCTCAGAAAAGGAGCGAATGTTCATGGTGCTCGGAGTAGACGAAGCGTGCACGAACGTCATTCGCTACGCTTATGGATTGCGCGACGATCGACTCATCTCGTTGCGAATGGAAGGATTACGCAAATGCGTGCGCATGCGCTTGCGAGATTATGGCGAGCAAGTTTTCCCACACGAAATGAAAGGCCGCTCGCACGACATGATCAAACCAGGCGGACTCGGTTTGCACTTAATTCGCTACGCGTTTGATGAGGTGTCTTATATCCACAAGCGCCGTGGCACCGAGTTGCTTCTGATTAAGAAGCTGGAGTAGTGAGTATTGGGGCGATGGAGTATTGAAATTCTCTCTAGTTTACTCCACTACTCCATTACTTCACCACTCCGATGCCAGTAAAACCGCCCGAGCCAGACACTGCTTTTGAAATTTCGCTGCGACCACCCGCATTCAGCGAGTTCACCGGCCAGATTAAAGTGCGTGAACGCCTGGAACTGATGGTGGAAGCGGCTAAAAAGCGCGGCGATGTGCTTGAGCACATTCTCTTGAGCGGACCGTCGGGACTCGGCAAGACGACGCTTGCGTACATCATCGCCAACGCCATGAGCGTGAATATCAAAAACACCAGCGGTCCGGTCATTGAAAAAGCCGGCGAACTTGCAGGACTTCTTACCAGCCTTGAAAAAGGCGATGTCCTCTTCATTGATGAGATTCACCGGCTGCAACCAGCCATCGAAGAATACCTTTACCCGGCAATGGAGGATTACCGGCTCGACATCATCATCGACCAGGGACCGCAGGCGCGCAGTCTGCGGCTTAATTTACCAAAGTTCACGTTGGTGGGCGCGACAACGCGCGCGGGAATGGTAAGCGCGCCACTCCGCTCGCGTTTCGGAATGACGGCGCGCCTCGATTACTATAACGCCGAGGAAATGCAGAAGATCATTGTGCGCAGCGCGCAGTTGTTAGGCGTGGAGATCGACCCGGCGGGCGCGGCCGAGATTGCGGCACGCTCACGCGGCACCCCGCGCACGGCGAACAATCTGTTGCGTTGGGCGCGCGATTACGTGCAGGTCAAAGCCGAAGGTAAAATCACTGCCCCACTTGCCGACCGCGCACTCGCGATGCTTGAGATCGATCGCGACGGATTCGATCAATGGGACAAACGCATCATCGAAACGTTGATCCATAAATTCAACGGTGGGCCTGTCGGACTGACATCACTCGCTGTCGCAGTGGGCGAAGAAGCTGGCACAATCGAGGAAGTCAACGAGCCCTATTTGATCATGGAAGGATACATCAAACGCACGGCGCAAGGCCGCGTCGCGACCCCAAACGCCTATCGCAAACTCGGATTAAAACCGCCCACCGGCGGGCAAACAGAATTATTCTCGGAACGCTAAGCTGTTTAGCCGTTGAAGCGTTAAAACGGCAAGAGCGCACATTGTGATCCTGAGCGGAGCGAAGCGGAGTCGAAGGATCTCGCGGCGCTACCAACCGTAATGCCACGAGATTCCTCGACTTCGCTCGGAATGACAGTCCTGACTTGCTTCAAACGTTACCAGCATCCGCAGGTGCTGCGTGCGCCGTGATCAGAACACTGTGAGGATACCGTTATTGTAAGTTCCGACTCGCACCCACGTGTAGTTGCCCTTGCGCAGTCGCACTGCCCAAAAATCGAAATCACCGTTCAACCGGTCACCGGCAGCGTCGAGGGTTGTCGGTCCAGTTATGGCTCGATAATGGTCTGCTTCTTCGATGAACGCCGCTTTGAATCTGTCGAAATTCTTTAGCGGCTTTGGACGCTGTAATGCCAGGTTCACCACGAAGAGTGCATCGTAAGCGGACAATGCAAACGCATCCGGAGCGATGCCCGTGCGCGCTTCGATCTGATCCGCAATCGGTTGCCAACGGCTGCGAAGGGTATCGGGCAATCCGAAAATGGGATTGGGATAACCAACACTTGCCGCGAAACCGGCCGCACTCGAATCGCCGGTCAATGCCGCGGAAAGAGCGACGCCGTCGCTGCCGTACCACGTTGTGTTGGCGAGTGTAGGATTGTCTTGTGCTGAATGAAATATGTCGACAGCTTCATCGAACGCCGCCAGATAGATGGCGACCGCAGAAGGATTAATGCCGCTGCCAATTAAAGTCCCAATCTGGGATGCGACAGCGTTGGTCGCGGCAGAAAAGTTTGAGGTGTTCGTCTCGTAGCGAAATCCTGGAGTTACTCTGCCCCCAAGCGCCTGAAATCTTATCTTTACAGAGTCGTGCAGACCGTTGTTGCCAGCATCGTTTCGCCAAAGCGGAACAATGGCACGAATGCCATCGTGCTGTAGCAACGCCACAAGCGCTTCAGCCTCGCGCCTGTCATTAGGGCAAAACCGAAGGATATTATCGCCCGGGATGGCGAGCGAGGATGCTGTGCTACCCTGGCTGATAACGAGAATATCATGCGCGTCCGCGAAAGGTTTGATCATAGCTACTTCGGAACTGGTCTGCGGCCCGATGATGATCCTGACGCCGCGTGCATGGAGATCCTGAATAGCATTGAGCGCACGCGATGGATCATGCTGCGTATCGCGAACAAGGAATCGGTATCGGACCGGGTTATACTGAGGTTGGATATTTTGAATATCCGCTGCAGCAATTCGCAATGCGGCAACGGTATTCCTGCCAAGCGAGAATCCCGATCCGGTTAACGTAGCTAGCACGCCGATTTTCACCGTTCGCGGGGTCGCCGCTCGAACTTCCCCTGCAAGAGTGATTGCCACCAAAAGCAGAGCACAAACAATGACACGAAGGCTGATCCGAATTTTCATAGGGACCGCCATCATCTTCAGAGCGGCGTAAGACAGTCAAGAACGATCCGTGTACCACAGAGTTCGCAGAGGCCACAGAGCAGAAATAAACTCTGCGCCCTCCGCAATCTCTGTGGTTAATTTACAATCCGAATGCAACTCACAGCGGATTTCTTCCAGCAGACCGCCAAAGTTCTTACTGTATCCGAGCTGACACGAAACATCCGCGGCACGCTCGAGACAAAGTTCGGCGCGGTCTGGGTCCAAGGAGAAATATCGAACTACAAATCGCACCCGAGCGGTCACCAGTACTTCACCCTCAAGGATCAGCGCGCACAGATCTCATGCATCATCTGGCGAGATACGATAGTGCCGCCGCGACAAACGCTGGCCGATGGCGCTCAGGTGCAAGTCTTCGGCACCGTCACGGTTTTCGAAACGCGCGGACAATATCAACTAAACGTTCAAATCATTCAGCCCCGCGGAGTCGGCGCACTCCAGGCGAAGTTTGAAGCGCTGAAGCGCAAACTTGAGGCAGAAGGATTATTTGCCGCGGAGCGGAAACGGCCGTTGCCGAAATTTCCGCGCCGGATCGGGATTGTAACTTCACCAAGCGGCGCAGCTGTCCGCGACATGCTTAACGTGCTCCGTCGTCGAGCCCCGTGGTTGCAAATTCTGATCACTCCGGTGCGGGTGCAAGGAATCGGCGCAGCGCAGGAAATCGCAGTGGCGATTCGGGAGCTTGCCATGCCTAACGAGGGATTCGCGCCTGTCGATCTCATCGTGGTCACGCGCGGTGGTGGGAGCATTGAAGATTTGTGGGAATTCAATGAAGAGATCGTCTCACGCGCGATATTCCATTCTGCCGTGCCGATCGTCTCGGCTGTCGGTCACGAAATCGATTTTACCATTTGCGACTTTGTCGCTGATCTGCGCGCGCCTACCCCGAGCGCTGCCGCCGAATTGATTGTTCCTGATGTCATGGATCTACGGCGCCAGATCGATCGTTGCGCGCGGACGCTGGGCCGCCAGTTGCTGAATCGCGTGCGCGACGCGCAACAACGGCTCGACCACGCGCGCGATACCTTGCAGCGGTGTCTTGCGCACAAAATTGAAAGCTACAAGCGCGGGCTGGACCATGCTCTTCGCGTAATGCAAGCGCGCAGCCCCGTGCGCGAACTGATGATGCGCCGCAATCATTTTGCCGATCTCCATCGGCGACTGGTCGCCTGCCCTGGCCGCTTAATCGAAAACGCAAGGCACCGTTTCAGTAGCATCGAAGGTATCCTGCGTGTGCTGGGACCGGACGCAACGCTGCGCCGCGGCTACAGCATTACCATCAATGATCGCGGAAAAATCATTCGCACAACGGCAGAAGTCCGCCCAAAAATGACAATCCGTACTCGCGTAAGTGACGGCGAATTCGGTTCGGAAATTCTGTGAAGGCTCCTTGCGAAGTGAACGCGCTAGCGAAAATCGAAAGGCTTTTCGTCGTCACGGCTCCAACTGGTGGAATTAAAACCGACTACGAACTACAGCCAACACCACAACAACCAGAACAACGATCCCGCCGACGATGACTTTCCAACTAATACCGCTCTGCCCAACCACCACGACCCTGCTGCCCCGATCAGCCTGCGGACGTCCCTCCTGTTTCGCCTCTAACTTGATCGCCTCCCGCTCATGCTGGGCTGCGCTCGGCGTCGCTGGACCGTCATGAAACTTTCTCTGAACGTCTTGAGGGAGTTCAAAGAAATAGACCTTCGAAATTCCGGTTTTAGTTCTAAGCACAATGCCATCCGCCTCTACGCGGGTGACCGTGGCGTCTTTGTATTCCTTGCCGTTAATAGTCTTGAAGTCCTCGGCGAGTGCTAGTGACGCGGATAGCGCAGCGAAAATTGACAGTGCAGTTTTCCAGTACTTCACGCGGCGGATCTTGGCTCTTTTGCTTTCCACACCGCAACGACAAAGTGATATGACACGGCAATGATTGAGTTGCACAAGGGTACGTGAGCGAAACAAAAGCTGCCACGGCGGAGCGTGACGGCACGTGAATTACTGTGTATCCGACGATTAGCGAGTAATGACGCCTACTTCGTTTCGTCTAAGGCGCTCAGTAACCTTCACACCTTTTTTGCGACTGTTGATGACGAAAGTATTATTTTCTCCCAAAGCGGCCCACGGCCCACGCGCCACTTCTTTAAGTTCCACAAACCGCCAATCGGTGACATCGGTTTGTTTCAGGCCGAGATAGTCGCGCACGGCAGGCGAGACATCGAGGCCAGCGCCCTGATTCAGATTGGGTTTCGGACGTTCATTGCCAAACACGTATTGCCAATGGTCCGTTCGAAATGGTCCTGCGTCTTCCCACTGCGCAAAAGCGATTCGATTGCCTTTACGGATCGCCACCCATCGGTCCTTGCAAGTGGAAACAGCCGGCCCCTGGTAGGCCTCTTGAAACCACGGAACAACACGAGACGCTTCTGGCCGGTGGCCAGTATGTGCTTTGTCGTTGTAAGGAAGGGCGCAGTAGAATGGATTCTGCTGCGGTGTGAATTTCATCGGAGCATAATTACGCCGATGAGCAGGATCTGGGTCATCAAAACCACCGTAGCTTTTTGTCCATTGTTTGTCCCAGGCACTTGTGCGATTCGGGACGAGATTATTTCCACCTGGCTCTTCGCCGATCCAAAAGACGGTTGTAACGATATTTGTTTTCCAGGGAAACGGCTGCGCACTCCGAGAAGCTGACGATTTTCTGACGCGGGACGTGTCCTTTCCACTGATCGCTTCGATTTGAGCAAAGCCGGGATCAGACGCGATGAAGACAGTGCAACAAAAAAGGGCAAGTGAGCAGCGTTTCCCCATCGTTTCTTTCGGTTCCCATCCAAACGCTGCATCAAGCCTCGAAGGCTTACTTCGCGTTTCGCGGTCTAGGTTATCACTTTAGACAGAATTACAAACCGATATTTTAGGCCGACCCAGCCGCTATACCTGCATTGCCAAACCAGTGGCGCAGTTCACGAGCGCTCCTTAACAAATGGACTGAGGAGGACGGTCTACGTCTTCTCAGACAGGACAGTATTTTTTGCCGCTTCAGCAACCGGGCGACGCTTTATCTGGTCCATTAGGTCTCCGGCGATCATCTTGAGGAGCTCCTGCTCCTGACTTGTCATCTCCCGTGGTTTCGTGTCGAGAATGCACAGCGACCCAATCGGAAAACCATTCGGTCCCCGCAAAGGAACGCCTGCGTAAAACCGCAGTCCATTTTCTTTCACAAATGGGTTGTTCGCGAAGCGGGGATCTCGCGCCAGGTCGCGCACGATCAATACCTCATCTTTAGCGATTACGTGACCGCAAAGAGAAATGTCGCGCGAAGTTGACCGGGCTTCGGCAAGATCCGCCGGCAATCCGGCCTGAGATTTAAACCATTGCCGATTCTTGTCGACCAGGGTTATCAGCGCCATCGGCACGTTGAAAAGTCTCGTTAGGCGCGCCGTAACTTGATCGAAATCTGCTTCGCTGGCCGTATCCAAAAGATTTAGCCCCTCGAGTTCGGCCAGGCGCTCTTCCTCGTTAGGCGGCGTAGGCGCGGGCAACATTGCGTCGGTAATCGCGGCAGTCATTTTGTAAACCCTTTGCACGGCGTCCTCCAGAGAAACGGCGACATCATTTACGTGCGCACCGCGCAAACGTTCCCTGAGTTTCTCTGCATCGAATCTGGCACTCCATACGCCAATCAGAATTGTTACGTTCTTAAGCCGCTCCCGAATTACTGAAGCTAGATGGCGAGCCTGGGCGATGCTTGTCGGCGGTACTACGGAGACGCAGATGCACTCGGGTTGAAGCTCAACTGCGCGATCGATCAGCTCCTCATGTTTAAGGCGCGCCGGCACGTTTTCAGCCGCGAATCCCTGGTTTCGAAGTAGCTGTGCAAGCATTTCACCGGCGAGTTCGTCGCAATACGCGCTCGCGGGAAGACAAACAACGCGGCTGCCAGTCGCAGAAGCGGCTCCAGCCAGCTCGATTTTTTGTTCTTGTGCGTCGTTGTGTGAAGCATCCGAGCCGCTGAAATCATCTATGAGTTCATGAACTCTCTGCAAAGCGGACGTGCGTTGTTCCGCGGTGATCGAACCTCTGTGAGCATCGATTTCTACTGCTCCGATCGCCGGAATTAAAACGTTATCGTAAAGCGCAGTCAGCGACTCCGTCTCCACATATTTGGTCACAAACTCTTCTGCGCTGTCCGTCGAGAACGACAGAATGCGATGGTAAAACTCCTCATGAGGCGCCAGTGCTTGATCCTCGCTCAGTAAAATGCCAAGAAACTCGAGGCGCGGAACGTGTCTCCCCATCACTGCCAGACACACCGTCAGAGGAGTAGACAGGACGAGGCCAACCGGACCCCAAAGCCATGTCCAAAACACGGCCGAGATGATCAGGGCAATCGGAGAAACGCCTGTGTTCGCTCCATAAACCCAAGGCTCGACAAAGTTCGATACGATCGCTTCCAGTCCGACAAATAAACCGATCGTGATGAGCGGTGTGAACCAGCTCGTGGAAATCGCGAATGACAGCAACACCGGCAGAAGCGCGCCCGCCCATGCGCCGACGTACGGAATAAATCGCAGCACCCCGGATAACAATCCCCAGAGCGCGGCATTCGGAACCCCAATAAAATGCAACCCCGTAGCAACACAGATCCCGTAAGACGTGTTGACAAGAAATTGCATGGAAAGGTAACGCGATACCCGATGACCCGCGTCTTCCATCGCGCGCGTTGTCGTGCTGATACGCCCCTGGCCCATGAGCCGTATCAATCTGCCGCGAATGTCTTCCCTCTTGAACAGCATGAAAATCACCAACAACAGCACCAGGGCAGCGGTGCCAAGCGGGCTTAGGATCGCGCCAAGAGTCTCCTGCATTAATTGCGGAATTGCGTTCCGTCCTTCAACTACCCTCACTGGGATGGGACTCGCCGCAGGCGGAGTCGTTTTGGCTGAAGAATCATCGGGAGCTCGCTCCGTGGGCGGCGCTGGACTCGGCGCAACGACTTCTTTTTGCAGCGCACGCATGCTCGATGAGAGTCGTGCCAGCGGGCCGCCAGCAGGAAGTCTCAGGGAGCGGATTTTGGTCGTAATGTTCGCTTGGTACTCAGGCAATTTGTCAGCGAGATCGATGACTTGACGCCCGATGACCCAGCTCGCCGCTGCGAAGATGGCGAACATTGCAATCACTGTGACTAAGACAGCGGCGATACGTCCGATCCAGCGCTCCAGGCGCGTCACCAAACGCGAAAGGAGAAAGGTGATCAGCGTAGCGAGGGCGATTGGCACAAGCACCGTCCGCCCGAAATACAGTGCCGCAATGACAGATGCCAAAAGCAGAAGTCCCCAAATTCCAGTAAGCGCCGCAGCAGGCGTCACTGTTGTAATTCGCGTTCGCATTCTTCAAAGAAGCCACTCGGCCGCAGCCAATGTTATCTCAATCAACTCATTCCGCCACGACTGTGGCAACATGCATCGCTATTATAGCGGTTGGCCCGGCCGACCTAACGATTGGTCTCACCTCCTCCGCGGCATGAATCGTATGAAGCTTTGGGTGCGCGTGTGTTAACTCTGAATTCTGTCCACAACGCGCCACTCAAATTATTTTAGACTGCGCTAAACGTACGATCCGGTAAATCCCGCAGAAATCGACCTCTTTCTGGTTCAGGATTTGATTATCGATTTTGACAGGGTTTGTTTGCAATTCTCTCTATCGATCACGTCCAGCACAGCCGTGATGTGGACGCATACGACGGCGTTTCAATCGCCAGTAATGCGTGCCGGTGCCAGCAATCACGTCTGCTGCAGCGGCAACACACACGACATCGCGTCCACGCGCTCACCCAAGCAGATCGCCATAGCGACTGTCTGCCAGTTGCAGGCAACGCTCTAGAATTTCCGGTGCAGTGTTGAGTTTCAATGTCTCCTCCACCAGCTCGCGGCATTCAGGAATGGTAAGACTTTGCACGGCCCGCTTGACTCGCGGCACGAGTGACGCTGATGCGCTGAGTTCATCCACCCCGAAGCCTAACAAAAGCGGCACCAGCGCGACATCGCCGGCCATCTCACCGCAAACGCCCACCCAGATGTGGTTCGCGTGGGCCGCGTCGGCAACCATCTTGAGCAAACGAAGTATGGCCGGATGCGTCGGCTCGTACAGATATGCGACCTTTTCATTTACTCGATCTACTGCAAGCGCGTACTGAATAAGGTCATTCGTACCAATACTTAAGAAATTGACCTCGCGCGCAAGCGCGCTTGCACAGATGGCAGCGCTTGGGATCTCGACCATGGCACCCACCTCGATTTTTTCAGCCATCTCGATTTTCGAGTTGCGTAACTGTTGTTTACATTCCTCCAGCACGGCCATGGCCCGGCGTAACTCATCCAAGCCAGAGATCATGGGAAACATGACCTTTACATTACCCGCAGTGCTGGCGCGGAGAATGGCGCGCAGCTGCGTTTTAAACATGTCCTGATTCTCAAGACAAAATCGGATCGCGCGCCACCCAAGGAAAGGGTTTAACTCATCGCCGGTGTCCGCTGCACCAGTAGCCAGTTTATCGCCGCCTAAATCGAAAGTTCGAATGATTAGCGGATTCGGACGTACACGCTCGGCAACCTTTCGGTAGGTTTCGTATTGCTCATCTTCGCTTGGCAGGGTTTCGCGATTCAAATAAAGAAACTCAGTGCGATAAAGTCCGATGCCCTCCGCGCCGTTGGCTCCAACCGCATCGACGTCTTCCGGTAGCTCGATATTTGCCGAAAGAACAATGTGACGTCCATCGCGCGTGATCGAAGTCGTCTCCCGCAACTGCTTCAGTTGCGCCACAACTTTGGCTCTCCGCGATTCAACTTGCTTGTAATGCTCCAGTGTTTCCGGCGCCGGATTGACGATGAGGCAGCCATCGCTCCCATCGACAAGAACGTGCTGACCGGTTTCGAGCTTTGCAGTGATATCGTGCAAGCCTAGTACCGCCGGAATATTGAGAGAACGCGCCAGAATCGCTGCGTGCGAAGTGCGGCTACCGAGATCGGTGGCAACCCCCAGCACGTTCTCGCGGCTCATGCTTGCCGTGTCCGAAGGCGTAAGATTATGCGCAACCAATACATGAGGCTCGGTCAGCGAAAGAAATGCCTTGGGAGCTTTCCCCTGCAGATTGTGGATTACGCGTTTTGTAACATCCTGAATGTCCAACGCGCGTTCGCGCAGATACGGATCATCGATTTTACTTAACGTCTCGGCGTAGCGCGTGGCGACTTCCTGGAACGCCCACTCGACGTTGCAAAGATCGGTCTTGAGTTTTCGCAGAACTTCATCAATCAACGTGCGGTCCTCGACCACGAGCAGGTGCGCATCGAAAATCGCTGCGTCTTTCGCGCCGATCGATTCGGCAATCCGCTGCTGCATCTCAAGGATCTGCATCCGCGTTTGGATGAGACCGGCCTCGAACCGACCGATTTCATCCGTAATTTGCGACGGCGCAATTTGGTAACGCACCACTTCATCCGTCTCTTCGCGGACGACATGAACAGTTCCGAAGGCAACTCCTGGCGAAACGCCAATTCCTTCAAAACGAATTTCCGGGTTGTCGCTCATTCGCTCCCGAGAGTAAGGCCAATGTCAAACTCACGAAAGTCCCTGGCGCTGTCAGTTGTGTGACATCGCGCGTCGGGCGACTCAGTCTTCGTTGAATCCCACTTTGATAAGCTCCTCTAACTCCTCCATCGCTTTATCCGCGTCGGGCCCGTCGCAGCGGATACGCAGCTTTGAACCCTGCCCGGCAGCGAGCATCATCAGGCCCATGATGCTTTTACCGTTTACTTCTTCGCCTTCTTTAGACACCCAAATTTCCGCACGATGTCGGCTGGCAATCCGCACAAACATCGCCGCCGGTCGGGCATGTAGTCCAAGCCGGTTCACGACTGTCAGTTCTTTTTCTATCTTCTGCGCCGGTGCCGCGCGACTGCCTTTTCGATACAACAATCCCATTATGTTGCCCTCTTCTGCTCCATTAAACGAAGCAGCCTCGTGTTGAAGTCAACGGCTGCGTTCTGTCCCATGCCTTTCAATTTTTCGTCCATCGCCGCGACCTCGATCAATCGTGCCATGTCGCGTCCGGGTCGCACCGGAATGGTCACGTGCGGCACTTTGAGTCCAAGAATTTCATAAAATTCCCGGTCAAGCCCGATCCGGTCGACCTCTTCCACGTCCCCCCACTCCATTAACGTGACAACGAGGTCGAGGCGTTTCTCCACTCGAATGCTTCCGATGCCGAAAACCTTTGCCACATCAATGATGCCAATCCCGCGCACCTCCATGTGATTACGCGTCATTTCGGGCGCCGTGGCCATGAGTTCACGCCCCTCCTGCATCGTGATGCGCGTCACGTCGTCCGCTACAAGGCTGTAACCGCGCTCAATCAACCCCAGCACACATTCGCTTTTGCCGATGCCGCTTGCGCCGCGAATCAAAACGCCAATACCCAAAATATCCACCATGCTTCCGAATTCCGTCACCGTTGGCGAGAAATC